>Ga0209403_10007586_pt1 | contig 10660 bp, 9 predicted proteins | sample ArcticOcean_MG_C_8_FD_187440 | JGI IMG/M metagenome (GOLD analysis project Ga0209403, IMG submission 187440) | Marine microbial communities from western Arctic Ocean - ArcticOcean_MG_CB11_86 (SPAdes) (version 2) | ecosystem: Environmental > Aquatic > Marine > Oceanic | place: Arctic Ocean...
ACCGATCATTTGGGGCGGATCTGGGTCACCATGTCGACACGATCGGTGCCGATCACCCTGGCCATGACCGGGCTGGGGCAGCCGGAGCGGGCCGACGGCTTTATCTGCCTGATCGACGACAAGGGCGCCCGCATTGTCGCCGATGGACTGACCTTTACAAACGAGGCACGGCTCGATCGTGCCGGAGATTATTTGTATGTGGCCGAAACATTTGGTCGGCGTATCACGCGGTTTCGGGTCGCTGCTGACGGATCGCTATCGGACCGCGAGACGTTTGCCACGTTCGGGCACGGTACGTTCGCCGATGGCATCGCATTCGACGAGGAAGATTGTCTTTGGGTGACGAGCGTGCTCAGCAACCGGTTGTTTCGTATCACCCCTGATGGCACCCAACATCTGCTATTGGAGGACGCCGACGCGGCGGATATCGACAAAGCGGAAACTTCCCTCGCCGAAGGATTGGTTGAACGCCCGTTATTCAGCGAACGGCGTGGCCGCACACTGGGGAATATCGCAAGTGTTGCGTTCGGCGGCTCCGATTTGCGCACGGTTTATCTCGGTTCGTTGGGCGGCACGAGTCTTGCTGTGTTCCGCTCTCCGGTGGCGGGTCTGCCGCTCGGACATTGGCGTAATCTGTGACGGCCCTGTCGCGGCCCGATTGATATGTCGCAGGTCGGCTGGATTATCGGACTAGATATTGGCGGCACGTTCACCGACGTCTACATGCTCGAGCCTGATAGCGGGCGCACAGCCCGGTTCAAATCACTGACGACGACCGACGACCCCGCCCGGGGTGCAGTTGAAGCCATGATGGCCGCGCTCGACGAAGCGGACGCTTCGCCGGGCCAGATCGGTGTCGTGCTGCATGCGACGACACTGGTCGCCAACGCGCTGATCGAACGCAGGGGCGCCTCGACGGCCTTGGTCACGACCCGCGGTTTCGAGGACCTGCTGAATATCGCGCGGGAAAAGAAATATGACATTTACGACATATTCCTTGAGAAGCCGCCGCCGTTGGCGCCGCGTGAGCGCTGTTTCGGGGTCGGCGAACGCATTGCCGCCGACGGTTCGGTAATCGAGCCGGTCGACGCCGATTCTATGGACGGTATCGTTGCCGATATCGTGGCCAGCGGCGCGGAAGCGGTCGCCGTTTGCCTCCTGCATTCCTATGTGAATCCGGAACACGAGCAGAGGGTTGCGGCAGTTCTGCGGGATCGGCTGCCTGGAATCGCGGTTACGATTTCATCGGAATTGCTGCCCGAGATGCGTGAATACGAGCGTGCCACCAGCACCACGGCAAACGCCTTCGTTTTACCGATGATCGACGGTTACCTAGCGCGGCTGGCGGAACAATTGCACGATCGTGAAATTGACGCGCCGCTGTTCATCATGCTTTCGAGCGGCGGCATATCGACATCCGAGGTGGTTCGCCGTTTTCCGGTGCGGATTTGCGAATCCGGCCCGGCGGCAGGTGCGGTAACGGCGGCAAGCATCGGTCATTTGGTCGGCGAGCCAAAAGTGCTGTCCTTCGACATGGGGGGCACGACCGCGAAAGCGTGCCTGATCCATGACTATGCACCGCAGGTGACCACCGAATTCGAAGTCGCACGGATGTACCGCTTCAAAAAAGGCAGCGGGCTGCCGCTCCATATTCCGGTTGTCGATTTGATCGAGATCGGTGCCGGCGGCGGAAGTATCGCCCATGTTGATCAACTCGATTTGTTGAAGATCGGCCCGGACAGCGCGGGGTCTGATCCAGGGCCGGTCTGTTACGGGCGCGGCGGCGAACAGCCCACCGTGACCGATGCGGATTTGATCCTGGGATATCTCGGGGCCGGCTCGTTTCTCGGCGGACGTATGACGCTTGATCCGGGACGCGCCCGGCGCGCTATCGACGAAAAGGTAGCTCGGCCATTAGGCCTTTCCATCGGTGAAGCGGCGCTTGGGATGCATGCCATCGTCAACGAGAACATGGCCAACGCGGCCCGGATCCACACGGTGGAGCGCGGTCACGACCCGGCCGCCTATACCCTTGTCGCATTTGGCGGCGCCGGGCCTGTTCATGCCTATGGCGTTGCCCGTCGGCTTGGTATCAAGCGAATTATCGTGCCGCAATCGGCAGGCGTCGGCTCGGCGCTCGGGCTCCACCTCGCGCCCCGTTCCTATCATCTGGCGCGAACCGTTATCGGGACCCTGCAGGGCCTCGACTGGAGCGCGGTGGAACGGGCCTATGCCGAGATGACGCGTGAGGCGGTCGACGTATTGAAAGACGCAGGCGTCAAACGCCGTGATATCTCGTTTATCCGCATCGCCGACATGCGCTACGCGGGGCAGCGCAAGGAACTCGCAGTGGCGCTCCCGACCGGCAGGCTGAGCACCCGGAAAGCGGCTGCGATCCGGCGCGCGTTCGAAGACAGTTACGAGCGTGTCTACCGGCGCATCCATGACGGCCACGATGTCGAAACCCTGACCTGGCGGCTGGTTGCCGAGGGACCGCCGATCGTGAATGCCGCCGAGCTTCACCACGCCCCCCAGAATGACAGCCGGCGCGCCTTGACGGGTCGCCGCCCGATGCTGTTCGAGGGATGGAGCAAGGCGCGCGACTGCGCGGTGTATGACCGCCGCCTGCTCGCGCCGGGCCGCCGCGTTCGGGGACCAGCCGCGATCGAGGAAACGGAATCGACTATTATCGTCGGACCGGATGCGCAGGCGGTCGTCGATGACTATGGAAACATCGTAATTGAGTTGACCTCGAAAGGATAATGACGTGGCGCGCAAACGTCCCGTGATCGGCCCCGTTGAGCTGGAAGTCTGCTGGAACCGGCTGGTCTCTATCGCCAATGAACAGGCGGCGACCATGGTCAACGCGGCCTTTTCGGTGGTTCTCGGAGAGATGGAGGATTTGTCGGCGGGCGTGTTCGACCACCGCGGTGTGATGTTGGCACAATCCGTGCAGGGCGCCCCCGGCCATCTCGGGAGCCTTGGAATTGGCCTCAAACACATCATCGCCGCGTTTGACGAAGGGTGTCTTGCGCCTGGCGATATTCTGATCACAAACGACCCGTGGCTGGTTTCAGGCCACAAGCACGATATCACGGTCGTGATTCCGGTGTTTTTGAATGGTCGGGTCGTTGGCTATACCGCGAGCAATTGCCACGTCGTCGACATCGGCGGCCGGATATTCTCGGCGACCGGTCAGTCGGTCTATGAGGAAGGGCTCCAGATACCGGTGATGAAACTTTATGATTCCGGGCAGCGCAACGAGACGCTGTTCCAGATCATCGCCGATAACGTGCGGTCGCCGGATCTCGTTCTCGGCGACCTCATGGCGCAGGTCTCGGCGAACCAGGTGGCGGGAGAACGCCTGCTGAGCGTTATGACCGACCATCGTCTTGACGATTTGACCGGTCTTGCCGAAGAGATTACCGGACGTACCGAAAAAATGATGCGGGACGCCATCGCCAAAGTGCCAGACGGCGTCTATCGCGACAGCGTTCAGCTCGACGGATTTGGCACGCCGTTGACCATAGCCGTCGCGCTCACCATTGACGGCGATGAAATTACGGTCGATTTCGACGGCACGTCGGCTCAGATCGACATGGGGGTGAATTGCGTCCTCAACTACACCAAGGCATTTGTCTATTACGCCGTGAAATGCGCTCTGAGTCCGGAGGCGCCCAATAACGACGGCAGCCTGCGGCCCATCCGGGTTGTCGCGCCGCCGTCTTCGATCCTGAACGCGACCTATCCGGCGCCGGTGGGCGGGCGTCATCTGGTCGGCTTGTTCGTGCCCTTTGCCGTATTCGGTGCGCTGTCGCACATCATACCGGACAGGATTATGGCGCAAAGCTCGGTTCTTGGCGCGGTGACGATGAGTGGGATGGACAAGCGGCGCAACCACTACATTTTTACGCTTTTTTGCAGCGGCGGAATGGGCGCGCGGTCGAGCAAGAACGGTCTCGATGCGACGGCGTTTCCGAGCAACGTCGCCAGCGCGCCAGTTGAAGTCCTGGAGCAGGCCGTGCCGGTACTCGTCACGCGACGCGAGCTGATTCCCGGGTCGGCCGGCAACGGAAAATACCAGGGCGGGGCCGGACAGCGATTTGGGTTGCGGCTACGGTCCGATACGCCGGCAACGATTTCGACAATGTTCGAGCGGGCGCAGTTTCCTCCCAAGGGCCTGCTCGGTGGCGAGGATGGCGCGCCCACACGGTTGATGCTCGATGGCGAAACGATCGACCCGAAGCGTGGATGCGTTCTGCAACCGGGATCCGAACTTACAGTCGAGACCGCCGGTGGCGGAGGATATGGACCGCCGATCAGCAAAAAGAAATCGCGCAAACGCGTCTAACCGGGAAAGGATCTCCGATGGGCAAAAAACGCATAGAGACCGACAGCGTTGCTAAAACCAAAAAACCGTACTCCCAGGGCGTGGTTGTCACGTCCGGGACCCTGGTGTTTACATCTGGAGTGATATCACGGGACCGGGACGGGCAGGTGGTCGGCAAGGGCGATATCCGCGAGCAGACACGGCAATGCCTGCGCAATATCACCGGTATCATCGAAGGCGGCGGCGGGTCGCTGAACGATCTGGTGAAGATGACCGTCTTCATCACCGATCTGGCGGATTACGTCGGGATGAACGAAATCCGCAGGGAAATGCTGGACGGCATTGATTTTGCAAGTTCGACCGTCAAAGTGGTGTTAAACGATCCTGACGCCCTGATCGAAATCGAAGCTGTAGCGTCGGTCGACGGATGATCCCTGGCTCTGTGCACCCTTGCATGTGGCTTTCCAATGAAGTGACAATAAGGAGAAACGGTCAGTTGGCCGGGCATCATGAGGAACATGGCTGATGGAAACCTGCGCACCGCCCGATCCCAACACACGAACACCGGCTGTCGCACTTCCGCCCGAAAGCTGGGACGCTCACTGCCACGTCTTTGGGCCCAAGGCGAATTTCGCTTACCGGGAGGGCCGTTCATACGATCCCCCGGAGGCGCCGGTGGAAAACCTGTGGCGCGTGCACGACACGCTTGGCTTCGAGCGCGGCGTGGTCGTGCAGTCGTCGATTCATGGCGCCGATAACAGCGCTATGCTCGATGCATTGGCGCAAAGTGAGGGCCGGTATCTCGGTGTGGCGAACCTGGATGGATCGGAGCCCGACAGCGAAATATCCCGTCTGCATGACGCCGGTGTTCGCGGCGTGCGATTTAATTTTGTCAGGTTCCTCGGCGGTCCGCCCGACTTGAAAATATTTCAACGGGTCATCGATGCCGTCGCGGCGTTCGGTTGGCACGTGGTTGTTCACGTGCATGGCGAAGATCTGGTCGATCATGAAACGATGTTCCGCGCCATTCGCATTCCCGTTGTCGTCGACCATATGGCCAGTCCCGACATCGGTCAGGACACCGGTCAGAAGACGTTTCAGTTGCTGCTCGAACTTATTCGCGACCGTGGCTGGTGGACCAAAATATCGAACGGCGACCGGATTTCGATCCAGGGTTTGCCCTGCGATGATTTGGTGCCGTATGCGCGCTGCGTGATCGAGGCCGATCCGGATCGGGTTCTGTGGGGAACCGACTGGCCGCATCCGATGTACCGCGACGACAGGACGATCCCCAACGATTGCGATTTGGTGGAACTGCTCTACCGCTACACGCCGGAACCGGAAATTCGCCGCAAGGTGCTGGTGGACAACCCGAAGCGGCTGTTGGGTATTTAGCGCCGGTTCCGAGGTGAAAAGAATTGGCTAGGCGATGGCTTCCAGGAATCTGGGCATTACTTTTTCGCCGAACAGTTCCACGGTCCCGGCCGGGTCGGACGCGACGCTGACCGTAAACATAACCCGCTCCAGGCCGGCCTTGTGCGCTTTCAGGAGTTGTTCGAGGCATTGATCGGGCGTGCCATAAATAGCGAAGCGTCCCGCGAGATAGTCGAACAGGCCAAGTTCATCGACCAGGGCGGCGTCGGCATCGCCCGGGCGGGTGGAATAGCGCCGACGCAATTCGAGGATCGGTTCGCGAAATTCTTCGGGAACGCCCTGGATCGAAAGATCTTGCGTGTTCAGGATGTAGCCGCCGGCCATAAAGGCCAGAATGGCGCCCGCCTTTTTTCGCGCCGCATCGCCATCCTCGTTACAGTCGAGGCTGGCGATCTGCCATATTTCGATTTCGTCAAAGTTACGCCCCGCATCTTCCGCACCCTTGCGCACGCGTTGTACCGACTGCTTCAAATTGTCTGCGGTAATGCCGTAATTGACAAACACGCCGTCGGCGACGGCGCCGCCGAGGGCTAAGGTCTTGGGCCCGGACGCGGCCAGGAATACCGGGGGTGCGCGCTTGATCCAGGGGATATGGGCGGTGCCGCCGTCCAGCGTATCGGCTTCCCCCTTCAGAAGCCGTTTAATGTGACGGATGCCCGCCTCGGTCTCGGCGATGTTCGACCGCGGCATGCCTAGGTTCTTCGTGCCGCTATGGCCAGCACCGAGGCCGAGGACTGTACGCCCCTCGGCGATACGATCCAGTGAGGCAATGGCGGCGGCAGAGACCGCCGGATGACGGGACACCAGATTGGTGACAACCAGGGCGAGGCGTGCCTTCCGGGTGTTCATGGCCGCCATAGTGGCCGCGACCCATGGGTCCATCGCATTGCCGGGCGTATCGGCAATACCGATCATGTCGTAGCCGTACCGATCGGCCGCAGTTGCCATGCGGTCTACAAGCGCCGTGTCGAAGGGCCAAAAAAAGAAACCGATTTCCATGATGCTTCTCCCGGATGGATGTACGGCGATCAATATATTAAGGGCGGCCGACTGACCAGATCGTTCGAATGATTGTCAATACAGTTAGGCAGCTAATGAATTAGATAGATATCTAACGTTTCTTTCGACACAATATTTCTATTGAAAAGATACATTGCCCTGCCATTGGAGACTTGCCCATGCGCAATTCATCTCAAGAGTGGAAAGGTGTGGATCACCTACAATTCGCGTGTTCTGACATGGATCGGACGATCGCATTCTGGGAATCGATTGGTATGCGGTGCCAGCTGAACCTGGTGTTCCACAATCCCGAACGCAATCATTTCATGATCGATATCGGCCGCGACCAGGTGATTTCATACTGGTACTGGCCGGAGAAAGAGCTTCGGCCTGCCGCGCCGGTGTTGAAGGCATGAAACTCAGCGTCGTCGCCTATGTCATTCCGTTCCTGTTCGTACTTTATCCCGAACTTTTGCTCATCGGTCACTGGACCGACATCCTGATCGCCATGACGACCGCAATCGGTGGGGCGGCGTGCCTCGCTGCCGCGGTTGCCGGATTCCACATCCGCCGGCTCAGCCTGTTCGAACGCCTTGCCTTTGTGGCAGCAGCCATCGCGCTGATGATGTCGGAAATTTACACCGACCTGGCCGGTATAGCCATGATAGCGGCGCTTATTTTGTGGTTGGTTAAATCCAAAAAAGCATCGCTTAAACGCGCTGCGTGAAGCCGATCCCGGACGGTCCCCGTCCGGGATCGGCTTCACGCAGCGTGTATCGCCCGGAAGATTCTATCCGGTGTAAGTGGCATTTCCAGATGGCGGACGCCATGGATGCGGAGAGCATCGACGACGGCGTTAACCAGCACCGCGGTCGCCGGTGTCGTACCCGCTTCACCAGCGCCTTTGACGCCGAGCGGATTGCTCGCGGTGGGGTGCTCCTCATTTATTTCGACTGAGAAGGACGGCATATCGTCGGCCCTGGGGAGGCAATAATCGAGAAACGAGCCGGACTGAATCTGTCCGCTCGCTGGGTCGTACATTGTGTGCTCGAAGAGCGCCTGTCCGAGGCCTTGGGCGATGCCGCCATGGACCTGGCCTTCGACAATAACCGGGTGGATCACTCGGCCGACATCGTCGACGGTCACATAGCGAACGATTGCGATGGCGCCGGTTTCTGGATCGATCTCCACTTCGCAGGCGGCGACCCCATTGGGATGCGCCGGCAGGCGAACGGCGACGGTGTCGGTCCCTTCCAGCGCGCCGGCGAGTGAATCGGGTAGCCCTTCGCCGGCGGCGATTTCGGCGATCTCAAAAAGCCCGATCCCGCGATCGGTGCCGATCACTGTAAATCGACCTTCCGCGAAGCCGATGTCGGCGATTGCGGCTTCGAGCAAATGCGCGGCGAGTTCGCGGCCGCGCGCGAGGACGGCGTCGCCTGCGTGGACGAGCGCGGTTCCACCGAGCCGCATTGATCTGTCGGAATGGGTGCCGCCGCCCGAGACCGCGCGATCCGTGTCGCCGAACACGATTTCCACCTGTCCGGCGTCGATCTGCAGGGTATCGGCGACGACCTGGGCGAAGACTGTCTCGTGTCCCTGTCCGGTCGATTGCGTACCGATGACGGCGACGGCCCGGCCATCGCCGTGGATTCGAATATCGGCCCGTTCTGTAGGTGCGCCGGTCGGCGATTCAAGATATGTCGCGATGCCGATACCGGCGAGCCGACCGCGGGCGGCGGCGGCGATGCGGCGGGCGCCGAATCCCGTCCAGTCTATGTGGGTGGACGCCGTTTCCAGGTTGTCGGCGAAACCGCCGGAATCGAAATTCGGGCCAAGCGGCGACTGATAGGGCAGGGCGGCCGCAGGGATCAGGTTGCGGCGCCGGATGTCAGCACGGTCGATATCGAAATCTTCGGCCGCCATGTCGAGCATCCGCTCGACCATGAATGTGACCTCGGGCCGTCCGGCGCCGCGATAGACCGACACTGGAATCGTATTGGTAAAGACGGCACGCCCGGCTACATGCATTGCCGGGATGTCGTAGGGGCCGCCGGCCATCCGCAGGAGATTGGCGAGTACCGCGAAGGAAACCGGATAGGCGCCGAGATTGGCGGTGTAATCGAGCCGGAGGGCGAGGACCCTGCCGTTGCGGTCGAAGGCCAGCGCGCCATCGGCATGGGTGTCCCGTGCCTGATAGTCGGCGATGAAGGTTTCGCTGCGGGTCGCGGTCCATTTTACCGCCCGGCCCGCGCGGCGCGATGCCCAGACGAGCAGAGGATATTCGACGTTACAGCACGACCGCACACCGAATCCGCCGCCGACATCGCGGGTGATCACCCGCACACGCTCCGGCGGCAGTTTCAGCGAAGACATGACTGCGATCTTGTACCGGTGGACACCCTGGCTGGGCGCGTGCAGCGTGGCGATATCGGTCGCTGGATTGTAGTCGCCGATTGCCGATCTTGGTTCTAGCGGGATGCCTGATATCCGTTGATTGTGCGAGTCGAGACGAACAACATGCTCGGCGTTTGCGAATGCCTCGTCGGTTGCCGCCCGGTCGCCATGCGCATTTGCGATGCAAAGATTGCCGCCGTCGAATAACCGGGGACTGCCGTCTTCCAGGGCGGCCCTGGCATCGATCACGGTTGGCAGGGTTTCGTAGTCGACAACAACGCGTTCCGCCGCGTCGGCTGCCGCTTCGCGTGTCTCTGCGATGACGATAGCGACGATCTCGCCGATATGGCGGACCCGCTCGGTTGCGATCGGCAGGTGTACCGGGAGCGGCGTTTGCAGAATTGTTTCCGGTGGAAAAGCAGGTTTGGTCAGATCGAAATGATCGACGCCGTTGGCGAGATGGTCGACCGGTCCGTTGCCGTCGGCGAGATAGTCGTTTCCGGTCAAGACCGACAGGACCCCTGGTGCCGATTTGGCAGCGGTGATTTCGAGATTAATAATCTGTGCATGAGCATGAGGAGATCGCACGAAACAGGCATACCCTTGCCCGGCAATATCAAAATCGTCGGCAAAACATCCAGCGCCTGTCAAAAACCTCAGGTCTTCGCGACGGGTAACAGACTGTCCAATCAAACCGTTCATCGGCGCATGTCCAAAATCACCATGTTTCGGCGAAAAAATCGCGCATCATCCGGTAGGATTGCTTGCACAGTTTGTCGTCGTAACGCTGCGAATCGCTATTGGCGCCAAGGACGCAGAAGGAATGTACGGCATTGCCGAACATCATCACCTGCCAGTCGACACCGGCGTCTGTCAGTTCGGTCTCGAGCATGTCCATCTGCGGCTTGGGCGTCACCGGGTCGGCGGAGCCATGGATGGCGAGGACGCGTCCCTTGATTTCTGGTGTTGCTTCAGGGTCGACCGGGTTCGGCAGGGTGACATGGAATATGACCGAACCTTTGAAATCCGCGCCGGCGCGAATCTGTTCGAGGGCAAAACCTCCGCCCATGCAATAGCCGATGGCCCCTTTCCGATCTATATCGATCAGGCTGCGTCTGTCAGCTTCGGCCGTCAATGCAGCGTAGGCTTGGGCGCCGCAGCCCTGTATGAACGAGAGATTAGCTCGCACGTCCCGTGCGATCTTGCCGAGTTCCTCTTGTGATCTCTCGGCATCTCCGTATCCAGCGCCAAACATGTCGGCAACCATCATGACGTAGTCCTTGCCCCCGGCCACAGCCGCCATCTCGGCCGAATGTCGGCAAACGCCGAGCCAGTCCGGCTGCATGAAGATGGCGGGGCGCTTAGCGGTAACGCTGTCGTCATAAACCAGCATCCCCTCGAATTGTCTGCCCTGGTACTTGTATGGAACTATTATCTCGGCCATCTGACATCCTTTGCCTAATCTCCCGCCGGAAGCCTAGCGTAATCCCCTGCAGACAGGAA
>Ga0209403_10007590_pt1 | contig 10659 bp, 11 predicted proteins | sample ArcticOcean_MG_C_8_FD_187440 | JGI IMG/M metagenome (GOLD analysis project Ga0209403, IMG submission 187440) | Marine microbial communities from western Arctic Ocean - ArcticOcean_MG_CB11_86 (SPAdes) (version 2) | ecosystem: Environmental > Aquatic > Marine > Oceanic | place: Arctic Ocean...
TAGTTAATCTTGATGCATGACCAAGACGTTCAGAAGCAATGACCGGCTAAATCTTAAACCGATACAGGCTACTTTTGCCTCCTCAATATTTCGGCCCTGACATACCTGGATAACTACAATCTCCGATGAACGATACATCTGTAGCCTCAAATGCTCCACTTTCATCAACCTTGAGCCGCGTCCCTGACAGGACTAAGTTTGTGCATTCGCTATTGCCACCAGAGCCTGAAACACTGTGGGTATGGCCTGCAACGTTAAAGTTTACTTCGTCCACCGTGGGACAATCACCACCGTTGCAAAAATTGTCCGCTTGCATAGGGCAACTGTCATCTCCAAACAACGCGGCGGCCCGGATTGTCCACCCACCCGGTTTCAACACATGTCCAATGCGTGCGGAATTTAATAATGTTATTTGTGGCCGGGTGGACGTTGAGGGGTAAATCAAACTCACACATACGTCCATGTCCCTAGCTGCGCCGGTGGTTGTCCAGGCTATATCAAGCGGAACACCCGTCTGAAACGTTTGCCCGCTAGCCGGACTGGTAATCCTTATAGTAGATCCAGCATCCCCACCATCATCTGTCTCCGGCGGCCCTGTAGGCTCATCTACTGTCGCATCCCCATCATGACCACCTGTATTGCCACCGCCTGTACTGCCACCTCCGGTACTGCCACCACTTGAGGCTTTAACGATACTGAAGGTCAGAGGTGGCCCCCAGTAGTCGGACAGTGTAACTGAAAAGATAAGTGTCTTCTGCGAAGATAATCGATAGTAAAGAGGAAGCAGAAGATGAGAAGAAAGAGACGTAATCATTCATCGACCTTCAAGGCCAAGGTGGCCCTGGCAGCATTGAAGGGAGACAGGACGATGGCAGAGATGGCAGATCAGTTTGATGTTCATCCCAACCAGATCCAGGAGTGGCGAAGGAAGTTGCTGGGCAATGCCGACACGGTCTTTGGCCGGGGTGATCAACACAAAGATGAGGCCACAGGAAAGATCAAGGATTTGCATGCCAAGATTGGTCAGTTGTCGATGGAACGGGATTTTTTAGAAGACGGGCTGAAAAGGATTCACGGCCCATCCGGCAAGAAATGATTAGCAAGGAAAGTGACCTGCCGGTGACCCGTCAATGCGAACTGCTGAAGCTGAATCGGTCAACCGTTTACTATCAGCCCAGGCCGGTTTCAATGGAGGACCAGAAACTGATGCGGCGTATTGATGAGATGTATCTCAAGCGTCCTTTCTACGGCAGTCGTCGCATGCGGGACTGGTTGCAGGACGAAGGGATTACCGTGAATCGTAAGCGAGTACAGCGTTTGATGCGGCAAATGGGCCTGGGAGCGATTTATCCCAAAAAGCGCACCAGCAAGCCAGGCAAGGGGCACAAGATCTATCCCTACCTGCTGCGCAACCTGACCATCGATCGTCCCAACCGGGTGTGGGCAACGGATCTGACCTATATCCCGATGGCAAAGGGCTTTGTTTATCTGGTTGCCATCATGGACTGGTACAGCCGGAAAGTCCTGTCCTGGCGGGTATCCACTACGATGGATCATGAGCCCTGTGTAGAGGCGCTGGAAGAAGCCCTTAGCAAGTATGACAGCCCTGATATCTTCAACACCGATCAGGGCTCAGTGTTTGCCTCGGAGAATTTTACGGACGTGCTGAAAAGAGCAAACGTTGACATCAGCATGGACGGCAAGGGTCGCTGGATGGACAATGTCTTCGTGGAGCGCCTGTGGCGCAGCGTGAAGTACGAAGAAGTCTATCTGAAGGCCTATGACAGCGTTACAGAAGCACGTGAAGGGATCGGCACTTATCTTGAGTTCTACAACAGTGAGCGCCGGCACCAGAGTCTGAACCGGCAGACACCTGATCAGTTTTACTGGGGTAATCTAGAATGGCCCCGGGCAGCCTAATCAGGCGTTAGCCAAAGACAGGCAGAATACACTTATCGGGCTGTCCGAAATATGGGGTCCACTTCTTTATTTAACCTGGATCAGTTCAATTTACCCCAATCTAGGGGGTTAGGCTAGTGTTTGGGGGGTTAGGTTATGTACGGATGGTGGGGGTGATGAAGGGTGTGTGTGGGGGTTAACTTCTGTCGTCACTTCGTATACCACCACTAATCATCTCTAACTCAAAGTCTGTCAAATCACCATCTTGTCCAAGGAAGTCAGCGTGTTGGGTGACATCATCTTCGGTGACAGTGCAACCGTGATTCTTAGCCAGCATCGCAATGCTTTCTTCTAATCCTGCCCCATTAGCAATAGCGGTATTAACGATGGATATAACCTGTTCTTGTAGGTCTTCATCTTCTAGAACCGCATCGCGGAATGATTGAAAGTCGCACATGGGGTTCCCCCCGGGTTATGACCAAAGAATACCTCTGTTAAGGGGGTGGCCCAACTTTTGAGTGTGATGGGGGTCAGATAAAGATAAGCCCCGTGTGAGCGGGGCTATCTTTTACTCCAAACCTTGATCGTCGGTTTTAACGAAATGGAAACGTATTCCCTATGGCTAGTGGACTATATTAGCGTCTGAGTCACAGGGACCTGGCTGCCCCTCAGTTTCTTTATAGTATGCGACCAGTTTGTCACTGACTAGACGTTGTTCTTCGAGCGTCAGGGCTTGATATTTGCGTTCGTAGCTCCATCCATAGCCCCAGCGATACCAGTTGTAAAAATATGGGCTGCCGCCGAAACGGACTCCTTGATACATCGCTTCGGCGAGAACGACGTCGCCAGTTTTGTTCAGCACGCATTCGCGCAGTCTTTGGTCGGCCTCGAGACGTTGTTCTTCGGTACCGCCTTGCCAGTAGGCGATGTCATGCTCTAGGCAGCAGTCACACCAGTCATCGCTATTGATCATTGAGCGGTCGGGAAAGAGGGAGCACCCGTCGCTGGTGAAAACTTTTAAGGTGTCAGGATCACTGCGGCAACCAGTGATCAGAAGGAGAATGACGAGCAGGCTAAGGCTGTGCCGTAGTTTGAATTGCATTTTTAACATGCAGTTGCGTGTTCGACAGAAGCGCAAGTTTAATGAGATTTAGCAAACGGTGGCAGGAAGGGGGGGTTAATGCTGCCTATACTCCTACCAGTCCAGGATATTTCAGGAGTTTTGAAATGGGTGACTTAAACACAGAGGCGCGGAAAGAGCTGCAGCCTCTTATAGGCGGGTACGAACCGGGCTTTGCCTTGTCCGCGGATTTCTATTCCTCCCGCAGCATTTTTGAAGCGGACCTGAGCGAAATCTTTTTCTGTAGCTGGATCTACGCGGCGCACGTCAGCCAACTGGCTGATTCCGGCAGTTACCTGTTGCTGGAGATTGGCGCTGAGTCGATTATCCTGGTGCGGGATAGTGACGACGCAATCCGGGCTTTTGCCAATGTTTGCCGCCACCGCGGATCCCGTATCTGTACCGAGACCAGCGGCAAGGTCCGGGCTTTCGTCTGTCCCTATCATGCGTGGACCTATGAGCTGGATGGCAGGCTTCGTTCGAGACGCTCCATGGCGCCCGGCTTTGATCAGTCAGGTTACGGATTGAAACGGTTGTCGGTATCGGTCTTCCACGGGCTTGTTTTCGTAAATCTCGATCCGGATGCGCCGGACTTCTCGAACGAAGTGAGTGAAGTCAACTCCGGTCTGGATATCTATGGGTTGGAGAACACCCGGGTGGCATGCCAGGAAACGTACACTGTTGATGCAAACTGGAAACTGGCAATCGAGAATTTCATGGAGTGTTATCACTGCGCCCCCGCACATGCCGAGTATTCACGCGTGCATGCGTTGAAATCACCAAAGGACAATGAGGCTCTGCGGCCTAAAATGCTGGAGGAAGCGAAACGACTCGGTTACAGCACCGGATCCGTCGATAACTCAATGCCGAGGGGGAAACAGGATGTAGGGTACTTTTATGCACGCAACGCATTGTATCCACCTTGTGTCACCGGCAGTGAAAATGGCGAGCCGGTCGCCCCGTTGTTGGGCGGCATCAAAGAATATGGTGGCGGTGTTGCGGACATACAGCTCGGTCCCGCTTCCTACGGGATCCTCTATCCCGATCATGCCGTGCTGTACAGGTTCCTTCCCCGGGATATCCAGAAAACCGATATGGATATTGTCTGGCTGGTAAGGGAGGATGCCGCACCGGGCAGGGACTATGATCAGGACCAGCTTACCTGGCTGTGGCGGGTGACCACCGAGGCTGACAAGCGAATAATCCTTAACAATCAGAAAGGCGTCAATTCGAGATTTTATGAACCGGGCCCGTTGTCAGAGATGGAAACGTTTACGGCGGCTTTCATCGAGTGGTATCTGGAACGGATCAGTTGATGGAAGCCAATCCCGAAAACATTGCCGGGTCAGCAAAGAAAATCAACAAGGAGTACTACTACCCGACGAGTATAGGCAGCATTAACGCCCCTTCCTGCCACCATTTGCTATCAACCCTTGGCCGCTATCAATAGTAGAGCGCGGTTAAGGTCCGCCATCAATCACTATAAATTGGCTAATTGCTCTTACGTTTACTATAAATCTTCCACCATTATGATATGGCTAGTTAGTGAAACCTCGCCAGACAGCAAAAGGCCCTACCGGTCTCATCCTTGAGCAGCACTTGTTGTTACATTCCCTGTAATTGTTAGTAGTTAGTATCGAGACTAGATCAAGACTGTGTCATGAATATTCTATCCCCTTTAATTCAGGCTTCAATGGTTGAAATGCGTGGTTCACTTTCTTGAGTAGTCAGAAAAACGAGGGCTATAAGTCCCCCTGGCAAACAGATCCGGCCCGCACTGGCTTGATCGAAGCCCATGCGCTGGCATCAGATTCAGATCCGACTGACAGGATCAATCTGAATCAAATGATCCGGTATCGTTATCAGCGCCTGCAGCAACAAATCGGACTTCATCGATGTGATGCTGTTTTACTGTTCAGTCCCATGAACGTTCGATATGCCAGTGAAACTGTATATGCACCAATCACCAATATGCATTCGCCGACACGGGCGATCTATGTTCCTGCAGAGGGTAAAGCCACTTTATTCGACTCTGCGACCGACATCATTTGCGACCTTCCGGATTGTATCGGCGAACAACGGGATTCCGTTTTGATGCCCTATTTTATTGCAGGTGATCTTTCGTCCGATCGAGCAGGTCATTGGGTGAAAGAGGTTACAGATCTCGTTAAGCAACAAAGTGAGGGTTTCGGTCGAATAGCGATTGATATTGCCGAACCAGAATTTGTCACAATGATACAGGCGACCGGGCTTCAGGTCGTTAATGCCGAGCGCATCGTCGAGCGAGCTTCAGCGGTAAAGTCGGACGACGAATTGGCAGGCATTATGACCTCGATATCGGTGGCCGAGCAAGGACTCGCCAGAATTCGGGAAAATCTTAAACCGGGAATCACAGAACAAGGCTTGTGGGCCCATCTTGCATTTGAAAATGCAGCGCAAGGTGGCCACTGGTTTGAGTATTCTATCCTCGCTTCAGGGACTCGATCCAATCCTTGGGGACGTGAATGCAGTGACAAAACGATAGAAACGGGCGAGTTGGTAGGCGTTGATACAGGGATGATTGGCCCCTACGGCTACTGCGCCGATATCTCGCGAACATTTTTATGCGGCCCGTCAGGACCATCGAATGAACAAAAACGTCTTTACCAGTACGCCATAGAAAATTTGGCATTCAATATCGAGCTTATCCAGGCGGGAATGGGGTTTCGAGAATATGCAGAAAAATCCTGGACCATGCCGCCGGAGTTCCGCAATCGGCGTTACAATTCGGTAGCGCATGGCGTTGGAATGGGGAACGAATGGCCACACATTCCGTTTTTCGACGACTGGGAAGTCGATGACAAACGCGATGATGTCTTCGAAGAAAACATGGTCATAGCAATCGAATCCTGCATTGGCCGGGAGGACGGCGACGAGTGTGTCAAACTGGAAGAGATGGTTGTCGTAAAACAGGGAAAATGCCAGCTGGTTTCCAGCTACCCGTTCGAACAGATATTAATTGAATAGTGTGGGAATTACCTCTAGGTCCATTCACTCAATTCCCCGAATCCGATTGTTAGTAGTTAAAGAGAATTACTAGAGGGGGCGCTCGCGGTGCTGGCAGTAGATTAGCTGAGCCTAGCGCTCTTGACTTTGCATCCAAGTGATCCAGGATCTTCTTGATCGCCAACGGATCCTCAATACACGCGATAATCTTGATTTGCCCTGCACACCGATTGCAGGTCGTGATATCAATATTAAACACTCGCTTGAGTCGTTGCGCGCTTTAATCGCGACAATTTCGTCTTTGCTTATATCTTCAAGCGCGACAACCCCTCGACCACTGAGCGTGTCGTCACGAACTTCTATTTTGGGTGATCGGTAAGTCTTCATAATACCTGCCACTGACAGGTTTAAATCTGGGCGTTGTCCGATCCCTTCTTAACAATATTGGTTGCGAGCGCGATCATCGACGAAATGTCGGCCAGGTTTGCGGGCACAACCAGGGTATTACCCTGCTTGGCGATATTGCCGAATTGCTCGAGGTAATTCTCGGCAACGCGGAGTTGCATCGCCGCATCACCACCCGCTTCGTTGAGTGATTTAGCCACTCTACTCAGGCCTTCCGCGGTAGCGATTGCTATTGCGAGAATGGCCGCGGCCTCGCCGTCGGCCTCGTTGATCTGTTGCTGTTGAACTGCTTCGGATTGTTTGATTACCTGTTGCTTTTCACCTTCGGCCTCATTTATTTTAGCGTCGCGCTCACCTTCCGAGGTTAAAATTACCGCGCGCTTTTCGCGCTCCGCACGCATCTGTTTCTCCATCGCACTGAGGACATCGGCAGGCGGGTTAATGTTTTTGATTTCGTAACGAAGGACTTTTACACCCCAGGGATCGGAAGCCTTGTCCAACTCGGCAACGACGTTGGCATTGATCGACGATCTTTCCTCGAAGGTACGATCTAGATCTATCTTGCCGATTTCACTGCGCAGGGTAGTTTGCGCGAGCTGAGAAATGGCGAAGGCATAATCGGTAATGCCGTAGGAGGCGTGTTCTGGGTCCAGCACCTGCAAGTATAGAACTCCGTCGACACCAACCTGTACATTATCATTAGTGATGCAAATCTGTTCGGGGATATCGAATGCCAGCTCCTTGAGGCTGTGTTTGTAAGCAGCTTTTTCGATAAATGGGAATAATATATGAAAGCCGGCCCGCAGCGTGCGGCTATATTTACCCAGACTTTCAACGACATAAGCGCTTTGCTGTGGAACCACAACCGCGGTTTTGGCGATAATGATTACCGCGATGACTGCTATCGCAATCGCCACCCAGAAACTAAAATTTTCAAATATAGCCATGTTTCATTCCTTTATTGACTGTTATCCAGCGGACCGATCTTCAAGGTCAATCCCTCGACACCAGCGACTCGTACATTGCTGCCTTTTTCAAAGGTTACACCGCTACTATTCAGGATGGTCCAGTTAGTACCACGGAGCTCCATTCGACAACTATCACCGGGTTGCAGGTTTTCCTCCAGTTTCAAAATTTCACCGGTCGGACTGGCATCAAAACCGGGTTCACCTCCACGAATTTGCTGATAGAGCTTTTTCCGAAACATCACCATACTCACCAGCGCGAGACCGGCAAACAGCATCCATTGCTCCCAGAATTCGAGCTGCAGTCCGGCCAAATCAACTATACCGGTTAACATTGCTGCAATACCAATAAACACCAGATAGAAGGCGGCGTCGACTACCACAAGCTCCGAGCCCAGTAAAAAAGCACCAAATATTATCCAACCCCACCAAGGCATAATCTTCTCCTTAACTTAATCAATGCACTCAAATTATTACTAGTCGTTATCCGACAAACCCGCACCGGCGCGTGACTCCGCGGTTGGGGGGCATAGGTTTTAAATGCCAGTTTATCGATCGCTACCCATGCATCGCTATCGATATCACAGGCCAGGGTCGATGGCAGAGACTGCGGGTTTGTATCCTTTGATTGCACACACTTCACAGATTCGGCCCCGGCAACTAAAAGACCATCTCTATTGCCTTCGATTCTTATGCCATTTTCATAACAACTAATACTAACCCCAGCCCAGCTAGTGGTAAAGGTGGTTCGGGACAAAGGCATAGCCAAACAGCGTGCCGCCAAACTGGAACTTGATATCCATGAGGCGACGCTTTTCGGCAAGGAACCTGCACGCAGTTTCAAGAAGTTAATGGTGGCGTATCTGGAAGCCAAGATACGTAACCGTGGCTTTGCCCGCTTGCAGTACGCGGCAAAACCCTTGCTTGACTACTTTGGTGATAGTGACCTTAGTAAAATCAAAGAATCCCACGTCAAAGTACATCGCGTGGCGTTCTAAGAGCGTTTCTGACGGAACTGTCCGCAGAGAGGTGGGTATGCTCTCAGCGGCGTTTAATCACGCCATAAGGAAGCATCACTGGCGTATTGAGAACCCCTGTAAGGGCGCTGACAAGCCAAAGGAGCCCAAGGGGGGGGTACGCTTTATTACCCGTGCCGAGGCTCAGAGGTTGATCCACGGCGCCCGATGGCCGCTCAAACCTTCGGGTAAAGCACTGACAGATCAGCATAGGTCACCAGCATTGGCGGACTTTATCGAACTTGCTCTAAATACGGGGTGTCGCAAATCCGAACTGTTGGATCTGAAGTGGGAACATGTCGATTTCGCTACCCGTCTTTTACACCTTGCGCAAACCAAAGGTGGGGAGTGGCAGACGGTTCCTATCACCGAGGAGGCCCGACAGTTGCTGGTCAAGAGGATGCGACTTCGAGATCAGGTATGCCCCGATAGCCCGTATGTTTTCTTCCATGAAATCGTTAAGGCGGGCGCCGAGATCGGGGACATAGTTGGGGGTTTAAAAAAATCTTTCGCTAGTGCTTGCATTCAGGCTGGAATTAAAGACTTTCGTATCCATGATCTGCGACATACCCATCTGGCACCGGATCACCTGCATCAAGTAGTAGTTGACCGAGGATTTTCAGCACATTTTCAGCACAATGAGAATCCGCTAACCGCAGTAGTTTCAAAAAATGGCTAAAACACTGGGGAAAATGGTGGGCGTGGCAAGGCTCGAACTTGCGACCCCTGCCGTGTGAAGGTAGTGGGCTCTGCATAAAAGCCCGAAAAACCCTTTAATAATCAGGCATCAACTCCACGCAAAGTTTCCTGATTAGCCCTGAGTGGTCAGAAATCAGCACATTTTCAGCACACTAGTTTTCACTGTTGCTGGCTGTAACGCAGGTGGGTAGGGGAGGGCTAAACCTCCATCGGGCAAGAGTATAGGCAGCATTAACGCCACTTCCTGCCACCGTTTGCTATAAACGCTTGGCCGCTATCAATAGTGGAGCGCGGTTAAGTTCTGCCATCAATCACTATAAATAGGCTAATTGCTGTGAATATTGGAGCCACCGATCTAATGGACTTCGGTTGCTCCAAGCAATTAGCCGAATTGGTCAAGCATCATGTAGACGCTGTTACAACAAGTTTTTTGCACCGGTAGGTGCCTTACCCAAGAGCGATTTGCCAGCACGGGGAATAGCCCTTACTCTTCATTTTAGACGCGAGAGGAGTCAGAAGAATGCACATTGTCAATGGGCACATGGCCGAGAATATCTACGAACAAGGGATGGTAATGCCACCCAATGCCTTCGGCTATATTCATCTCGCCGCTGAAGTAGAAAAACCATTTCCCCTCAAGCCTGACAGTCGCCGCAAAAAGAAACTCATTGCGCTATTGCACCCTTTAGCCGAACAACTTCGAAACCTCGATAACGTTAACCGAGTGGACATTTTTACCGGCCTCATTATTCCGCCGGGCAGTGGCGAGGGGCAAAGGTTCATCGCCAAAGAGCAACTTAGTGTATTCATCGCTCAATTCGACCTAGTGGTTCTTATAGAATGCCAAACTGTCGACGCCATCAAGACCATTGCCATCCATCCAGTGTTTCAAGATTTAGAGAATAAGATGACGACGGCATCGAAGGCCTATCTTAGAACCGAGGCCAAAAACCCGCACCGAATCGACGAAGTCAATAAGAACCGCCAAGGCATCTTCCTTTTCAACTATTTTATGCAGAAAATACTCAGACCGTGCTCGACGTTTGGGAATACACCGCCGGCTGGTGGACCGCTCACGCCAACCTTACCAATAGCACCCCTCTTCAGCCCCTAACACACGGCCATCCCTATAGCCTAATCAACCACTGCCGTTGGGATAGGCTCCCCGATATCATGCCCACGCTCATTCTAGGCCGACTCGGCATTCGACGTGGGTTAAACCAATTCGTTTTAAAGAATTTTACTGCCAACCGAATTGTAGCCATGCCCATTCTCTACAAACTTGCTCTTCCCTAAAAGGCCAAAGAAGTTGGCGTACGTAACCAACAAAGCCACGCCGTTTCGTAGAGAACCAAGTTAGATATGCACCTTTCGAACCCAAAACCAGAAATCAGAAGTCGAAAACCGAACTTGTTGGTGCAGTTCAAAACGGCCAACCACATGGTCAAGGTACTCTAACGTGTTCTAGCGAGGCAGATTAATTACGAAATTAAATCTTAGGGACGCGACGGGGAATACCAGCAACGTGCAGTGCGCGGGCTACGTATATACCGCCAGTTGCGATTAGTGT
>Ga0209403_10007594_pt1 | contig 10654 bp, 6 predicted proteins | sample ArcticOcean_MG_C_8_FD_187440 | JGI IMG/M metagenome (GOLD analysis project Ga0209403, IMG submission 187440) | Marine microbial communities from western Arctic Ocean - ArcticOcean_MG_CB11_86 (SPAdes) (version 2) | ecosystem: Environmental > Aquatic > Marine > Oceanic | place: Arctic Ocean...
CTCGTCAGCGGCCGGGCGCGTGGACGACCCCACAGCGCTGGGCTTCAACGGCACCCGTACCGACCTCGCAGGCGCTCTCGACCGGGTCCGGGAAGACCTTTCCTCCGTGCCTCTTTCGGGCATCGTCGTGGTGAGCGATGGGGCAGACAACGGCGGGCGGGTGATGGCGGAGTCTCTGGTCCCACTACAGGCGGCCTCCATCCCAGTCTTTACCGTAGGCCTGGGTGAGGAGGCTATCTCCCCCGACATCCAGCTCGATCGGGTGCAGGCGCCGCGATCCGTGCTCCTCGGCAGCGCCGTCGTGGTGGACGTGGTGGTGAGCCACCGTGGCTTCGCCGGGCAGCCCGTCGCACTCGAGGTGGCGGACGACGGCCGCATCCTTACCAGTCAGGACGTTCCCCTTGGCAGGAACGGTGAGCCGGTGGTTGCGCGCGTGCGTCTCATTGCGGATCGGGTTGGGCCACGGCGCTTGATCTTCCGCATCCCCGTGGCCGAGGGGGAGCAGGTGACCGGAAACAACCAACGCGAGTTGTTGATGGACGTGCAGGACAAGCGCCAGAAGATTCTCTATTTCGAGGGCGAGCCCCGCTTCGAGGTGAAATTCATGCGGCGGGCAATCGAGGACGATGAGAACATCCAACTGGTGGTCCTGCAGCGAACGGCGCCGGACAAGTTCTTGCGCCTCGACGTGGACGGATCCACAGAGCTCCAGGGGGGCTTCCCCAAAACTCGCGAGGAGCTGTTCCGCTATCAGGGCCTGATTCTGGGGAGTGTGGAGGCCGGCTTCTTCACCCACGACCAGCTGCTCATGATCCACGACTTCGTGAGCCAACGCGGCGGGGGTCTGCTCGTGCTCGGGGGCCGGCACGCGTTGGCCGAGGGTGGCTACACAGGCACGCCGGTGGCGGACGTCATCCCGGTGGTGCTGGGTGAGGCCCCAGCCGATCCTGCCCGACCCTTCGAGGTGAAAGTATCTCCCACATCCGTAGGCGCACTCCACCCGGCAGCGCAAATCGCGGGACCGGGCGAGGCCTCAGTAGACGCATGGGAGATCCTCCCCCCGTTGACCACCGTAAACCCGATCCAACAGGTCAAGCCAGGCGCGACCGTGCTTCTGATCGGGCGACCCACGGGCGGCAGTGTGTCGACCCCAGATCAGGTGGTGCTCGCCTGGCAACGGTTCGGTCGGGGGAAGGCCTTCGCACTGCCTATCCAGGACTCCTGGCTGTGGCAAATGCACGCTGATGTACCGCTCGACGACCAAAGCCACGAGCACTTTTGGCAACAGCTCCTGCGAGGCCTCGTCGACGGGGTTGCTAACCCGGTTGTGGTCACGTTGGATCGAGAGCAGGTGGAGCTCGGTGAGCCGGTACGTGTGACCGTGCGCGTGCGCGACTCGACCTACATCGACTTGAACGACGCAGCGGGAAGAGTTCTGGTCACGTCCCCTGCCGGAACCGAGCGCGAAGTCCCGCTCGAGTGGAGCGTCGAGGACGATGGCATGTACGCCGCGTCGTTCGTCCCCGATCAGGAAGGGAGTTGGCATCTGAGTGCGGAGGCAAGCCGTGGGGGCAGTGTGATCGGCACGGACGACGATTGGGTGCGGGTCGGCCCCGGGCACGACGAATACTTCGATGCCGCTCGCCGCACCGCTCTGCTCGAGCGGATTGCAGAGCAGACTGGCGGTCGCAGCTACACGGCGGCCACGGTCGACGAGCTTCCTGAGGACCTCCAATACGCTGGTTCGGGCGTCACGATGGTGGAAGAGCACGACCTTTGGGACATGCCGGTCCTGTTCCTCGTCTTGATCGGGCTGATTGGAACAGAATGGACATTCCGCAGGCGGCGGGGGTTGATATGAGGTCTGACACGAAACCAACGCCCCGCCATGCTCTCGCTGTCATGCTTCTCCTGGCCGCGAGCACTTTGGCTACGGCTTCGCTCAGCGCTCAGCAAACCCATCTCCTCATGGTGGTAGGGCTCTCTGGCGGAGCACCCTACAAGGAGCGCTTCCAGAGCTGGGCCGCTTCCATCCGAGAGGCAGCTGTGGTCCGTCTCGGCATCCCAAAGGCGAACTTCGTCTGGCTGGCCGAGGACCCCGCCGTGGCGCCCGGGCAGATCAAGGATCGTGCTACTGTATCCTCGGTCCGCACCGCCCTCACGGAGGTCGCCCAGCGTGCCGGTGACGCGGACCGTCTGGTGGTTGTCCTCATTGGCCACGGAACGGAGCGAGAGGGAAAGCCACTATTCAACCTCGCTGGGCCTGACTTAAGCCCCACCGACCTGGACCTGATGCTGGATCAAGTCGCTCCCAGACGAGTCGCGGTCGTCAACACGAGCAGCGCCAGCGGCGCCTTCATCGCCCCACTTTCCGGACCGGGCCGCACCATTATCACCGCCACCAGGTCGGGGCGCGAAAGCAACGAAACCTGGTTTGCCGGCTTCTTCGCGGAGGCGTTATCGGAGGACGGCTCAGACTTCGACAAGGATGGTCGCATCTCGCTGCTGGAAGCGTTCGAGTACGCCCGCCAGGAGGTGGCGCGGTATTTCGTCGAGAATCAGCTCCTCGCAACCGAGCACGCCCTACTGGACGATGATGGCGACGGGCAGGGGACGACGGAGCCCGGACAGGACACCGCGGACGGCCTGCTCGCAGGCACGTTCTATGTGGGAGGCAGCACCACGGAAGTAGCGGCTCAGGCAGCTGCCAGCGACAATCCGGTACTCCAGAGGCTTCTCCAGGCGCGCGCGCAGCTGGAAGAACAGATCGTCGCCCTGAGGGCGCGCAAGAGCGAGATGGAGGAGGTAGCGTATGAGTTGGACCTCGAGGAGCTCCTGGTCGATCTAGCCCTGAAGAGCCGCGAACTCCGTGAGCACAGAGGGGGCGGGTGATGCGGGCGATCGTCTCTCGTTCACTGTTGGCTGCCCTGGTCCTCACCACTGTGCTCGCGGCAGAACTGACCTCCCAGACGCGCGCGTCCGCCTGCGAGGCCTGGCAGACCGGAGAGTATCAGGAGGCGATCCAAGCCTACCGCGCTTTAGCCCGCAGGGATGGTGCGCCCGCGGGGATACACCGCGATCTCGCCCGGGTCCTCCTCGAGGTAGGCCGCACCGATGAGGCTGAGCGCCACCTACAGGAAGCGGGAGGCGGTCCTCAGCTCGCCAACGTCTTGGGGGAGGTGCTGCTCGCCAGCGGCGACTGGGATGCAGCCGAAGCAGCCTTCCGGTCGGCGGCGAACGGGGGAGCGAGCGACGCTGTAGAAGCACGGGCAAACCTCGCCGAACTGCTTTGGGACCGGGGTCATCATGCTCAAGCCCTGCGGATATTTGACACTTTTGTCGACCTTTATAACCGGGGTGGCCAGCTGACCGCACCCGAGCTGATCGCGGTTGGGCGAGCCGTGCGCCGGTTGGGGATCACGAATCCCCAGCTGTTCAAGGATGCACTCATGGCCTTCGACCAGGCCGCCCAGGCCGCACCGGGCGACCCCCTGCCCACGATCCTTGCGGGCGAGATCTTTCTCGAAAAATACAACGCGACCGAAGCCCACGCGTCCTTCAAGGAGGCGTTGGCCCGCAACCCGGACAATCCGCGGGCGTTGCTTGGGGAGGCCCGCGCGCTCGACTTTGACGGTGCCCATGGATCGTCTGATCTCATCCAGAAGGCGCTCGCGACTAACCCCCGCTCAGCTGCGGCCCGCGTCCTGCTTTCCCGCTTGGCTCTCTCCGCCGAGGAATTCGATACCAGCTTCGACGAGGCCGCGAAGGCTCTCGATGTGAATCCGGGGTCCCAGGATGCCCTCGCGGTGTTGGGTGCAGCCCGCTTCCTGGCCGGCGATGGTGCGGCCTTTGAGGCTGCCCGAGACCGCGCGCTGGCCATCAACCCGGCCAACGCCGACTTCTTCATCATGGTGGCTGAGATGTCGGTTCGGCTCCGGCGCTACGCGGAGGCCGCGGACATGGCTGCCAACGGAGTGGCACTGGACAGCCTTTCCTGGGGCGCCCTCGGCCTGCTCGGCATGAATCAGCTCCGCATGGGCGAGATCGAGGAGGGCCGCGCCAATCTCGAGCGTGCGTTCGAGGGAGATCCGTTCAACGTCTGGTTCAAGAACACACTGGACCTGCTCGATACCTTCAGTAGCTACCGGACAGTTCGGACCCCCCATTTCCTGCTGTTTTTGCGGGGCGACGAGTCAGATTTGATGGCTCCCTATGTGGGGGCTATCGCCGAGGAAGCCTACGCTGCCTTGAGGGCTCGGTACCGCACCGAGCCCCCCATCCCGATCCGGTTGGAGTTATTCCCACGGCACGCGGACTTCTCGGTGCGGACGCTGGGACTCACTGGTCTGGGCGCACTGGGAGTGGCCTTCGGCTCGGTACTGGTAATGGATTCACCCTCGGCGCGAGAGCGCGGGGAGTTCAACTGGGGCTCGACGCTCTGGCACGAACTCGCTCATGCCTTCCACCTAGGCATGAGCGCCAGCCTGGTGCCACGCTGGTTCTCCGAAGGGCTCGCGGTGCACGAGCAGAGATCCGGTCGGCCTGGGTGGGGCCACCCCGCCACGCCGAGTTTTCTGGCTGCCTACAGAGACGGAAAACTGGCTCCTGCGAGCGACCTGAACCGCGGCTTTATGCGGCCGGATTACCCGGAGGAGGTAATTCACAGCTATTTCTTGGCTTCGCTGGTGTTCGCCTGGATGGATGAAGAGCATGGCGAGGATGCCGCTGTCCGGATGCTGCGCGGTTACGGAGAGGGCAAAGAAACCAAGACGCTCGTCTGGGATGTGCTCGGCCTAGATCTGGATGGCTTCGACCGGGCCATCGACACATATGTGCGCACACGTTACGCGGCCGCGTTCAAGTCCGCCGTGCCTGTGGACAATACCCCCCTGAGGGACGCCCCTCTCGCGGCCGTGCAAACGGCGGCCCGTCTCCAACCGAACCACTTCCCCACCCGCCTCCGCCTTGGCCAGATGCTAACGGAAGCGGACCGCCCCGTCGAAGCCGAGTTGGAGCTCAAGGCAGCACTCGAGCTGTTCCCGACCTACTCTGACGTCGACGGTCCCTATCTGTACCTAGCGCGCATCCATAGAGAGCGCGGCGAGTTGGGAAAAGCGGCCGCAGCGCTGACTCGGCTGGGCAATCTGAACGAGAGAGCTTACCAGGTGCACACCGCCGAGGCAGAGTTGCGCGAGCAGATCGGGGACAGCGCGGGCGCGGCACAGGCGTTGGAGCGGGCCCTGCTCATCAATCCTTTCGAGATCGAGGTGCACCAGCAGCTTGCCGAGCTGGCCACCGTGCTCGGAAGACACACGCAGGCGGTGCAGGAGCGGCGAGCCGTGGTAGCATTGAACCCGGCAGATCGCGCCGAGGCTCACTATCGGCTCGCGCGTGCGTTGTTCGGGGCGGACCAGCGGGAAGAAGCGCGCCGAGAGGTCATTCAAGCCCTCGAGGTGGCTCCCAACTACGAGGACGCCCTGGAGCTGCTGCTTGAACTTCGTGCCTCTGATGGGGACCGGTGAAGAGTTTGGCCGCGTTTGTCGGGCTCGCGGCTCTGGGTATGTGCGCTGGCGCAGCCACTTCGGGCGGGGCAGGAAGGACATATCCCTGCCTCTGCCCCTGTGCAAGGACAACGACCCGAGCCGTCGTCTGATGGTGATCGCGAACTACAACAACGACATAGCGGAGTACTGGGAGTTCTCCGACTACTACCCGATCGATCTCTCTAACGAAGCGTATAAGTTCGGGGTCAACTATGTGATATACGTCATCACTCAGCAGGAACTGTGGGACCCACCAGTGCACAACCCGGGAGCAACCTCGTGACGGAAGACGTGTTGGCCGCCGAAGCCCTTGAGCAGGAGGACGACATCGCCTTGGCCGACCGGATGAAGGCCGGCCGGGCGGCCATCCTGCTCGAGATCCGCAAGCTCATCGTCGGGCAGGAGGACGTGCTCGACCAGGTGCTTCTCAGCCTATTCGTGGGGGGCAACAGCCTCATCGTAGGAGTGCCCGGGCTGGCGAAGACTCTCCTCGTACACACCATGGCCCGGGTGCTGGACCTCAAGTTCAGCCGTATCCAATTCACACCGGACCTGATGCCATCTGATATTACTGGTACCGACATCATTCAGGAGGATCCGGCGACGGGACGCCGCAGCCTCGTGTTCGCGCCGGGCCCGGTGTTCACCAACATCTTGCTGGCGGACGAGATCAACCGAACCCCTCCGAAGACACAAGCCGCGCTGTTGGAGGCGATGCAGGAGCACCGCGTGACCGTCCAGGGCAAGACGTACGTTCTCGAGGAACCCTTCCACGTCTTCGCCACCCAGAACCCCATAGAGCTCGAGGGTACCTATCCGCTGCCCGAGGCTCAGCTCGATCGTTTCATGTTCGAAATCGTGATCGATCACCTCTCCGAGGAAGAGGAGATCGAGGTGGTGCGATCGACCACCGGGATTCAGGATCCGTCCTTCAGTCACGCGGTAACGGCCCCTGATATGATTGCCTTTCAAAGACTGGTGCGGCGGGTCCCCGCACCCGATCTCGTACTCCGATACGCAGTGGCACTCGCCCGCACGAGTCGCCCTGCACCCAACGGTTCCTCCCCCGAGTTCGTGCACAAATGGATCGCTTATGGAGCCTCTCTGCGCGCCGCACAGTACCTGGTCTTGGGAGCGAAGGCCCGCGCCCTCACCAGGGGCCGCTATACCCCTTCGTTCGAGGATGTCAGGGCGCTAGCCCATCCCGTACTTCGTCATAGAATCCTGACGAACTTCCACGCCGAGTCGGAGGGGCGGTCTTCAGGCGAGATGGTAGACCAGCTCCTGGAAACCGTGCCGGTCCCGAAGTCGGGCATGTAGTGAAGTGACCCACCACCGTCCCCAGGCGCACACTGACACTCAAGGAGCCCGGTTTCTCGATCCCAAGGTGCTCGCTCGGATCGACAATCTGGAGCTGCTGGCCCGGACGGTAGTGGACGGCTTCCTTCATGGGCTCCACAAGTCACCCTACATGGGGCTTTCGATGGAGTTCGCAGAACACCGTCCGTACATGCCTGGTGACGACATTCGCAAGATCGACTGGCGTCTGTTTGCACGGACTGATCGGCACTATGTCAAGCAGTATGAGGCCGAGACCAATGTCAATTTCTCGGTGCTGCTCGACGTGTCTAGCTCGATGTCGTACGGAAGCGGCACAGTTACAAAGCTTGACTACGCTCGGTTCCTGGCGGCCTCGCTCGCCTATTTCTCCCGTCGCCAGCGGGACCGCGTCGGGCTCTACACGTTCGACTCGGAGGTAGTAGAGCACGTACGGCCATCGGTACGGCATCTGGATCAGGTGCTGCACGCTCTCGAACGTGTCGAGCCCGGTCGCCCCGGAGCGCTAGGGCCATCGTTGTTCACCGTGGCAAACACCTTCCGCCGCCGTGGCATCCTCGTCTTGATCTCCGACTTCTACGAGGAACCCGACGCGTTGGTGGAAGCGCTCCGTCCGCTGTCCGGAAGCCGTCACGACTTGATCGTGTTCCACGTTCTGGATCCGGCCGAGCTAACCTTTCCGTTCGTGAGCCCGGCGAGCTTCGAGGACCTTGAGACAGGAGAACGCTTCCCGGTGGTGCCGGAGAAGCTGCGTGAGGGATATCGCGAGGTTTTAGGAGCTCACGTGGCCGAGGTGGAGCGCAGAGTGGTAGGGCACGGAGCCGAGTACGCCCTACTAGACACCTCCCAGCCCTTGGACCTCGCACTGTTCTGCTACCTGCTCTCCCGGCAAAAAGCTGGCGGCGGCAGGGGATCTGCCTGACCTATGCCGCTCAGCTTTCTCGTTCCCTTGTTTCTGGCGGGTGCTCTTGCGATCGCGATCCCGATCTGGATCCACCTGACGCGCAAGCAGCGCAGCCTTGTCGTCCCCTTCCCCTCGCTCATGTTTCTTCGGCAGATCCCGTTCAAGGAGGACCGGCGGCGCGCTCTCCATCATTGGCTCCTGCTTGCTCTGAGAGCACTGGTGATCATGCTCCTAGTGGCTGCCTTCGCCCGCCCCTTCTTCAGCGGGGAAGGCGCGCTCGTCACGGTTGGAGCCGGGCCCACGGAGGTCGTCATCCTCTTAGACCGGTCGTATAGCATGGCCTCGGGTGAGCGCTGGGGGTCAGCCCAGGCAGCCGTCTCCGAAGCGGTATCGAGCCTAGGGCCGCTCGACAAAGTCAGCGTGGTGGTGTTCGACCAGGGGGCAGAGGCGATCGTACGCTCCGAAAGAGACCCGACCCGCGCACGTACGGCGCTGGACACGATCCAGCCCGGGTGGGGCTCCACCCGCTATGGACCAGCCCTCAAGCTCGCGCAGAGTATCCTTGAAGATTCCTCGTTGCCCGGCCGGGAGCTGGTAATGGTGAGTGACTTCCAGAGGCGCGGGTGGATAGGAGAGGAGGGGGTCAGGCTACCCGCAGGGACCAAGATCCGAACCGTGCCGGTAGCGGGTCAGGTGACGGCAAACGTGGCGGTGGCCGACGTAGCTCTGCGCAGGGACCGATTTTCTGGACGTGAGCGTGTCACTCCCAGCGCGCGCCTAGTGCGCACCGGCGGTGAGGTGCCGGTAGACATCGAAGTGTCGCTGGATGTGGACGGACGCGAGCTCCAGCGGCGAACTGTCACGCTCCCCGCTGCGGGCACAGCCACCGTGGACTTCAAGCCCCTTCCGCTTGGCGCCAGCCACACCAGGGGCACGGTACGAGTACCACCGGATGACCTTCCACCTGACGATGCACGCAACTTCGTCGTGTCCGCCGGCAGCGCTCTGAAGGTACGCGTGTTCACACACGCGGGCGCGCCGGACGAAACTTCGCTTTTCTTGAGCCGTGCTCTGGGGATCTCGACCGAGGGGACATTCGACGTGGAAGTGCGACCTTGGGGTGCGGGATCTGTGGACGGTCTCACGGCTGCAGAGGTCGTGGTTCTGACCGATGTTGCTTTCCCCGGTGGGAACCGGGGAGCCGCACTCAAGCGTATGGTCGAGGAGGGGGGTGGGCTCGTGATCACGACTGGGGAATCTGGCGGCTGGGCCCGTGATATGGACAACTGGCTCGGGACTCGAGTCGGTGTCCCTGTGGACCGGGGCGGCGGCCGGATCGGCTGGATAGACTATGACCACCCGGTTTTCCAGGTCTTCAAGGGCCCTCGCAGCGGAGATTTTACGGGCACTCGTTTTTTTAGGTATCGCAGCCTCATGATCAGGGACAGTGCTGCGGTGCTCGCCCGCTTTGACGACGGTAGTCCAGCACTAGTGGAGCGCCGGATAGGCAAGGGACGCGTGCTGCTATGGGCGTCGACCTTGGACTCTTTCTGGAACGACTTGAGTGTGCAACCGATCTTCCTGCCGTTCGTCCACCAATTAGTGCGGTACGCTTCGGGGCGCGGAGAAACTCTGCCTTGGTTCACCGTCGGACAGGTGTTGGACGTATCCGACGCTCGAGCAATGGCGTCGGCAGGCCTACTACAGGTCACCGAACAGGCTCGTGGGCTCGAGGGTGAAAGGGTCGTAACCGACCCCGAGGGGACGTCGGTGCGGTTGCCTGGAGGCGCGGGCCCGCACTACCTGAATCTGAAAGGTGCTGGTTTCTACACCATGAGATCGCTGAAAGACGGGGAGGTCCAGCCGCTTGCGGTAGCGGTGAACGTGGACTTGGTGGAGTCGGACCCCGCCACTATGGATCCCGAGGAGATGGGAGCTGCGCTTGCGGCCACGGTGGCCGAAGGCACATCCGACGGGGATGGCCAGGCGATGGAGCTGCAGCGGGCGGATATTGAGCGGCGCCAGTCACTCTGGCGGCTACTCCTGGCCGCGGTGCTGGTCCTGATGGCGGCAGAGTCGATAATGGCGAATCATAAGTCGACTGGGACGGCTACGGCTGGATGAGGCTCGATGGGCACGCAGGCGGTCCTTTCGCCCGAGAGGAGATGCGATGGAATCACGGCAGATGACTGATTGCCGGCAGGTACTCGAGATCATCAGGAGCTTACGGACCCGATGGCGACTCCGGGTCGCGTTCAAGGGACTAGCCATCGTCCTGGCCACCGGCACGGCAGGCTTCCTGCTTTCGGCCTTTGGTCTGAACGCTCTGCGTTTCGCCCCGCCGGCAGTGCTTGGTTTTCGTCTGGCCGCCTGGGCAACCGTTACGGTGCTCGCATACCTGTATTTGGTGCGTCCGCTCCGAAGGGAGCTGGATGACGAGCATGTAGCTCTGTACCTGGAGGAGCACGAACCCTCGCTAGAGGGGACTTTGTTGGCCGCGGTCGAGGCAGAGCGAGACGGCACCCGGTACTCCCCGGATCTCGTGAAGGGCTTGGTCCGCGCGGCGATCGATCGCGCCCGCGCAGTAGACAACGGCAGGCGAGTCGACCAGAAGCAGATGTATCGGTCAGGGGGCGTGTTCGCCGCAGTGGCTGTGGCGGCGATCGCCCTCCTGCTACTCCTGCCGGCCGGCGTACGCCACGGGCTCTCCGCTCTACTCCGGCCCACGGCAGACGCGGCGGCGGTAAACCCCTACTCGATCGCAGTTACACCGGGCAACGTGGTTATCGCGCGGGGCTCGGACCAACTGGTGACAGCTTCCCTGGAGGGCTTCACCTCCAGCGATGCTACGCTGTTCACTCGGGGGGAA
>Ga0209403_10007604_pt1 | contig 10647 bp, 11 predicted proteins | sample ArcticOcean_MG_C_8_FD_187440 | JGI IMG/M metagenome (GOLD analysis project Ga0209403, IMG submission 187440) | Marine microbial communities from western Arctic Ocean - ArcticOcean_MG_CB11_86 (SPAdes) (version 2) | ecosystem: Environmental > Aquatic > Marine > Oceanic | place: Arctic Ocean...
TCGACGCGATCCGATCCTGCACCGGCGAGGCCGTGGCCGCTGATGATGTAGTAAATCTCCTCGCAGTTATCGTGGCGATGTTTCTTGTGAACGGCCCCCGGGAAAAAACGCGCACGAAATAACGTGGTCGAGCTGCCGTTGTGGGAGCCGATCGGAATACGGAAGTCGGTGATCGACCAGCCCTCGCCCTCGTTCATGTTCTCTTTGGGAACGTCGTCGAGGTGGACCAGGATGCCCTCGTCAAAACCCTCCCTCGGCATGGCGAGATCCGCCTCGGTCACGTCGCCGGCGAATTGATAGCCCGAGTCCTCGACGCTTCCCGCGCCAACGTAAAATCCGATGACCAGCGCGTCCTCGTCCTTCGTCTCATTGTGGAAAAAGTGGGGCGATCCCGCCGGCATTAGGCGGCAGTGCCCGGCACGCACCTCGGCCCGCCCGTCGCCCTGGCCGACGACGCCATTACCACTCAGGTAGACGGCGATTTCGTCCGAGTTCGCGTGAAGGTGTTTCTTGTGGGTCGATCCGGGCCGGAAGATCGAATGGAACACGCAGGTCGAGCTGCCGCATTCCTTGGTGATGGGCAGGCGGAACTCCGAGATCGCCCAGCCCTCGCCGGCGTTCATGTTCTCGGGCTCAACGTCGTCCACATGGATAAGGGGGTATTGAAGTGGCATGGCAGTTTCCTCTTATTAAAAATGGCGTTTTATAACTGGCCCGTGCGCGGGGCCCTAAGATCCTCGTCCGTCACCGGGCCGTTGTAAGCGAATCCACTCTCATCAAGCGCGCCAACACCAACATACCATCCGGGTGCGGCGAGATCATCGCTGTCGCTAATGTTGGCGAGCCAGTGCTCGCACCCGGCGGGAATATAGTGAACGTCCCCGGCAACAAGCTCCCCCCGGTCATCGCCCACACCCGCGAGGCCGTGTCCCTTCAATATGTAGCATATCTCCTCGCAGTTATCGTGACGATGCTTCATGTGAACTGTTCCGGGGCCGAAATAGCCGTACATCCAGCATGAGCCTACCCCGTGGTCTCTGTTCAGGGGCTCGCAGAAATAATCCTGGGTCCATCCCTCATCCCTCGACACCTTCACCATCGGCACGGCGTCCTGGTGAACCAGGGGGTATTTCAGTTCGGAGTGGCGCTCCGTCCTAGGGGCGTTCAAATCCTCGTCCGTGATTTCACTTGAGAAGACATGGCCGGTGGCTCCCAAGTTCGGCGCGCGATCATAGAGCCCGAGGATAACCAGCGGCTCGTTCCGGCTGAGGTTCACCAGCCAGTGCTCCACCCCTTTGGGGATGTAGTGGTAATGGCCGGCGTGGACCTCGGCGCGATCAAGACCCGCTCCGGCGAGACCGTGGCCGCTGATGACGTAGTACTGCTCGTCGCAACCATCGTGCCGGTGTTTTTTGAGACTATCGCCCGGCTGGAAAATCGCGTGGAACATGGTGGACGAGCAATTCTCTTTCTCGCTCAAGACCACTCGGAACTCCGATACGGCCCAGCCCTGCTCCGCGTCCATCTTCTCGGGAGCCAGGTCGGCAATGCGGATATATGGATTCTCGAACGGCATTACGCCCTCTCGCCAATCTGAATGACGCCACGCAGGGTGCCGCCGTCGCCGCCACTATCAATAAACTCAAAACCCTTTTGAATGTCATCAAGCGGGAAGTGATGGGTGATGATCGGCTCAAGGTCTATCTGGCCCGAGGCCACCAGCGCAATCGAGCGGTCAAAATCCTCAGCAAGGCCCGCGCGCGAGCCAATAACAGTGATGTCCTTGAAATAGTAAGACTGCGCCGGAATGCCACCGACCTCCGCCGGTCCGATGCCGAACTGGAGAATCGCCCCGCCAGGTCGGACCATCTCGTAAGCCTGGATCATGGTCTGATTCGTACCCGCCGTTTCGATAACCACATCCGCCCCGAGCCCACCGGTAACTTCCTTCACGCGTGCGACCGGGTCACCCTCGCCTGCGGGCACGATCTCATCGGCCCCGAGCTTTTGCGCCATTTCAAGCTTCCATTTACTCCTCGTGACGGCGATAACCTTCGCCGCGCCCGAGACTTTCGCCAGTTGAGTATGGAGGAGCCCGCTTGAGCCCTGTCCTAGCACGGCCACCGAGCCGCCGGGGATGTAGGGCGCCTTCCGCTGGCTGTAAACCACAGTGTAGAGGCCCACGAAATTCGTCGCTGCCGCGAAGGAGACGTTATCGGGAATCTTGTAGGCCTCTGTCTCCTTCACCGCGATAAGCTCGGCGAACGTTCCGGGAACCTCGCGGCCCCTGAGCCCGCCGCTCAGGCAGAGATTCGTCAGCGCCCGCATGCAGTAATGGCAGACGCCACAGGCGGTCACCGGGTTAAGCACCACTCTGTCGCCAAGAGCCAGCCGCGTTACACCCTTGCCGAGGCGGATAACGGTGCCGGTGCACTCATGGCCCGGAATGAGCGGAATATTGGAGGGCATCTTCCCGGCCCATATGGAAACATCGGTGCCGCAGATGGCCGAGACCGCCACATCCACCAGCACCTCCCCCGGCCTGAGAGCCGGGTCCGCCTGGCCTCCCACCGTCATCTTGTGGGGCGCTTCGAGCAAAGCCGCTTTCATGAAAAGCTCCTGATTTCGAGTATCGAATTATCAATGAAGAGTGGGAATAATACCGCCAAACGGGCCGGAGCCCAAGAGGAGGAAAGGAAAAACCTGATAACCGTCCTTCTCCGATATTGGCAGCATTTAAAACCCAATCGATTAAAAACAACCCATTTCAATGACTTACCAAAACCATCACATAACTATTCTCACACTACACAACAAATCAGTTAAATAATTACCGTTCGCGGAGAGCAAAATGAAAATATTTTCTCACATGGCAATTGGCCTATCCCTTTCCTTAAGTCAAACAGAAAAAATAGGAATAATATCATGACTGAGGCATCATTTAAGGGTCGCGCTGGAGAGATTTGGGGATATTTCATCATTACAATGTTGTTGGGTTTCATTCCACAGTTTTACATATGGTTTATTAATCCAGCCGCCCCATTGATTGTCACTGTTGGCTTATCAATTTCGCCAATGCCAATAAGTACCGCCATTTGCCTGAAATTGGTGCACTGGTTTTTCTCAAAAATCAAACTAAACAATGGCACGACCCTAAACTTCATAGGTAGTTATGGGCCGTTTTTGGGATGGGCCCTCCTGACTTTTCTTTCTATCCATACAATTACCTGATGGGCTTGGGCGACAGTGGCAATGCTCCGATGGGTATGCAGAAATATTGAAGGTAGCAATAGTCAACTTATTTTCGTTGGCAGTGGATGGGGCTATTTATGTCAGCTTTTTCTTGCATTATTGGCGAGCATTTCCATAATACCCATGCCCTAGGTGATGGGTTGGATAGTCCGGTGGCTTACGAGAAACATGGTTATCGAACAGCCCGCGTCATAAAAAACGGCGGGGGGCGGCCCATGGTGGACCGCCCCCCGCTGGTGGTGGTGCTTTGGTGAATCTGGCCGCTAGTTCGCTCCGGCCAGATCCTTAAACTCTTCCATCGTGAGGAGGCGCTTTTCCTTGAGGGCCTTCTCCTTCACGTCGAGCAACAGGGCCATCATCTCTTCCTGGGTGGCCTTGATACCGAGTTCTTCCAAGAACCAGACAATCGAGTCGATGCCTGAGCCCTTGCCGATGACGGGCTTAGGCTCGGTCTGGCCAACGAGGCCCGCGCGGTAGGGCACGAGCTCGGTCGGGAAGTCCACGCCGGCGTTCTTGAGCCAGCTGACAATAATGCCGCTCTCGATGTCGTAGAGCTTCTCACCCACGACGCAGCGGTTCGGCGGGACAGCCACATCCGCAAAGCCCGTGACGAGGCGCGAGACCTCGACCATTTTTTCGGTCTTGATGCCCATATCTACGTCGTACATGGTCTTCATGGCGAGGGTGAGCTCTTCATAAGCACAGTTGCCTGCTCTTTCGCCAAGGCCGGTGACCGAAGTCTGGGCCACCTGACAACCCGCTGCCATCGCCATCAGTGTGTTGGCTACACCCATGCCGAAGTCATCGTGGAAGTGAGGCTCGAACGGAGTATCCGGGAACACCTCGCGCATTTTCTTGATCAGGTGGGGCACGGTGTGGGGCGCGAGGCCGCCGAAGGTGTCTACGATAGCGAGGGAGTCCATGTGGCCCTCGGTGGCGACACGCTTGAGCATGTCGAGCACCCAGTCGAGCGGGGCACGCGAGAAATCTATCGGGAAGAAACAGACGTAGAGACCATTTTCCTTGGCGTACTGGGTCGCCTTGATCGAGGTGTCGATGGCCTTGTTGAGGTCCCACTTGTAGGCGCGTTCGATGATGTGGGTCGAGCTGGGAACCTCCATGACGATGCCCTTGACGCCGGTATCGACCGAGCGCTTCACATCGTCAACCATGCAGCGCGCGAAGCTGAACACCTCGGTGTTCGAGCCATCAAGGCGCTTGACGATCTCCTTGATGGCCTCCTCGTCCTGCTTCGATACTACGGGCATGCCGGCTTCAATACGGTGGATGCCCACCTCGGCGAGCGCCTCGGCGATACGGATTTTCTCATCCTTGCTGAAAAGAACGCCAGTCTGCTGCTCGCCATCGCGGAGCGTTACATCGTGGAGCTTGGGGCTGGGATCGAAGTTCACCTGGTCGCGGACTTCCTTGTCGAAGTTCCAGGGACTGGTGAACCACATATCTGTATTCCAGGGTTCGCTCATTACCCAACTCTCCTCTTGAAAAAATTATAAGACCCCGGCGGACAGCGGCCCGAAGGCTACGCTGCCCGCCGGGGAAGGAATGACTCGTTCTACTCGAACCGCCCCTCGCCCCGCGACTTATGCGAGAAGTCGAAGAAAGGTGAGTCTTGAATGCACTCGTCGTAGTGCTGCATGCCGGTGAAGATGATCGGGCCGTCGGGGCCAACGAGGACGTTCTCCTCGAGACGGACGGTCTGCGGCAGGCCCGGATGGCCGGCGAAGGTCTCAATGGCGAAGTACATGTTTTCTTTAATTTCCACCGGATAGTCGAGGCTGTAGGCCCGGCTGATCCACATGCCCTCATAGAGGTCGAGGCCGATGGAGTGGGCGAACTGCTGGAGCGTCACCGTGCCGTACTTATCATCAGCATATACGGGGAACTTCTCGGCAACGTCCTTGGACGTCTTGCCCGGCTTGAGGTTCTCAAGGCCGGCGTACATGGAGTCATAGACCTCCCGGTAGAGCGCTTTTTCCGTCTTCGTCCAATCGCCGCCGCATTTGAAGCAGCGCACGTAGTCAACGAAGTAGCCGCCCGGTCCAATGGCGTTAATGTCCACGATCACGAGATCTCCATCGCGAATCATCTTATCGGTGTGCCAGCGACGGTACGGGCTTGTGTTGCCGCCCGAGGCGACGATGATGTCGTAAACGAAGTCGAAGCCCTCTTCATAAAGCAGGTTGTTCACCCAAGCTGTGAGGTCGCACTCGCGGATGCCGGGCTTGAGCCACTCGTGGCGGATCTTCCACATGCAGGTGTCACCGATGGTCGAGCTGATCTTCAAGCACTCGATCTCCTCGGGGGTTTTGATGACGCGGGCCTCACTCATCGCCGGCCATGCATTGACCAGGTTCACACCCTTTTCGGTGAAGGCGCTGTAGGCTTGGAAGTCCATGATGTCGATGCCGATACGGCCGCCCAGATCAACGCCACCCTCTTTAAGGACATCGATGACCGAATCAACCATGCGGTTGACCATCATCTGCTCGGCCGTCTCGGACCATTTCCAGGTGATGGCGGGGCGGATGTTGCCCTTGAGCCAAGGGGCGTCGATGCGGGCGCACTCATAGTCGGAGCCGGCCGTCTCGAAGAGAACAGGGGTCTCCGCGCCACGACAAAGCACCGCGTAGCGGATGAAGATGTTGTTCTTCCAGTTGCCCTGGTAAACTGAGCAGGTGTAGCGGATGTTCTCGCCCTTGAACATGATGATGGCGTCCATGTCGTGCTTTTCCATCATGTCCTTGGCGCGCTGAAGCCTGTCCTTGCGCATCTGGTCGAAATCGACCCGGCGCTGCCAGTCGCTGCCCGTCTGACTGAACACGCGGCGGGGCGACTGATAATGCTCCCGCTGCAGAAAATCCATCGGCATTCCCTGTTTACTGAGGTCCACCATAGTAAACTCCTCCTTGAAATGAATGTTGCGATTTACGCAAAGCGCAACCCTTCGTTGGGGCGCGCTTCACAAAATAAAAAAAATAACTTCCGAGCTAGGCTGAAATTCTGATTCTCGCTTCTCCTTTTTCAATCTTGTCCTGTGATTCATACGTGGCATTTGTATTCGGATGATTTTTCAGCTCGCTGATTAATTCAGCGCCTCCTGCGGCGATAAGCGCCGCCCGGAGATGCTCCCCCTCGGCCTCCATGTGCTCACGCATGGCGGCACTCGCCCCCTCGGTGTCGCCCGACTCAACAGCGGCCAAAAGTGCCTCATGCTTGGCCAGGGCTTCATCGGGCTGGCCGGGGATGCCGATAATGCGGCGCTGGCTCTTTTCAATCAGGCCCGCGATGGCCTCCCAGAGCGTGAGCAGAACGGTGTTTCCCGCCGCCCCGGCGAGTGTGCGATGGAATGCGATACCCGAGCGGACAAACGCCTCAGAGGAGGACCTGTGCCCGCGCATCTCATCGGTCAGGGTGCGGAGCTTTTCAATGTCCACCCCGCTGCGCCGCCCAGCGGCGAGTGGGGCTATCTGCCCTTCGAGCCCCCGGCGCACCTCCCAGAGTTCAAGCAAGGTTTCCTGGCGTACATCGAGAAGGAACGAAAGGCTTTCTCTAATCGATGCGAGGTAAGGATCGACGCTGAGGTTTCTAAGAAAGGCGCCCTGGCCGCTTCGGACTTGGATGAGACCAGTGGAGTCGAGGGTGCGAAGCGCCTCGCGAACCGACGCGCGACCGATACCGAGTGTTGCGGCAAGTTCACGCTCGGAAGGAAGCCTATCACCCGGAAAAAGTTTCTTCGTCCGTATCAGGTGCTCAATCTGGGCGACAACGTCCTCATAGAGGCGCGTTCGTTTGACCGGGCGGAGCAAGAGTTTCCCTCCTGGGGCCGGGCATGATGTCCCGGCGAAATCATCCAAAATCTCAGATCAAATGGAATGCTTCTGGTCAGGTGGTCTGACCAATACTATGGAAGCCCCCCTGGTGTCAACAAAATGTCCGGGATTTTTCTGAAATTCGAGGTGGCCAGAATCGCCCAGCAGTTCACCACCTGGCTCAGGCCGCTTTGACGCGGGAAGACTCCTCCAGAATGTAGGTTCAGAAGACCAAATGCGCTCTTTTTTCCTATTGCCCGTGGGCGTATTGTTCCCCCCTGAGCCAGGACCCTATAATGGGCTAAAGGATTTCTTTTCTAGCCCTCATTCGAAAAAGGATGGATTTTGCCTCCTACACCGAGCCTCTCAGCCCATCTTTTTGCTTACGAGCCCCTGATCTTTGACCATTTAAAGACCGTAGCCGAGGCCGGATACCGCCGGGTCGAGCTATGGGCGATGAAGCCTCATCTTGAATATGACGACCCTGGTGCGATTTCCCAGCTCGACGAGTGGCTCGAGGAGCTTTCCATTGAGGCCGTCAGTTTTCACGCCCCATTTTATGCACACTTCAGCGAAGCCCGCGCCGGGAATTGGCTCTCCCTCTCTCACTCAGAGCCCGAAAAGCGCCTCGCCGCCATCAACCAGATCCAGACAGCGATGATCGCCATGGCGCGCCTGGGCGCCCGGATAGGCGTTCTCCACCCCTCGGCTCCGGGAGCCGCAGGCGAGAGGGACAACCTCGACGGTTTCTGTCAGAGCATCGAGCAACTGGTCCCCATCGCCGAGCATCTGGAAATGACGCTCGCTGTCGAGAACATCCCCGCCCCGCTCGGAGGGGCCGCGCAGGTCGAGACACTGGTCGAGCGCATCGATCATCCCGCTGTGCGCGTCTGCATCGATGCCGGGCATGCCCTTCTCACCGAGGGCGAGGGCGCAGCGGAGGCCTTTCGGCGGCTCGCCCCGCTGGCCGTCACCACCCATCTTCACGACAACGACGGCGAGAGCGACGGCCACCTCATACCCGGAGTGGGAAACACACCGTTTCCCGCCCTGATGGATGCGCTTGAGGAAGCTGGCTATGAGGGCCCGCTCACTTACGAGCTCACCCGCCCGGAGGGTGTGCCCTACGCTGAGGTGCTTGAAGAACTCGGGCGCACCACCACACTTCCCACACCCGAGGCCGGCGCGTGACGGATAGAGCCTCCCCCGATACAGGCTCCGGGGGGGTGGAGCGCCTGATTAAACTCGCGGAGGGGCTTCTCGCTGCACCCGTGGCCGAAACCTCGCCGATTGCGGGCGACGCCTCGGGGCGCACTTATATCCGCCTCCGGCATCCTGAGGGAGAACCCCCTACATCAGTCGGAATGATTCTGCCCGAGCCGTTCGAGGAGAACGCGCTTCCCTTCATCAATGTACAGGCCCACTTCCGCGCGGTCGGCCTTCCGGTCCCCGAAATTCTTGCCACCGATCCCCGCGCCGGGGTGTTGCTTCTCGAGGATGGCGGCGAGCAAACCCTCGAGGACCTCTGGCAGGCGGGCGGCTGGGACGCGGCCCAGCCCTATTATGAAGAGTCAATCAACGTGCTGATTAACCTTCAGAACTCTCCCGCCGATAAAGAAGGCTGCATGGCGCTCGGCTACGTGTTCGACACGGGGTTGTTCGAGCGCGAGCTTCATATGACCCGCCGTTGCGCCCTCGAGGCGCTTTGTGGCATCGCCGCCCCCGAGGCGGATTTCGACGAGCCGTTTTCGGCGCTGGCAAGGGCGCTTTGCGATCTGCCCTATGTGCTGACCCACCGGGACTACCATAGTCGGAATATTATGGCAGGCGGCCCGGAGATAAATCCAGGGCGGCTTCTCATACTCGATTTTCAGGACGCTCGCCTCGGCCCGGCGACCTACGACCTGGCGTCGCTTGTTTATGACAGCTACGTTCCTCTCCCCGAGGCCGCCCGGGCAACGCTCATCGAGAATTTCTGGGAAGGGTCCCATGTGCGGAATCTTTTTCCGGATCGCCCGGCGTTTGATCGCGCACTTTCGCTGACGGCTCTTCAGAGAAATCTCAAGGCCATCGGCACGTTCGCCTACCAGAAAACAGAGCGGGGAAATCCGCGCTATCTCCGGTACATATCCCTGACGGCGGAGCACACGCGCCGCCACCTGGCTGCGCTGGCGGGCCTGGACGGCTTCGCCGCGCAGCTAGAATCCTATATCTGCGCTCTTGAAAATGCGGAAGAAAAGGAGACAGTTCATTGAGCGGGTGGCCTTCATTCATTTGCACCGACGTGGAACTTAGACTCTATGACTTCATCTATCCGGGAGATATCCCGGCCAACGAAGCTCGCATCGAAGCCACTTACGATATTATGACGGCGGAGTCTGCCTACCGCCCGCTGATCGAAGAGGTACAGGGCAAGCGATTGGTGGATAGAAGATTCGGGCGGGACGAAATATGCTTTGTCGCCATCCACGAGGGATATGTCGTCAGCTACATCTGGGGATCTCGGGGAAAGGTGGGCGTCGAGGAGATTTCCCTGGCCGTCAAAACCGCGCCCGGCGAAATTTATCTCTACGATGCGTTCACCCTTGAGCCTTGGCGGGGCAAGAACCTCTACCCCTCCGTCCTTCAGCGGGCGCTTGAATACGGAAGGGACCTTAAACTCGACCGCTTGACAATTTTCGTTGAGGCGAAGAACACGCCCTCAATCCGGGGGGTCACGAAAGCAGGCTTCACGCTTTTCCAAAAGCTGTTACTCAAGACGATTCTGGGATTCGGCAAGCCCAAGCTACTAGACCCACTTGAGGGCCATAAAACCGCGGAGTTTGTCCCGCTCTAGGGCCCCGGATTGACGCTTCATATCGCCGCGCTTAGTATCCGTAAGTTTTTTGGGCAATGGCTATTCAACGAATGCGTTACAAATATTTTTTGGAGAAAGAATGCCTTTATCGTGCTCCACGCCCACGCCTTGCTTCACCGCGCCCAGCGCTCCCGGAAAAGCGCCGCTCCAGGTCTGCGTTCATTCTACCGAGGAGGATTTCTCCCGCCTGACGCTCGAGTGGCGCGCGCTGATGGAGGCCAGTAACCACGCCCATCCCTTCTATGAGCCGGCCTGGCTCGCCACCTGGTGGAAACACCTGGGCTCGGGGGAGATTCATATCTGCACAATCGGACGCGAGGGGGAGCCCCTGCTCGCCATAGCCCCCCTCACCCTCCGGGAAGACGGCGTCTTGCGCTTTATCGGCGGCGAAGACTTGACAGACTATCTCGACATCATCGCCCGGGAGGGGAGCCACATCGAGGCCTGGGGAGCGCTCCTTGAATATTTAAATAGCCCTGCGGCCCCATCCTGGAAGGAACTCGTCCTCCACAGCGTTCCCGAGGGCTCGCCGACCGTCACGTATTTCTCCGAGCCAGGAAGCGCCGCCGCCATTGAGCCCGAAGAAGTCTGCCCGGTGATCACGCTTCCAGATTCGTGGGACGAGTACACCGACATGCTCGGCCAGCGCGAAGAGCGTGAACTACGCCGGAAGATACGCAAGGCGAACATGGAGCCTGGCCTCGAGTT
>Ga0209403_10007606_pt1 | contig 10645 bp, 8 predicted proteins | sample ArcticOcean_MG_C_8_FD_187440 | JGI IMG/M metagenome (GOLD analysis project Ga0209403, IMG submission 187440) | Marine microbial communities from western Arctic Ocean - ArcticOcean_MG_CB11_86 (SPAdes) (version 2) | ecosystem: Environmental > Aquatic > Marine > Oceanic | place: Arctic Ocean...
CCACGTCCTGGCAGAACGACCAAACCACCATGGCCATGGGTGAGGTCCTGAACGATCAGGTCAGCAACGTCTATGTCATGGCCCCGAACTATGCTGCCGGACGCAACATGATCGCCGGGATGGAGCGCACGTTCCAAGGCCAGATCATCGGCAAAACGTTGACCCAATTTCCCGACCAGTTGGATTTCGCCGCCGAGCTTGCCAACATTCGCGCCGCCGCCCCCGAAGCCGTGTGGGTGTTTTACCCGGGAAACTTTGGCACCCAATTCTTCCAACAGTATTCCCAGGCTGGATTGCTGGGGGAAATTCCCTTGTATTCAACGTTCAGCATCGACGCCCTGAACCTGCCCCAGATCGGTGATTTGGTTGAAGGCACGCAAATGACCCAGTCCTGGTCTCCCGATATGGACAACCCAGCCAACCAAAAATTCGTCGCCGACTTCCGCGCCAAATATGGGCGATATCCATCGTTTTATGCAGCCCAGGCGTACGACGCCGCCATGCTGATCCGCAGCGCGGTCGAGGCCGTCGATGGCGACCTAGACGATTTGGACGGCCTGCGCCAAGCGTTGGCCCGGGCCGATTTTGATTCGGTGCGGGGGTCGTTTTCGTTCGGCAAAAATCATTTTCCCATTCAGGATTTTTTTCTGCGCGAAGTGGTGCGTGACAGCGACGGCGTGTTCACCACGCGCATCGTCGATGTGGTCTATTCCGACCATGTGGATCCCTACGCCAAAGACTGCACGATGCAGCAATAAGGCCACGGTCGGATCATGACCTTGGTGCTTGAACAGGCCCTGAATGGGGTCCAATTGGGGGTTCTATTGTTCCTGCTGGCAGCCGGGTTGACCCTGGTTTTCGGGATCATGAACTTCGTCAATTTGGCGCACGGGTCCCTGTACATGATTGGCGCATATTTCGCCGCCACATTCATTCCCTGGAGCGGATCATTCATCGTCGGTGCCGTGCTGGCATTGGCCGCAGCCGCCGCTGTAGGCATGGCATTGGAAATATTGATTTTCCGACGGCTTTACCACCGCGACCACATGGATCAGGTCCTGGCCACCTTCGGGCTAATTTTGTTTTTCAACGAATTGGTATTGATGGTGTGGGGCCCGGCGGGGATGTCCATTGCCGTGCCGTCCTGGTTGGCTGGGCAGGTCACCATCATCCCCGGTGTCCCCTACTCCGCATACCGGTTGGCCGTTTTGCTGGCGGGGCTGGCTGCTGCGGCGTTCTTGTATGTGCTGGTGTCCCGCACCCGCACTGGCATGCGAATCCGCGCCGGTGCTAGTGATCGGCAAATGGCAGAAGCGTTGGGCGTCGATATCCGCTTGTTGTTCACCGGTATCGCCGGGTTGGGAGCCGCCTTGGCTGCCCTGGCCGGGTTGTTGGCAGCGCCCCTGCGATCGGTGCATGCGGGCATGGGAGAAGACATTCTGGTGCTAGCCTTCGTGATCGTGGTGATTGGTGGCATCGGATCAATCCGCGGCGCCTTTGTCGCTGCCCTGGGTGTTGGCCTGATCGACACGGTTGGCCGGGCATTTTTACCCCGGGCCCTGGACGCGATATTTTCTGACTCCATCGCCGATGCCGTCGCACCGGCCCTGTCCACCACGCTGATCTATCTGACCATGGTGGTGGTACTGGCCATTCGGCCCCGGGGGCTGTTCCCCGCACCGGGCGTATGATCCCATCGTCCCCTGCAACCCGCTGGGCGCTTGTGCTGCTGGTCGCCTTGGCGGCGGCGCCCGTGTTGTCGGCTCTGGGCGACCAGACCTTCTACATTTTTCTGCTGACAAGAATGATGATCCTGGCCCTGGCAGCGGTCAGCCTGAATTTGATTTTGGGCTATGGAAACATGCCGAGCTTTGGCCACGCGGGTTTTCTGGGGATCGGTGCCTACACGGTGGCGATCTTGTCGGTGCGCGCGGCCGAAACTCAGGGCGGATGGCTTGCAAGCGCCGGCCTGCAACTCCCTCTCGCCACACTCACTGCCGCGATCGCCGCAATCGTGATCGGCGCGGTCAGCCTGCGCACCCGCGGAGTCTATTTCATCATGATCACCTTGGCGTTCGGCCAAATGTTGTTTTCATTGGGGGTGGCGATGGAGCCCTATGGTGGCGACGACGGCATGACGCTGCCCCTCTACACCACCTTGGGGCCCGCCGATTTGTCGGCCGGGCCTGTTCTGTATTACCTGGTCTGGGGGTTTCTGGTGCTGGCATTGGCAGGGTCCCATCGCTTGATGGGGTCGCCGTTTGGCGCGGTCATTCGTGGCGCCAAATCCAACGAAAGCCGATTGGCGGCCTTAGGGGTCCCCGTATACCGATACCGTTTGGCGGCGTTCGCCATGGCAGGGGCGGTATGCGGCTTGGCCGGGGCATTGCTAGCCAATCAAGGGGGGTATGTGAGCCCGGCTCTGGCCGCTTGGACCCACTCCGCAGAATTGGTGGTCATTGTCCTGTTGGGGGGAGCTGGAACCCTGTTTGGGCCGCTTTTTGGTGCCTTGGCCGTGATTGGTATTGAGGAAATTCTGTCCCGATATACCGAGCATTGGCGGATCATTTTCGGTCCGCTTTTAATCTTGGTGGTCTTGGCCAACCGTGGCGGATTGTCAGGTTTATTCCGGGTTCGTAATAATGACTAGCCCGGCCGTGGAAATTTTCGATCTGCACAAGCATTTTGGGGGTGTGGGAGCCAACGATGGGATCAATTTGACCCTAGAATCCGGCGAAATCCACGCTTTGATCGGCCCGAACGGCAGTGGGAAAACCACGCTAATTTCCCAAATTATGGGTGAATTATCGCCAACTAGTGGGTTAATCACGATTTTTAGCCAAAACGTCACTCACAAACCGGTTCACGCCCGCAGCCAAATGGGCGTCGCCCGGTCTTGGCAAGTCCCCAGCCTGTTCCCAGAGCTAACCGCCACTGAAAACGTCGCCTATGGCCTGCGGGCCGCCCAAGGATTGACCCCAAACATTTGGACAAGCGCGATGACACCAGCGCTCGCTGATCAGACTGCGAAGCTGTTGTCTGAAGCCGATCTTGGCCATCACAAGCACACGGCAGCCCAGGATCTTTCCCACGGTGATCAGCGCAAACTGGATGTGGCGATTGCGCTTTCCACATCACCATCGTTAGTGCTGCTGGACGAGCCATTGGCGGGCCTGGGAGCGGAGGAAATCACCCACATGGTGGCCCTGATCCGGAAAATTCGGGCAAATAGTACAGTCGGACAGAAACGGACAGTTGTCTTGGTTGACCATGACATGGATGCTGTTTTTACCCTTAGTGACCGTATTTCAGTGATGGCAGAGGGTAGAATCGTTGCCACAGGCAAACCTGATGACATCCGTCGAAACCCCGCGGTCCAGGAAGCCTACCTGGGGGGCGCTTAGGGTGGTATCCCAAAAAAAACCGCTTTTGACCTTATCCGGTGTGTCTGGCGGTTATCGCAAATCTGCGATTATTGACCAAATTAATCTGTCCCTAGACACTGGTGAATTCATTTCGTTGCTTGGCCGGAACGGAATGGGCAAAACCACCACGGTACGGGCAATTTTGGGAATGGCGGGATGGGTGCGGGGGTCCATCACCCTTGATGGCCTGCAAATTTGTGGGAACCCAACCCACCACATCTCCCAGTCAGGCATTGGCTTGGTGGCGGAAGGCCGCCACATATTCCCAAACTTGACAGTGACCGAAAACCTGACGGCGTTCGCGGCCAATCCCCATCACCACTCCGATCCCTGGACTGTGGATCGAGTGATTGCCCTGCTACCGGCCCTAGGGTCTCGGGTTGGGAGCATGGGTGGGACTTTGTCCGGAGGCGAACAGCAAATGTTGGCCATCGGAAGGGCGTTAATGACCAATCCCAAGGTCCTGATTTTAGATGAAGCCACGGAGGGACTGGCGCCCGCGGTGCGGACGTTGATTTGGCAGGTTTTACGAGACTTGAAAGCGCAAGGCCTAGCAATTCTGGCCATCGACAAACATCTGGAGGCGTTGGGGGCGCTTTCGGACCGCTATGCAATCCTGCAAAAAGGCCGGATCGTTTGGCAGGGAACCCCAGAAAATCTGGGGGAACAGCCCGAAGTGGTCGCGAAATATTTAGGGGTCTAGCCCAAATCCCAAATGTGGCTAGGGCGCAGGAATAATGAGCAACGGCGGCGCCGGGTTGCCAGCCGCCGGGTTGCCAGCCGCCGGGGCAGCAGGGACCGCCGGCGCGGCCGGTGCGGCCGGGTCTTCTATATTGACTCTTGGTCTTTCCACTGGCTCTGGAAATGCGTCTTCATCGATTTCGGGAGGTGGTTCAGGAATTGCGGTTGCCTTCCACGCCGCAGTCATGCGCTGAGCCTCAGCCATTTGGGCAGTGGACAGCTGGATCGCGACCTGCTCGCGGTTGCTAATCGCCGCAACCTCGCCAGCCTTTTCGGCCAGAGCAAACCAAACGTGGGCAAGGACCGGATCCGTTTTGACCCCTTTGCCCAGAACATAAAGGATCCCCAAATTATTCTGGGCCTTTGCCATGCCCTGCCACGCCGCAATTTCGTACAGCCTGGCCGCTTCCGCCAAATCCTGGGTCACCCCGGTGCCATCTTGGTACATCACGCCCAAGGCATAGCGGGCCTCAGGGTATCCTAGGGCAGACGCCTCACGGAAATATCCCACGGCGCTGATCGGATCGCGGTCCGTGCCTCGGCCATACAATTGCATAATTCCCACCCCGTATTGGGCGCGGAAATCCCCGCGGCGTGCGGACAACGACCATTCTTCGATGGCGGTTGTGTAGTCACCCCTTTTGTAGGCCTCCAGACCATCTAAATACCCAGCATTTGCTGGGACTAATCCGATTGCGGTCAACACCACGGCAATCCATGCAGTAGTGGCCACGCTTATAATCCGGGTTCGTAACGACATTTTCAGTCTCTGGTCCGTCGTCCTGGAAAGGCGCGCACAGTGGAGCCGGTATCTGATTGGGGCTCCCCCCACCGTCGCACAAGATCATGATCGATGGAGAACAAATCCAGCACGCGGCCCACAGTTTGGTCGACCATTTCGTCGATGCTGGCTGGCCATTGGTAGAACGCAGGAACAGGCGGAAAGACGATCGCCCCCATTTCCGACACCGCAGTCATAGATCGCAGATGCCCCGTATGAACCGGTGTTTCCCGCACCATCAGCACCAACCGACGGCGTTCTTTCAGCACCACATCGGCAGCGCGGGTCAACAATCCGGTGGTCACACCGGTGGCAATTTCAGACAGGCTCCGCACGGTGCAGGGGGCAACAATCATCCCGATTGTTTCGAACGAGCCAGAGGCGATGGCCGCACCAATATCGTCGGGGCCGTGAACCACGTCAGCCAGGGCATGAACGTCTGAAACTTTGCGATCAGATTCCGTCGCCAAGGTAATTTCCGCTGGCTTGGTCATCACCAAGTGGGTTTCGATTGGCGTCTGGCGCAAAACCTCTAGGGCCCGCACACCATAGGCGACGCCGGAGGCACCGGTGATTCCAATGATGAGCCTATCCGTCATACGCAGCGCCCTTGATTTTGATTCTAGCTGTATTTTTGATGGCCTGTTGAAGGGAGGCTACCAGCGCATTGCCAATCTCGCCACCATTCCCAGCAATACGGTCATTGATCACCGCTCGCATCAGACTGTCAACAATCCCGGCGACTAGCGGAGGTTCAGGACCACCAAGCATTTGTCGATCCACTGAGCTGTCAACTTTTCCTGAACGGAATTTTGCCTCAATCGCTGGCTCAAGGCCGGGAAATCCACGTGATCCAGTTTTTGATCCTGGTTGAAGCACGAAAATACTGCTGTGCGTTCGCCAGTTTCCGGATCCAAATGGGGCTGCAGACATTGGGCGCAAATCTCTTTCATCATGCATTGCATGGGCGAATTAATGGATGCGATGGCGACATGGTTTGGATTTAGGTATTGCGCCAACACCGTATTGCGAGCCTGGCGCACGGCATCCATCATCCGATCAGAGCCAATCGTCATAATTCGGTCCACATCGCTTAAAGCGATGGGCGCCTCCCCCAGATCGCCCGCCCCATAGGCCACCATTGCCTCGACCACGTTGCCGACAAACGCTTTGTCCTGGGGGCGATCCGGGGTGAAGCCCGGATCGATATCGCAGCACCAGATCAGAACATCAGACGCAGCCTCGATTTCTTCGACCTTGAAGCGATCCTCGGGGGTTCGGTAAGCAGCGAAATACAACACCTTGCTGCCCGCTGCTCGCAGGGCCCGGCCGATGGAAAACAACACCGCGTTGCCAAGTCCGCCGCCTGCCAACAGGACGGTTTCTCCCGCCGGAGTGTCGGTGGGTTCACCCGTTGGCCCCATCATCACTACGGGCTCCCCAGGCTTCAGAAGAATGCAGAGGTCTGACGACCCACCCATTTCCAAAACAATCAGCCCCATCAGGCCTTTGTCTTGGTCCACCCATGCACCAGTGAGGGCGATGCCTTCCATGGCCAGGGTTGTGCCGTCGATTTTCGTAGCTAGTGTTTCGAAATTCTGGAGCCGATAAAATTGTCCCGGCTGGAACTGAGCGACAGCCCGCGGCGCCCGCACCACCACCTCGACAATCGTGGGGCCCAAACGATTGACCGCATGGACGGTGGCGCGCAGGTCATCATGGAGCCCCCCCAGAAACGCGGTGTCGTCCGCCCCGCTGGCCGGCTCCACATGCGCCAGCATCCGCGAAACCACCGGATAGCCTTGCTTTGAGCTAGCCAGAGCGCCCACCACGTTACCGGCGAACGATGGATGCAAATCGCCGAAAAAGCTTATGGCCCGACCGTCGGGGCGCAAAGAACACAAAACCTCGGCCTGATCCGGTTTGCGGGTGCGGTCAGGGGACACGGGCGACCCGGTTTCGTCAAAGGCCTGGAAATACCGTCCATCAAGCTGGACATTCGTCGGATCTTCCCGGGCCAAAACCGTGTTGGGCTGGGTTCCCGCTGCGATCAACACTGCCCGCGCCGGAAGCCGTTCGATCGTTCCGGTATCGATCCAATGTCCTTCACGCTCTTCCCGGGTGTATTGCTGTTTGGCGAGGGTGATCGCCTCGGCATGGCCGTTGCCATCCACTTCTACCGCCACCGGGGTCAGACCTTCGGCCAGGCGGATGCCTTCTTCAAACGCCTTGCCGACCTCTTCGTGGTTCAGGGTATAGCTGGGGGAATCGATCATACGCTTGCGATAGGCAATGGTGACCCCGCCCCAGCCTTGGATCAGCTCCTTGATTTCCGCCGGTCTGCTGTCGGCGGCCGCTGCCTCGCGTTCGGTGCGGATGGCCCTGCCGTGGGCCAGAAATTCGTCAGCGATTTCCACTTCTTCCGGGTCCCAAGCCTCGCGGACGGCATCTTCGCCGCGATCAGCGCACAAGGCTTCGTAGCGGCCTAAGAATTTTTCCACCTGGACCGGGTAATAGGCCATTGCCTCGGTGGCCGTATCAATTGCGGTGAGACCGCCGCCGATTACCACTACCGGCAAGCGCAATTGCATATTGGCGATAGTATCGGCCCTGGCCGCCCCAGTGAGCTGCAGCGCCATCAAGAAATCGCTGGCTGCACGCACCCCCCTGGCCAGCCCATTGGGCAGCGGCAACACAGTGGGTTTGCCGGCACCGGCTGCCAATGCCACGTGGTCGAACCCCGAATCGAACGCCTGATCGATTGTGATCGTCCCGCCCAGGCGCACCGCCCCATGCAAAGCGAACTGGCTGCGACGTTCCAGCAACAAGCGTATTACTTTCAGGAAGTTTTTGTTCCACCGCACAGTAATGCCGTATTCCGCGACCCCGCCGAACCCCGCCATGACCCTTTCATCCAGATTTTCGTACAGGGTCTCCACGTTCTTGATTGGCGTGAACGGCCCCCGCTGTCCGTCAACATCCACCCCCGAAAGGTCTGCTGGCAGCGGCTCAATTTTTAGCCCATCCACGGCAACCACAGTGTGGCCATCGTTCATCAAAAGATGCGCCAAGGAAAACCCGGCGGGTCCTGTGCCAGCAACCAACACCCGTTTGCCGGTGGCAGGCTTCGGGATCGGCCGCTGGAAATCCATCGGGCTCCAGCGGGTGAGCAGAGAATAGATTTCGAACCCCCACGGCAGGGCCAACACGTCCTTCAGCACGCGAGTTTCAACCTGGGGGATATCCACCGGCTCCTGGCGCTGAAAAATGCAGGCCTTCATGCAATCGTTGCAGATGCGGTGGCCCGTGGCCGCCACCATGGGATTATCGGCGACAATGATCGCCAAAGCCGCCAAGGACAGGCCCTGAGCTTTGGCCGTATGCATTTCAGAAATTTTTTCTTCCAGGGGGCAGCCCGACAGGGTGACGCCGAATTGGCTTTTCTTGAATGGGGCTAAGTCCTCTGGGCTCGCGGGCTTTTCCCGCAGGCCTTTTGAGCATGAATCCTTGCCCTGGTTGTGACAAAAAATGCAGTAGTTGGCTTGGTCTAGGGCTTTGTCTAAATCGCATCCGGGATCCGTCAGACCGAACCCGTTACGCCGTCGCATCTGGTCGCCAGTATAGGCCCAGGCTTCGACCGAAGTGCCCGGCGAGTCCACACCACCGACCTGGGCTGGCAGCAGATTTTCCGGGTCAAGTTTGCCGGGGTTTTTGAACAAGATGCCGGTGCCGTGACGACCTTTGCCGTCTATCGTTAGTGTCGCCCAGGCGGCGTAGCCGGCGGCGGCGGCCAATGCACTGCCATTCGCATCTTCATCGTCCAGCCATGCCGCCACCGCCCGAGCAAAGGCAAGCTCGCCACCAGGGCTGGCGATGTTTGCCTCTATAAGAGGCGACAATGTTGCTTCAAATTCGGCCAGCGCATTCGAATTCAATTCGTCAACCTTGCCGCGGTACTGCTTGACCGCCCGGCGCTGTACGAACATTCGTTTGCAAACGTAAAGGGGCGCCAGAGCATGGTGTTGAACTGCCAACGCCGAGGCTTCGGATTCGATCCCGAACAGGCGCGCGAGAAAATCCTCAACATGGGGCGCAAGGGCAAGGATGAGGCTGGACGTGGCCTTGGCGTCCAGAGTGCCCGGGTTTTGTCGCGCTGCGCCCAAGGATTTGGCAAGGTCAGGCTCGACATCTTCAAGCCAGCCAACAAATGCCAAATCGACTTGTTTCAAGCCCGATCGTTCGTAAAGGTCCTCGAATTTTAGATCGAAGCTCAGTGAGACCATATGCTTTTGACTCGGTGCCCGTCCCGGCTAAATGGGTGGCCCCCAGAATGAATGAGACGGATTGTTCAGGTACAGGAGTTAGTCGAGCCTGACAATCAACTGTTCCCGGGCAACAAACGTCCCGTTCCAGACTCGCCGGGCCTCCGCCTCGACATCGGCCATAAAGGAATCCAGGTGGGCCGGGTCATGGTGAAAAATTGCCAACTGTTTGACATTTGCGGCCTGGCACAAGCGTACGCCTTCTTGCCAAGTGGAATGCCCCCAGCCGACAAAATCTGGGAATTCGGCATCGGTGTAGGTGCTGTCGTATATCACCAAATCAGCGCCCTCGATCAATCCTAAAATGGAATCGTCGGGTTTATCCGGGCGATGTTCCGTATCGGTAACGTAACAAATGGAAACTCCGCCCTTTTCGACCCGGTACCCGGTGGCCCCGGCGGGGTGGTTTAACTTGGCGGTTTTGACATTGATGCCCTTCCCCACGACAAAGTCAAAATTGCCGGCATCGAAATCGTTGAAATTCTTTGTGGCACCCATCATCTCTAAGGGCACCGGGAAAAGCGGCGTGTCCAGGTGATCTGCCAAGATCCGTTCGATCCCGCCCTTGGCGATCAGATGGCCACAGTGGATATCCATGGATTGGTCTTTACGAAACACCGGCGCGAAAAACGGAAATCCGTTGATGTGATCCCAATGGGTGTGGGACAGCAAAATGTTGACGTGTTTGGATCCTTCGCGCAGGCACTCGGCGCCCAAATTGTGAATCCCCGTGCCACAGTCGAAGATCAATTTGTCTTCGTCAGGAAACATCACCTCGACACAACTGGTATTGCCACCGTATCCAAGATGCTGAGGGGAGGGGCAGGCGATGCTCCCCCGAACTCCCCAAAATTTAACAGACGCTGTCATAAATTTTGAACCCAATCCAATAGCCTAGCGTGCAAAGCACCACTGGCTAGCGAGCTGATTTTCTTTTCAACCTGACATTTTCCATGAGCATTTGAGTCAAAATACTAGATAGAGTGTGAACAACATAGGCTGCGCGCTGCACAGGAGCAACCCGATGAAAAGCGACAACTTGTGACCACCATCACAGACAAGATTTAGCCGATGCCCCTAGGCCAATTCCCTGTGGCGCACGGAATTTAGCACAGCCTTTCCGGCGTCTGTAAGCTTACACACGGTCCAATCCGGCTTCAACGGATTGCGGAACCACGGCGTCGCCCAGCCAGCGCGGATACACGCCCGCACGGTTTGTTCAGCTACCCTCTGACCTTGGCGGTCAAAAATAGGAAGTTTTCCCCCGGCTTGATCCAAGCCGTGTTGCAGGTATCGACGTTGAGCGGGGGTTGGTGATGCCATGGTGATTACCAAACGCGAGCCGGCGCGCTTAGCCATCCTCGGATCTGGCTTCG
>Ga0209403_10007611_pt1 | contig 10640 bp, 12 predicted proteins | sample ArcticOcean_MG_C_8_FD_187440 | JGI IMG/M metagenome (GOLD analysis project Ga0209403, IMG submission 187440) | Marine microbial communities from western Arctic Ocean - ArcticOcean_MG_CB11_86 (SPAdes) (version 2) | ecosystem: Environmental > Aquatic > Marine > Oceanic | place: Arctic Ocean...
GAGATGGTAGCCCCGCGGAGAATCGAACTCCGGTCTCAGCCTTGAAAGGGCTGCGTCCTAACCGCTGGACGACGGGGCCGTGCGTTGTGAATTAGCGGCTTCTCAGCGACAGTCATTATTAGCACTAAATATCAGCATACCGCAGAGTTTGTTAAACGGCGATTTGTGGAGGCTGCCAATTGTGGGTTTTGGTTGGGAAGTTTTTAAGTGGCAGTGGCATTGATCGCGGTCTCGTTTGGTCGCGCTCGTCATCGGATGACTCGGCTCCGAGTCGCAGTCTCCTACCCTAACCCTTCCGTCCGGAAGGGGACTGGTGGATTCGAGTTCGGGTGATATTGGCTAGAGGGTGCTAGCTGGGCATTCTTTTGCAAGCGGGCAGCGTGGGCATTGGGCGATGCGGGCTTTGCAGATTTGGCGACCGTGTGTGATCAAGAGAACGTGCATGTCGTAGAGGTCGTCTTCAGGGATAAGATCTTCCATGATTGGATGTGCTTGGTCGGCGGTGGTTTTTTCTTCGATGAGACCTAGCCGCTTCGATACTCGGTGGATGTGGGTGTCGACCGGAAACGCTGGCATTCTGAGCGAAAATGACATCACGACTGCAGCGGTTTTGGGTCCGACGCCTGGTAGAGATGTGAACCATTCACGAGCGTCTTCTAGTGGCCTGTCTGCAAGAAACTCTAGTTCAAAATGACCTAGTCGTTTTAGGATTTCGACGAGGATTTTCTGGATGCGAACTGACTTTTGATTGGATAAACCGCCGCGTTTGATTGCTTCGGCAACTTTGGAAGTTTCAGCTTCAATCACCTCGCCCCATGTCGGCAAGACTTTGCGGAGTGAGTCGTAGGCGCGTTCGGCGTTTAGATCCGAGGTGTTTTGTGTGAGTACGGTAAAGATCAGCTCGTCAATTGCGATCATTCTCGGTCGCCATTCGATTGGGCCGTAGATTGAATTTAGGCGTTCTTTGACGAGTGCTGGGGCTACGGACGGTATTCGCTTCTCGGGAGACTCTGAGCGTTTAGACGACCGTTTTTGCGACGGGAAAGGCATGGTTGCCTAGTAGTTGCGTGACTGAACGTATTCAGCGAGTGCGAGTAGCGAATCGAGCGATTCCGACGCGGGAATGCCATCAAGATTACTGATTGCAGATTCGATGTAGTCGTTGGCGACTTTATGGGTTTTATCTAGTGCGCCAGTTTGCTTGATCGCCTCTACAGCTGCTGGTAGAAGATCGACCCTTGCATCTTCTGGTGCGTTGAACAGAGCCAGGATTTCTTCGGATGCTCCGTTCTCGGCAGCGATGATCGCTGGGAGGGTGAGAATGCCCTCTCCGAGATCGTGTCCGGCTGGCTTACCAAGTTGTTCGCTTGTTGCGCTATAGTCGAGTAAATCGTCGTAGACTTGGTATGCCATGCCGATGTTGTAGCCGTAGTCGCGAACGTTTTTGACCGCTGCTTCATCGCCTCCACCAAGTACAGCGCCGCTCTCGGCAGCTGTGCAGAACAGAGAGGCTGTCTTGTCGTAGATTCGCTGGTTGTAGTCCTTGAGAGGAACTCCGGGCTTCCACGCTGTATAGATTTCGTTCAGCTCGCCACGGGCTAGCTCGGTAATTGTTTCTGCAAATCGTCTGACGAGTCGGACATTGTTGGTGTCGCACACATACATGGCAGATGTGGCGAAGACGAAATCGCCTATCAGCACGGCCACATTTCGACCCCAGAGCTTGCTGGCTGTTTGGTGTCCACGTCGGGTGTCAGCGTGGTCGACGGTATCATCGTGGACGAGAGTTGCGATATGTAGCAACTCGACGGCTGTTGCCATTTTGATTGGCATTTCGCCATGACCTTCTCCGAATAATCGAGATGTGAGAAGGGTTAGTGCCGGGCGTACACGTTTGCCTGGTGTGGCGAGAACATGACCGAGTTGTGCATCGAGATCGCCGGCTTGCTCGGGAGAGTTTTCCGGTGTTCGATCGGCGATGGTCGCAATTTCAGCGATAACGGCCTGGAGGTCGTCGGTGACCGGCTCGTAGATGCTTTCTTGCGTAATTGCTTCAACCATAAATGTTCTCGAAATTGTTTCTGAGCTTGCTCGACTATTCGCCCGCTAGTCGGGCGTTTTCTTCTTCGATTATCGAATCATCGAGCTTGGTGAAAAGCCGTGATGGCTTTTCGATCGGAGCGCCGGGGACTATTTCTCGTCGGTTCCAGCCGTCTGCCAGTGTGTTGCTGTTTTGGAACAGCATACTGTGTATCTTGTCGGCCGACGTTGGCAGGTACGGGTAGAACACGGTACGTAGGGTCGATATTATGTTCAGCCCAACCCATAGAGCGGTTCCGGCAGCTTCTTTATTGACTTTGACGACTTTCCAAGGTTCTTTCGTATCGACGTACTGGTTGCCGTGTCGCGCTAGTCTCATTGCAGCGCGCAGTCCGTCACGGAATCGACGACCGTCGATTGCTTTCGAGACTTCTTCAAGGGCGGTATCGCAGGCGGCTAGCGCTGCTTTGTCGTCGTCATCGAGTTCGCTAGGGGTTGGAACTGCATCATCGAAGTTCCGAGTCGTAATCGTGAGCACTCTGTGTACGAAGTTCCCGAACGTAGCAACAAGTTCGTTGTTGTTTGCTGCGTAGAATGCTTCCCATTTGAAATCGGAGTCTGATGTTTCCGGCATTATCGACGATAGGTAGTAGCGGAGAGGGTCGGCTTCGTATCGCGAGAGGAAGTCGGTTACCCAAATGGCGTTGCCTGTGCTCTTCGAAAAGTCCGCTCCACCAATGTTTAGATATTCGTTTGCGACTACATCGGTTGGCAAGTTTAGATCGCCACTGCCGAGAAGTATGGAAGGCAGCATGATGGTGTGGAACGAGACGTTGTCTTTGCCCTGGAAGTAGTACGACTCGCCTTCAGGTTCGACCCAGTATTTTTTCCATTCGTCCGGAGTTCCGTTTTGCTCGGCCCACGCTCGTGTGGCTGATAGGTAGCCAATTACGGCTTCGAACCACACGTAGATTCGCTTCGATTCCCAGCCTTCAAGAGGAACTGGAACTCCCCAATTTATGTCGCGAGTGATGGCTCGGTCGTGGAGTCCTTCTCGAAGCATTCCGAGTGTTTGATTGCGAACGTTGGCTCGCCAATCGTCTTGGCCCGTGACCCATTCTTCTAGCTTTTCTTGAAAATCTCCAAGTTTTAGCATGTAGTGGGTGGTGTCTTTGAAGACCGGAGTCGAGCCATCGCGCTTACTTCGGATGTTGATCAGATCGATAGGGTCGAGCGTTCGGTCGCAGTTATCGCATTGATCGCCACGTGCTGATTCGTGTCCGCAGTGCGGGCAAGTGCCTTCTACGAATCGATCAGATAGGAAACGCTGTTCGGTTTCCGAGAACGGCATCGATTGGGTTGCTTCAACTAAGTGACCATTTTCCAGAAGCTTGGTAAATAACTCTTGGGCGACTTCGATATGACGATCGGTGTGTGTGTGTGTGTACAGATCATAGGAGAACGACATGTCAGTGAGGGCTTTGCTCCAGATGTCGTGGTATCGAGTTGCTACTACTTCTGGTTCGACGCCTTCTTCGGCTGCTTTGAGGGCGGTAGGAGTGCCGTGCATGTCGGAGCCGGAGACCATTGCGACTTCATTGCCGATGATTCGGTGGTATCGAGCAAAGATGTCGGCTGGGACGTTCATGCCTGCGATGTGGCCGAGGTGAGGTTCGCCGTTTACGTACGGCCATGCGACGGCGACAAGAATTTTACGAGGCAAGTGAATTTCCGGTTTTTTACTGGGATAACTGAGACGGCGGGTCGATTTCGCCTGCCGACGATGGTTTCATTATGAGATTTATTATAGCGTCGGTCGTGTTGGAGTCATCATGAATTCGTGATCGTTAAGTTGTGATGAAATTCGACCATTTCGCTTACTTTGAATCTTTATTCAGCGAGAGTTGGTAGATGCGGTTTTTGGGTGCACGGGTTATCTCGACGGCGCGTTCGACGAGGGTTCGTCCACTGAGGCCGTTTTCTTCCAGATTTCCGAGGACTGCTGAAATTTCATCGTCGGAAAGTTCAGTGTTGGCTGATTTTCCGGCACCTTGAATGACAACGACGAACTCGCCTTTCGGTTGAGTGTTGAAATGGGCGATTGCTTCGGCGGCTGTTCCACGGAAAGTTTCTTCGTAGAACTTGGTGAGCTCTCGGCAGATGACCAATTGTCGATCTGCGAATGTGTCGTTGATGTTTTCGAGAGTCGCTTTTATTCGATGTGGCGACTCGTACGCGACTACGGGTCCGGGCTCTTGCGAGGTGTTTTCAAGTGTCGCCAGCTGCTCGTTCTTTTTTCGTGGGAGGAATCCTAGAAAGAGAAATCGATCGAACGACCAACCGGTGATGGATAACGCGCTGACAATTGCCGATGGGCCGGGGAGCGGTATGACATCGTGTCCGGCTTCTACTGCGGCGGCGACTAGGGCCGATCCGGGATCGCTTATTCCGGGTGTTCCGGCATCGGATACGACTGCCATGTCGCCGAGTTCAAGTTGTTCTACGAGTGCTTGAAGTCGCTCAGGTGAGGTGTGTTCGTGGAGACTTTCGAGTCGGGGCGAAACTCCGATGTGGTTTAGTAGTTTCCGGGAGACGCGTGTGTCTTCGGCGGCGACGGTCGATACTGTTGAGAGTATTTCTGTCGCGCGCTGTGAAATGTCGGAGAGGTTTCCGATTGGCGTTGCGACAACGTAGAGGGTCGACACTGGTTAGCTTTTGGAGTTTGCGTAATCGAGGATCTTGTCGATTGCGGCGTTGTGCTGATCGTCGGCATGGTACGAGCTGCGGACGAGTGGTCCTGCAGCTACGTGCTTGAATCCCATTTTTAGACCTTCCTCTTCGAGCTCTTCGAACTCTTCAGGTCGGTAGAAGCGGATGATCGGGTGATGCCGCTTGGAAGGTCGGAGATACTGGCCGATTGTAAGTAGGTCGGTGTTTACTTCGCGCAGGTCGTTCATGGTTTGAAGGATTTCTGGCTTCGTTTCGCCGAGGCCGACCATCATTCCAGATTTCGAGGGCATGAACGGGTTGATCTCTTTGACCCGTTTCAGCAGTTCGAGAGAAAGATCGTAGTTCCCGCGGGGTCGGACCTTTTTGAATACTCGTCGAGTGGTTTCGATGTTGTGGTTCAGAACGTGAGGCCCGGCGTTGATGACTCGTTCGAGTGACTCGAATTCGCCTTCGAAGTCAGGGATCAATACTTCGATTTTGCAATCGGGAGTGGTTCGTCGAACCTGCTTGATCGTTTCCGAGAATATTCCTGAGCCGTAGTCAGGCAGATCGTCGCGATCGACCGATGTAATTACGGTGTAGTTGAGTTCCATTTGCTTCACGGTTGAGGCAACACGGATCGGTTCAGCTTGGTCGACGGTTCCGGGCCAGCCAGTTTTCACGTTGCAATATGAGCACGCCCGAGTGCAGGTGTCTCCGAGGATCATGAACGTGGCCGTGCCGCGCTCCCAGCATTCGCCGATGTTTGGGCAAGCTGCTTCTTCGCAGACCGTGTTCAGGGTTGCGCCTTTGATCTTCTTGCGAATTTCAAGGAAGTTTGCGCTGCCGGGGGCTTTTACTTTGAACCAGTCGGGGAGCCGTCTCTCGACTGATGGCGATTCTGGGTTTTCTGACTTTGAAACCAATGATTTGTTTTCGATTATATTAGGAAGAATTTACCATTTGGTGGCCGTGATCCGCGCCGAGCTAGGCGCATCGTGGCCTGAACTAGTTCAGAATAACAGACAGGGTATTTTTTTAATCGACTAGATATTGGTTTTGTGAGTCTCGTGATTCACGTTTGAGGCACGAATTTCGTAATGGTAAAGCGTAAGAGGCGACAGCGCTATAACGGTCCAGATTTGACCGCACATATCGATTTGAACCCAGGGGACAAATTCGAGATCACCCTGGGTGCGATTAACGATGCTGGTGATACTGTCGCTGAGATCGATGGTGCACCGATTATCGTGTCGGGTGGACTTCCTGGCGAGGTAGTAATTGCCGAGGTTCAGAAGAAGTTTCCAGAGCGAATAGCGGCGATTGTTGCGCAAGTGCTTGAGCCTGCTGTCGAGCGAATCGAGCCGGAGTGTAAGTATTTTCTGGCTTGTAGCGGGTGTCAGTGGCAGCACGTTTCGTACGGTCATCAGCTTCAACTGAAACGCGAGCGAGTGCAGCGTGAGATCGCCAACTACGAGAATCTCTCTGGCGTCGATGTCGACTTGACGGTTGAGAGTGAGAAGCGACTCAAATACCGGAACCACGGTCGATTTACGATCGGCAAATACGAGGATGCTGGTGAGGTCGGGTACAAGAACGCAGTGACTCGGCAGTTCGTGCGCATTGAAGAGTGCTTGCTGATGGACGAGAAGGTGAACGATACGATCTCCCTTGTTCAGGACAAGATGGAAGGTCAGACCCAGATGTCTATCAGAGTCGGAGTGAATACCGATTCGATGCTTGTTCAACCAAAGATGGAAATTGTGGGATTGGATCTCGTTACGGGTGAACAGCATTACGAAGAAGAGGTTCGAGGTTCACGATTCAGGGTGGCAGCTTCTTCGTTCTTTCAGGTGAATACGGGTCAGCTGTCACGTGCTGTCGATGAAGTTCGTGAGTTGCTTGAGCTTGGCGGCGACGAAATTATGGTCGACGCCTACTGTGGTGTTGGAGTGTTTGCTGTGTTGATGTCGCCATATGTGAAGCGAGTTATCGGAATCGAAGAGTCGGCATCAGCGATCGAGGATGCCAATCTAAATTTGAACGGCACTACGAACGTCGAATTCATCGAGGGCAAGACTGAACACGTCATGGCCGATTGGCAGGACGAAGATTCAGTTGATGTGCTTCTGCTTGATCCGCCTCGAGTTGGGTGTCACCCGGACGTTTTGGAATCGGTTAAGAAGCTGCAGCCTAAGAAAGTGTTGATGATTTCCTGCGAGCCCGCGGCGATGGCTCGGGATCTAGATCTTCTATGCGAAGGCGGGATGTACAAGCTCGATACCGTTCGACCGGTAGACATGTTCCCGCAGACTCGACACGTTGAGACGATCAGCGTGGTGTCGTTTCAAGGGACTCAGGATTAGCTGCGATGCTGCGTTCATCTGGCACAAAATTGGTGCTTGCTAGTGGGTCGCCGCGTCGTGCCGGAATTCTTGCTGATGCTGGGATTGTTTTAGATATTCAGCCTGCATCAGTTGATGAAGACGCTATTTTGGCCAAAGGGGCTGATCTTGTTTCGGCTGTACAGGAACTGGCGTTGGCCAAGGCCTTTAATGTGGCTGGATCGAACGTTGGTGAGTTTGTCATTGGTGCAGATACGATTGTCGTTTTCGAGAACGAAGTGTTCGGAAAGCCTGAATCGTCAGAGCAAGCCAACGACATGCTGAACCGATTGAATGGACGTCGGCACCATGTGGTTACCGGGGTTGCTATCGTAAATCCTGTCGGAGAATCTCACACCAAATCCGTGAGTACATCAGTTGTTTTCCGTAATCTAGAACACAATGAAATTTCTGAGTACGTTTCAACTGGCCTGCCTCTCGATAAAGCGGGCGGTTATGGGATTCAGGATTCTTCTTTTGCTCCGGTTGCGAGTTACGATGAGTGTTATTTGAACGTTGTTGGGCTGCCCATGTGTGCAACGAGTGATTTGTTAGAAAAATCTGGTTTTGAGATTGGTGCATCGCTCGTATGCGCGGATCATTCGGTGTTTGGTGTTTATGGTGATATGGAGTCGTTGAAGTGAGCTTCTTTGGACTTGGTGGATTCGAGGTATTGCTCATTGGGGCGATAGCTCTGTTCGTGCTTGGGCCGAAGCGTTTGCTCGAAGGCATTCGAGATGGCCGCAAGATGTATACGGATTTGAAGCGGCAGCGTGATGCGCTGCAGTCGTTGATTACCGAGGCGATTGATCTTGAGGATATTAAAGAGCAGGTCGGGATTGATGACATCAAAGCGAGCGTGCAATCACTAGAAGACGATTTGAAGCTGGACCATGTGGGCGAGGAACTTCGCAAGGCGAACGAGGCAGTCGACAAGTCGATTCCTCGGGATTGGAAATCCAGTCGACCGCCAGTTCAAGTTGATTCCGAAGTGCGTAACACCATTCCTGATCTGGATATTTCTGGAAATGATGACAGTTCGTCGGCAGCCAAGAAGACTGGTCCGCCTGAGGTGCTTGATGGGGATGAGAGTTCGACTACGGCATCTGATTCGTTGAGTCGTGATTCGGGTGAGGTGAAGTCGTGAACGACAACGCCATGTCGGTTCTCTCGCACCTGAACGAACTGAAGCGTCGGCTGTTTCGGGTAGCGATTGTATCGCTGATATTCATAGCGATCGCCGTGGTGAATTTTCGTTGGATATTCAACCAGTTCACCGCAAATACCCGTGAGCTGATCGAGGCTGCAGGTGGCGACATTGTTCAACTAACGCTTACCGAAGCGTGGGTTGCTGCTGCCAAGTTGGCGGTGATGGTTGGGCTGACTGCTGCACTGCCTTATTTCTTGTTCGAGATGTCACGGTTCTTCCAGCCTGGTTTGAAATCGGGCGAACGGAAGTATGTTTATTTCCTGATTCCCGGTGCGCTGGTTTCGTTCGCTATCGGGGCGACGTTTGCTTATCTGATTCTGATACCTCGATTGTTCGAGTTCATGTTGGAGTTCCAGGGTAGCTTGGCTGTGCCTACGATTACGGCGGCATCTGTCGTGTCGATGACAGTTGGTATCGTTTTCTGGCTGGGCACGATATTCGAGTTGCCGATCGTAATGTACCTACTGGCGAAAATCGGATTGATCAAATCGAAATGGGTAATGAGCAAGATCCGTTGGATGATCTTGCTCGCGTTTGTTTTCGGCGCGGCGGTGACGCCTACCGATCCGATTTCACAGGTGATCGTAGCGATTCCTGTAATGGCGTTATTTGGGATTGGTCTGGCGCTGGTAAAGCTGGCAGAGCGCGGACGCGACTAAATAGGACGTTGTTGGCGTCTTGACTGGTTCGTGCGGAATTGGTTGGTCGGTTGACCTAGGACTGACTAGCTAGATTTAGCGTCGTCGTCTTTATCGCCAGTGTCGGAATCGGACTTCTTGCCCTTGGTGTCGACGGCGGATTTGAACTCGTTGATGGCCTGTCCCATGCCTCTGCCAACTTGCGGCAGTTTGCCAACTCCGAAGAGAAGCAAGACGATTACGAGTATGAGGGCGATTTGCCAGATGCCAAAGTTCTGCAGCACAGATAAAGCTCCGAGTTGTCCCTAGTTTGTTCGGGACTTGTTAAATTGAAGCGAGGGTTCATGTTCAAGTATACGCCGAGAGTCAGTAGGCGCATATCTGAGGCGTGAGGTTTTGTTCGTACCTACCTCAGATTTGGCAGTTCTGTGGAGCTGACCGTTGCCGTTAGCCCATGTATCGCCAGACGGCTACCACTCGGCTGAGGACTTCGATGTCTTCTGATAGGAACGTCATTGCCTCCATTTGCGAGTTGGCTGGCTCTAGGCGAGTTCTTGGGCCTTCCGAATAGTAATGCTTTAACGTAGTTGTGTTGTCGGACTTGATGCGCACTGCTGCCATCTGGCCGTTTCGTACGGATGACGCTTGTTCCATGATGACTAGATCTCCATCTGAGATAAGAGCGTCGATCATCGATTCGCCTCTCACCTTCAAGGCGTAGACGCCATCGCCAGTGCCGGTGATTGCCTGGGGGAGATCGATGAGTTCAGAGCCAGAGAGATCGGACCAAGTGTCGTTCTCTGGCATCGGGAACGGTGAGCCAGCTGCGATAGTTCCGAGCAGTGGTACGGCTACAGTGTCGATAGAAATTGGCTCAGGTGCGGCGTCTCGCTGGTTCGAGAGGCTCAGACCCCTTGAAACTTCGGAGTGGCGGTTCAAGTAGCCGTGTTCTTGAAGTCGATCGAGGTTGTAAGAAACGACCGACGTCGACGTGATGTCGCACCCGGTCTGAATGTCCCGAATAGAGGGCGGGTAGTCGTGTTCGTCGATGAACTCCTCGATAAACGACAGTATCAATAACTGTTTTTCGGAGAGCTTTTTCATCTGTTCTTTTCCTGAGCTGGTTGGTCTGGCCGGAGACTCATCAGTGCGTATATTTTCGCACTAATGTTCTGAAAATTACCAGTCGACACTGTTCCGTGTCAATTCAACGTGTCACGAATTGCGATCATAAGTTCGCAACGGGTGCGTTGTTTTCTTTTAGCAGTTGGGGGTGCTGGGGAATTATTAGTGAGGTGAGCAGGTTTCCTATGTCATTGAGATTGATGATCGAGGCCTCAATGACCTTTATTGGCTTACGTGTTGTCCTGGACAGGCTCAGGATGACATTTGGTAAGTTGTACGGATTGGGCGTGTTGGGCGATTGATTCTGAAAAGTCAGAGCGAAGGTCGAACAATAGTTTTCCGGTGATTACGGCGCTCCAGAAAGGGATTCGCAGGCGGTGCCGTCGTTGTCGCCATCGAGTTGGTGTGGGTCGTCGGTTGGCCCACCCGCAGCGACGAAGAATGATTGTGCAGTTTGCCAATCGGTGAAATCACCGCAGCTATGGTCGTCTTTGAACGGGTCGAATCCAGCTATTAGGACAGGGATGGACGTCG
>Ga0209403_10007613_pt1 | contig 10639 bp, 8 predicted proteins | sample ArcticOcean_MG_C_8_FD_187440 | JGI IMG/M metagenome (GOLD analysis project Ga0209403, IMG submission 187440) | Marine microbial communities from western Arctic Ocean - ArcticOcean_MG_CB11_86 (SPAdes) (version 2) | ecosystem: Environmental > Aquatic > Marine > Oceanic | place: Arctic Ocean...
CGCGGCTTACTCGGCCTCTCAGCTCAATGTGCGCGATGCCACGATCACAAATTCGATCCCCTGAGTACTCAAGACTATTACTCGCTGTACGGGCTGTTCGCCGCCTCGCGGATGCCGGTGGATGGCAATGGCATTCTGGCCGAGCTGCCAGAGGTCGCGGCTCGACCGGTCGACGCGGCCACCGAGAAAGAAATTGCCGCATTGCATGGCCAAGTGGATGAGTTCCTCAGCACGCGACTCGAGGCCTTGCAGAGTAAATTTCGCGCGCCAGATAAACTGCGTGAATACTTCCCGATCGCTGGCGGCATACTTCAGAAAACCGACGACGAGATTCGTGACTTTGCCAAAGCTGAGGGAGTCGATGACCGATTGTTGTTGCGTTGGGTTCGATATCTCAAGAGATCAGTGCCGCAACCGGACAAGAAGCCGCATCCGATATTCGCGCCCTGGCATTTGCTGGCGGGGATTCCGGCAACCGACTTTGCCGCCCAGGCGGGCGCGTTGATAGAAAAAGCGAAAGCCGACAAGCTCAACCCGCATGTCGCTGAAATGCTGACTCCCGCTCCGAAGTCGCTCGTGGAACTTTCAAACCGATACGTCGATCTCTTCACCAAGTACGACGGCACGGAAAAGTCGAGCGAACCGGATCAGGAAATGCTGCGTCAGGTGTTGCGAGGCAACGACAGCCCGATCCATGTGCGGATGAATGAACTGGGACAGTTTCTTCCCGAAGATGAAATCAAGCAATTGGTTGCAATGAGACGCGTGATCTTGAGCAAATTAGCTGTGCTGCCCGAGCAGGCGGACCATTTCCTGACGTATCAGCACGAAGCCGCGCCGTTGGTGACCGAGATCAATGAGTTTCTTCAAGAACGACGAGTGGCTGCTGCGGCAGATGTTCGCTCGACGGAAAAGATCGCCAGCTACTTACTGTCGGCCCACGAGGCTCAGGATTTCGGATTCAGACAATTCAGAATTCTCGCCAGGTCGCGGCAGCTTAGCCAGGTGATCCTTCGCCGCTGGGTGGACTATCTCCAACGACGGTCGCAGCAGAACGATTCGGTCTTTGACGTCTGGCGCGCGTTTGCCGCGGTCGATGAGAAAGACTTCGCCACGCAATCAGCCATGCTCACCGAACAAGTGCGGAAAGCGTCGGGCAATCAGGCCGTCGCCGCGGCATTCGCAACGCCGCCGGCTTCGTTGGCTGAAGTTGCCAAGCGGTACGCGGAGTTAATAGTTCGGTGCAACCAATCGAAACCGTTTTCCGAAGCCGATCAAGAAGCAATCCGTCAAATTGCAGTGGTCGCTGATTCGCCTTTGCGATACGCCCCCGAAGATGTTGTGGACCACTTTACGCGGAAGGATCTCGACCAGCTTCGCAATAAAGAACGGAATCTGGCGCGGCTATACGTGGAGTCGCCCGGCGCTCCGGCACTGGCAATGGTGCTGAGCGAATCTTCCAGCAACTATGCTCAGCGGGTCTTCGTCCGCGGCAATGAACACAATCAAGGTGAGCTATCGCATGGTGGCTTTCTCACGGTGCTTTCGCCGGAGGAACGACATCCGTTCACGCCAGGTCGCGGTCGCTCGGAGCTGGCTCAGGCGATCACCGATCCAACGAACCCGCTGACGGCCCGCGTGATCGTCAATCGCGTGTGGCAATGGCATTTCGGAGCTGGACTTGTCCGCACGCCCAGCGACTTCGGCACGCGCGGCGACGCGCCCACGCATCCCGAGTTACTGGACTGGCTGGCGAATCGATTCATATCGGAGGGCTGGTCACTCAAAAAGTTTCATCGGCAGATATTGCTCTCGGCAACGTGGCAGCAATCCAGTCAGGACAACCCCGCATATCGTAAGATCGATCCCGAAAACCGACTGCTGTGGCGAATGAGCCGCCGTCGCCTTAGTTTTGAAGAGTTGCGTGATTCGTTGCTCGCCGTGTCGGGGCGGCTGGACCCAACGATCGGCGGACGTCCCAGCGACCTCGTCAAGAATATCAATCGAAGGCGGAGTGTGTTCGGCACGGTAGACCGCACCGCCCTGCCCGGTTTCTATCGCTACTTCGATTTTCCGGGCGCCGACACACACGTGCCCAAGCGGCACGAAACGATCGTTGCTCAGCAGGCGCTGTATCTGATGAACAATGGTTTCGTCATGGAACAGGCCAGCCACGTGGCGGATCGGACCTTAATCGACGGTCGCGCCGAGAAAGAACGTCCTTCCGCGGAGGGGAAGACGACGACCCCGGCTGAGCGAATCGACTTGCTCTATCGGCTGATCCTCGATCGCAGCCCCAGCGCCCAGGAACGGTCGCTGGGCCTGAAATTCATCAAGTCCGGACGAGTCGTAACGCCAGCCGCAACCGATCCGACCGCAACCGATCCGACCGTTTCCACAGACCCGTGGCGTTACGGTTGGGGCAGCTACGACGAGGCCAAGCAGCACGTGACCGACTTCTCTCCATTCACCTTCGTCGCCAACAACCAATGGCGGGGCGGGGAGCAAGAAGACGATCCGGAGTTGGGCCACGTTTCGCTGCATGCTCGCGGCGGTCACGCCGGCGTGGATAACCGTCTGGCTGTCATTCGTCGCTGGGTCGCACCGCGCGGCGGGCGATTGTCGATCGAAGGGGTCGTGAATTGTCAGGCAAATTCGACGGAGCCATCCGGCGACGGCGTGCGAGCGAGAGTCGTGTCCGATCGTCACGGACAACTCGGCGTGTGGCTGGTGCACGGTACGGAAGAACGCACGGACCTGCCGGGAATCACGGTTGAAACTGGCGATACAATCGACTTCGTGGTCGATGCGCGTGGTCGCACGAGGATGGGTGGTTTTACCTGGTCGCCCGTGTTGCAAATGGACGCCGCCGCCAAGGAAAACGAGACGACCGAGAAACTGGTGTGGGATTCGGCGAAAGACTTCAAGGCGGCAACGCCCATCCCACGTCCTTTTGACGTCTGGCAACGTTACGCCCAGGTTTTATTAGAATCCAACGAATTCATGTTTCTCGATTGAGGACGAATTAGATGTTTCAGCCATTGAATTCAAATAACGCGCCGCTGGATCGTCGCCAAATGCTGCGTCATAGCGGAGCGGGCATTGGTGCGTTGGCGCTCGCGCAACTACTGGGCGAGACAGATCAGGCCAAAGCGGCTGGCGAGCCTTCACTAGCGCCACGGGCGCCGCACTTCGCTCCCAAGGCCAAGCGACTGGTTCACCTGTTTGCGAACGGTGGACCCTCGCAAGTCGACACGTTCGATCCCAAGCCGCTGCTCGCCAAACTTCACGGCAAGCCGATCCCTCGCGAAATCATCTCTGCAGCGGGCGATGCGCAGGCCAGTAGCAGCCCGGCGTTTGCTTCGAAGTACAAATTCCATCGCCGCGGTCAGAGCGGCATCGAGGTCAGCGAGCTATTCCCGGAAATCGGCGCGATGATCGACGATATCTGCGTCGTTCGATCGATGCATGCCGACGACATCTCGCACGACGGCGGCATCATGTTCATGAACACAGGCGCGGCGCGTTTGAGTCGTCCCAGCTTCGGTTCGTGGATCACCTACGGCCTGGGATCCGAAAATCGCAACCTGCCCGGCTTCGTCTCGATGTGCCCGGAAGGCTATCCGCTGAACGAAACACAAAACTGGCAGTCGTCGTTTCTTCCTGGCATCTACCAGGGCACGTTCATTAACAGTAAGCATGAAGACATCGAACGGCTGATCGAGAACATTCGCAACCGCCGAGTGAATTCCGTTCAACAGCGAGCCCAGCTAGATTTGCTCGCCAGTTTGAATCGCATCCATCAAGAGCCCCGCGCCGACGAGGGACGGCTGGAGTCGCGCATCCAGAGTTTCGAGCAAGCGTTCCGGATGCAAATGGCAGCCACCGACGCCTTCGACCTATCGCAAGAAACGAAGAGCACACTCGACATGTACGGCCCCGGCCCGCAAGCCCGGCAACTGATCATGACCCGCCGCCTGTTGGAACGTGGCGTCCGCGTGGTGCAAGCGTGGTACGGTGCCGGCTTCCCGTGGGACCATCATGGCGAGATCGAGGAGCGTCTGCCGAAGATATGCGGCGAAGTCGATCGACCGATCGCAGCGTTTCTCCGCGACCTGAAGCAGCGCGGACTACTGGACGACACGCTGGTACTCTGGGGCGGGGAGTTCGGTCGCACTCCGACATCAGAGCTTCCGCATCCAACGACCACACCAGGCCGAGACCACAACCGCCACGGCTTCACCGTGTGGCTGGCGGGCGGCGGAGTTAAAGGCGGACACGTCCACGGAGCGACGGACGACGCCGGTTTCGCAGCGATCCAAGACAAGGTCCACGTCCACGACCTACACGCCACGCTTCTGCATCTGCTGGGTCTGAATCACGAGCAACTCACCTACCGCTACGCCGGCCGCGACTTTCGCTTAACTGATGTCAGTGGCCGAGTGGTACATGAGATTTTCGCGTAAAATGTCAGCGAGTTAGCGCTAGAGGCAAAAGGCCTATCTCAACCAGCCCCGTTTGCGACTCGTGGGCTCTCTACTGGAATTTCGATCAATATGTCAGCGTTGACCCCTGTGATCCGTCAAAGGGCTGGGGAGTATTCGGTCGAGCAGCAATTGCCGATGATCGCACAAATCCTCTCGAATGGTTCCTCAGTTTCGGAGTTGGAGGCACCAGCCCAATCTCGTGTCGAGAGAGTGACACTTTTGGCGTCGGCTGGTTTTACGCTGGCGTGAGCGACCAACCGGTAGCCGCCGTATTGGGCGAAGCGGGACAAGGTGTCGAGCTCTTCTACAACGCCGAAATTAGACCTTGGTTTCACGTTACTGCAGATGTGCAGCTCATCGATCCCGCTCGAGCTGTAAGCGATGCACTTCTCTTTGGGCTTCGTGCAAAAATCGATCTATAACTCGGACATCGAGTTTGGATGTTCGAGCGAATTTCGCATCAACAGAGTTGAATATCCGGGGTTAATGGCGTTAATGGCCGGTGTATCATTGCTCGTGCATTATTCACGTCCTATTCATCTGATTCTGGGATTTCAGAAGCGATTTCCTTCTAAATCCCGATATATAATCAATGAATGGTTGACCGCGCCTTATTAATGAGGGAAATTGTCTTCGGCAGGAAGCCGTGATTTTTCCGGCTCTCTATATAGCGTCAGATCTCTGAGGCTTTTGGGGTTTAATCTAATAGCACCATCTGGGTGGATTTTCTAACACGCCCTCTGGCCAAATTCAAAGGTTAGTGAGGGCAGTAATTTGTGGAGTCATTAAGATGTTTCGTAGTTCCACCTTGGTCCTAGTTGGCATGGTTTTAGCCATGCTCACTTCTGTCGCAAGTGCACAGAAAAAATATGACAACTTGCTCAGTCGAGTTCCGGATGGAACGAATACGCTGGTCATGATCGACGTCGAAAAGCTTCACAATAGTCCCCTCGGTATTAAAGAGGGATGGAAAGAAAAGCACGAGAGCAGATTTTCGGCAGGCATTGCCGGAGTCCCTCCTCAGTCGTCGATATTTGTCAAAGCTGCAAAGCTCGAATTTTCGTCGATGGCAACGGAGTGGGAAGTCTCATTAATGGACCTCAACTATGAGCCAAGCATTCCCAAGATCGCCGCGCGCTACCAAGGCACTACCGACAGAATAAGCGATCGAGAAGTCGCGGTATTACCCGGCGACATGTACGCCGTTAAGTTCGGTCCTCGAATCGCTGCCGTTGGAGCTCCAGCCAAACGACAAGATGTTGCTAATTGGATTAATCGCGTCTACTCCAAGTCATTACGTGGTCTTTCTCCATACCTAGATGGACAGAAAGTATTCGCCGAACGCAATGCTCAAATTATCATGGCAATGGATCTGGCTCATGTTGCATCGGTCGACGAAGTGAAGCATAAATTGCAGAACTCCCCTTTGCTCAAGGGCAAAGAAGTTGACATCGACGCTCTGAGTGAAGCTCTGGCTAGTATCCGAGGTATCTCGCTTGGCATTGGAGTAACGGAAGTCCGCACTGGTGCGATCAAAATTGATTTCGACAAAGACATCACGGTGATTGGCGATTTGGCAAAGCCGATCTTGCTAAAGATCCTCTCGGACCGCGGAGCCTTTATCTACGAATTTACAGATTGGAAAGTTCAAGTACGCGGTAAGACAATTCAAATGAGCGGACCACTCTATGAAAGTGGCTTGCGCCGGATCTTGAGTCTTCTCGACGTTCCGCCCTCGCTGCAGGAACCAGCGCCGCCCGCAGATGATAACGATCCCGTTGCCAAAGAGAAACTCATGGGCTTGGCTTCGCAGTCGTACTTCAAGTCGGTTTCGTCGCTGATCGACGATCTCAATCACGACAAGCAGAATCGTCAAACAATGGGGCAAATGAGTGTTTGGTTTAACAAGTACGCACGGCAGATCGATCGCTTGCCGATGGTCGACGTCGACCCCGATATGCTCAACTACGGAAAATTTGTTTCCGAGTCTTTGCGGAAAGGCGAGTCGGCAGTTACGAAAGCCGCCGCTCAAAGCCGAACCCGCCAACAAGAAGTACCGGAACAGTACGACGTTGAAACTTGGTCGAGACCTGTTGGCGTAACGTGGTATGGTGGCGCTTATAGCTGGGATAGCTGGCGAGCTACTCCGAATCGCAACCGCAAGGGTCAGATTCAGGCTCAAGTCCGAACCCAAGAACGCATTCGCGGCAACATGGATGCCAACATTGTCTTACAGCATGTCGCCGAAGCATCCGCTGACATTCGTCGATACATGACCGCTCGATACCATATCGAATTCTAAAAACATTCGATCGTTCTTAGAACTCTCGATTCAAACTCTTGATTCAAACTCTTGATTCAAACTCTTGATTCAAACTCTTGATTCAAACACCACTGATTTTCGAATGATCTACTTGAATGATCTACTTGAAGGAATGGAAAGAAGATGTTGCGCTATCTAATATTTGGGTCGCTTTTGATGCTGCTGCCAATTGTCGCTGTTGGCGAAGAACCAGAGCTGCAAAAGTCAAAACGAGGTAACCTCAAATCCGCAGATTCCCAAAAGTCGGAAGACAAGGTGAATCGGGATCGAGCCAAACAAAAGAAGAGGGTTTCTTCAAAGGCAATTGATCCGCAAGCTAAAGAACGACAAGCTTTAGTTGCCACGATTCACTCTTATGTCGACGCATACAACGCTGGCAATTCCAAGGCTGTCGCAGCTCATTGGTCTGCAAAAGGTGTCTGGGTCGACCATGTGACTGGCGATCGAATTACCGGGGCTGACTCGTTGCGGAAACATTTCGCGGCTGCTTTCGCAAATGACGATCGCCCGCGATTGAGTGTTAACGTTGTGTCGATTCGGTTTGTTGCCGATAGCGTCGCCGTGGAAGAAGGAGTCGCTCAACTCGTCAACGCCGAAGGTGTAAGCGAAAGTGGTTACACCGCTATTCATGTTAACGAGCAAGGCAAGTGGAAGGTCGATAGTGTTCGCGAACACGCCAGCAATGACGTTACCGATTCCGCTCCAACGAGTCAGTACGAGTATCTACGCGAATTGGAATGGATGGTTGGTGAATGGGCCGATAAGTCTGAAGGCTCGACCATCGAGACCAGTTGTAAATGGACGAAGAATCGTAACTTCCTCATGAAAACGTTTCGAGTTGTTGTAGGCGAGCAGGTGGATTTAGAGGGAACGCAGATCATTGGATGGGATCCAGTGAATAAGACCATTCGATCGTGGGTTTTTGATTCGGACGGTGGTTTTGGTCAAGGAGTTTGGACTCGCAAAGGGGATAGTCGATGGGTTGTCAGAACGGCTCAGACCTTGTCTGACGGCAGCACGGCTTCGTCCGTGAATATCTTCCGCCACATCGACAAAGATTCATTTGGTTGGCAATCGTTAGGGCGCGAAGTAAATGGTGAATTCGCTCCTAATATCGACGAGGTCAAAGTGAGTCGAATTGCTGCAGCTTCAACTGCTACGGAATAGCAGAGCTTCCCAACACAATATGTAGATAAAGAGATAGCGATCATGCAACGATATTTCAGTTTCGCGTTGAGCATTTGTTTGGTGACATTGATTACGCAGGTAGCGGACGCTCGAGGAGGTCGAGGAGCTGTCGGTGGAGGCGCTCGTTCGATGCCATCCCGACCTTCCCCTTCGATTAACCGTAGTCCTTCGATGAGCCGCCCGAGCCCTTCGATCAATCGCCCGAGCCCTTCGTACAATCGGCCTTCAACGGCGAATCGCCCGAGTTCGAACATCAATCGGTCTAATGCCTCAAGCATCAACCGGTCGAATGCTTCAAACATCAACCGGTCGAATGCTTCAAACATCAACCGGTCGAATGCTTCAAACATCAACCGGTCTTCGATTCAGAGTCGGTTGCCATCATCGCCAAGTCAGATTCGGAACGGCGCTTCAGGAAGTCGAATCGGCGGCACACCCGCTGGTGGATCGATTCAAAACTCACGCTCCTACCAACGGCCTTCGAGCAGTCAACTGAGTAACTTTCTAGAACTGCCAACTAACTCAGGAAACTGGTCGGGAGCTTCCAACACGACTCCTAAATCCGGTTCGCGCACTTATGAAACACAACGAGGCGGCTCGGTTACGGTGGGCCGCGGTGCGGGTAGTACAACTACGCCCGGCGGAGCCCAAGTGGGCGGTGCCGGTCGCGGTGTCGTGGTCGAAGGTGCAAATGGCCAAACTTACGCACACGGTCGCGGAGCCGTTGGAGGGACAGATGGAACCAATCGAGCAGTCGCTGGCGGAAGCCGGACTGGAGTTCGCACTGCCAATGGTGAATCAGCTGTTGCCGGGCGCGGATTTCGCGCTGCAACCGATGGACAAAATACTGTTGTTCGAGGTGGAGCAGGCGGAGTAGTTCAAGATCGCAATGGGAACACACGCGGTGCTCTGGCCGGTGGGACAATTGCTTCGGATGGACGCAATGTTTATACCAACAGCGGAGCTGTTCGAGCGATTCGCGACCCCGCTGGTAACGTCGTCGCAACAGGCCGCGCCATGGAAACCTACAATGGCGCTATGATTAGCAATCGGCAAGCGGTCGCTGTGCGAAACGGATTCAATGGCTACGGTTATTACTACACACCCCGCTGGTACGCTCGTTATCCACGAGCCTGGTTCGCAGCTGGTGTTTTGACCAACGCTTGGTGGAACGGCGCCTATTGGAATTCCGCCAACGACTACTGCCAATGTACGGGCGAACCGATGTCCTACGACTATGGCGAGTCAATCGACTACGAAGATGGCATGGTCTACGCTGGTGAAGAAGTGGTCGCCACTGCTGAACAGTATGCCGAGCAGGCAACGGAAATTGCCGGTGCGGGTGCCGAGACCGCGAACGAAGATTGGTTGCCATTAGGAGTATTCGCCGTTGTTACCGACGGACAAAATACTAGCGACAAGATTCTACAATTGGCCGTTAACAAGGAAGGCGTAATTCGTGGAAACTTTCACGATAAGCTGACGGACCAAGTCATCGCTGTCGTCGGTTCGGTGGATCGCGAATCGCAACGAACGGCGTTCCGACCTGAAAACAAAGATTTTCCTGTCGTCGAATGCGGGCTCTACAATCTCACTCAAAACGCGTTGACAATGCTCGTGCATCAGAGCGAAGGCAAGACCGAGCAACGGTCGCTGATTCGACTTGAAGAACCTGCAGACTCGAATCAATAAACGATGCGACTACTCTGTCTTGGCAGGTTTTCGCCAGATGTAATCTTTGTAACCGTTCTGTTCCAAGATGCGGATTGCTTTTAACTTTTTTCGCTGCGGAACTGAGAACCAAATTCCAAACTCGCCGCCAGATTTTACGCGGATCTTATTGTCGGTTAGGAGTTTCTCAATCGCTGGTACTTCTCTAACATCGAACGTGCCAGCGACGACGACCAATTGCTTTTTCTTACCAGCATCCGCTGTCGAAGGCGAAAACGTAGCGATCGCTGTAAACGTAATCAAAGCCGCGAGAATGATCTTCGTAGTCGATTGCAACACGATTCTTCTCCATCGAAATTGAGATGATTTAACTGTAATCTGGCGGTTTAGTTGACTGTTTGGGTCTATTCGAAGTCGTTCCTCGGCTATTCGTTGTCGCAGCGTGCAATTATTGCATCCGGTCTTGTTGCTTCCATCCTTACCTAATTGGGGAGGGGTCGAAAGCTTGGACTTTGTTGGTGCGAACTCCGGGCCGGATCTCGCCACTGGGGATGACGATCTTGTTGTTCCACTTCGCCAGTGCCGTTGTGACTACTCCGATCGGCATTCGCCCGACGACTCGCCAGCGGTCTTGGTCGATATCGTAGGAGAGCACTTCGCGAGGGAAGAGCGGACGTTGGGCAATGTCTAACGTAATGTAACGTCCGGTTGCTCCACTGAACAAGAGAAGATGCTTTCGGCCGTGGCCGGTGGCAGTGGCCGCAGCCGCAGCCCGCGGAACTGACTTGAAGATCTCGTTGACTCGGTGCGCTGGCTGCTGTTCGCCAGCTGGGATCTTTCGCCATGTCTTCCCCGCCGTTTCCAGGGTGTACCCCGTTAGGTTAATCTCGCGAGATTCTCGTACCGGCGGCAAATTGGCGAGACGTGTCCATTCATTCGTCGCCGGATCGAAACGATAGGCGTCGGCAAA
>Ga0209403_10007621_pt1 | contig 10634 bp, 16 predicted proteins | sample ArcticOcean_MG_C_8_FD_187440 | JGI IMG/M metagenome (GOLD analysis project Ga0209403, IMG submission 187440) | Marine microbial communities from western Arctic Ocean - ArcticOcean_MG_CB11_86 (SPAdes) (version 2) | ecosystem: Environmental > Aquatic > Marine > Oceanic | place: Arctic Ocean...
TTTTCTTTATTCATTTTTTGGTACCCGGGCTGAGAATCGAACTCAAACTTAAAGTTCCACAAACTTTCGTGCTAACCGTTACACCACCCAGGCATTCCTCATTTTTATATTATTTTTATGTGGATTTAAAATTATATTATAAATAAATAGCTGCTAGCAGCTATGAAATTGATCTCTATGTACGTTTTTGTTTATAATATTCTTATTAGTCATTGAAGCTGTTTTAACTGGTAAATACCCATATGCAAGATTAAATTGCATAAGAAATTCTTTTAATAGACTTGGATAAAACCTTATACAAATTTATATGAATTAGAATTAAGAGGTTTTTTGCAATTTTACTGCTGAAGGACCTTTTTCTGAATCTTCAATTTCAAATATTAACTCATCACCTTCATTTAGTTTTAGTCCAGCTTCTCTTGCTTCCGTAGCATGAACAAAAACATCTTTTTCTTTATCTTCTCTTTCAATAAAGCCATAGCCTTTTTTGCCATTGTACCATTTTACTTTACCTTTTAGACTCATTTTATTTTTTCTTTTATTAATTATTGTTAGCTAAAACGTAGCATAAGATTAATTAAAAATTAAGTATTTATAAAAATGGTGGTGCCTCGGGAAGGATTCGCACCTCCGACACAAGCCTTTTCAGGGCTCTGCTCTACTCCTGAGCTACCGAGGCAAAAATCAAAATCTAAAAATGATTCTGCCTTTTGTAAGGTCATAAGGAGTCACTTCAACAGTAACATTATCACCTTGTAAAACTCGAATTCGATTTTTTCTTAACTTTCCTGCTGCATGAGCTGTTACAATATGGTTATTTTCCAATTGTACTCTAAACATAGCATTGGGCAGCAAGTCAATTACCTTGCCTTTAAATTCAAGTAAATCTTGTTTTGACAAATTTATTTTCTCCTAATTCTTAATTCAATAGATTTAGAATGTCCTTCTAAACCTTCATAATTTGCAAGAGTTATAACTGAAGGACCGAGAGTTTCAATGCCCTTTTTTGATAAATTTATATATGAAATTCTTTTATAAAAATCATAAACACTTAAACCAGATGAAAATTTTGCTGCACCTGCTGTTGGTAATACATGATTAGTTCCTGCCAAATAATCTCCAACTGCTTCCGTAGAGTATTTTCCAAGAAAAATTGAACCAGCATTTATAATTTTTTTCACTATATTTTTATAATTTTTTATATTTAACTCTAGATGTTCAGGGGCAATTTTATTTATTATTTCAATTATTTTTTTATCTGATGAAACATAAATTAATATACCGTTAGTATTTAAACTTTTTGCAGCTATTGCTCTTCGCGGTAATTTTTTTAATTGTTCAGATAAAGATTTTTTAACTTTATAAATTAACTGTTTGTCTTTAGAAATTAATACACTCTGAGAAAGTTCATCATGTTCAGCTTGTGCAATTAAGTCGGCGGCTATCCAATTTTCATTGCTATAATTATCGCCCACAATAGTAATCTCAGAAGGTCCTGCAATCATATCAATACCGGCGTCTCCAAAAATTTCTTTTTTTGCCGCTGACACATATAAGTTTCCTGGTCCAACAATTTTATTTACTTTAAAAACTTTTTTTGTACCATAAGCTAAAGCTGAAATAGCTTGAGCTCCACCTATGGAATAAATTTTTTTAATTCCACATTTTTTCGCTGCATACAAAACTCCAGAGTTTTGTTTTCCGTTATTTCTTGGACTAACCATAACTATTGTTTTAACTCCAGCAATGATGGCTGGTATTGCATTCATCAAAACAGTGCTAGGATAAGAAGCGGTACCTCCTGGCACATAAATTCCAACTGACTCTATAGGTAAATATTTATAGTCTAGTTTATTTTGTAACTTATCCTTAAAAAAAATATTTTTTACTTTTTGCTTTGAATGAAATTTAAAAATTCTATTATAAGCAAGATCTATCGATTTTTTAACATTAGAATCAAGTGTGCTAATTTGTTTTTTAATTTCATTAGACTTTGAAATAATTGTAAAATTTTTAGTGAATTTTTTTTCATACTTTAGTAATGCCTTATCACCATTTCTTTTAACATCATTTACTATTTTAACTACGCTACGTGAGTCAAATTTTATCTTATTTTTTCTGTAAGATAGCATTTGCTCCAATAAAGAACTAAAGTTTTTTTTTTTACTATCTAAAATTTTCATCATTTACAAATCTTGTTTTTGATCTTCTAAAGTAACTTCAATAATTTCTGTTGATAAAGTTATATATGCATTGTCAGAAAAAATTAAGTTTATCTCATAATTATTTTTATTTTTTATGAGATTTATAACAATTAATTTTAATACCAAATTAATATCATTTTGATTAATATTTTTTGATTTAACATTATCCACAAATTCAAATTTGCATATACTATTTATTTTTTGATCATTTTTATTCTTTTCTACAGTGAATCTTTCCATAGAAAATAAAAAAATTTTGTTTTTAGGTAAATATTTTATTTCTTTAATTTTTACCTGTGCTTCGGCACTACATGCTGAGATTAATTGCAAACCTTGGCTGTCTTTAGCTATTATTTTTGCTAAATATTCTTTTGTCATACTTTATTTTATTCTTTTAATTTTAGCACCAATCTTACCTAATTTTTTTTCTATTTTTTCATAGCCTCTATCTAAATGATAAATTCTATTAATCTTTGATTTACCTTTTGCTGTTAGCGCAGCTAATATTAACGACACAGAAGCTCTTAAATCTGTTGCCATTAACTCTGCACCTTGAAAAATAATATTTCCTTCAATTATTGCCCTGTTTCCTCTTATTTTGATTTTCGCACCCATGCGATTTAATTCCGCAACATGCATAAACCTATTTTCAAAAATTTTTTCACTAATTATTGATGTCTTGTTGGCCCTGCATAACAAAACCATCATCTGTGCCTGTAAATCGGTTGGAAAGCCAGGGTATGGTGCTGTCTTTATATTAATATTTTTAATTTTTTTATTTCCATAAATATAAATTTCACTATTTTTTATTTTTATTTTTGCTCCTATTTTTTTTAAAATATTAATCTCTGTTTTAATTATGCTTGGATTAATTCCGGTAATTTTTAACTCTCCTTGGGTTAGCGCCGCAGCAATTAAATAAGTTCCTGCTTCTATTCTATCGGACATAATTTCATATTTTGTATCATGCAAATTTTTTACCCCTATAATCTTAATTTTTCTTTTATTAATCCAGCTAATTTTACAACCCATTTTGTTTAAAAAATTAATCAAATCTTTTATCTCAGGCTCTATTGCACAATTAGACAAAATTGTATTACCTTTGGCCAAGCTAGCAGCAATAATTAAATTTTCAGTTGCTCCGACAGATATTTTTGGAAATCTTATTTTTGTACCAACCAAACCATTTGGTGCATTTGCATGCACATACCCTTCAATAATTTTATAATTTACACCAAGTTTTGATAATGCTTTTAGATGAATATCTATAGGTCTTGTCCCTATTGCACACCCTCCTGGCAAGGATACTTTGGCTCTTCCATATCTTGCGACCAATGGTCCAAGTACCAAAATTCCTGCTCTCATAGTTTTTACCAAACTATAAGATGCGAGTGCTTTAATTTTATTATTATTTTTTATTGAAATTGAATTTATGCTTTTCAAATATTTTATATTTGCGCCTAATGATTTTAAAAGCAACAACATTGTTTCAATGTCTCTTACTTTGGGAAGATTTTTTAAATAGATATTTTTATTTGTAAGTAAAGTTGATGCAAGTATAGGCAATGATGCGTTCTTAGAACCTGAAATTTTAACTTGCCCCTTGAGCTTCTTATCTCCAAAGACTTCTAATTTTTCCATAGTTATAATTTAGGTAAGGTAACTCCTGTTTGGCCCATATATTTACCCTTTCTATCAGAATAACTTACATTTGGTCTCTCATTTCCTTTTAAAAAAATAAACTGAGCAACTCCTTCGTTCGCATAGATTTTTGCTGGTAATGGTGTTGTATTTGAAAACTCCAAAGTTACATGTCCTTCCCAGCCTGGTTCCAAAGGGGTAACATTTACTATAATTCCACATCTTGCATAAGTCGATTTACCTAAACAAATTACCAAAACATCCGTCGGTATTTTAAAGTACTCAACTGTTCTGGCTAGCACAAAAGAGTTTGGTGGAATTATACATTCCGATACATTTTTAGTTACAAAGTTAGTAGACTTAAAATCTTTTGGATCAACAACCTCTGAATTAACATTGGTAAAAATTTTAAACTCATCAGAAACTCTCGCATCGTAACCAAATGATGAAAGTCCAAAAGAAATCTTATCTCCTCTCACCTGTTTGTCTTCAAACGGAGATATCATCTTATGTTCTTCTGCCATTTTTTTTATCCATTTATCACTTTGAACAGTCATTATTTATTTTTTTTATTGAGTTGTTTTTGAAATAATTTTCTTTTTTTCAGATTTTTTTTTAAAGCCAATTTAAGCTTAAAAATTTTATTTTTCTTATTCACTTTTTATTCGGATTTGTCAAAAAATCTAGAGTAATTGGTTTTGATGAATCCAAAGGTTTATCCATTTCATCTTTTTTTTCAAAACCTCCTTTAGCTTGTTTCTTAGCTTTTTTTTCAGCAAGTTTTTTCTCTCTCTTAGCTTGTTTCTCCATAGCTTTCATGCCTCTTGTAGATTTATAATCGTAATGAATTCCCATGACAGTTTTCCTAAAATAGATATAGATCATTATAAGAAAAAAATTAAGGCATTAATTTGAATAAAATGGTTTAATACATAAGTTTTTTAAAAAAAATTAACTTCGCCCTCATAGTTAAATGGCATAACACGTCCATGGTAAGGATGAGTTTCAAGTTCGATTCTTGATGAGGGCACCAATCTAGCTTTTAAAAAACACCTTTCTAACAAGGCCTGTAATTATCACTAGCAAAATAAAGCTTATAATTGGAATATAAATTTCGGGTAAAAATAATAAATCTACTACTGAAGGGAATGTTTCATTTTGATTTATAATTCTCTCAATACCACTTCCCAAAGATACCATAATATAAAGGTGCGGCATTATTCCAAAAAAAGTTCCTATAAAATAATTTTTAATATTAACATTAAATAATGCTGGCAGTAAATTTGCTATTGGGAATGGTATGCCTCCAATAAATCTAAATAGAAACATAAAGTTAAATTCATTTTTTTTAAATTTAGATTCTAAATTTTTAAATCTAAATAAAAATTTTTCTTTAATTAAATTTTTAAAAAAATAATTTACAAAAATATATAATAAGGTTGCCCCTAATGATAATCCGATACTAGCAATTAAAGTTCCAAGCCATTTTCCAAAAATTAAACCTCCTATAAAAGCTACAGGACTCACAATGCCCAGTAAAAAAATCCAAGATATTGTAGCAATAATAAAAACTATAATTACAAAAATTAAATTAGTATTTTTAAAATCCAAAAAGTACGCCAAGTATAATTGAATAAACTGATAACTAGCAACTTCTGCAAAATTAAATTTAGAGAAAATAATGAATAAAAATGCTGATAGCAAAATTAAATAAAATATACCTACAAATATTTTAATTTTTTTTGATTTTTCCATAAAAATTTACTTCATTATAAAATCTTCTGTACTTATTTATATATATTTCTTATAAGTACGAAAATTTTAACAAATTCTTAATCAAAAAATGAAAAGAACTTATTCTCCATCAAATATTAAAAGAGCAAGAAAACATGGTTTTAGAGCAAAAATGAAAACTAAAGGTGGTAAAAAACTTTTAGCAAGGAGAAGAGCAAAGGGAAGAAAATCTTTAACTGCATCTGTTTAGTTCAATGAAAAGCAAGATAGCTGCACTTTCAAAAAATGAAGACTTTAAAGCTTTGCTTAAAGGAAGAAAAATTTCTAACAAATACTCCACTATTTTTTTTAGTAAATTATTAGACAAAAATAATAAAAATTTAAACATTAGCTTTGTTACTAAAAAAAAATTAGGCAATGCTGTAAAAAGAAATAAAATTAGAAGAAGATTAAAAAACATTATGAATGATGCAATAAAGAAAATATCACTTAATCTTAATTATTCTTATCTTGTTATTACTAAATCAACTATGCTAAATGATGAGTTTACAAAAATTAAAAAAACTTTATTTTTAGATTTTGAGAAAATTAAATAATGAAAATCTTTTCACATACGTTAATTTATACAATCAAAATCTATAAATTATTCGTCTCACCATATATTGGAAATAATTGTAGATACCTGCCTACTTGCAGTGAATATTTTATCGACACATTAAAAAAATATGGATTTTTTAAGGGTACTGTTCTCGGAACAAAAAGATTATTATCCTGTCATCCAATCAAATTTTTAGGTGGAGGAGAAGGTTTTGATCCAGTTGACGATATTAAGGTAAAAAAATAACATGGAGAGCAAAAATGTAATAGCGGCAATATCTCTTAGCGCTGCTGTGATTATACTTTATTCACTTTTTTTTGCTCCTCCACCAGAAGAGATAAAACAAAATCAAGTTAAAAAAGAAAAAGTTCTAAATAACTCTGATACACCAACTCTTGACCAAGATGAAAAAATTACTCAAGTAACAAGAAAAGAAGCCTTAAAAGAAAATGATAGAATTCAGTTTGAAAATAAAAGTGTTATTGGTTCTATTTCACTTAAAGGTGCAACGATAGATGATTTAACTTTTAAACAATACAATGTCGAGCTTAATAGTAATGAAAAAGTTACCTTATTAAGTCCAAGAAATATTGAGAAAGGATATTTAATAGAAAGTGGCTTTGTAACTACTAATAAAAATATTGATGTGCCAAACTCATCTACAATTTGGCAAATCTCAGGTAATAAAAAATTAACTAATAAAAATCCTATAAAATTAACTTGGAGTAATACTCAGGGTATTACTTTTGAAAAACATATTAGTTTAGATGATAAATTTTTATTTACGATTAAAGAAAAAATAATTAATTCTTCAGATAAAACTTATAATTTTTATTCTTATGGACAAATAATTAGAAATAAAATCCCAGAAATTTCTAACTTTTATATTCTGCACGAAGGTCCAATTGCAACTCTAGATGATCAGCTAATCGAAGAAGACTATGATGATGTTCAAGAGAAAAAATTTTCACAAACAGCGCAAAAAGGTTGGTTTGGTATTGGAGATAAATTTTGGATTACGTCAATTATTCCACCCAGAAATAAAGAATTTAAAACAACATTTGATTATAAAAAAAAATTTAGAGCAAATTATATTTCTACTGAAGGCAAAGAAGTTGACGCCAACTCATCTATTGAAGAAGAAATTCAAATTATAGTGGCCGCTAAAAGAGTAAACATTATTGATGGATATGCAGAAAATCTTAAAATTGATAAATTTGACTTAACAATTGATTGGGGAATCATGTACTTCATTACCAAACCTCTTTTCTTTGCTATTGACTATTTCTTTAAATTATTGGGTAATTATGGCTTAGCCATAATGGCAGTTACATTGTGCATTAGGTTAATATTTTTCCCCCTTGCAAACTTTTCTTTTAAAAGTATGGCGAAGATGAAAATTCTTCAGCCAGAAATGGCCAGAATTAAAGAGCTTCATAAAGGCGACAAGATGAAATTGCAGCAAGAAATGATGGCTCTTTATAAAAAAGAAAAAGTTAATCCTATGAGTGGATGCTTGCCAATACTCGTGCAGATTCCAGTTTTTTTTGCTTTATATAAAGTTTTATTTGTAACGATCGAGATGAGACAAATGCCTTTTTATGGATGGATCCATGATTTATCTGAAAGAGACCCCACTTCAGTATTTAATCTTTTTGGCTTAATACCTTGGGACCCTCCTTCATTTTTAATGATTGGTGTTTGGCCAATTTTGATGGGAATAAGCATGTTTGTTCAACAGAAACTAAACCCTGCCCCACCAGATCCGATTCAAGCAAAAATATTTATGTTTTTTCCACTTTTCTTAACAGTGATACTTGCTCCATTCCCATCAGGTCTAGTTATTTATTGGACGGTTAACAATATTTTAACTATGGCACAACAAGTTTTTATAATGAAAAGAACGACTGTTAAAACTTCACAATAAATGCAATCACTAAAAGAAGAAGATTTAATAAAAATCTTGCCTAAAGATGGTCCATCAGTTAAAGAAGTAAAAAAATATTTAGATAAATATAACAACGAATTTATAGTTATTAAGTGTGGAGGCAGTATATTAATCGACCCCAACTTATTTAATATTTTTATTCACGATGTTTCTATTTTAAAAAAACTAGGATTATCACCCATTATTATTCATGGTGGAGGGAAAAGAATTAACAATAAATTAAATGAATTAAATATTAAAAGTAATTTTATTAATGGCTTAAGAGTTACTGATATTAAAACCTTAAATGTAGTTCAAGATATTTTGGTAGAATTTAATAAAGAAATTGTTAATGCATTAAAAAAAAAATCTTGCGGAGCAAAAAAAATTACTTCTAGAGAGTATAATATAATAACTGTTAAACCCGAAAGTAAAGAATTAGGTTTTGTAGGTATACCAGCTCAAATTAAAATTGATGCTTTAAAACAAATTGTTCAGGCAAATGAAGTGCCTGTTATTGCTCCTTTGGGGTTAAACGAAAATAATCAAGCTTTTAATATCAATGCCGATACTGTAGCGGGCTCAATAGCAAAAAAACTTAAGGCTAGAAGATTATTAATGATGAGTGATGTCGAAGGTGTACTGGATAAAGATAAAAAATTAATTACTGAAATTAACTCTACTAAAGCACAGCATATGATTAATGAAGAAATCATATCTGGTGGAATGATACCAAAAATTAATAATTGCTTAGATGTCGCAAGCAATGGAGTAAAGGGTGTAGTTATAATTGATGGAAGAAAAAACCATTCTATACTTTTTGAACTACTTTCAGATAAAGGCTCAGGAACCTTAATAAGAGAATGAAAGATTTATTAGATATAAAATATTGGGTTTTTGATTTAGACAACGTATGTTACGCGGGGCAGACCAAAGTATTTTCCGAAGTAGATAAAAAAATGTCTTCTTTTATATCAAAAAAACTAAATGTAGATTTGATTGAGGCAAAAAAAATCCAAAAGAAATATTTTTATGAGTCAGGAACAACTCTATCTGGTTTAATGAAGCATAATGGTATAAATCCACATGAGTTTCTTGATTTTGTTCATGACATTGATATTAGCTGGTTACCTAAAGATTTAAAACTAAAGGAAGAATTAATTAAACTTAAAGAAAAAAAATATATCTTTTCAAATGGTAGTCACGCGCACATTGAGAATATTACTAAACAATTGGGTATTAATGACCTATTTGATGACACACATGACATTGTTGATTCTGAATTTATACCTAAACCTCACATAAATGCTTATAAAAAAATGATAAAAAAATTTAATATAGATCCTAAAAAATCAATATTTATTGAAGATATTGCTCATAACTTAGAGGCAGCTAAAAATTTAGGAATGAAAACATGTTGGCTTGAAAATGATGAAGCTTTTGCAAGAAAAGATGCAAATAAATCATATATTGATTATAAGATCAAGAGCTTGCCTTCTTTTCTTCAAGAAATTAATGTATTAAAAGCAACATAACAATTATGAAAGAATTTGAAAAAATTATAAATGCAGCCTGGGATAATAAAAAAAATATAAACTCTAGCTCTGATCAATCGATACTTGATGCTATTAAAGAAACTATTAAAATGGTTGACAAAGGTAAAATCAGAGTCGCTGAAAAAAATGGGGATAATTATGTAATTCATCAATGGATTAAAAAGGCAATACTTTTAAGTTTTAAAACAAATGAAATGCAAACACTTACGGGTCCTTATGCGACTTGGTGGGATAAAGTTAAAGGAAAAACAGCAGGTTGGGGACGTGAAGAACATAAGAATGCTGGATTTAGAATGGTACCAAATGGAGTTGTTAGACATGGATCGTACATTGCAAAAAATGTTGTGCTAATGCCATCATTTGTAAATGTCGGAGCGTATGTCGATGAAGGCACAATGATTGATACTTGGGTATCAATTGGTTCTTGTGCTCAGATTGGAAAAAATTGTCACATCTCAGGAGGTGCTGGAATTGGTGGGGTGTTAGAGCCTATGCAAGCAAACCCAACCATCATAGAAGATAATTGCTTTATTGGAGCTCGTTCCGAAATAGTTGAAGGAGTTATAGTTGGAGAAGGATCTGTTTTATCTATGGGTGTTTTTATTGGTCAATCAACTAAAATTGTAGATAGAGAAAGTGGTAAAGTTATTTTTGGTAAAATACCCCCATACTCTGTAATAGTGCCCGGGAGTCTACCAGGTAAAGATGGAAAAGGACCTTCCTTATACTGTGCAGTTATAATTAAAAAAGTTGATGAAAAAACTAGATCTAAGACTTCGCTAAACGACCTATTAAGAGATTAAAATGCCAATTTATAATGAAGTTACATTAGCAAAAGAGCTAATTAGATTTCCAAGTATTACCCCAATAGACGCTGGTGTAATGAAGTTTTTAACAAAAAAACTAACTGCTATTGGCTTTAAATGTAAAATTCTAGAATTTAAAGATAAAAATTTCAAACCTGTAAAAAACTT
>Ga0209403_10007622_pt1 | contig 10633 bp, 10 predicted proteins | sample ArcticOcean_MG_C_8_FD_187440 | JGI IMG/M metagenome (GOLD analysis project Ga0209403, IMG submission 187440) | Marine microbial communities from western Arctic Ocean - ArcticOcean_MG_CB11_86 (SPAdes) (version 2) | ecosystem: Environmental > Aquatic > Marine > Oceanic | place: Arctic Ocean...
CAGGTGTCTCGTCTTTATCCCGACGGGATTCAATCTGGTCAAAAGCCTGTCCAAGCTTTTCATCTACATGGTCCGTTGTTTGGTCACTCATTTGCTTTACCAGATGTATTTACTACCTTTATCACTGCATCATACAACGCTTCATCCGAAGCTCCACCCGCATTCGTCACCCCCTGAAAAACCTGGGTACGGGCAATTTTCTCCAGGCGGGATGACGGCACAACTGCGTGGTATCCAGGCAACCTGTCACCAGCCAGCGAAGCGAAATTCTGCAGGATTTCACCACTGGTCAGAATAACGATCGAGCCTGCTACCAGGTCAGAAAAATCATGCTGAAGTAAGCGCCGCCGGTACGCCTCGAGATAGGTGACCGATGCACCAGACACACCAAGGCTTTGGCCAAGCAGCTTCCGGCCACCTGCCCCGCGAACAATCAAGACCTGTTCACCAGCCACGTGCTGCAGACCAGCTAGCGCCAAAAGTCCCTCGCTACCTGCCAGGTCCGGGAATGAGGCATCCACGTCATACTGTTTTAGTGCTTCCGCCGTGCCCGATCCAACCGAGAACCATTTCAAGTTTATCGGCCATTGCGGCCAATAGTTCTCCAGGATGGGTAACCCAAATCGAACACCGCTTTTACTCACAAAGATGATCTTGTCGAAACGGTCAAGATCCAAAGCGATTCGTTTCATTTCCGGGTCAAGCGGCTTTTCTACCAGTTCTATTAGGGGGCGAACGATCGGGGACAAGCCATCGGCACAAAGCATATCCGCCAAGGATTCATTCTCTCCGGGTGGGCGGGTAAGCAGTATAGTTTTCAAATGCACCGTGCCCGACGATTCAGGTCAGCGTTCAAGGTTCACCCATCAAATCTGCAGCGCCCTTGGCTAACAGGTTATTGCCCAGCTTCTCTGCGAGCGAGGCAGAGTCATCGATGTTTCCGATCACCTGCTCTCTGATGATCACGTTACCGCCCGGATCAGATATGAACGAGTTTAATAGAAACTCCCCCGCCGTGGGCTCCGCATAGACAGCAACTGGCAGGTTACATGTCGCACCTAGCAACTGCGTTACTTTACGTTCCGCCGTGACGCAGATCCGGGTAAGGGAATGATTAATTGATTCAACAAGCCCAGTTATCACGGGATCGTTCGAGCGGCTCTCTATACCAACAGCTCCTTGCCCTGCAGCAGGGATGCAGATATCAGTGGCTATTGCTTCACTTACGCGATGCGAAAGTCCAAGTCTGGTGAACCCGGCGACAGCGAGAATCACCGCATCATACTCACCATCATCGAGCTTACGCAGTCGAGTATCAACATTACCCCGGAGCTCGATAAACTCAAGTCCCGGATAGGCAAGCTGCAACTGCCTGACGCGACGTAAACTGGAAGACCCAACCCTTGAACCCTTTGGTAAATCAGCGAGTGACGCAAATCTGTTTGAGACAAACGCGTCCTGCGGGCTGGCCCGCTCAACGATCGACGTAATCGCCAGGCCCCGGGGTAGTTCACCCGGCACATCTTTCATAGAGTGAACCGCAATATCGGCAGAACCATCAAGCAGTGCAGTTTCAAGCTCTTTGACGAAGACCCCTTTGCCGCCCATCTGGCTAAGCGGGGAAGATTTATTTCTGTCACCCAGCGTGGTCATGCCAATAATTTCACACTGCAGTTCGGCATGCGCGGATTCGAGCAGGCTTTTGATGTGATTGGCCTGCCACAGCGCCAGTGCGCTTTGGCGTGTGGCGATTCGAAGTTTTTCCATATTGTAGTTGTAACCGGCGACTGTTCCAGCCGCCCACATTAATGAGTTCCAGATCATCAATCAACGAAGAGGGCTCACCGAAGCATAGTTTAAGGGTCCAAAATACTGAATCAGCCAACAAAAAAGGCGGCAACGGCCGCCTTTCCTGATTCAGTTCGTGTATTACAAAGCCCGCACCAGCCTGCGTAGGCCGGAAACATGCCTCCTGCTGACATCCAATCGCTCTTCAACACCGCGCATCCTCACCTGGTAGCCTCCGCAAGGCGCTCTCTCCAACCCCTCAAGATGATCCATCATCACCAGTGCATTCCGGTGAATCCGAACAGCCCGATCACCAAACTCTTCCTCAAGGTCGCGAAGGGTATCGTCGATCAGGACCTCTCTACCTCCACAGTGCACTGTTACGTATTTATGATCTGCGTGGAAGAACTTCACATCCGCCAGCGGAATCAATTCGATGCCCCGCCACGTCCGGGCACTGATATGCGTTCTCGAGCGGGCATGGGGTGTTTCGTCTTTCCCTGTGATCGCTTCCCTCTGGACCTTGTTAACGGCAGACACCTTGCCCAGCGCCTCGGTAAGCGCGTCACGACGAACGGGTTTCATCAGGTACCCAGAAGCATTGACGTTAAACGCTTCTATCGCATGCTCATCAAAAGCAGTACAAAATATCACCGCCGGCGGCGTCGCCAGCGTTGCAAGCTGTTTGCCCGCTTCCATTCCGTCCATGCCGGGCATACGGATATCCAGCAACACAATATCCGGTTCCAGTTTGATCGCCTGCCTGACCGCATCGTCGCCGGATTCTGCAATCCCTGAGACTTCATGGTCGTCAAGAATTTCTACCATTCTCACCAACCTTTCTCTTGCTAGCTTCTCGTCGTCAACCACCAATACTTTCATGGGCTATGACCTCTTTATGCTGATTTACCGACATTGCGGTCGGCATTTAGGGCTATATTTAGGACAGATACTTCATATTGCAGTGCGATACTCTGTCATGAGCACTAAACTACGTCCTTTCCAGCAACAAAAATGCTAAGTAGCGCACATTTTGGAGATAAAAGTCGTTATTTTCAGCTTTTTATCGGATAAATCAGGCGAGCTGTAAAAAAACCCTCAGATACGTCAGTCGTCAGCAACGCTTCCGGCCCATAGAGTGCGGTCATTCGGTTGCGAATGTTGTCGAGGGCCATCCTGTTGCCCTGTTTATGCTCATAAGGCGTATCTGACATCGGATTGGTAATTTCAATCTGGACTTGAGGTCCAGCCAGCTCAACCGAGACAGTGATAGTCCCTCCTTTGGGTAAAGGCTGGATGCCATGATAGATCGAATTTTCCAGCAACGGCTGCAACGTCAGTAGAGGAATCCTTATTGCACCGGCATCAACGTTCACATCCCATTGCACCGTAAGGCGATCGTCGAGGCGCAGGCTCTCGATATGAACATATTTTTCACAAAGGTCCAGTTCTTGCGCCAGGGTAACCGGCTCACTTGTCGAGTCATTGAGACTTGCCCGAAACAGACTCGACAGATCTTCTACAACTTCTTCAGCGAGGTCTGGGTCAATACTGATCAGGCTGGCAATAATATTCATGCTGTTAAACAAAAAGTGTGGCCTGATTCTGGATTGCAGTGACTGGATGCGAGAAGCCAGTTCGGCTTGTTCTCTTGACCTCAATTGATGGGACAGGAAAAAGTACCTGAAGGCCATCCCGGTCATGATCACGGCGATCAGGAGGTTGCGCACAATTCGTCCCCACCCCGATTCTGTCACCGAACCCATACCTTCAAGCACCATCTCAGCGCCCAGGCTAAATAACAATGTCAGTAACAAAATCAGACCGTAGGCAACACCGGTTGCCTTCGGAACTGACATCCCCATTAACCATGGTCGAATGTTACAAAGGAGTGCCGCGGAAACCAGTACAACCCATTGAATAAACAACGAGGCAAGTCCAAGTCCGAGCCAATCAAAATCAAAGAAGCTGGAAGAGAAAAGTATCTGAACAAAGACAAGCAGTTCAGACACCAGCACTAGAAAGAGAATGCTTTGAGCCTGGCACAGGTCAGGCAGAAAGAAATCCGTCTCCGGGTTCGATGCCGTCGAATCATTGTTTGCGCTCATTTCTGTTTACCTTCAAGTAACGCTCAAGGCTGTCTATCTTCAAGTAACGCTCAAGGCTGTTTATCTTCAAGTAACGCTCAAGGCTGTTTACCGCTCATGGCTGTAATTATGCCTGTAGTTGGAACCTTACTGCTATAATCGACGCTCTCAACCGATCGGGTCGGCTCGTTGACTGATAAAAATACAAAACTCTGGGATGGCAGGTTTACCGAGGCTACGGATGCCTTCGTGGAATCGTTTACTGCCTCTATCGAATTTGATCATGTGTTGGCACTTTATGACATAGAGGGCTCAATTGCGCACGCAACCATGTTGCAGTCTGTTGGCATCATTACTAACAACGAGTTAGGCGCCATGATTGAAGGACTCAATGGCATCGCAGAGGACATCAAACAGGGCACGATGGAATGGTCTATTAGTCTTGAAGATGTCCATATGAACATTGAAAGCACCCTGACCGACAGGATTGGCGAGGTTGGGAAGAAACTACACACCGGTCGCTCCAGAAATGACCAGGTTGCAACAGATATCAGGCTGTACCTGCGTGATGCTATCGACAACATTCTGCATAAGACCCGGGACCTGCAACACGGGATTCTTGACCTGGCCACCAATGAGACGGAAACGATCATGCCAGGTCTGACCCATCTCCAGATTGCCCAGCCGATCTCATTTGCCCATCACCTGATGGCGTGGTTCGAGATGGTCGATCGCGATATCGAACGCATGCAGGACTGCCGGAAACGCGTAAACACCATGCCGCTCGGTTCCGCCGCGCTCGCCGGAACAACTTATCCCATTGATAGAACCATGACCGCAAAGTTGCTTGGGTTCGACCAAATCGCAGGCAACTCCCTGGATGCCGTTAGCGACCGGGATTTCGCGATAGAGTTCTGCGCTGCCTCGAGCATTTTGTTAATGCACCTGTCGCGATGGGCAGAAGAGATGATCCTTTGGACTTCCCCGCAGTTTGGATTTATTTCTCTGCCGGATCGATTTTGCACTGGCTCATCGATCATGCCGCAGAAGAAGAACCCCGATGTGCCTGAACTTGTCAGAGGAAAGACGGGACGAGTATTTGGCTCGCTCATATCCCTGCTCACTCTGATGAAAGGCCAGCCTCTCGCTTATAACAAGGACAACCAGGAGGATAAGGAGCCCCTGTTCGACACGGTCAATACCGTTCTGGATTGCCTGACAGCATTCTCTGACATGATTCCTGCGATAGAACCACAGCGCGAACAAATGCGTCTTGCGACATTGAAAGGTTTCGCGACCGCAACTGACCTTGCTGATTACCTGGTCAAAAAGGGGCTGCCTTTCAGGGATGCACACGATGTTGTTGGTCGACTAGTTGCCGTTGGGCTGGAACAAGACCTGGACCTGTCCGAGTTGTCTCTCGAGCAATTCACATCAATGTCGAGCCTGATGGAAGAAGATGTGTTCGACGTATTGACGCTCGAAGGTTCTCTTTCGGCCAGAAACCATCATGGTGGCACCGCACCAGAGCAGGTTAAGTTGGCAATCGAGCAGGCACGATCAAGACTAGGCTGACTCTTCTAAGGAACTCCTGATTAATTGCATTTTGTTGAGAGGGTTTCCTCTGAGGGTAAGGCAAAACCGCACGCAGAAAGTTGGGTCCCGAGTGCGGATTCAACGCAGCCATCGCGGAAAAAATGATGCGACACGCCGACTTTAATCAGATGTCCCCCTAAAACAGCGATGCACCTGCCTGGTCCATAAACACCCTGTTTAATAGCTGTTCCAGACTTTCGTCTGTATTATCGCAGTGCCAGCCGCCGTCTGCTCTTTTCAGGTGAAAACCCCCTGACTTTGCCGCGACCCAGATTTCATGGTTGGCAATCTGTCGGCTCAGGATAATGCTGGAACCACTGTCCAGCGTGAATGTCAGCACACCACCCGAAGCATCGATATCGACGTCAAGTTCGAGTTCATCCACACGATCTTCAATTCGGACGAATTCGTCATCTACGATTTCCTGAAACTCACTGTCATCCAAGGGAAAGATTCCTCCATCTGTAGTACGGGTTTAATACGGGCTAATTCGGATAGTTCTCGATTCTGCCGGGCTAAAGTATACTGCACCCTCCGAAGGTTTGATTGACACGAAATGCGTATAGCGACGCTGATGATAGTTCTCGTTCTGCTGCCGGCTTGCGGCCAGAAAGCACCACTTTACCTGCCACAGGATAAAGCGCCTGAAGTTTCATCCAGAGTGCAAGCAGGCAATGATCTCAACGTGGCGGATAATTCGAACCAACCCTTAACTCACCAGGAAAAATAGTCGTGTTACACCGCATCGAAGGCGATCTTCACATGGAGCAAGTGTCGCTTCGAGAGATCGCCGAAACCCATGACACACCCTGTTTCGTTTACTCAGAAGGTGCCATTACGGCTGCCTATCAGGCCTTTCACGATGCGTTCTCCATGCATCCACACCGAATCTGCTACGCCGTAAAAGCCAATTCGAACCTCGCCATTCTTCAGACATTAGCTGCCCTCGGGTCCGGTTTCGACATAGTTTCCGGCGGAGAGCTCGCGCGAGTCCTGAGAGCTGGTGGTGATCCAGGTTCAGTCGTTTTTTCAGGCGTTGGCAAGCAAGACTGGGAAATTCTATTTGCCCTGGAACAACATATTAGCTGCTTTAACGTGGAGTCCGCTTCAGAGCTGCGCAGAATTGCCCGGCTCGCTGCTGCCACAGACGCTATTGCGCCGATTTCAATCCGGGTCAATCCCGATGTCGATCCCAATACTCACCCCTATATTTCCACCGGTTTAAAAGAAAACAAATTTGGCGTCTCTGTTGAAGATGCGATGACGCTATACCAGGAAGCAACAGGGCTCGACTCACTAAAGATTGTCGGTGTCGACTGTCATATTGGCTCTCAAATCACTGAGTTAACCCCCTTTCTTGATGCACTGACACGGGTACTTTCGCTGGTCGATGAGCTTGAAGCGCGAGCCATCACACTGGAACACATCGATCTGGGTGGTGGCATCGGCGTTCAGTACCGAGACGAAGTCCCTATAGAAATCAGCGATTTCGCCAGTGCGATTGAGCAGGCCATGAGCGGTCGGCCGCAGTCTCTGATGTTTGAGCCCGGGCGCATGATCGTCGCCAACGCCGGCGTGTTGCTAACCACAGTGAATACATTGAAAAGTAACGGCGAGAAAAACTTCGCGGTAGTCGATGCCGCGATGAACGATTTGATTCGCCCTGCGCTCTACAGCGCCTGGCAGAAGGTAACCCCGGTTACGCTCAAAGATGACGGCGCTAGCCCAGAAAGACACTGGGATATCGTCGGTCCGGTCTGTGAGACAGGAGATTTCCTCGCCAAAGATCGAATGCTTTCGCTGGAAGAAGATGACCTTTTGGCCATATTGTCAGCCGGTGCCTATGGGTTTGTCATGAGTTCCAACTACAATTCCCGGCCCAGGTCCGCTGAAGTTCTGGTTTCGGGTCAAGAGCACTACTGCGTTCGCAAGCGGGAAACGATCGAAGACCTGTTCGCCCTGGAGTCAATGAAGCCCGTCTCTTAAGTTGCATTGCCGGTTTGCCAGAGTAAATTAGAAAAAATGCTACTACGATTCACCAAAATGCACGGACTTGGGAATGACTTCATGATGGTCGATCTCATCTCCCAGCCCGTCACGCTTAATCCTGAGCTGATCAAGGAGCTGTCCGATCGCCGGTTCGGCATAGGGTTCGACCAGTTACTGACTGTTCGACCACCCGCCAAACCAGACAGCGATTTCCGCTATACCATTTATAACGCGGATGGCAGCGAGGCAGAACAATGCGGGAACGGCGCGCGATGTTTTCTGGGCTTCGTCAGAGACGAAGGTCTCACAACTAAAGCTACTATCAGGCTGGAAACCAGCAACGGCAATATAACGTGCAAGCTGGGGAAAGATGGCAATGTCACTGTGGATATGGGCAAACCGGCACTGCAACCCGGCAAGGTTCCCTTCGTTGCAGACAGCCCGCAGATCAACTACCAACTGTCTCTTGGGCCGGAATACCCTGATACATTTTCGATATCGGCACTGAATGTGGGTAACCCCCATGCCGTCATCACCGTACCTGCGGTGGACAGCGCACCGGTCCTGGAAGTAGGTCCGCTTGTTGAGCGCCACCCACGATTTCCAGAAGGTGTTAACGTAGGCTTTATGGAAGTCGTATCCAGAAAGAAGATAAGGCTTCGGGTGTTTGAACGAGGCGTTGGAGAAACCAAAGCTTGCGGTTCCGGTGCCTGCGCAGCTGTTGTAGCCGGAAGACTACAGGGTGTACTGGACGATACTGTGGACGTGGAGCTGACAGGCGGCCATTTGAGCGTCAGCTGGGGTGGCGACAATGACACCATCAAGATGACCGGCCCCACATGCAAAGTTTATGAAGGCCGATTACAAATATGAGTACCGATATTCTATGAGCAAAGAACTGATCGATAAGGACGTCGCCGCCTACCTACTGGCAAATCCCGATTTTTTTGTCGACAGAGATCGACTGTTACTAAAGATCCAGGTTCCTCATAAAAGCAAAGGCACCATCTCTCTGGTCGAAAAACAGCTGGATGTCATCCGGGATCGGCAAAAGAAAACCAGGAGGCAACTCAAGGAGTTCGTTGAGAATGCTGAACGCAACAAGGAAATATTTGATAAGAGCCGCAAGATAATTCTCAGCATGATGGCTGCGAAACAAAGTTCCAAATTCTTCGCAGCACTCGAAAAGGGACTCAAACGCGATTTTGGGTGTAAGGCAAATTCGCTGGTGGTTTTTGGAAAACCTAAGCAGATTAATCATTTCACCTCACGAATTCCTGCTGAATCTGCAAGAAAATATGTTGGTGCGCTGATGCAGAGCAAGGTGCCAACGCTTGGAACGCTCCGACCCAGAGAACAGGATTTCCTGTTTCGGGACCAGAGTGAAAAAGTTAAATCCGCCGCTGTTCTTACCATCCGCGACAAGAACAAACATCTTGGCTTGCTGGCGATCGGTAGCAGTGACATGGAATACTTCACGCCGGACATGGACGCCCTCTTTATTAACTTCATTGCCGAGACTCTGGGAAAGCTCTTACCGCAACACTTGCCCCGATAATTGATGAACGCGGATATTCAACTGCAACCGCTTATCTCAGCATTCATCGCTCATCTTTCGAATGAGCGCCAATTATCCCCACATACCGTTGATGGTTATAAGAGAGACTTAACAGCACTAAAAAAACATCTCGCCGACCAGGATATAGCGGACTGGCGTGACGTAAGCGCACATCACCTTCGCACCTATATCGGCGCAGGGAAAAGGCAGGGGCGTTCGGGGAAGACCTTACAAAGACGCCTTTCCGCGACTCGAACCTTCTTTAACTACCTGGCACGGGAAGGCATCTGCTCGACAAACCCGGCGAAGGAATTTTCCGCGCCAAGATCAGACTCACGCTTGCCTGTCACCATAGATACCGACCAGGTGAGCCGACTGCTTGAGATCGATACAACCGACTGGCACGCGCTGCGCGACAGGGCAATGTTGGAACTATTTTATTCGTCCGGGTTACGTCTTGCTGAACTGGTCGGAAGCAATACGGGTGACATCTCCTTTGATGACAATTCAATGAAGGTGCGAGGTAAGGGAAACAAGGAGAGAGTACTACCCGTTGGCTCAAAAGCAATTGCCGCTATCAACACCTGGTTGAAAATTCGTGAGCAGCTGCCAAAAGGCAAGCTTGAAGATGAATCAGCGCTCTTTCTTAGCGAGCGAGGAAAACGAATAAGCCCCCGAAACGTTCAGGAGAGAGTCAAAAAGTGGTGCGTTCGCCTGGGTATCTCTGGTCGTGTTCACCCACACACACTCAGACATTCCTTCGCCAGCCATCTTTTGGAATCAAGTCAGGATCTTCGTGCAGTCCAGGAGTTACTTGGTCATGCCGACATCTCAACCACCCAGATTTATACCCACCTCGACTTCCAACACCTGGCTGATGTCTACGATAAAGCTCATCCCAGGTCTCAAAAGGTAACCGATAAATGATCCGAGTCATCGCCTTCGATCTGGACGACACGCTCTGGGACGTTGGTCCTGTTATTAAGCGGGCAGAATCCATCCTGGCTGACTGGCTTGAAAAAGAAGTACCCGGATACAGCTACGAACCGTCCACGTTAATGCCGATTCGCGAAACGCTCCTGAGCGAAGATCCCTCGCTGGGCCACAGACTCACAGCCTTCAGGCAACAACTCATTAAAACATCCCTCATATCCCATCTTGACAAACAAAGTGCTGCCTCTCATGCAGAACGCGCTATGGAAATATTTTTGGCAGCACGAAACGAAGTGGAGTTTTTTGAAGGTGCCCTGGATACACTCAGGGACATTGCGCGATCTTTTCAACTGGGGGCGATTACAAATGGTAACGCAGACATTTACAGGCTCGGGTTAAATGACTGTTTTAGCTTTGCTTTTTCCGCGGAACAGGTCGGCGCCCCAAAACCAGCACCAGATCTGTTCCACGCAGCGCTGGCGCATACGGGCTGTGAACCAGCACAGATGGTTTATGTGGGTGACGACCCCATCAAAGACGTAGATGCAGCCAATGAAGTAGGTCTGCACACCATCTGGATGAGATCAAAAGGTAAACTTATCAAAGGTGAATCGAACCCTGACGAAACTATAGACGATATAAGGGCGCTTCCTGATGCGATCAGGAAGCTAGTTGATCGTTA
>Ga0209403_10007624_pt1 | contig 10632 bp, 6 predicted proteins | sample ArcticOcean_MG_C_8_FD_187440 | JGI IMG/M metagenome (GOLD analysis project Ga0209403, IMG submission 187440) | Marine microbial communities from western Arctic Ocean - ArcticOcean_MG_CB11_86 (SPAdes) (version 2) | ecosystem: Environmental > Aquatic > Marine > Oceanic | place: Arctic Ocean...
TTTTTAGACAATCAGATATTCCCGAAGTTACCGAACTGACCTGGATCCTTTCCTGTATTACCTCAAAAGGTATGATGGAGCGGGCTCATGCTTACAAAGACGCAATGGCTAAAGCTCAGGAAGTCAGTATAGGATTGTTTTGTTATCCTGTGTTGATGGCTTGCGATATTCTGATTTATGACTCAAATTTTGTACCAGTAGGACAGGATCAGCGTCAGCATCTTGAAATTACACGTGATCTTGCGCTTCGTTTCAATCATCTTTACGGAGAAGCGTTTGTAATTCCGGAAGCAATTATTGAAAAAGAGGTTGCGACAATTCCCGGCTTGGATGGCAGAAAAATGAGCAAGTCTTATGGAAACGTCATTCCTTTGCTGGCACCAGAAAAACAATTTCGTAAAGCAGTTATGAAAATTACTACTGATTCAAAATCAGTGGATGAAAAGAAAGATCCGGAAACTTGCAGTGTTTTCGCACTTTACAAATGCTTTGCTGGAAAAGAAGAACAGCAAGCTTTGGCTGAGCGATACCGCGCTGGAGGTATGGGTTATGGAGAAGCGAAGCAAGTTTGTTTCGAAACTCTGAATGCTGAACTCAAGGGGCCCCGTGAAATCTATCAGCAAATCCGTAACGACAATACAAAGTTAAACGGAATCCTTGAATCCGGTCGTGACAAGGCACGTGTCATTGCCCGGCAAGTCATTGACAGGGTACGTGGCAAAGTTGGATTATAGTTTTTTGAAGACTATCATTCTTGTTTGAGTAAAAAAAGTAGTTAAGCTGATTATTTGAACGCACTTCATTTCAAAACAATTATTTAAGCGGCCTCAAAAATTTCAATAAAATTTAGTCTGTTCAGAACATCAGTGTTAATCCGCAAAATCCGCGGCTGAAAAGAACCTCCAACCAACATCGAAAAATGATTCCCGATATTCTTGCCTCACGCTACTCCAGTACCAAAATTTCCGCCATCTGGTCTCCTAAAGGAAAAGTTCGCTTGGAACGTGAATTCTGGATTGCCGTGATGAAGGCACAGCGAAATTTAGGCGTCGATATTCAACAATCTGCGATTGAGGCTTACGAGGAAGTATTGGAGCAGATTGATCTGGAAAGCATTGCCGTCAGAGAACGTAAATTACGGCATGATGTTAAGTCTCGCATTGAGGAATTTTGTGAGTTGGCAGGTCATGAACAGATTCATAAAGGTATGACGAGCCGTGATTTAACGGACAATGTTGAACAATTACAAATTCTACGTTCACTGCGTTTGTTGAGAAGTAAAACTGTGGCTGTTCTGCATCAACTGTCGTTGTGGAGTTTAGGTAGCAAAGAGATCATGTTAGTCGCACGCACCCATAATGTGCCCGCACAGCCTACAACTTTGGGTAAGCGTCTGGCAATGTTCGGTGAAGAAATCATGTTTGCGTTAAAACGGCTCGATCACCTGATCGAAAATTATCCACTGCGGGGTTTGCAGGGTGCGGTTGGAACGCGGCTTGATCAGTTGGTTTTACTGAACGGTGACGAAAAAAAAGTAAAGCAGCTTGGTGAACAGATACTAGAACATTTGGGATGCAGTGCGTCTTTTAACGCGGTGGGGCAGGTTTATCCACGCAGTCTCGATGTGGAAACCGTACGTGCGCTGATTTCAGTCAGTTCCGGCATTTCTAATTTCGCAAGGACACTGCGTTTGATGGCAGGTCAAGGATTAGCTGGCGAAGGATTTCAACAGGGGCAGGTTGGTTCTTCTGCAATGCCTCATAAAATGAATGCACGCACTTCAGAACGTATCAACGGATTTCATCAGATTCTCAACGGTTTCGGCACAATGCTTTCCGGATTAAGCGGTGATCAGTGGAATGAAGGTGATGTTTCATGTTCTGTAGTACGCCGTGTTGCGCTTCCCGGAGCTTTTTTCGCGGCGGACGGACAGCTCGAAGCAACGCTGACGGTACTCGCTGAAATGGGATTTTATGAAGCCGCAATCGCACAGGAATTAAAACAGTATCTGCCCTTTCTGGCATCAACCTCTTTGCTGATGGAAGCAGTGCGAAAAGGCGGCGGGCGGGAAAGTGTGCATGAAGCAATCAAGGAACACGCGGTTGTCGTCACCGAAGCCCTGCGTAATGGTGAGATAAGCGAAAATGATCTGGCTCAGCGCCTTGCGGATGATGAACGTGTGCCTTTGGATTTCAGTGAAATTTCGGAGGTGCTGAACAATCCAAAGCGTTTTGCGGCATCGGCTCCAGAACAGGTGGAAATATTTGCTGAAGAAGTTCGAAAATGGACTAAACGTTTTCCGGAAGCGAAAAACTTGGTTCCTGAAGCACTGCTTTAAGTTGGTAGGTTCTGAATCGGGATAAGGAACTGTTTTCACAGTTCCTTATAAATCCGGATAGACGTGAATTACTCTGCGGAATTGTACTTTTTTAATTCAACTGACTTCAGATGAGCCAGACGCAGGCGGGAATAAACCTCGATCAAGAATGGTCTCAGTTCGTTGATATCGTCATCATCTGAAAATTCAGTGAAAAATTTTGTGTACTGATCTAAAGCGGGCAACAGCAGTCCGTTATCTTTAAGCAAACCTGCATACATAAATCCGCTTTCATCCAAGCTCTGGAACTGACCTTTTTGTTTATTAAACTTGGCCAGTTTCTTTCCGGAAAGCACCTTCAGGTTTGCGGCTTTAGTGGTGAAAGCCACCGTTCCGCTGCCGTCCAATACTTCAACGAAATATTTTTGTTTTTCGCTGATCGGTTTTATATTCGTACGTACAATCCCATCTCCAGTTGAAGGCACTTCATAAACAGCAGCATCTGACCAAGTTTTGGTTTTACGGTCCTTGGAGCCCAAATGTAAACGGTAGGCGTATTCAGCACCAGCGGATTCCCATGCCAGTTCCGAAAAATCAGCGGAAACGGTGTTGGTTGCTAGTTTGAGGTCGAGGCCTTCTTTTTTGGCAGCGCGGCGTACGGTCGTGTATTTCTGAGTCTTTGAAAACTGCTTTGACAAGCCGGACAACAAACCTCCTCCGGAACTTGTATCTCCAAGACTTCCGGCAATTATTTCCAAACCGTCTGCAGTTACCTTGACTGTGGAATTAGCAGTCAACAATGTGGTTTGATTCGTCTTTTGATTCAGAAACTTGATCGTACTGTTTGCATCCACCTTGACTAAATAATTCTTGTAGACAAACTTATTTCGGCGGACTTTTTTCCAGCGGTCACCTTTTTTGCTGTATGTGATATTTCCCTTTATTTCAACCAACATACCCAAGGGTACTTTTTTTGCTAATGCAGGCTGCAGAGCAAAAGCCGAAAGGAAAAGGACTAAAGTGATTAATTTTATGAAACGCATGGCGCCTCCTTCTGTTTGAGATTAAAAAATGTATTCTTGAAAAGATTGACTTGAAAAAGAAGAGACTAGCCCAGCTTTTACTAACAGGCAATCCTTAACTATAATGCTCAATCCACCTGCATCAATCAAGCTGAAAAGTCATCTTTTTTTGTCTAATTATTAGAAAATAAGTTTATTTAATTTTTTCATGTGGCGATATTTTTTTTGATCAGCTAATTTATCAACTTTTTGAAACATGCTCTACAGTCATTCCTACCTTCAGTTCTCCTTTAATAGTTGCTATCAAATTTTGTCCAAACAGGACTTGGCCGTTTTCTTTTCTGTAAGAGGCTAGAGTCCGCAGGGGTTCTTTTCCGGAGAATGCTCCTTTTTCAGGATCAACTGTGGTTAGGATACAACGTGAACATGGTTTCACAACCTGTAATTCGCAATCTCCAATTCTGATAAATTTCCAACTGTCCTCTTCATAAGCTGAAGTATTTTCCACAACAAGATTGGGTCGAAAACGATTCATTGAAATTTTTTCCACAAGTCTGCTATTCAGGTCGTTTAATGATGCAGCAGAAATCAACAGCAAAGGAAAGCCATCCGAAAATGAAACCTGATTTTCACCGCTCGCATAAAGAGGATCTACCGGACGGTTACTGTGATCCGGCATAAAAACGATTTTACAGCTTTTTCCCAGATACTCACTGATCCATTTTTCTGCCTGCGGATTTGACGTCCATGCCTCACATCGGTCACCCCAAATTTCAACTTCCTGAGATTTGCCTTCTGTTGGAAACAAAGGCAGGCACAATTCTGACATTCCAGGTGCATTCAAATTCAGTGTCTGAGCGGAAAGATTTGTGTTTATCAATGACATACTAGGACAGGTTCTTTGTGTCATAAATTGTCCGGAATCATCGACAACCATCCAGCGTCGGTCATGCGCTAAATCTCTTTGTTCAGGCACGGCGTTTTCGAGGGAAATTCCACCTGCGGATTTCAAGGGATAGATATTGAGTTGACTTAAAACTGGTTGAGACATTTTTCTTATTACAGATAGTTTAATTTTTACTTATTTTATTGATGAACCCGTAAAAAATCTAAATGGTACACTTGTCTGTCATTCCCGCTTTCGCTGGAATGACAACTATTTACGAATGCATTTTATTAACATGTCAGCAAGAAGTTTGAAAGCTCGAAGTGAAGTAGATTATGATAGATTTTCCGCTGCTAAATAAAAGGGATGGTTACAAGATTTTTTATTAAGGCCTCACAGTAATGTATTTGCGCATTCCGGAAACTTAGCGCAGTCCGTACTGCCTATATTTTCAAGCACCAACAAAGTTTAAAAGGTATCGTTGCGGGAAAACCAAATGGATATTTCCGGAACACTCATTGTTGTCCAGATAGAAGGGTAAAATGACATATTCTTCGTCTTGAGCAAGGCCTTGCAGAAAACCCAATTGTAGGATATGACGGCAACGTGCGACTTTTAATTTGTCACTCGAGGGCCATAATTCTAACAAACTGCCGAACAATTTACGTAGCATTTCTGCTGTTTCAAGATAAATCACTGAATCCGCTTCACGTAAATCATGATAAATATTGCGGTAAATTCGTGATTTTTTACTGTGAACCAGCGAAGCAAGCCCCTCACCAACGGAACGGCTGAGATGTAAAATCCAGACTGATTTTGATTGTTGCATTTCAAACAACGAAAAATAAGAACGACCAGGAGACCAACTGTGTAAGTTGGCATAAGAAAGGCATTGTTCAGGTAGAGGGTTGATTCTAAAAGCTCCCGGAAGGATGTCCTGCAATTGAGCAGTTAATGTGTTTACAATTCTCAGGACTAGGAGATTGTCTTTTGAATCGGAGTCACTTCCGATCTGCATTGAAAAACCTTCACCGGGAAAACTCTCTTCTTCCTGACTTGTGTAGATCTCGGAAACATCGAAGGTGTCCCTGATCATTTCATTGTAAATTTCTTCTGAAGAAGGCGCTTGGTCGGTAATTTGGTTTTGCATTTTTCGGAAATTTAGATTTTAAATTCGGAATCAGCAGTGTTATTTTTATGCAGTCTCAGACTAACATACAGCAGAAATTAGTTTGAGATTAACATATATATTCAATTTTTGGAACTTCCCAATGCAAGGATTACATCTCATGTTCATGTATGCAAGAGTCGAGAGATGATGTTTAAATACAGTTTGCACTTCAACTTGTTGCGGAAAAACAAGGTGCGCTCAGGCTTATCAAAGAAGCCTGTGCTGTTGGTATCGTCTCTTAAAATTATTGTTCTGAGTCTGTTTTGTTTTTCGGAGATGATATTATTCGGTGCAAAACTGCAGGCTGAGAGTCATGATAAACAACTTCAAAAATACATTAAGAATGCAAATAATTTAAAGGCTAATAAAAGAAAAGCAAAGATTGCGGCACAAAAAACAAATGGAAGAGTAATAAAATATTATCTTATCAGAAAATCTGTTGCCCAAAGCAAGAAAGGTAAAGCAAAGACTGCTGCAGTTAAAATGGTGGATGCCGGTTTGATAACTGCCAGTTTGGTTAAAAAAAACCGCTGGTTTGTGCGAAAGCCTTTTGAAACTTCTTATACTAAAATCAGCGCCATCAAGCATTATCAGCCGACTCGGTTGAATCCTGAAGAAAATGAAAAAATCACCCGTAAAGCATTTACAATTTCTAAAAACCGTGCACGAGATACAGGTCCGTTCAAACCGGATGCACTCTACTCAGAAGACACTAGCCGCGGTGCAATGCAAATGACCAAAACCAGGGCGATTGATGCAGGATCTGCCAGACCTGGAATTGTTTATACTGAAAATTCTGGCCGTGACGCGCAGAATATCTCCACGGCAAGAGCACGTGAGACGGGGCCTGTGAAACCTGATAGTCTCTATTCTGAAAGTGTCAGTCGGGAGGCACAGGTTATGACAAATAAACGCTCCAAAAAATTCACAACTCCAAGAAAAGGTCTTGTCTACTCTGCAGAAATGTTGAAGAGTATGGGTAGAAGATCACAGAGAAAAAACATTCCATTTAAATCTGAGTCTTTTGGTTTGGAAAAAAATGAGGACAGCAGCAACAGCGGCGGTTAAGTGTTTTTCGAGCATGACAGGTCTTTGTATCTCACTAAAAAAGGAAGCTCAGCTGTAAAATCAGCATGAATTATTCACTGCAGAACGTAAGTTCTGTTGTAGCATTTGCTAAAACTGGTACTTATCTGTTCCTTAGAATTGATTCATTCATAAATAGTTGTCATTCGCTCGAAAGAGGGAATGACATACAAGTGTGCCATTTAGACTTTTTACGGGTTCATCAGAAATGAGAAATTGTAGAATGAAATCTTTTTACTAAACCGGCATTATTAACACTGCTCCCCTCAGATGAAATGACACATCGTGTATACTGGCTTTTTTAATCACTCAAAGTGCATGTTCCTAACTCCAACTGAAGAGATTCAACGATGACTTCAAATAACAAAAATGATTTAGATCCGCAGGAAACCCTGGAATGGGTTGAGGCAATGGAAGCGGTTGTTGAACGGGATGGTCATGAAAGGGCACAATTCCTTCTACGTCAATTAGCAGAGCAAGCTGTTTTGTCAGGTGCAGGAAGTCCTTATTCCGCAAATACACCTTACCTGAATTCAATACCGCCGGAACTTGAGGTGCGTTCACAAGGTAACCAGGAAATGGAATCGAAGATACGTTCCATTATTCGCTGGAATTCGGCAATGATGGTCATGCGTGCTAACCGCGACTCCGCTGATCTTGGTGGTCACATAGCAAGTTTTGCTTCCTCTGCTACACTTTACGATATTGGTTTCAATCATTTTTGGCGTGCTCCTTCAAAAGATCACGGAGGTGATTTAGTATTTTTTCAGGGACATTCAGCACCAGGAATTTATGCCCGTGCCTTTTTAGAAGGCAGGTTGACTGAAAAGCAAATGGACAATTTCCGCCGTGAATCAAAAGGTCAGGGAGTTCCTTCATATCCGCATCCCTGGCTGATGAATGACTTTTGGCAGTTTCCAACTGTTTCAATGGGACTTGGGCCTATCATGGCGATTTATCAGGCACGTTTCCTAAAATATCTTCACAACCGCGGTTTGGCAGACACATCCGGACGTAAAGTTTGGATGTTTCTGGGTGACGGTGAGACGGATGAACCGCAATCTCTGGGGGCAATCGGACTGGCGGCGCGTGAAAAACTGGACAATCTTATTTTTGTAGTTAACTGCAACTTGCAAAGACTCGACGGACCGGTACGCGGAAATGGTAAAATAATTCAGGAACTTGAAGGTGAGTTCCGCGGAGCAGGCTGGAATGTGATTAAAGTGATCTGGGGTTCATACTGGGATCCTTTGCTCGCGAGGGATAAAGAAGGTTTGCTGCGTAAACGAATGGATGAAGCAATTGATGGCGAATATCAGGCTTTCAAAGCAAAAGGTGGTGCTTATACACGGGCTCATTTTTTTGGTAAATATCCAGAACTGCTGGAGATGGTTTCCAATATGTCTGATGAGGATATCTGGAGACTGAACCGCGGCGGTCATGACCCTCACAAAATTTATGCTGCTTACCATTCAGCTGTTAATCACACAGATCAGCCAACGGTGATTCTGGCCAAGACAGTCAAGGGTTATGGGATGGGTGGTTCCGGAGAAGCGATTAATATTACTCACTCCCAAAAGAAAATGAAAATGGTTGACCTGAAAAGTTTCAGAGACCGTTTCCGGGTGCCTATTTCCGATGAAGAAGTAGAACAAATGTCGTTTTACAGACCACCGGATGACGCGCCTGAAGTTGCTTATCTACAGGAATGCCGAACTGCTCTAGGAGGACACCTCCCTGTTCGAAGATTAAAAGGTGACTCGCTGACAATTCCGCCTTTGACTGTCTTTGAGAGACTATTACAGGATACTGGTGAGCGGGAAATTTCAACAACACAAGCAATCGTGCAGGCAATGACTTTGTTGTGCAGAGACAAGAATATCGGCCAGCGTATTGTGCCGATTGTGCCTGATGAAGCAAGAACATTTGGAATGGAAGGGATGTTCCGCCAAATCGGAATTTACGCTCATGAGGGACAGAAATATGAACCGGTTGATCGTGAACAACTCATGTATTACAAGGAGAATCAGAGTGGTCAATTATTGCAAGAGGGCATCACTGAAGACGGTGCGATGTCTTCCTGGATCGCTGCAGCGACTGCTTATACCAATACCGGAATGCAGATGATTCCGTTTTACATTTTCTATTCTATGTTCGGTTTTCAGCGGATTGGTGATCTTATTTGGGCAGCGGGAGATATGCAGGCTCGCGGATTTTTGATCGGTGCAACTTCCGGCCGTACCACGCTGAACGGTGAGGGCTTGCAGCATGAAGACGGTCACAGTCAAATCATGGCCGGCAATGTGCCTAACTGCGTTTCTTATGATCCTACTTTTGCATATGAGCTGATGGTGATTCTGCATGATGGAATGCAGCGCATGTTCAAAAAACAGGAAAATGTGTTTTATTACATCACTACGATGAATGAAAATTATTCACATCCCGGTCTTAGCAAGGTGCAGAAAAAAGACATTGTAAAAGGCATGTACTTGTTTCAAAAGGCTAAAAAGGGAAAAACTAGAGTGCAGTTATTAGGTTCAGGAGCTATTCTACGTGAAGTTATCGCGGCCGCGGTATTACTTGAAAAAGACTTTAATGTACAAGCGGATATCTGGAGTTGCCCCAGTTTTAATGAATTGAAACGTGACGGTGACGAAGTTTCACGTTGGAACCTATTGCATCCGGATAAAAAGGCTCGTCAGTGTCATGTAACACAATGTCTTGAAAGTACAGAAGGTCCTGTAGTAGCGGCAACCGATTATGTAAAACTATTTGCTGACCAGATACGTGCTTATGTGCCTAAATCTTATGCTGTACTTGGAACAGATGGTTTCGGCCGGAGTGATTCGCGAGAAGCCCTGCGTAAACATTTTGAGGTTGACCGCTATTACATTACAGTAGTGGCACTAAACTCCCTTGTGGGAGAAGGCGCTATTTCAGTAAAAACGGTGAAGTCTGCCTTAAAAAAATACGGAATTGACTCCGAAAAAAATAATCCATTGTTGTCCTGAGGAGAAACCGCATGAGCAAAATCAAAGACGTACTTGTTCCAGACATAGGTGAATTTGACGCAGTTGAAATTATTGAAGTGCTGGTCAAGTCCGGTGACACGGTTGCAGTAGAAGATCCATTGATCACAATGGAAAGTGATAAAGCTTCAATGGATGTGCCTTCTCCATTTGCTGGTACAGTAAAGGATTTGAAAATAAAAGCCGGAGACAAAGTAGCACAGAACGATTTGATTCTTACTTTAAAAGTAGAAGAATCCGAACAGCATGCTCCGGAAACATCCGCGGAAACAACTGAAAAAACTTCTCCGGAATCACCATCCTCAACTTCTTCTACTTCCGCATCTCCCGCAACTTCACAGGAAAAAACAGTGGACACTGTTATTTTAAAGGCAGAGTCTGTGAGTCCGGAATCGAGTCCTACAGCAAGTATTAGACGTCAGCCTCCAGTAGTTATAGGAGTTGAACAAAAAGATTTTTTACGGGCGCACGCCAGTCCATCCATCCGTAAATTCGCCCGTGAATTGGGCGTTGACTTGAGCCGCATCCAAGGTTCAGCACGCAAGCAGCGGATTACCAAAGATGACGTTCAGCAATTTGTAAAGCAGGCTTTGGGCGGAATAGCTTCCGGAAACGCTGCGGTAACTGGAACAGGAATTCCGGAAATGCCTGAGATTGATTTCAGTAAGTTTGGTCCAGTTGAAATTCAACCACTTTCACGGATCAAAAAGAAAAGCGGCATAAATCTGCATCGAAGCTGGCTTAACCTGCCAATCGTGACTCATCACGATGAAGCTGATATAACGGAACTAGAATATTTCCGTAAATCTCTCAAAGACGAAGCCGCAAAGCAAGGTGTAAGGGTTACTGCTCTCGCTTTTTTACTGAAAGCATCAGCGGTGACAATCCGCAAACATCCGAATTTCAACTCATCATTAACTGTTGACCGTGAAAATTTAGTCTTGAAGAAATATCTTCACATTGGTGTTGCAGTAGATACTCCGGACGGATTGATTGTTCCGGTGATCAGGGATGTAGAACATAAAGGTTTGCTTGAACTGGCAAAAGAATTGGGCGAGCTTGGTGAACGTGCCCGCACAAAAAAATTAAAAAGCAGCGATCTGCAAGGTGGTTGTTTCAGT
>Ga0209403_10007631_pt1 | contig 10624 bp, 6 predicted proteins | sample ArcticOcean_MG_C_8_FD_187440 | JGI IMG/M metagenome (GOLD analysis project Ga0209403, IMG submission 187440) | Marine microbial communities from western Arctic Ocean - ArcticOcean_MG_CB11_86 (SPAdes) (version 2) | ecosystem: Environmental > Aquatic > Marine > Oceanic | place: Arctic Ocean...
CTCTCGGCCACATTGGTCCAGCCGGCGTCGCGGGTCATTGTCTGTCTGATCTGTTCTGGTTGCAGGTGCCAGTCGTGGTTGCCGAGGACAAAACAGCGGCCCAGTTTTGATTCGATTCGGCCGAGTGTCGCGGGGAGCCAGTCCAGGAGTGTCATATCATCGAGCAGGTCGCCGGTGCAGACGGCCAGGTCCGGTTCGAGCCGGTTGGTCAATTCGACGACTGTTTCGAACCAGTTGCGATCGATGGTGCCGGTCAGGTGCAGGTCGGTCCACTGGACGATCGAGAACCCGTCCCATTCCGGCGGCAAGTTGTCGACGTGGATCGTGCGGGTGGTGATGTCCAGTTCAAAGGCCTGATTGCAGGGCAGGCGGGCCATGCCCTGGTGTCGTCCGTCGCCGATCGGTCGTCCTCCGAGTTGTTCGGCGAGGTCGAGTACGTGTGAGTTGTGGCTGAGGAATGCTGCGGGTCGTGGTGCGAGTTGTTTCCAGGCTGAACGAGTCACCAGTGAGGCGAAGCCCGCTGTGCAGGCTGCGGCATAGACCGTCGCGGGCCAGTCCATGTCGATCCAATCGCCGCCCAGGAGGACTGCCGGACTCCAGAGACCGATCCATCCGACGAGGACGACGGGGCCCAGCAGCAGCGACCAGTCGTGCCACCGTCGCCAGCGGTTCAGGCGGCGACGTGACCAGGGTTTGGCATAGATGCGATTCAGCCAGCCTGTCCACAACTCACAGTGACCGGCGTACCATGCCAGCAGCAACAGGGCATTGATGGCTGTGGTCACGATGTCGATCTGATGCGGGGTGGGCGAGAGCGGCTTTGGTCAAGCGGCTGTTTGATGTTGGGTGGTACTACAAAGTCGGGTGGCGTTACAACAGGGTCATGGGGTATCGGAACCTGCAGCAGTGTCTGGCGGATTTGGATCGGACGGGCCAATTGGTCCGGATCGACAAGTTGGTGGACGGCGATCTTGAGGTGGCAGAGATCCAGCGGCGGGTGTACGCGTCGGGTGGTCCTGCGATTTACTATTCGAACGTCAAGAACTGTCGTTTCCCATTGGTGTCGAATCTTTACGGCACTCACGAGCGAACGCGGTTCCTGTTTCGCGACACGTTGGAGCGTGTCAGGCGGCTGATCGAGTTGAAGGGTGACCCGGTGTCGGCATTGCGGAGTCCGCTGTCGAGCCTGGGTTTGTTGTCAACGGCCTGGTCGTTGCGTCCGAAGTTATTGGGTCGCGGTCCGGTGACCGAGTGCACGACGACGGTGTCGGACCTGCCGTCGGTGCGCAACTGGCCCGACGACGCGGGTGCCTTCATCACGCTGCCCCAGGTCTACACCGAGGACCCCTGTCGGCCGGGTTGGCGACATTCGAATCTTGGCATGTATCGAGTGCAGTTGTCCGGGGGCGAGTATCGGAGGGACGCCGAGGTCGGAATGCACTACCAGATCCATCGTACGATCGGGATTCACCATGCGTCGGCGATCGAGCGGGGTGAGCCATTGCGAGTGGCCGTAGCGGTTGGTGGGCCTCCGGTGATGGCCTTGGCCGCGGTGATGCCGTTGCCCGAGAACCTGCCCGAACTGGCATTTGCCGGAGCATTGGGAGGTCGGCGGGTGCGGTTGGCCTGTGTAGGCGATGCGTTGCCGATCCCGGCGGAAGCGGATTTCTGTTTGGTTGGGACGATCGATCCCGACCGGTTGTTGCCCGAGGGTCCGTTTGGAGATCACCTGGGTTATTACAGCTTGGCTCACGATTTTCCGGTGATGCGAGTCGAGCGGGTGTATCACCGTCGCGACGCGGTGTGGCCGTTCACGGTAGTGGGGAGGCCTCCACAGGAGGACACGTCGTTTGGCGAGATCATTCATGAGTTGACCGGTCCGGCGATCCCGACGGTGGTACCGGGCGTGCATGCGGTGCACGCGGTGGATGCCTCGGGAGTTCATCCCTTGTTGCTGGCGATTGGCAGCGAGCGGTACGTGCCGTATGCGGGTGAGCGTCGGCCGATGGAGTTATTGACGTGTGCCAACGCGATCCTGGGCCAGGGGCAGTTGTCGTTGGCGAAGTACATGTTGATCGCTGCGCGAGAAGACAATCCTCAGCTGGACATCAACGACATCGTGGCGATGTTCCGTCACGTGCTCGAGCGGATCGATCCGAAGCGTGATCTGCATTTCCAGACGTCGACCACCATCGACACGCTCGACTACACGGGTGGCGGATTGAACGAGGGTTCGAAGCTGGTATTGGCGGCTGCGGGCCGGGTGCGACGTGAGTTGCCGATCGAGGTCCCGGCGGGGTTGAGTTTGCCGGCGAGTTTTGTCGATGTGCGGGTTGCGATGCCGGGTGTGTTGGTGATCGAGGGTCCGGAGGTCACGAGTGGATTGGCGTCGGACGATGTCGATCTGCTGGTTGACTCGTGTACTGGAGATCACCCGGTCAATGGTTTTCCGTTGGTGGTGTTGGTGGACGATGCGAGATTTGCCACGCGATCGCTCGAGAATTTTCTGTGGGTGACGTTCACTCGGTCGAACCCGGCCGCGGATGTCCACGGCGTTGATGCGTTTGTCGAAGCCAAGCACTGGGGTTGTCGCGGCTCGATCGTGATTGACGCCCGCACGAAGCCGGGTCATGCTCCGCCGTTGGTCGAAGACCTCGAAGTGACTCGTCGCGTGGATCAGTTGGCCGTCGCTGGTGGTCCGCTGCACGGGATTATTTAGGAGAGGGCACACGTCGGATGGAATCGCTGCAGCTGATTGCCACGAGTGCCTTTGGTCTGGAGGCTGTTGTTTCTCGGGAACTTGAGTCTCTGGGTTACAGCGAGCGTACAGTGAGTGACGGGCGTGTCGAGTTTTGTGGCGATGCGACTGCCGTGGCGCGGGCCAATCTCTGGTTGCGTTCGGCCGATCGTGTGCTGATCAAGTTGGGCAGTTTCGAGGCGACTGATTTTGGCGAACTGTTCGACCAGGTGGTCGAGTTGCCCTGGTGCGAGTGGTTGACCGAGGATTCGAGTTTTCCGGTCCGAGCTCGCTGCGTTCGTTCGCAGCTCCACAGCGAACCGGATACTCAGGCGATCACCAAGAAAGCCGTCGTTGAAGCCTTGAAACGGCGTTGGTCGCGTGAGTGGTTCGACGAGACAGGGGCAGAGATTCCGATCGTTGTCACGGTTCGTCGCGACCAGGTGACCGTGGCACTGGACACCACCGGCCGCGGTCTGCATCGCCGCGGCTACCGGATCCTGACCGGCGGTGCTCCGCTGCGTGAAACTCTCGCTGCTGCTCTCTTGCAACTGAGCTACTGGGAACCAGGTCGTGTGCTGGCCGATCCCTGTTGCGGGACCGGGACGATCCTGATCGAAGCGGCCTGGATGGCGGCCAACAGGGCTCCGGGCCTAGGCCGAGGTTTCCTGGCCGAAGAGTGGACTCGATTGGCAGGTCCCGAAAGTGGCAGTGCCTGGCAGGACGCTCGGGCCGAAGCCGCCGACTTGGCGGTCGAGCCGCCGGATGTGCGGATACTGGGTGGAGACATCAATCCGAAGGCACTGAAGCTGGCTCGGCAGAATGCCAAGACGGCGGGAGTCGAGAGTCGAATCGAGTTCCAGGAACTGTCGGTGGCCGATTTCGAGTCACGTGATAAGTACGGTTGCGTGGTGACGAATCCACCATATGGCGAGCGGATGGGTGAGCTGTCCGAGGCCGAGGTGCTCTACGGCGACTTGGGCCGTTTGGCACGGAAGTTGGAGACATGGAGCGTGTACGCGATTTCCGCTCACAGCGAATTCGAGAAGATCTTTGCTGCCAAATCGGGACGCGGCGGGCAGGTGCGGCGTCGGAAGCTGTACAACGGTCCGATCGAGTGCACGTATTTCCAGTACGCTGGCCCGCGACCGCCTTGGGCCTAGCGTGTTCCGGAGCAGACACGCCCCCCGGGGGGGGGTGGTGCCTAGTAGATCGAGTCGTCGCCGCCGGTGGGGCCGCCGTCCTTGGGCATTTCGGCGATCAGGGCATCGCTGGTCAGCAGCAGGGTCGAGACACTGGCTGCGTTCTGGAGTGCGATGCGAGTGACCTTGGTCGGGTCGATGATACCCGACTTGACCAGGTCTTCGAACTTACCGGTCGCGGCGTTGTAGCCGTGGTTGCCTTCGAGTTCCTTGACCTTCTCGCAGATCACGCTGCCATCGACTCCGGCGTTGTCGGCGATCTGAGTCAGAGGGGCTCGGCAGGCACGCAGGATGATGTTGTAGCCAGTTTTTTGACCGTGGCTGAGTCCCTTGGGTTTCGAGCAACTTGCCGAAGATCTGAGCAGTGCGACTCCGCCACCGGGCAGAATGCCTTCTTCGACCGCCGCACGCGTTGCGTAGAGTGCGTCTTCGACACGAGCCTTCTTTTCCTTCATTTCACTCTCGGTCGCAGCTCCGACGTTGACCTGTGCCACGCCGCCGCTGAGCTTGGCAACTCGTTCTTCGAGTTTCTCGCGGTCGTAGTCGCTGGTGGAGTTCTCGAGTTCGCGGCGGATCTGGTCGATCCGAGCCTTGATGTCCTTCGAGGCACCTCCGCCTTCGATCACCGTCGTGTTGTCCTTGTCGATGATGAGTTTCTTGGCAGAGCCAAGGTCGGTGAGTTGAACATTTTCGAGTTGGATACCGAGGTCTTCGAATATCGCTGTACCGCCGGTCATGATGGCCAGGTCCTGCAGCATCGCCTTGCGGCGGTCGCCGTAACCGGGGCTCTTGACTCCGACGCACTTGAACGTGCCGCGGAGCTTGTTGATGACCAGCGTGGCCAGAGCTTCGCCCTCGATATCCTCGGCGACGATCAACAGCGGCTTACCGGCGTTGACGACTTTTTCGAGGACTGGGACGAGATCCTTGACGTTGGTGATTTTCTTTTCGTGGATCAGCACGTAGGCGTCTTCGTAGACGGCTTCCATCGACTGTGGATCGGTGACGAAGTATGGCGACAGGTAGCCTCGGTCGAACTGCATGCCTTCGAGTTGCTCGCAGTCGGTCGTCAGGCTCTTGCCTTCCTCGACGGTGATCACGCCATCCTTGCCAACCTGGTCCATGGCGTCGGCGAGGATCTGGCCGATTTGGGCGTCGCCGTTCGAGGCGACGGTGGCGACCTGTGCGACGGCCTTGGCGGTACTGCAACTGGTGGCCATCTTGCGGAGGTTCTCGACAATGTCTTCGACCGCTTGGTCCATGCCCTGCTTCATCTCGATCGGGCTGACTCCGGCGACGACGGCCTTGAGACCTTCGTTGTAGATAGCTTCGGCCATGATTGTCGCGGTCGTGGTACCGTCACCGGCGACGTCGGACGTCTTGCTGGCGACTTCCTTGACCATTCGGGCACCCATGTCCTCGAACTTGTCACTCAACTCGATCTCTCGAGCCACCGTGACGCCGTCCTTGGTCACCGTCGGCGATCCGAAACTCTTTTCCAAGATCACGTTGCGGCCGCGTGGCCCCAGGGTGACTCGGACTGCTCGAGCCAGTTTACTGACTCCACGTCGCATCGCTTCTTGGGCGTCCTGGTCGAAGGCAAGCATCTTTGCCATGGCTCTATCACTCCTCTAAGAGGCTGTCTCTGATGGATTTTTGTCTTGTTGCGTGATGGCTGTGAGGCCAGAGGTTCTAGTAGGTTGCCAGGATGTCGCTCTCGCGGAGCAACAGTAGTTCCTGGTCACCGATTTGAATCTCATCACCGGCGTAGGAGCTGAAGATCACCTTGTCGCCGTCCTGAACCGTCAGCGCGATTTTGTCGCCGTCTGACTTGACGTACCCGTCGCCCACGGCAACGACTTCGCCACGTTGGGGTTTGTCCTGAGCCGCATCGGGTAGCACGATGCCGCCAGCGGTTGTTTCTTCGGCCGACTCGCGTCGTACCACTACCCGGTCACCCAGGGGAACTATGTTGATGCCCTGCTTCTTGGCCATCCGATCGTCTCCTCTTCAGTATCTCTTGCGCTGCTTACCCTATGTCGTTCGCTCGTGACCACCGCCGAGGCGAGTGTGTCGTCGGTTCCCGAATACGATCCGAGACGCCTGCGATATTGCGAACTCCGTGCCCAAACGGTCAGGAAACTCTAAGTCGTGTCGTCGTCTTCTCTTGAGTCCTTTTTCTTGGAATTGGCTCGTATGCCAAAACCCGCCTGCGTTGTCTGGATCGTCCATTGTGGCTGTCATTTTGGCAGGAGTCAACTCACTCGGGGCTCTCCAACCCCTTCCTTTCTCTCTGAGTTCACGTCGTTGAGTTCTCGAGTCTCAGTTGGCCGCAGGCGGCGTCGATATCGGCACCTTTTCGTTTCCGCACGGTCGTGGCGACTCCGGCCTCGTCGAGGATCGTGGCGAAGCGTTCTGTCTGTGGTGCAGCTGGCGAGTTCCATGGCAGCACGTCGACGCTGTTCATGGGGATCAGGTTGACGTGTGCGTTGCGGTTGCCCAGTAGTGCGGCCAGTTGCCGGGCGTGTCGTGGCTGGTCGTTGGTTTCGGCCAGCAGCACGTACTCGTAGGTGACTCGCCGTCCGGTCAGTTGGAAGTACTCGTCGGCCGCTTCGAGGATGGCGGCGATGCCGATCTGGTTGTTGACCGGTACGAGTCGGTTGCGGAGTTCATCGTTGGGTGCGTGCAGCGAGACGGCCAGGTTGTAGGGCCGGCCAATCTCGGCGAGTTGACGGATCCCGTTTGGCAGTCCGACCGTCGAGATGGTGATACGTCGTGGGCTGAGACCGAGTCCGTCGTCGGCGTGGACGAATTCGAGAGCTTCGAGCAAGGGTTCGAGGTTGGCCAGGGGTTCGCCGATCCCCATCACGACGATGTTGGTCAGGCGTTCGTCGGGTTCGAGTCGGCGTGTGAGTCTGAGGACTTGTTCGAGGATTTCCGAAGCGGTGAGATTGCGGTCGAGGCCGAGTAATCCGCTGGCACAGAAGACGCACCCCATGGCACAGCCGACCTGGGTACTGACGCAGACGGTCCAGCGGCTCGATTCTCGCATCAACACGCACTCGACCTGCTTCCCATCGGCCAGTTCGACGAGCAGTTTTTCGGTGCGGTCGCTGGCGACTTGATGGCGGCGGATGGTTCCGCTGAAGAGGTCGAAGTCGGCGGCGAGTTGTTTTCGGAGCGGGCCGGGCAGGTCGGTCATCTCGTCGATCGACTCGGCCCGTCGGCGGTAGATCCACTGTCTGAGTTGTTCGGCGCGGTAGGCCGGGTGGTCGTGCCGTGCCAACCAGTCGGCGATGCGGTCATCGGAGAGTCCGCAGAGTGAGTTCCGACTGGTGGTGAGCACGGGCAGGATCGGATCGGGATCGGTCATGGCAACGACACGGCTCTTTGGTCGGCGGATCCTCAACTGTCGCGAACCAGTGACTGGGAATCAACGTCCGGCGTCGGCGACGAGAGAGAGGTGAAGCGAGTCGAATTGGACGGAGGTGATTCTGAGTCCACGTTGCTGGTTGTTTTGGACGTCGGTCACCGGGGCCTGATCGCCTCCGAGCACGAGTCGTACTCGCGGCGTGTCGGCGTATTGGAGCGTCAACGAGGCGACGGGTGGCTTGGTTGTGGCGACCAGCGGGTTGCCGAACTCGGCGACCCTGGAAAAGGTGGCGACGATTTGGCCGTTGTGTTTGGTGAGTGTGGGTCGGACGTTGGAAGTTTTTCCGTCGAGCGAGAGCACGAGTCGTGCTTCGCCGAGTTGCCAGCCACCGGTGGCGGTGATGACGATGTCATCGGCTCCAAAGACGCGTCGCGGGACCACTTGCAGCGAACTGACCAGTTGTCGATTGACGGTGTCGGGGACGTCGGCCGGATCGAGTCGCGACGCGCATCTCAGCAGCACCGACACCGGCAGGTCGTGGCAGACGGCCGGGTCATTGAGTCGCGAAGCGATTTTCTGCAGGTCGCCTCGACGGTAGTACAGCGAGAGCAGGTGAACGAGGCTACGGTGTCGTTCGAGTTTGGTGTCGAGGTTGGCGAGAATGGCGTCTTCGGCCCGGTCGGGCTGACCGGTGTCAGCCAGCACGCGGGCACAGATCAGGTTGGCTTGCCAGCAGCCCAGGGAGGCGTCGAGAGCTTTCATAGCGGTCAGTGGTGCGGTGGGTTGTCCGAGGTGAGCCTGGATCATGGCCTGGTTGGCCAATCCTGTGGCGAGCAGTTCGTCGTTGCGGAAGTGCCCGACGGCGATTTCGTTCATGCGGTCGTAGGTCTGCAGGGCGGCGAAGAGTTGTCCGATCTGCTGTTGTGTCCGTGCGACGTAGTACCAGTAGGGAGGGTAGTGTGTCATGAAGCGTTCCATCCGCTTGAGCACCCTGAGTCGCTGCCGCGGCTTGGGGAGTCTCATGGCCGCTTCGAGTCGATCGAGATCGGTGCCTCGGATCAGCCATTCGTCGGGAATCTGTTTCTTGCGAGCCATCTGCCAGAGCGTATCGAGGAAGGTGGACGATTTGCTGACGACAGTTTTCAGCCGGACCTTCTCGACCTTCAGCGTGTCGTTTTCCTTCTTGAACTCGGTGGCTCGGTAGTCCCACCAGCTGTTGGCACCGGTCCGGACCGCTCCGACAAACTGAGCCGTGGCCACTTCCGATCCGAACAGCAGTGCGTTGGCGAAGAGTCGCTGGTGAAACTCGCGTCGGTGCCGAGTCTCGAAAATCGTACGTTCCTTTTCGGCCACATACACCAGGTGGATTTCTTCGAGCACAGCGGTGTAGAGCTGAATAACTTCGCGGTCGGCGACTCCGCTGAGATTGAGGTTGTTGAGGATCTGTGTTTGTTCCTGGACCATCACATCCTTGGTCGGGTGCTTGCGAATGCGATGAAACGCGGCCCGGCAGTAGTTCAGTGCCACGGCCGTCGCCGACCGATCTCGTTCGATCTCGGCCTGTTTGGCAGCGGCAGCGCGAGCGGCTTCCTGGGCGGCTTGGGCTGCGGCTTCGGCTGCGGCTGCGGCTTCGGCAGCGGCTTTGGCAGCGGCTTCGGCTTCGGCTTCGGCAGCGGCTTTGGCAGCGGTATCGGCTTCGGCAGAGGCTTCGGCCTTGGCTGCGGTATCGGCTTCGGCCTCGACTGCGGTGTCGACTGCGGTGTCGACTGCCGTCTTGCTTGCCGGTTTCTCGTCGGCGAGAAGTGCCAGTGGTGCGAGTGTGGCGAGCAGGAAGGCTGCAGCTGTTGTGAGGTGTCTTTTGCGAGTGAGCATTGTGGTAGACCTTCGGCACGGGAGCTTATCCGAAGGAAGTCTACCGCGTGGCGAGGGCGGTGGCGGGTGAGGTGTTGGGTCGTGTCGGAGGGAAACCGGTGTTGGTGTCCGGTTGGGTAAGATGGCAAGCCCGATCGGTCGTTGTGACCGTTACAGGCGGTTGGACGCGATGTGTGGGTTTCGCGTCAAGGAGGCGGGAGAGCCAGTCGCAGTCAGGTTACGCGGCGCGTCGGGTGGAGTAGGCGGTCTGGTTTTCGCAGGCTGCGGCCAGTCGCTCGATGACCTGTTCACGGGCTGCCGCTTTGATGCCTGGTGCGATTGGCAAGCTGATCACTTCGGCGGCGGCCGCTTCGGCTGCCGGCAGCGATCCGATCGAGTAGCCCAGCGATTTGAAGCAGGGTTGCAGGTGCAATGGCTTGGGGTAGTAGACGGCACAGCCAATGCCATCGTCCCTCAGCGAACTCAGGATGTCGTCTCGTTCGAAGGCCGGCACACGGATCGTGTACTGGTTGTAGACGTGTCGGCAGGTCTCGTCGGCCTGCGGCCGCGAGATCCAGTGGCCCAGTCCTCGGGCATCGATCAATCGGTCGTAATGGGCTGCCGATTCGATTCGCTGCTCGGTCCATTCGTCGAGCCGTTTCAGTTTGATTCTGAGTATGGCGGCCTGGATGGCATCGAGTCGGCTGTTGAAGCCGACGGCGATGTGGTGGTAGCCGCCGGTGTCGCCGTGGACACGAAGTTGAGCCAATCGATTGGCGAGTGCCTGGTCGTCGAGTGTGATGATGCCACCGTCACCGGCTCCGCCGAGGTTCTTGGTCGGGAAGAAGCTGAAGCAGCCCATCGTGCCGAGGACTCCGGCCTGGCGGCCCTGGTAGCGGGCCCCGATTGCCTGGCAGGCGTCTTCGATCAAGGGGATGTCGTGCAGCGCGGCCAGTCGCCACAGGGGTTCCATGTCGGCGGTTTGGCCGAACAGGTGCACGGGGATGATGGCTCGGGTCTTGTCGTTGATCGCCGCCGCGGCCGATTTGGCACAGATGTTGAACCCATCGGATTCGATGTCGGCGAACACCGGTGTGGCTCCGACCCGGTGAATCGCTCCGGCCGTCGCGAAAAATGTGAACGGGCTGGTGATCACTTCGTCCCCCGGTCCGACTCCTAGTGCCATCAGCGAGAGCACCAGTGCGTCGGTGCCCGAGTTGCAGGAGATGGCGTAGCGTGCGTCGCAGAACGAGGCGATCTCGGTCTCGAGCGCAGCGACTTCGTCACCCAGGATGAACTGACCGCTTTCGATTACTCGGGCAATCGCTTCGAGCATCTCGTCGGCGATCGGCTTGTGCTGAGCCGACAGGTCGATGAACGGGACGGGCGGACGGGCCGCGGGTTGTTGCGAGTCCATTCGGCTGAGTCCGGCGTGGGGGGATGAAGTGCGGTGGGCAGGGA
>Ga0209403_10007634_pt1 | contig 10619 bp, 19 predicted proteins | sample ArcticOcean_MG_C_8_FD_187440 | JGI IMG/M metagenome (GOLD analysis project Ga0209403, IMG submission 187440) | Marine microbial communities from western Arctic Ocean - ArcticOcean_MG_CB11_86 (SPAdes) (version 2) | ecosystem: Environmental > Aquatic > Marine > Oceanic | place: Arctic Ocean...
CCTATTTCTTGACGACCATCATGGTAATGAGGAGACTCAGAAGTTTCTAAACGCTGCACTGCGAGCCTGTTTTGAAAGTTTAGGTGACTCACTATATAGGAGAAACCATGGGAAGGAAGAAAAAAGTTTTGTGACATGCACGGCGATGTTACATAGGGCCATAAGGCAATCAGAGGTGGATTCCAGAAAAGTTTTGGAACATGTAACATCTTCCTACCGGGTCAAAGCAATCAGTTTCTTGATGGTAAAACTTTTGTTATAACATATGCGCCAAGGTATGGGAGTGAGACCAAACACAGTTATCACTAACTGTTTCTAAACGCTGCACTGGGAGCCTGTTTTGAAAGTTTTAAGTTGGAACTGTCAAGGTTGACATAACATATGCGCCACAGTCTGACAAGGATAAACTTTTTCATAATAGAGTTTATACGATGGGCCTGATGCTCTGATAGCAAACAAACTTCTGTAACTGGGTTAATTCTTAATGATATTAGGTAGGAGAGGGCACTACCGAAAAGTATATAAGGGGCAACCACTTACAGTAAAGTGTAAGGAGAGGATTATATGAATACAATGAAACAAGAGAAAGTTGAAGAATTGATTGACAGCATGAGTAATGGGCGCATTTTTAGTGTCCAGTTCGTCAAGAAGGATGGCACTGTGCGTGATATGGTATGTCGCAAGGGCGTGCGAAAGGGCGTGAAGGGCACTGGCGCAGGCTGGGGTCAAGGGGCATTGAAACCCCTACGCACTGTCTATGATATGCACAAGGCTGCATTCCGAACCGTTCCGACAGACAGAGTGGTTCGTGTCAAGGTGGCGGGTCGTGTCCACCACGCATAAATAAGCGAATAGTTTATATACTATGCAGACTATGGAGATAGTGCGGAGAGAGAGAGATGAGTCAGTGTAATCAATATGTAGCAGGAGCCGATAGATGGAGTGCCGAAAGGCAGTGTTTACGAGATGGTAAGTTTGATACAGGCTTCTGCACAGTGCATTTGAAGATGACCTATAAAGGTCATTTACATACTATGGGAGCAGTTGTTCTTCAAGAAAGTGGCTATGACCCTCGTTTTACTGATGCAATTAATTTTCCACTTATTAGAGCGTGGCTTGATTCTGCTTTGCCAGCGTGCTTTCGCCAGAGGCTTTTGAATGAAGCAGTAGGTTTGGCACAAGTTTTATCTTCTAATGGTGCTTATGCACCTGCTAATTGGGACTGGTTTAAGAGTCAACAAAGGTTTTATCAAACTATTGGAGATGTGATGAAGGCGACAGAGGAGATGGCATTGGAGTATGAGAAATCCGCAACAATATCTGCTATGAGGGAGAATAGGGATTATGCTGATTATGATAAACAGATAGAGGGATTTGGATTAGACACCATGCCCATGGCTGATTATGAGGAGTTAATGATGGAATATCATGAATACAACAAGGCACTGGGGAAACACAACAGAGAAGTTCAAGCGATTATTAAAGTATTTAGAGATGAACAAACAGAGTTAATTACTGATTTGCGAGAGCGTCAGAGAATAGAGGTGGCAGGCTTAATTGTGCCTACCAATCCTTTAGAGTAAATAGCAATAGAAAAGTTTATAAGCAATAAAGATATAGGGAAAGTGAGAAACATGGAAACGAAAACGGAAATGAAAATGGAGAAAGCAGAAGAGTGGGTCATGAGGGCTGAAGAAACCTTGTATGATGCAGAAATGGAGTTTAACAATGCAGCGAAAGGCAAGCCAAAGAAAGAAGCGAAAGAAGTATTTGAGTGGGCGCAAAAGCAACTCATTGAGGCTTCAAGTGCAGTATTGCGTGCTGAGTTCAAGTTAGGTGAAACTTCTAAAGAGGAATAGGTATGGCACGAAACTACAAATGGATGGTGCCATTGAAGGCATTACGAGCATTAGTGAGTGAAACCTCTGGAACATGGTTTAGTTCAGGCAGTATCAGTGACCGTGCAGAGTCTATGTGTCGGTGGGAAGTATCTCAGCGTGCTGTTGCGGTGGCTATGCGAAAATGGATGAAACAAGGGATTGTTGAGGGCCGGAAGGTGCGACAGCAAACTTTTAGTCAGGCTCGTGTGGAAATCTGGGAATGGAAATTGATTTCTGAGGATGGTGCATAAATATGCCTATGATAGATGATGAAGATGTCATGATTTACATTCTTAATGAATTGATTGTTGATAATCGCATGGTTGATATTTTCAAAGTTATGATGGAATATGAGGACTACCCATTGGATTGGTTACTTCAGCAATTTATGTCAGTTTTGACAGCAGTGGATGGATATGCACTTTCAGATAGGGCTTCAGAGTTTTTTGAAGCCGTGCAGAAACTTAATTTTATGAAGATGGATGCCCACTCTGGGCAAGTATCTTCTATTGAGGATGATGACGATAACGATGACGAAGAATACACCCCTTGGACTCGTTGAGACTTACGATAGCCTCATGCTTATATGAGTGCTGCCCCTTAGTAATAGGTGTATGGTAATTTATGTTGATGAGGTAGCCGTGGCCATGGCTATCATTAAGATTCACGCTGCCGAAGGCGGTGGGTGGATTACTGCTCGTGCCATTATGAGTGCAACTAAGTTTACTGGAAAAGGAGACACCATTAAAAAGAAGATTACAGAGTTGCTCAAAGGCTGGGAAGATATGAAGATATTGGCCAGCCATAAAATACCCAATGGTGTGAGATATACGGTTACTGAAGATATAGGGTGGGGAGAACTACAAAAGATTAGAGGGCAGAAGGCTCCGTGGTTGGCAGAAGCAGAAGAACTTGTGGAAACTTATGGACAGATTCTTGACATCAACTGGGAATATCTGCTGGAGAAGGCGGCTTCTAAACAACAACATCGTGCATGGTTTCAAAAAGTATATTTACCATGGTTACGCAACGATAACTATTACTTATTAGAGCCAGAAGGAGAAGAAGGCGAAGAACAATTAAGCATAAACCGTCTGGGAAACCGTCAGAAAATGATTCCATCGTGTGGGTTCTTCTATGAGAGTTAGACTTCGGTGGACCCTCGGTGGACCCCTCGGTGGACCCCATTTTACGCTTATTTGGAAGTCGGTGGACCCCCGGTGGACCCCTTTTTTACGCTTATTCCAGACCACTTGTGCGTAAATGAGGAATCGGTGGACCCCTACCGTCTGCATTCTGAAATAGTTGCCCCCGACTTTTTACCTGTCTTTACCGACTGCTTCATACTGTTTCATACTATTTCCTATTGTTTCATACTATTTCATACAGGACAAACTCGGACCAGAGCATACAAAATTAGACCGAAAAGTGTCCTACCCTCTGGTGGGTCTTGAAGTCTTTTCTGTTTTTATATTATTAATGAGTCATGAACAGGGTCTTGAAGTCAAAAAGTTTTAGGAGGAATGTGGCATATTCCTGCGGAAACAACTGCAACTCAGTTTGTAGTGATACCCAAAAGTTTATTTAGTTGGCGTGCATCACTATAATCATGGATGTTAAAGAACTATTGAACTGGGTTAGTCGCCAATCAGATAATGCCTACCTCATAGAAGTTTATGCAGTTAAGTCATTAGACAGTGGTATGCAATTTCCATTAGGTAAGTTACCACCTAATAAGATTCTGGCGGTAAAGGAACTATTGAAGGAATACGGGTTGAATCTCGCACAAGATAAGATAGTTGCAGATTCCATTTCATACACGCCTGATTGGATACCCGAATCTGATGATTTGGATGCTTACTGGTGGTTCAGGAAAGAAGATTCACATTGGAACTTGGGTGTTAGGTATGTGTTTGAGGGAGAAAAGTTTGACTTTAATAGTGTGGCGAAAATTGTGAATGTGGACTTCACTGTTTCTTTAGAAGAATTAGAAGCGAAACTTTATAATGGTGGAACAGACTAATATGGATGGTGATTGAATGGTAACTGATACAACACATATTGAGGCCCATTATACTTCAATCATTCAATTTGATTTATCAGATTATGATTTGAAAATTGAAGATATTGAGGCTTATTGGATTAAGTTTGGAACACTGACAGTGGTGCTGAAGGATGGTTCAGAACAAAGTTTTGAGCCACCCAATGAACCTGAAACAGATTATAAATGGCCAACTCATATTCAAGAATGGGCAGAGGATGATGATGAAGAATGGAAAGAAAGTTTGAAGCCAATTGAGGTGGAGGAGAGAATCATTATTGAAGAAGAAGAAGTGGAAGAGGAAGAGGATTAAAATGAATGAAAAAGAAATTATTGAAGTATTAGAAATTACATTGAGTGAAACTGCTCAACAAATGAAAGAAAGTATGGCCGAAGTCAATGCTGTTGTTGAAATTGCCCAAGATTTTCGCAAAGATTATGATAAGTTGATGGATGCAGTCCATTATCTATCTGTGATGTATGGGACTTCACACGAGGCTGATGCCATGAGCAGGCTTCAAACCATATACACACGACTCCAAAACACTTGGGGCGGATGAATCATAAACTTTAAGTATCAAGCAACCGTAGTTTAATCTATGGAGTTTGGCGAAGTCTTAATCCAGTTGAGGGATGATTGTCCTAAGACTACTGGGTATGATGAAAATATCATTCTCTTGAAGGAAATAGAAATATCATTGGTTGATGGCTGCAAACAAGATTTGCAGTTAGAGGTTGTGCCTGAAGTTGATGAACAGTATATCCGGGACTCGGAGGACGAAGTAAACATTTTGATATGTATTCATGATTCAACACCTCCAAGGGGGTTTAATTGGACCATGAATGAGTTAGATGTATGCAAGTTATTCAATGACCCAAAAATTACCATAGGTGTTATGGTCGCATCCCCTCGCCATAGTGATATTTTCTTCAATCATTTCAGCGAGACTTATGGAATAGGCGAGTGGGAAGGTTATGCCCCAGAAAAATTAGATGAGTTTTTTGAGAATTGGGTTATGTATTTAGTATTAGGTGTAAAGACTGGATTCTTTTGTATGAATTGGACTCATAATCAACTACAACAAATCTTAAAGAAGGTGGTTTGATGGTAAACTTTAATTATGCTGCCAAGTATGGAACTGCATTTGAGGATTTTGGAAGTTGGGTGGATGTAAGTTATGAAGAGTTCCTATATGATATGACTCAGCAACCAGAAGTATTTCATATTAATAGTCATGTGCCCTTCATAGGATTTAGTAAACGGAAATTAACTAATACGGGCAGGGTAGCCAAAAACGAAAGTGTGTGGATACCTATTAAAGAATGTGTAGCGATAACTTCACCATCTTCTAATGAGGTCTTACTACTCGTGCCTAATCTGAATGATAAAGTTTTACCACGACTCACTCATTGGGCACCGGGGGTCACCTCTGATAGACCTCAGTTTGGGGCGCAAAAATACTCTGGATATACTAAAAGATTTATTGATGCTTTTGTGGAGACTGGGAATATGAATTGGGACAGACCTATTATACCCTTGATGGGAGATGAAGGAAATAGAACTCGGTTCAAAAATAAACTACATCAACTATTGATAGGTCTAAACCTTTCGTGGCACAATCCAGACTACTACTCAATGGGCTATGGTCGTGAATTAGATGTAGGCAGACGAAACAAACACTATGAAACTCAGACCGAAATTGAAGAGGAGGCCAGAGAAAAGTTTTTGAGTGCTGTGTTTCAGAATGCCAATGCCATGAATGAGAATTATGAAGAGGCACTGCCAACTGAACCACCATATTATCTTCAGTATGTCGTTGATAAACAAACTTTTTTGGACAACTTACAAGCAGCCAAAAATCAATATGATTATGTGGAAACTGATTTGGGTGGTGTATTGTGGCACGCATCTGGATTCCTAAACATAAAAGTTTTAACAGAGATAAGAGGACTATCACCACAAGGGAAAGACATCAAACTTTTGAATTGGACTACCTCAAAGAATCTTCTGGATTACTTAGATATTGCACCAAATCCTTTGCGACCATTTTTATGGGAATTAGAACTTGTCAATGATAAGCATGGTAATTTAGTTCCTTATGGGACCAGTTATACAGGACGATGGGGAATAAGCCCAAAGTATCGGGGCATACATGGATTATTACCTTTGGGTAAATGGCGTTCTGTTTCACCCCGAAAAGAATGGCAAAACTATTCATTAGATATTGAATCAGACTGGGATAGGAGAAGCCATTGGGGACAAGTATTAGAAGCAGAAACTTTTGAGGCGGGCAGTAAGTATCCACCTAAGTATTTGGATTTATCTCAAACAGGAACTTGCTTTGTCGCTACACCTCACTTTCAAGAACAATGGAATGATAACAATCGGTATGGACCGAGTGAAACTAAAAGTTTACCAGACCTTTTAGGAAGTTGGAGAGATGGTAAGCCATGGTTTTGGGAACAACTATTGACTGCACCAATTGAGGGAAACTTTTATCATATTAGAGTGAGGACTGAGGGTGTGGTTGTAGCCTATATCAAATACACCAGAAGATTTAATCGTAGCCGAGGGCGACAAGAAATAGAATTAGTGACTGTAACCCCACCGAGTATCCCCAGCCGTGGGTTGGAAGGATTCACTATTACAGGGAGGGCGCATTCTGATACCACTGAATGGCCGAAACATTCACTATCATTTAATGCAGAAACCTTTAATAGTATGGATGTCTTACCACAAGTGATGGCAGCACATAACAACTCAAAAGGATATTGCCCTATATGTAGTGGACCCATTCCTAATGCAGAAGATAAAGGTAAATATCCGGGTGCTATGAGTAGGTATGATAATGAAACTGAAATATGTTCTTTATGTGGTTCGGCTGAAGCCCTTGCCCCTATGATGGATGATGATGCGGGGGTGACTATGAAGGTTGGATACCAAAACAGAGATTGGGAATTATGGCGACAAGGAGTGAAAATTGGAAGAAGTGCTGTCAAAGTAATGATGGTAGCCTCTGCACAGGCCGCAAAGAGAATCAAAGAAGGGAAAGTCCAAATTGAAGATATTACAGATAAATATATGGAGGGAAATGAATGAAACAAATTATTGATGCAGCAACAAAATTAGTTATGGCTTGGGATGAACGCAAGTTTCTTAGCGAGCATATAGAAGTATTGAGAGAAGCCATCTTACAAAGAAAGGAATAACTTTATAATGGTGATACAACCTATTAGATGTATGCCATGGGTTAGTAGTATTTGGATTTATGAAACAAAGGTGGATGCACTTGAGGGTGCAGAAGTTTGGCTCAAAGCCAATGACCTTGATGATATGGTTACGCCGGGGAGATTAGTGCAAACTTTGATTCCTAATACAATTCACACAGCAGATATTGGCGACAGGTGTTTTGTCGTTATCACATTAGGGTCATTAACAATTGCTGCCTTGCGAGAGCAACAAGCAGTCGTGCGAGAAGGCATAACGGGGCAATTACAGGTTTTGGAAAACAAGAAACAAGCATTGTTAGCCAAAAACAGATGGGCTGGTGAGTTAGTTGATGAAAAGTGAAAAAGAGAGCAGTCCAGTGGTATATAGAGTAAAAATGCTCAAGCGGGCTGATGGAACTCGGAAAATTATTGAAGTCATTAAAGAAGGTGGAGCCGATGAGTCGGGGAATTGATTTAGACAAATGGTTAGACACCATTAGTGGAGATATTGATAAATGGGAGGCCAAACATGGCAGAACATTTATGGATGATATGTGGAAGAATGAGAGGGGTGCATGGGAAGGGTGGTTTGACCGCCATAAGAGAGTAATGGAGTTTGTAAGAACCCTTACTTCGGGATTGGCCGCCCTCGCTTCAACAATCGTTCTTTGGAAGGTTTGGTGATGTTTTGAATGTATTGGGTTTGTTTGATGGAAAGTCGTGTGGGCAGATAGCCCTAAATAGAGCCAAAATCCCTTATGATAATTACTATGCCAGCGAGATTGATAAGTTTGCGATTCAAATAGCGCAAAAGAATTATCCAGACACCATTCAGGTCGGAGATATATGCAGTCTAACGAGTAAGGACTTGCCTACAATAGATTTAATGATAGGCGGTAGTCCTTGTCAGGGTTTTAGTTTAGCAGGTAAACAACTTAATTTTAGTGATGCACGCAGTAAACTTTTCTTTGAGTTCGTCAGGTTAAAAGATGAATTAAAACCTAAGTATTGGATGCTTGAAAATGTCAGAATGAGAAAAGATATTCAAGATGAGATTTCACGATTGTTGGGTGTGGAACCTATTATGATTAACTCGGCTCTGGTATCTGGGCAAAACCGAAAGAGGCTATATTGGACAAACATTCCGAATGTTACTCAACCAGCAGACCTTGGTATTTCAGCAAAAAGTTTATTGGAAGATAGTTCATATGAAGTGGCCACTACAAGAAAAGGTAAGGATGGAAATCCTCGTCAAATAGTTAGAACACCTACCGATAAGTTTGGTTGTATTACTGCCAGTTATGTTAGTGGACCTCTTGGAGATGGGCGACCTGCTAAGACAAAGTTTTTCGGAGATTATGCTCCGGGGAGAGTGCAGAAACTCAGCACACTGGAGGCAGAACGATTACAAACTTTACCAGAAAATTATACTGAAGGAGTTAGTAATACCCAAAGATATAAAATGATTGGAAACGGATGGACTGTGGATGTTATAGCCCATATTTTTAGTGGAATTAAAATATAGAGTGATGGACATGGGACTTATTAGAAGAATCTATGAGTGGTGGTATGGCGATACCATTAGAATTGCTGGAACTGCGGGAATGACTCTAAAAGAATATAGAGCCTATCAGAAGAAATCAAAGAAAACTATTTGTAATCAATGTAAGGACCCTCATTCACTGCGGATGACTGATACCAAAACTTTAACTTGTATAGGGTGTGGAAATAAACAATCCAGTTGGGATGGTGAAAAATAATGGGAAGAAAATGTGGAGCCTGTGGCGAAGAAGGCCATACAGCAAGAAACTGTAAAAGCACTGAAGAAGAAAGACGGTTGGCTAAACTTCCTCCGCCGACTAAGATTCATATTTCAATAGGTGAGGGTAGGCTCTGCGAATCAGAAAAAGAAATGGAGTGGCCTCCTAAATGGTTGGAGGACGATATGGCCAGAACTTTACCAGTGTGTGATGATTGTCAGACCATCTATAAAGAAAGATTCAATCGGGAATTAGAATTACCTTCAGTTGATTAAGATTAAGCCAGTTCAATAGGACAGGTTTAACAACAGGGCACTTACACACATCTGCCCCTCCTGTCCCACCATATTTTTGGAGGCTAACTAATTCTGCTGTGGATAAAGTTTCACCAGACATCAAGAGTTTCATTAAATCATTTAACACCCGAAGGTCGGACCCACCGCAGTCAGGACATACAGAATCACTATTCATAACTTATACATCCATTTGGGTCCTTGCATTTCCAACATCCATTTGAGTCCTTGTTTCCAATTTAATATGTGAGAGCGTCTGTGGGTGTCAACATGGAATACTTCAAATCTCATTAGTTCAAACTGCCTATCAGATAATCTCTGAATACCGTTCTCCAACCATTGTGCAAAAGCCCCTCGTTCATTATGGCGTGGTTCATGAGTGTGTGGTCGTTTAGTATTCTGAATTGTTGTTAGACCCTCTAAGAAAGCCCCATCATCACCCCCATGTTTAATCGCAGGATAATCATAATGTTCTATTCCGTTATGGCCATAGGCAGGTCCAGCAGGATTGTCCACAGATGTTGAAAAAGTATAGAACGGTGTTCGGTGGTCTTGATAAAATCCATCACCCATAGTTGGTTGACGGGCAAAAAAGGTTCGGATAGTATTATCGTTCCAATTTATTTCAACAAATACGCTGGCGGGCAAACCGTTTTGTTTACTCAACAAGTCAGCATTCATTTGCTTATCCTCATATTGAATCTCAAAAGTTTTGATTCCAGATTTTTGTGGATACCCTCCTATCAAGACCTGCCAAAATCCTCCCAAGGATACCCCTGCTTTCGCAAAAGAATTATTACGAGCCTTCCCTGACTTAACTAAATCTATGGGAAGCATAAATAATAGTTAGTGTTTCTGCTACTTAATCTTTATGTAGGTGCTACACCCTATGAAAACTATGGCGTGGTTAGACGACCCAGCAGTTCGTGGGGCTATTTCAGATTTCGCTCGGCAGCGTGAAGTTAAACTTACGGTGCATCCTTCAACCGACAAAGCAGATGATTTCGGTTTTCGCCAACAAAGATTTCAGATGTCAGATTCAGTCAGAGATTGTTTGAAAACTTTGGATTGGCCTGCACGAGATGTGAGTATATTTGTTAGCACTAATTTATTGAATTGGAATATGACACAACTACCACCACCATTAAGAAAAAAAGGAGTTAAAGGTTTTAACAAAGAAGAGATAACAATCTTCCGAGAAAGATGGAAGAAAACTTTAATGAGAGATGAGTGTAAAAAATTACACATTGACTTTGACACCATATGGGTCGGAAAAGATTTGGTCTGGGATGTTGATTTACCAAACCATCCCGGTGCGGCATTTGGAGTTGCCAATGATATAGCAAAGTTTTTGGAAACCCGTCACGGACTCCATCCGCAGATTGTGTTTTCAGGGTCCAAAGGTTTTCATGTCTGGATACAGAGCGAAGAAGCA
>Ga0209403_10007640_pt1 | contig 10613 bp, 9 predicted proteins | sample ArcticOcean_MG_C_8_FD_187440 | JGI IMG/M metagenome (GOLD analysis project Ga0209403, IMG submission 187440) | Marine microbial communities from western Arctic Ocean - ArcticOcean_MG_CB11_86 (SPAdes) (version 2) | ecosystem: Environmental > Aquatic > Marine > Oceanic | place: Arctic Ocean...
AAGAAGAATATCCTCACTCGCATCAGGTTCAGCTGGTTGACTAGTTACATCTACACTATTTTCTGTAACTAGATTAGCAGAAATTGCTACAGACTTCTCCGATATAATTCTGTCGTTAGCATTTGTGGAAGAAGAGTCTGTGCCGTTAAGTTTAATGACACCGTATCCTCCAGCACCAGTATCAGTACCATCTTCAAGTTGAACACCAACAAAATCATCAAAATGGAACAATGGTACTTCTTCTACAATATAAGAACCAGCATTAGTAGAGCTACTATCTGTTCCATTAAGAATGATAGAATCACCTTCAACTTTTATGTCTTCAGATTCTTCTAGAACTATCTGTTCCTCAAAAGCGCCGTCCACAATATCTACAACACCCAGACGCCTCTTAGTAACTTCAGAGAATAGAATCTGGAAGGTAGAAGCAAGTATCGGTGAGAATTTATCAGCAGGAGCCGTAACACCAAGATCAGAGAAGTAACCACCACCAAGAGAAGAACCAGCATTTGTTACTCTGGCAGAAATAGACGTTGCAACCTTTGTCTTACCAAACACAGCCCAACCAGCAGGATGAACTGCTTTCTTTAATTGATCAAGATAACTTGTCGTTCCAAACCCAGATTGTACTTCATAAGAAAATTGTTGATAATAATAAGAGTCTTGAATTCTATTTAAATCTTCTCCAATTAAACTTTCTATATTACTACCATATGACTTTAGGGTTTCCATAGTAACATCTATTGTAGATGTACCCTTAGCAATATTGGCCTTTACAATCGTCCCAGTCGCTCCACCAGAATCTGTGATAGTAGTTGGATACGGCGCAATACCTGTAGCACCATCAAAGAAGTCAATATCACTTTCATTAACAACACTGTCGCCCCCATTTGTACCATCAGAGTTTGTACCATTAAGTGCAACCACACCATCAGCTGTTTCAATATCTTGTAATAGTTTTGCATTTTCATCTGTTGAATCTGAATCCGTACCATTCAAAATAATAGTATTATTGTTACCATGTTCCTCATTTAATATATCATCACCAGCATCAGTTTGAGAACTGTCTGTGGCATTAAGAATAATGGTACTTGGTTCAGTATCTTCTGATGAATCTGTTATTAGATGAGTGCCCGCACCAGATAGCATGGCAGGTATTAATTGAGATGCCTCTGTAAGTATTCTTTGCAATTGACGAGCAAGTGTATTGTCGCCAAGAGATACAGATGTTTCCGATAAAAGAATATCACCTGTTCCAGACTCATTCGCAATGCCATCCCCAACATTAGTTCCATCTCTTGAATTATACTCTAATTGTAGTGGAGGGAAAAATGAATCATTGGGTGATTCAAGAACAATCGCGCTGCCTGGTGTTTCACCTTCTCCACCCTCAAGAACAATATATTCATCAAGAGTATCTTCAGCATTCAGAACAATTCTATTGCCATCAGCATCTACAATTTGATCTTCTTCATCTATTGAAAGATTTATTCCAACCGTAGTAACTTTAACATCATTACCATCTCTTAAACTATCTTCAAGAGCAATCTCTTCGTTATCACCAGTTTCTAATGTTGACCTTATTACATCTTCAAAAGTTGTCGTTAAAATATTGTTAGTTGCATCCCAACCCTTAACCGTACCTGTATGAGTGGTAAGAGTCTTTGCAGCTACAAAGTTTCCTGATACATCTTTCAAAGTAAAGTTTGCACGAAACGTCATGTCTGGTGCTGTATTATAGTTGAACCCTTGATTGACTATTTCTACATCACCGACAGCACCAATACTATCTGTTACTGCAAGCAAGGCTGCACTTGTACCAGTCGTTGTTGATGTTGATGATACAGTAACGGTAGGAATAATTGTATAACCAACTCCACCAGTTTTAACAAAAATTCTAGAAATTGCTCCACTATAATCTGTTGTCTCTTCTATGGCAAATCTGTCAGCGTCTGTAGTGTAAGTATCTTTACTCTCTTGATTTATGGACCACTCCATATCAATATTATGACCAGCATCTGTTGAACTTGCATCTGTCCCATTTAAAATAAGACTTTCACCAACAACCCCTGTAGTTGCTCTTTCCAGTTCAATAGAAAATAACTCAATATGTGTTTTTGTGCCATCTTCTGAAATTATAAAATCTCCAGCATCAGTAGACTTTGTATCCGTACCTTCTAATACAAGTGAACCATCAATAATGGAAACAAACCCCTCAGCTGAAGCTGCATTTGAATCACTAGTTGTAAATGTAAGAGTATCACCTACTTCATATTTGGTTCCAGCATCATCTATAACAACATCACTTACTGAGCCTGGAATAATATTTTGAATTCTTGCTGTAGCTAAACCATTACCAATAGAAGTATTTGCATCAAAATCAATCAATTGATTTTCTGTATATAAAGCACTTCTATTTGTAACTACACCAGATGCCACTATATTTTTAAGTGTAAACGTCATTGTGATATCTTGAACCGTAGACGTTGTGCTTAAAGTTTCACCCTCTGTAAAAGTAAATTTGCTACTCACAGAATCTGAATTGAGTTCAAATTCTACAATGCCGGCACCACCTTCTGAAAATGAAGTAGCAGAAGCAATAATTGCGGTTGCGCCGGAAGTCTTACCAAGTATAGTTGTTCCAACTGCTTCTAATGCAGATATATTTGTAAGCGGCAAAACTCGCATAACTGTTTTATTAGTCCAGTTACCATCAGAGGTTCGCATCATATATTTGTTTGGATATACTACATCAGCTGTTTCACCAAGCAACATACGCATAAAAATCTTATGACCTTCGGATGTTCCTTTGGCCCGATACAACTCACGAATATTCTTGATTAGATTTCTTTTATCAAGGCCCGGGGCAAGCGTGAGAGGAATTGCATTCATAAACTCATCACGGAAATTATCTAGGAAGTCATAAATGGTATTATCAACATCAGCATAATCTAGCAACTGTTGTATATTCTGTACAGGGTTTGCACGATACCTAGTAACTGTACCTGTTGCGCCAGAAGTTCCACCTGTAATGGTTTCCCCTGTTATAAATTTTTGTTGTGATGTAATAAAGAGTCTTGAATTGCTGTCATTTCCTAAATCATCTACGAGAACTGTTGCAGTTGCTTTTGATGTTCCACCTGTTATGGTTTCACCAGCATCAAATTTGCCGTCACTACCAGCACCCTTTTCTAAGACAATCTTATTACCGTCTACATCTAGCGCAAAAGATTCTGATTCTAGGTTCAAAAGAAGATTGTCTATATTGACTGTAAGACGCAGTTCACCAGCTTCAAGGTATTGATAATAATGTTTTAGAAAACGAGAAAATACAGGGTGGTCTGCCTGAATAAAATCAGGCAGTTGACCATCAATTTGAGTACTAAGCTTAGTTGTCAAATTTCCTGATGGAGCATTATCAAATTCTTTTTCTCTAAATGCCATTGTTTAATAACTCGCTGTTGATGGATTAGAAGGTTGTGGTGAATAGGTAGTACCAGCAGAACTGTCACCCACCGAAATAGTATCAACTTCTCCTTTTATAATAGTATTAATAAAATCAATTTCTAACACTTGATTTCGAAGTGCAACAATATCTTTGGAATTAGGAATTGCCGTAATACGAATTTGAGTAGACGCCACACCATCAACATTATCAACAGAAGTAATAAAAACTGAATCAGTAACAACTTTTCCTGTTGTGTATGTTACTGTCCCGGCAGTTTCATCAACATAAACTCTAGCGCCAGAAGAAAGATAATACAATCTCAAATTTCCAGCACCATCATCATCGTAGTAATGTATATTAGTAGTATCACCACTAATATAAAATCCCGTTGAAGCAATCACTCCACCTGATGTTTTATTATGATCAGTATGAGGATTATAAAATGCATTATTAAAAGTAATAGTATAAGCTGTTGTAGCAGTAGTAGTGGGTGTAAATTTTTGGCCCATAGTTATGTTTGTTGAATTGCTCGTAATTGCGCTATTCGTATTATCAATTAGACCCAAAACTTTTGAGTGTCTAAACAATCCTTCAAACTGTTGTAGATCAGAAGAGTTGTAATTTTGCAAAGTAGTTGAAATCAATGATTCCAATTCTGGGCCAGTTGATGTAGTTGCATTGGAATTAAATTTAAATGTTGTATTTAAAATTAAAAAGGTTGTTAGTGGATCAACAATAACAGGAGTGGTTGATGCAATCGTATAGGGAGCATAATCTTTAACCAGCTGAGTTTTTTCTGATGTTGTTAGATTGAGTCCTGTAGTTGATTTGATTGAGATAAAAATCTTTCCATATTCTGCCGTACTTACTACACCAAGACTAGAATCGAATGATCCACTTTCTCCACCAAACACTGATACTGACCGAGTATTGGGAAATAATTTCTTTGCATATACTTTATAATCTTCAGCAGTAACACATCTTCCTTGAGATGCATAATCAAGTGGAGCATTATATTTAATTGATTTAATAGTCTCAGCATCAGAACCGCCAGTGGCTGATGCTACAGTTGCAACTGCGACATCAGTAATCCCCGAGATTGATGCCGAGTTTGTAAATACAGCAGCGCCGTTTGCAGCAGACCTGTTACTAACAACATAAGTCATAATTACAATATTATCATCAGACAATGCAGTACCAACTACACCATCACCAAAATAAACTTCAAATTTACCAGCCTCAACTTCCTGTAAAAAATATACTTTACTTGAAGTTGAAACTTGAGTTATGTCTGTTGCTTGTGTATATGTTGCAGTGGTTGTATCAGACGATGAAGTTTGAATCTTAACTGTTAGAGTATTTGTATCTGCTCTATTGTCCCTTAAAAGAAATCTTTGGTCTGCATCTGAGGTATCAACAGTATATCTTGTTGTTACGAAAGTTCCTTCAAAAATCTTAATGTCATTAAAAGTAATACCAGAACCAATATTGGAAGCAGTAACATCATTAGCAGTAACAAATTGATAATCAGTTCCATCATTAGAAGTTGTAAAAACTGTGCCTGCGCTCATTGTTGCTGTAGGCAGTGTCGTAGTATTTAATGTAACATCAACAGTTGCGGTGGCTGCTGTAGAAGAGGTAGGAATATAACCTAAAGTTTTTGCGTGAGAAACTACACTAGAACGCAATGATGCACTATCTAAAAACATTTCATTTGCAAGCATGTTTGCATTGAAACCAAGGTAATGTGTATTATAAGAGAGAACATCTAGAAGCGCGCTCATACCAGAACCTTCAAAATCATAATCTTTGAATTCTGTTTGCCCTTTGAGGAAAATTTTGAGATTGTCTTTGACATCATCAAAGTCAAATTCTGTTACATTTAATCTTGTATCATTTACTGCCATTATCGTAATCTTTCTAGAAATACTGTTAGGTCCACTAATTCGGTTGGAGCATTCACAACAAGAAATTCTATTGTGACTTCATATTCATTACGATCTAACTTTGGTAGAGCCCGAACGGCAATTAATTTTGCTCTAGGCTCAAAATTTTCAATTACATCTTCTATCTTTCTTGTAAGGATATGTGCTGTCAGGGGAGTCATAGGTTCAAACAATATATCTCTTACACCAGAGCCAATCTCTGGATGAAAAGGTTTTTCATAATGATTAGTCAACACAAGATTACGAATAGAACGCTTGACTGCTTGAATATCAGTTACCTTACTGATATCTTTAGATGTTGACTTTTTACTAAAAAAAAGGTCCAAGTCCGTATACTGACGAACATTACGATCAATATTATTTTGGCCTTGAGCATCTGTATATGCAGTTGGTGTTGCCATTATACACTCCTGTTTTTATTATTTATAAGATATCTCATAATCATCTGCAATATTAACTTCTGATATTACTGCTTCAATATTATTATGCCAATAGTTTAAAAATTTATGTACTCTTGGATAATCTGGTCTAAAATCTGATGTCTGCCAAAGAAATTCTTGAAGTATATGAGTATAGTCTGGCATCCAATATAAAATGCTTAGAGTAACTGTGGTATTTTTTATTAATATCATTGTTATTCCTATCCATTGTTATCAAGTTAATGCCTTTACCCAACGTGGATCATAGTTATCAAAAGATTTTACACCCCCTGTCCATACAGGCCTACTACTAAATGCACCTTCCGAAAAATTAGCTCGAACTCCTTCAACAATACTATCCAAAGCAGTTGCAAGTTTCTCTATTTTTATATTACCTTTATTATCACTAACTGATATTTCCGTAGATTTGTCAGTCGAGTTAGTAATCGGCGAGTTAATAGCGGCCGCAAGAGCAGTTTGGGCATCTGCAAAATTAGCATTTGCAAGTAAAGTAGAAGCTTTCTCTGGAAGAGAATCAACTACGGGCTGTAAAACATCCACGGCCTTTTCAACAGCATCACCCCCCGCTGCTGGAACTGTAAAATTAGGAACAGCAGAACACAAATTTGTTCCTCCTGTTATTGCTTCAGCTGCAGCTAAAACTAAAGTATCCAAATCAAAACCGTTGGTAGTTAATGCACTACCAAATTTTGTTGTAATATCAGCAAGTAAAGAATTGTATAGACCACTACCAAAAGATAATCCTGATAAACTTGTAAGCTGTGCTTGTAAATTAATATCAGGAAGTGCTGGCAATTCTGGAATCATTGCTTTCAAGTCTCTTACTAATCCATTAACATTAGTATCCAAAGTAGTTTTAAGTGTTGATGCCTCACCTTCCAATCCATCAAGAGCGCTAGTTATCATTGATTCAAATTTAGTTTGAATCGCATTAAACTCTGGACTTGCGCCACACAGATTTGGAACTTTAAAATCAGCCATAGTTAGTCTCCTACATTCACATCTGAAGAACCAGCAGCAGTTTGAGTGTTTGAGTGACCCAAAGTATCTGTTGCTGCTGAGTCTGGTGTATTATTAACAACTGCAACCCCACCTATAAATACATTATCTGATCCAGCAATTAATGCTCCAGCACCATGAGAATTTACATTTCCATTTATCGCAATTAATTTACTGTTTGCAAAAACTGTTGTATTCTCGCTAACTACTGTAGTAGCACCACAAGCTCTTGCATCTTCATGTCTATGTACAGCTGGCATTATTACTCCTAGTTCAAATTAATCAATGCAGAATCTACATCAAGCTCTGTTGTTGCATCCATATCAATCGTCGTTTCTGATTTGATATGCATAGTTGAACCAGACTTCATATTTAACTTACCACCAGACTTAAATGCTGTTATACCAGATAAAGTTGTTGTAGATAAATTATTATTAGCAACTATAACAATATCACCAGAAGTTAAAGCTGTGCCGGGATATGTGGGCCCTGTCGCAATAATCTTGATAGCATTTTGAACACTTAGGCTGCTTGTATCATTAATAATTCTAACCTCAGATTTCTCAATTATCGTATCAACATTTCCAGTAATTCTACTTTTCACAGAACCATTAATTTGATAACTATGATTGCCTCTTATTTCTTCTTCACGATTTCCACCACCATCACCAGCACCAACTTTGACACGATGGTTCTTGTGTATCTTTTGAGTATAGTTTCCTTCTACTTCTAAATGGTAATCGCCCTTGATGAGCTCTCTTACTGTTCCTGCTACTGTCAAGTTGACATCACCAGATATAGAAACATTTGAGCTACCAGCAACAATCTCATAGTTGTCTCCAACTATCTTGACAACCCTTGAGCCTATAGGATGTATCTCTTCAAATGTTCCAGAAGTATGTTGTGTAAATAATCTTTCTTGGCCAGGAGAATCATCTATCTCATGTATATGTCCAGACTCACTTTCAGTAACATGGTTGTAAGGATATTGTGAAGAACGATAATCCTCTTCATTTTTTGTTACTGATTTAGGATGCGGCTCGTTCCAAAATCCACGAGTCTCTTCAACAGCAGCATCTGATACTTGTTGAAGAAAGGGCTGCGTTGCAATAGGAATGCCTGTACCCTTTACCTCTGTAGCAGTACTGCTATCATCAACACCAACAGTTGTATCAACTATTGATGGATCACCACGCAACCTTTGTAGTCTTCTATTGATAAGAGAGTTATGTGTCTCTGAAGTCTTGCCTTGTGCTAAACGATTAGTATCTCTTTCTCCAACACTATGACCAGACTTCATAGTATACTCAACACCATCTACGGGATATGGACCATAGGTAGGAGTGCCTTTATATTCTACTTGTTTTGAATCCTTTGGTACTTCAGGATGCCGTGGATCATTAAACCCTTCAGTATAATCTGCTGAATCAGAAGGAGCTCCAGGCAAAGAACCTATAATGACGGGTTGCTGTTTTTCTTGTGCATCCCGAAAGAAACCAATTACCCAGCTGCCCTCAACAAGAAATGAAGGTGTACTGCCCATCCCGTGCATAGAGGGGTCTGTTACAGGATGCATGACATGCGCCCATGGCAAGTCAACAGTAGGAAGCGAATTTAAATCTTCTGTATGAAATCCAAGACAACGAACTCGAACTCTACCCAAGAGCTCAGGATCATTTCTATCTTCTACAACACCAACGAACCAGATGAACCCATCCTGACCCATAAAGTAACTTTGTTCAGCCATAATAATCCTTTAATCAGTCTTTCGACTATTTATAAGGATTAGTGCAAGTCTGGATCGCGCCCTAAATGTTTCCCGCCGTGGTCATGATTATATCTTTGCGTGTCTAATTGCCAATCTGGATGTTGTTCTTTATAAAGAAGAAGCAAACTATTTGCTTCTACGTTCGATAGATTATCACATAGACAATTATTATTGTGAATTATTCTATATCTAATCATCGTAGGTCATATTTAGTTAATGTGGGTTTTAATATAACCATTTAGCTATATTTTTAAACTCTTCACTTATACCAGTAGCATTTCGAGCCTCCATGCCAGTAACTGACTGCCACGGATTCATTCCAAGGTTTCCTGCTATAACAATACGATCATGATCACATTCCTGTTTCGGAACAGAGTGCCTAATCCAGCCAGGAAATAAAATCATATTACCACTTTTAGGTTGTATTGAGTGTGAAGAATCATCAAATACCAATGGTGAACATCGGTTGCAACACTCCACATTATACACCCAACTCCATATCATTGGCCAATGTTCATGGGTCTTAGTATAGTTGCCCTTAGAATATGTAGCACCCCAGCAATCATAGGGCATTAATGAAACCCCGGGCCGTGGAGAATTTTGATATGCAACATCTATCGCAAGTCGGCACAGTTCCATAAAATCGCGATTTGATTCCTGCATATACCAACCTGTCATGCTTCCTTGTACATTGGTACTAAGTTTCTGCACATCTCCAATATCCCGACATGTTTGTGCAAGTCGTTTTTGAAGTACTTCATCCGACAAATCCTTTTGCACCACAGGAAATTTTACGTCAAATTGCACAGAGGAAGGATTAGTTCTTAGCTGTGTAAGTTTCTTTTCCTCAATCTTGTTTTCTTTTTTTATATTAGTCACAATAGATTTTAATGAGCTCATGTGAACGGTGGCTCCTCTGGAAACCAATACCATCCTGTAGCAATATATTTGGAGTGAGTATGTACAGGATTACCGCGATGCTGATACATCCATGCAGAAGGGAATATACAACCCATACCTTGTCTTGGTTGTATACGAATTTTCTCATATAAAAATTCTGTCTCTCCTTCTCCTTCTGGAATATCATTCAAGTAGATAGTCCAAACCAATGCTCGTTTACAGTTTTCAACATGACTTATCTCTGCATGAAAATTATGAAACCCGCCACCCATAGGATTTGTACGTTGTATTTTAGATTCTGGTGTAGTAAGTGTTCTAGCACCCCGATATGCATAAGGAAATTCTTTTAAATAATCTCTCATCATATCAAACTTTACTTTTTGCAAAGGACTGTATAATTCAGAAGCCTCTGTAAGCCACATCTGCTTATCTTTACGAGTTTCACGATTTGTTTCTACAGTTTTTACCTCCGGCTCACTTTCAAACCATTCAATTAGAGATTCACACATCTCTTTTGATAAAGCATTATCAAAACCTCTCACAAAATTACGAAGCATTATTTTTTATCCATGTTTAAATTACCAGAAATCATGATACGGTCATGATCACATTTATGTATTGGAACCTCATGTTGCAACCATGAAGGAAACACAATCATTTGAGAAGTCTTCGGTGACACACTCAAAGGGTTTTGTGCTTTAGGAAACACCAGAGGCGAACAGTCTTCACAAGCAAACACGCAATAGGTATACGACCAGAGAGATGGCCAATGATTATGCATATTTGTTGACTGTCCTGTAGTATAAACTAATCCCCAAGTGTCGCTTAGATACAGAGGAACCTTTACTGGATTGCCATCGGTATCTGTTTTTGTTGCAAGAGGACAAGCATTCGCAATCTCCATAGCCTTTTCTGAAACAAGTACAAAGGATTCATAGACGGTATGCATATCCCAGCGATTCATAAGACATTTCGCTGCGGTTCGGCCTTGAAGATAATCTCCAGACTCTCTTATATCTTTTTCTAGTTGGTCATTGTCCAACCCTGATATCTGTTTTACCTTGACAGGATATTTATCAGTAAAGTGCGGCCACGGCGCCATATCCTTGCCA
>Ga0209403_10007647_pt1 | contig 10606 bp, 12 predicted proteins | sample ArcticOcean_MG_C_8_FD_187440 | JGI IMG/M metagenome (GOLD analysis project Ga0209403, IMG submission 187440) | Marine microbial communities from western Arctic Ocean - ArcticOcean_MG_CB11_86 (SPAdes) (version 2) | ecosystem: Environmental > Aquatic > Marine > Oceanic | place: Arctic Ocean...
AGATCATCTCATCCCAGGACTGTTGGCCCCACGGCACTTCACGGGTCGGGTCAGGATTAGCCAGGTTTTGCGCCGAGTTGTCCCACCATTTGGTGAAGAGGATCTTGGTACCAGCCGGCATGACCTTAGGCTCGGCCAAGCGATACGTCGTTTGCCAGTTGAAATCGTAGTTCGGAACCGACAGCAATAGCTCCTTGCTACCATCGGGATACTGCGCTGCGAACTTCGCGGCTTTGCCGCGGAAATGCGAATGCGGCAACAAATCATAGACCAGCACGTCATCGCTAAAGGCACGTTCGGTCGTATGCGCATGTGCTTTCGCACCGGCCGGAATCTTGAGCCGCGGATCGGCCAGAATCATTCGCTTGATCGTGTGCTCAGGCTGTTCGTCGTAGAAGTAGACACCCATGCGCGAATGGTCGGTCGTGGCTACACCAGACGTCGTGTAGTGCATTTGAAACTGAATCGTGGCGTTGGCCGGTAAGAACGTTCCTGTGCCTTCCGGCAACGGTGTTCCAATCCGGCCGGGCACATAGCCCGACAGGCCACCGCCATTGCGTCGCGACAATCGACCTTTGCGCGGACCTTCGGTTTCCATTTCTCCAAACGTGGTAATCACATGGTGCAGAACCGAGCGTTCGCCAGGCGCGATTTGCGAGGCGCGCACCCAGACATCACGATCCAGCGGGTTGTCGACTTGCAAATATTGGTAGTCGACGACGCCGGAGGCGGGCACGTCGGTCGGAGGAATGTGCACAATGAGATCTGGCTCACCGAGATCACCCCAAACCGGTTGTGACGTGACATTGTCTGCTAACGGATCGCTACCTGCGCCGCGTGGTGCACCCGCATTGATCCAGTTGACTAGCGTTCTGCGATCGCCACTGCTCATTGCTCGATCGTTCGCCCAATGTCCAACGGCCGGATCGGCGTGCCACGGTGGCATACGTTGGGTCATCAGGACCTCTTTGATCATCGGCGAGAAGCCCAAGATCATGGTGTAGTTGTCCATCGACCAGGGTCCGATGCCGCCGGTCCGATGACACGACACGCAATTTTGCTGCAGGATCGGCGCGACTTCCTTGGCGTAGGAAATGTCCGCGTGGCCTTCTTTGCTTGCGAAATCGACCGCACACCCTGCAACGTCAGTTTGTGCTCGAGCAACCGGCCGACCCTCCACTACGTCGCCTAAGGCTTCGGCAAGGTCTTGCCCAACCGCGCCGCGATAAGCGAGCTTCCAGGTCTTGGGATCGACAACGAATACTTCGCCTGCTTGGCTCACGCCAAGTAATTCACCGACCAACTGTGCGTCATCGAGCAATATCGGCGTTGCAATGCCTTGCGCCGCAATACTCGCGCGGTCGTCGACTCGCGATGAGTTGATCATCATGAATTGTACGTTTTTGCCGGCAAACTCTTTTTGCAGTGCTTCGTACTTCGGCAGTGCCGACTCTACGGCTGCGCAAGAGTTGTCTTGCACCATCATTACCACGGCGTCCATGTCGCTGAAGTAATAAAGGTGGTGCGACGTGCCCGTCTGGTCCATCAATCGAAAGTTATCCACACGGTCGCTCGGAGCCAATGCCATCGCCTGGCTCGCTATCAAGAGTGCGATTACAGCTATATATCTCGCCATTCCAATCCCCTTAAAAGTTGCGGCTTTGGTCGCGGCACTATCCACGACATTCTAACAAAGCTACGCGAGAGAATAGCGTATTTCCCTATTTCGCGAAAACGATTAATTCGCGGTTTGCAGCACCGTCTGTATCGCACTTTCCAGGGCTTCCGGGTTAAATCCCCAGGGCCCGGGTTCGCCTTGAAACGCTATCCGGCCACCCTTTTCCAGCAAATACAGCCGATCCGGCAACGCCCCGTAGGCGCTGGCTATCCCATCGTCAAGATCATCTACTACGACTGGCATTCGAATCTTAAGCTGCAAGGCACAACTGGCCGCAACGTCGACCCGCTCATCGCGCGTGGTGGGGTCGTTTACCCGAATATCCGCATCACGGTTTGGCGTAACCACCCAACCTTCTTCGGGATGCGCCTCGCGAATGTAAACAACGAGGCAATGTACTGTCTCGGCGTAGCGCTCCCACATAGCATGCAAGGGCCCCAACTGGGCCCGAAACGGAGGTCACGTATACGAACCAAAGATAAGGGCCACCGGCTTTTCACGGGCCGCGGCAAGAAGATCAAACTGCTCCTCTGTGACATTTTCGCGGCCGTCGCTAAAGTCGTAAAGCGGACTGCAAAAGTTGTACGCCATGTCGCCAGCGCTTAGATCAGGTGTTGCGGGTCGGCCAGCACTTCCATCGGTGTTTTCGGTGAATCCTCGGGCGTAAACGCTTTCCAATCAAACCCTTCGGGTAGCTTTTTATTGCTCATATTCAATCCCTCCGCGGGATGAGAGGCGGCGTTGCGGCCATCATAGGCGACTCTCGCCGTTATACCGACATCCTCGCTCTACTGACAGAGGCGTACGTCGGTGCTATGTTGGTTCGACGCCAATTCGAGAGGAGTGCGCAATGCAATTCACGATTACTTATTGCCAGTCCTGAAACTACAAGCCTAAAGCGGTCAGTTTGGCTGCAAAACTCGAAGCACGGTTCGCGACCCAAGCCACGTTAATTGCAGGCAGCGGCGGCATATTCGATGTCACCCGAGACGGGGCGCTTGTGTACTCGAAGCACGCGACCGGCAATTTCCCCGACGAAGAGGCCCTGATCGCCGAACTTGGATAGAGGCCCGTTCTTCTCCTATTCGCTCCTATTCGCTCCTATTCGATGGGCTCCTATTCGATGGGATAGCGCCACGGCTCAGGTTGGACCGCGTCTTCATCGACCGTCCACAGCGGCATCGCGATGTCAGTCCCGATGTCCTTAAACACCACTCTAACTCGGGTCCCGATGCCAACGCTTTGCACCATCTCGGGGGGTGCCAACGCGCCATCTGCCATAGCGAGGTTTGCTTGGAAGCGTAGCCCGTCATATTCGTTCGGCTCGTCACGTTGCTCGTCGAGCTCAACCAACAACAATAGATAAGGCGTATGTTCGCGAAACTCGCGCTGAATCGCGTGGTGAACTTCACCATACGAATAGACCGTCCCTTTGCCGCTAACCGCAACCCACGTCGAATTTTCTTCGGCGCAAAATGGGCAAGCCGTTGTTGGCGGCACTCGCTTGTATCCGCACGAGGTGCACTCCTGCACGCGCAGTTCATGCTGGCCGCAGTGGCGGAAGAACGCTTGGTTTGCCTGATCCAAATCATCGACATAGACCGGCATGCCTAGATATTCGCCTTCGAGCGCCATTATGCTCCCCTCGCTAGGACTAGGGCGGACCCAAACCCTGGGGTACCCCACCCCATGTTCGCGGTCAGCTCAATGTCTTTGATCTGGCGACATCCACCCTCGCTGTAGTCAAAGGTGTGCTTACGTTTGCCATCGAGATCGACGGGACAGCTATCGTCGACATCGTGGCGCAGCTGCCGGACGTTTTCGATCACCATGTTGATGCCATGGGTATAGCCCTCGCACAGATGTCCGCCGCTGGTGTTATTGGGTCGCGCACCGCCCAGGCGGGTGACGCCGGAGCTGACATAGTCGCCGCCTTCGCCTTTTTTGCAAAACCCATAGTCTTCAAGCTGCAACATGGTTGTGAACGTAAACGCATCGTAGGAGCCAGTGGCTTGAATGTCCTGTGGAGAAACGCCCGCGTTCGGCCACAGAATATCTTTGGCCCAATGACCCGCTACGGTAGAGATGGGTCCAGATTGATAGTGGTTGTCCGGCCGCGGCTTCATGCAGCGCCCCACCACGGATTGGATGACTGCCGGTGTATGTTTGCAATCTTTTGCGCGGTCGATCGACGTCACCACCAGCGCCGTCCCGTTATCAGTCTCCACACAGCAATCGAGCAAATGGAGCGGTTTGACGATCATTCGACTCGACAATACGTCATCCACACTCACCCTTTGGTTGTAGTAGGCCTTGGGATTGTTAGACGCATGCTCTGAGTGAATGACTTTCACATGTGCCACCTGCTCAGGCGTGGTGCCATAGTCGTACATGTGGCGCATGAAGGTCTGGCTGAACATTTGTCCTGCACTCGACAACCCGCCGCCACGTGACAACAACGCATCCCCCGATAGGGCTGAACGTCTCCTGCGGCCAGTGCCGCCCGTGCGCACCTGACTGAAGCCATTCATCGCACGAAAAATGACGACCGTACTGCACATGCCAGCTTCAATGACACCGATCGCAATACCCACCAATGCTTCGGTGCTCGAACCGCCGCCGTTAACATCCATATAAAAGTTGGGCCGAATGCCTAGGTCACCTGCAACTGCGGGAGATGACGTCGAGTCATTCAGGCTGTAAGAGAGCATCCCATCGACGTCGGCCGGTTTTAGCCCAGCATCTTCGATCGCCGCCCGCACTGCCCGCGTGCCAAGCACCCGGGTCGAGACCCCTGAACCCCTGGTATACCCCGTCTCGCCAACACCAACGACGGCATATTTGCCGCGTAAGTGTTTCGGCGAAGTTGAATCGATTTCCCGATCCGCCTGCTTCCCCTCCATCCGCTGTCTCCCTCATAGCTCCATCGTCTTGACTTTAGCCGATGGCGAACAATGGAGCCAACACCAGTGTTAAAAGTGGATATAAAGAATGAGTCAAAATGTGAATCTGGACGATTTAGGCAACCTGGCGGAGCTTGTGGGCGCAATAGGCGTAATAGGCGTAATAGGCGTAATAGGCGTAATAGGCGTAATAGGCGTAATAGTTTCGCTGATCTACCTTGCGATGCAAATCCGGCGCAGCTCAGAAACCGAGCGCATGTCCACCTATCGAGCCATCGTTTCCGATTTTGGCTCGCTCAATCAGAGCACTGCCAGCGACCCGGAGCGTACACTTCTTTTCGCGAGAGGGTTAGAAACCGACCTATGGCGAGCTCGCCGAGGCAGAGAAAGCACTGAACCCGATGTAGCCATCATCGCCTACCGCACGCTTGCCCAACAAGAAGCGGCTCAAGCTAGCTGAAACCCTTCGTATTCATTCGCCACAACCTGTTCGCAGCGTTCCCGATAGCGCGGATAGCCGCCTACGTATGGCATGAAAATGCGCGGCTTGCCAGGTATGTTGGCCCCTAGATACCATGAACTACAGGTGGGTGCTGTGTACATGGTGCCCACGGCCACCTCATTCACATGTTCGATCCACTCTTGCTCTGCATCTTCGGTCGGCTCAATGGACTGAACATTGTTGTCACCCAAATAGCCAATACAATCGCCGATCCAATTGATGTGCTGCTCGATGGCAACCAACATGTTGCACAAAACAGACGGACTACCCGGCCCAGTTACGGTAAACAAATTCGGAAATCCATTCATCTGAAGACCGAGATAAGCCACTGGTCCATAGCGCCACTTTTCTGCTAGCGGCTGTCCTTCGCGGCCCGTGATGTTTGCCTTCAGAAGGGCACCGGTCATTGCATCAAAACCCGTCGCATAGATCAGGACATCCAATTCGATGTCAGCATCTTCGGTTCGAATCCCATTGGCAGTCACCGTTTGTAGCGGCGTCTCCTGCAAATTGATGAGGGTCACATCATCCCGATTGAACGTCTCATAATAGTCTCGATCGAGTACTTGGCGTTTACAGCCGAGTCCATAGTTCTTAGGCAACAAGCGATCAGCAACTAGCGGGTCTTTGACGATTGACCGGATCCCTTCGCGGAATAATTCGTTGGCGACCTCATTCGCCTCGAGGTCAGCGTAGACGTCGCGAAATGAGAGCAAGACCCCAACGCCTCTCGTCTCTATAGCTTCTCGACGCTCCTCCTCGGAAAGTTGCAGTATCTGATTGACCGGCGCCTTAGCAGCCTCCGTGTTGGGCTTTTTGTTAACACTCTTGACGGGGGAAAACGCGGAGATTCCCCCCATGTTCTTCTGCTGCAGTGCACGAATTGTTCGATAGTTGTCACGGAATTCCTGTTGTACCTCGGACCGCATAGGTTTTCGGTTGGCAGGCACTGTGTACACGGGCGAGCGTTGGAATACGTACAGCTGCTCCGCCAACTTGGCAAGCTCTGGGATCGCTTGGACCCCCGAACTACCCGTACCGATTATCCCGACACGCTTGCCTGTGAGGTCGACTTCATGCTTCGGCCACAAACCAGTGTGGAAGACTTCACCTTGGAAATCGTCGCCGCCCGGAAGTTTGGGCTGGTTTGGGACCGACAGACAACCAGTTGCCATGATGCAGAAACGCGCCTGCAATACCTGGCCATCCTCGCTCGTCAACCGCCACAAATTCTCTTCGTCTTGATACTCGACCGCGGTGACTCGCGTGTTGAAGCGGATATCGCGCCGCAAATCGAACCGATCGGCGACGTGATTGGCGTAGCGCAAAATGTCGGTTTGCGCTGAAAACACTTCCGGCCAATCCCACTCTTGCTGAAGCTCTTCGGAAAACCCATACGAATATTCGAGACTTGGCACATCACAGCGGGCCCCAGGATAGCGGTTCCAGTACCAGGTGCCACCCACGTCACTGCCCGCTTCCAAGACAACAACGTTGAGGCCCTGGTTGCGCAACCGGTAAAGACCGTAAAGACCTGCAAAACCAGCCCCAACAATGACTACGTCTGGATCGTTCATACTTGTCGTATTACTCGCAAACCGTCGATTCTAATCCGAACGCCAGTCTACTTGTAAGTAGCGAATTAGCTCGCGTGCGGTTTGCACCCGCTCGGCGGGATCTTTCTTGAGGTAGCGCATGGTGAGTTCTTCCAACAACCGCGGACCATCGAAGTTAGAGACTTGCGACGGCGGAACCGGCTGCTGCTCCAACCTACTCTCCACAATGTGGTCAACGCGTTCAACTTGTGCGGCTGTACGTCCGGCCAAAACCTCGTAGAGGACCGCTCCCAAGCTGTACAAATCCGTACGGGCATCGATCGTTGGGGCCCGGTTGATTTGCTCGGGCGACACATACGAAACCGTCCCCTGTAGCTCCCCCCGCCCGGTCAAGGATAAATCCCCCTCAATCTCCCGGCTTGCAACTTCCGTCGCCACATCCGATGTTCCGTCGGGATTCCAGACTTTGGCCAAGCCCCAATCTAAGAGCAGCACTTCGCCAAATGGCCCACGAGAATGTTTTCGGGTTTTATATCGCCGTGGGCAACCCGGTGTTCGTGAGCGTAGGCAAGCGCATGACCGATCTGGCTAATGACATCAACTAGCCGGGTGAGATCATACCGTTCGCAAAAGTCCAGAATCTCGCGCAACGTTTAGCCATGCACCCGTTTCATCGTGAAGTAGTAATGGTCACTATTGTCGCGTCCGAGTTCGGAAGTCGGGATCGTGTTTGGGTGTTGCAGCATAGCCGAGACCCTTGCTTCGCGAACAAAGCACTGCTTCTCAATCGGATCGTCGGCAAATTCGCGGCGCAACATCTTGTAGCAAACGACCCCAGACAAGTGCAGGCCCTTGCAAGACTTGATCAGCGATTTGCCGCCTTAGCAATCGTTACGAAGTAGGCACACCCAGTATTGGGGCTCAGTTTGTTCGGCAGCGCCCGATCGGTGTCCTCAAGGTAGCTTCAGGCGTACTCTTCCTTCGGTGGTTGTGGAAACTTCAACATCTAGAGTGGATTCATGGCCGGCTGATCCGCGGACATTGTATTCACGAAAACTGCTCGGCTGTGTAATCGCGGGTTAGCAGCTCTAACAGGTGACCATTCGGATCATGAAAATAGACACCGCGACCGCCGTTCCAATGGTTGGTCTGGCCGTCTCGAGAACTCCCCGGCCCGCTTCCAAAGGTTAATCCCCACGCTTGCACACGATCGAAGATTTCGTCGAATTCGTCTTCACTGACTTTGAACGCATAGTGCTGAGAATTGAAATGCTCGCGGGTATCGAAATCCAAGGTGAGACCTTGGTTTTTGATCTGGACCGGGGCGAAATGCCCAAGCGGGCCGTCGTAGGAAAAGCCGAAAAGATCGGCGTAAAACTGCGCAGACGCCGTGTTGTCGTGCGCGGGAACGATGGTGTGGTTTAACTCGATCGTCATACGCTGACTCCTGTGGTCGCCACCAGACCTTAACCCTAGCCGGCCATGCAGACAAATCTCGGTTCAGGAAGCAGACTCTAACGTCACCAATTCCTCCAACGAGTCGCCATTCTCATAGCGTTCGATCAGCCTTTCCGGATCAAACGTGACCCCGATCGGGTTCTCAGCAAACGCAGTGCTTGTCATGTAGCCGTTTAGTTCTTCTTTGGTCGGGAAATTCTCAACCTGGAACTCGATCCGCACACCATCAGGGTCTTCGTAATAGATCGAGGTCGTGAGCCCATGATTGATTGGCCAAACCGGTGAGATCCCTTCGCTTTTCAGACGCTTATACAAACACAACAGATCCTCAAGAGATGCCAACGTATAGGCAACATGATCAACGCCCGGCGCGCCACGTGGCACATCATCCTCGTTTGGTGCCTTGGCTATTGCAACCCTGTGGTGCTCGTCATCATAGGTCATGAACGCGATCGCTTCATTGCGATGCTGGATGCGCATGCCAAGCACTTTCTCATACCACGCTACAGACGCGTCGAGATCACGGGCGCGCACAACAAAATGCGCGAACTTGGTGGGTTGGACAGCTTTGGCTGCGTCAACGGTGCGTAACATGGCGTCCTCCTCAGGTACGGTGACACGAAATTCGTGCATGAATCGCGAGCGCCAATGTCACCAGGTTTTGCGCGCTGGCGCTACACCCGGACCGGGCAATTCGCGGCTAAATAGCCTTTAGAGGGTGTTTTGCGACACCCTCTAAAGCCTCTCCCACACAGATTAACAACAGCCTATCAAACCGTCCCCACCGAGTTAGCTCCTCCGAGGAGAGAGAACCGCTATGAGAACATCCACCCTTGAGGATTGGGATGGGCCTCTTCGTTGTCGAGGTATTTGATGGCTTTGACGCAGCGAATGATCAGCCAGACGATCCAAAACAGGTATACAAACCCACCAATCACGATGAGCAACAAGATGCCACCAACGATCGTGAACAAAAGCCCGATCCAAAACGTACGAATCTGGAATTCGTAGTGGCTTTGCAGCCAATCCGGACCGTCACCGCGATTGACATAGGCCATAACCACGCCAACTACGCCGGCAATACCGCCGGTTACGAGGCCGACAAGGTAAAGGACATAAATGATCTTTACGGTGCCCGCTTTGTCTGATTCGCTCATGGTGACCCCTTTGCTTGGTTTTTTTATGGCGCGGAACGGCTACGGTTAGCAACCACGTAATGCATCAGGCAAATGCGTCGGCCAGTTTTTGGTCTACAAGCCAAGTATTCACGGCCACGCGCGCGTCGCTGTCCAAATTGTCAATTCGCTCGATTAGCATTTGCCGCGACTGTTCTGGATAAGGCCGGGACAAGTAGCTCACATCTTCGCCATAAATCTCCGTATGGAACGCCTTAGCGCCAGCCATCTGCGCATCTCGGTTGGCTAGTGCGTAGCGTTTATAGGTTGTGGGCATCTCGCCCAAGACATGCTGGGCAAAAGGCGTGGACGCAGGGAAAGGCGCGAGTTCACCAGCGCCATCCCAGTCGTCGGCCCGACGTTCGGCCCAATCCACAACGGTTGGATACCCCGCGACCACTCTTTTCGGCACCGGATCCATGTTTGTGTGCGCACGCAACCCGCCGAGAACAATGCAATCAAGCGCCGTTGGGCGGTCGCCTAAAAGAAAAGCTGTGTCCTTAAGCTGCGCTTCGGCCGCTTCGAGAATCCGCACATACTCGTCCTCCGCCGCTTGGCGTTGTTGCGCGGATTCTGTTCCGGTTGCGCGGCAGGCGCGCGGCCCCCAGCTCAGCACGCGTTGCGCAGCTTCACGGTTGCCACCCGCCATCCGCATGGAGGCAAACTCGGCACTCTCGGGGTAGTGCCAACGATAGTGCACCATCGTTCGCGCTAGCCACTCATCAAAATGTTCTTCTAACACGTGTACCAACACCCCCAGTTTGCCTGCGGGAAACATTGCCCGGGACGGGTGCCGACCATCCAGCATTCGTAGTAATGGCGTGGTGTCGCCAATCATCCAGTTTTCCGGCGTATGCAATACCGGCACTTGGTGGGTGCCCGACCGTGCCTCGATCGACGGATCCTGTTTTGGCTTGAATTCATAGTCGGCGCCGTAAAAAATCAATGCCGCTTCCAACTTGCGCGAGAAGTAGCTAAGTTCGCCGCCGTAGATTGTGTACTGTACCAAGCGTTTTCTCCTGTGAATTTGTTGTTTGATTATGGTGTAGGTACTGCTTCAGAGGCTGTCGCATAACACCCTCTGCAGCACTTATTCCCGCGTTTCGCGCCCTCGCGCCTCCGCTGCGCTCCGCACATCCATGTGCTCATTTGGCCCAAAATCAACCAACTACAGTGGTCGCTTTTGCTTGGCCATCCTCCTAGTCATAAGGAGGCCAGATCCCAGAGGCGGTTTCACAACAGCCTCTTCACCAAGGAGGCCCGCGGCTCTAAAATCTGCCCGGACCTCCGCCGGCAGGGTTTGGGTAAAGTAACCCGTATTCGCCGTCGCCTCT
>Ga0209403_10007649_pt1 | contig 10606 bp, 8 predicted proteins | sample ArcticOcean_MG_C_8_FD_187440 | JGI IMG/M metagenome (GOLD analysis project Ga0209403, IMG submission 187440) | Marine microbial communities from western Arctic Ocean - ArcticOcean_MG_CB11_86 (SPAdes) (version 2) | ecosystem: Environmental > Aquatic > Marine > Oceanic | place: Arctic Ocean...
GTACTCGGCGCGGCCTCTGCGTTGCCGACCGCTGCACGCTGCGATCCTCGCGGACCGCCTAGGGGTCGAGACACTGAGCGATGAGGGCGGACCCTCGTCGTGGGCCGCTCATGCCGACGCCGTGCGCCAAGGGCTCGACGATGGGCTCACGAGCGCACTAGCTGATGCCGGCCTAGATGCCAAGCTCTACGAGCTGCACGGTGCTCTCGCCACGGCGCTCCAGGGTCATGATGTCGCCGCCCGGTGGCTGGACGGGGAAGATGTCTTCGGGGAGAGTCTCGCCCCTGTTGCCATAGAGAGTCGCTAGGATCAGCCACCCTACCCGATGATGTCGTACGGGTACCACGACGCGACCGCCTTCCCTTCCTGAAGGGCCGGGCGGAAGCTCCACTCCGAGGCCTCCCGGATGAGCTGACGGTTCAGGTCACCACTGCCAGTCGGCGGTTCGAGACGCGTTGAATCAGGGATAACCTGCCCGAGCTCGTTCACGAAGACCCACACTCGCACCTTTTTGCCGCGCAGGCCTTCGTGGTTGGTCGGAATGATCATACTCTGCGGGGCTGCGGGCTTGAGCCGGTAAAAGCCCTCATCCGAATTTCCGCCGTCGCCTTCCCCGTCGCCATTCTCCAGGCCGGGCGCTTCGTCGAGGCCCGGCTCCTCGCCCAAGACCGACGCCGCGTCCGTCACGATTTCCTGTTCAAACTGAACCGGCTCGATCGGGATGTCGGTCGGGATCGGGATGAGAGGCGGCACGATTTGAACCGGTGGCGGTGCTCGCAGGCTCACCGCCTGCATCGAACCTCGTGCCGCACGATTGTCGCCCGCGCGCGGCCCAGCGGCTGCGAAGGGCGAGAGTGGAATCACCGCTCCGCGTGACCCCAAAATAATCAACAGGTGCAGGAGTAACGACAGCCATAGCCCCGTTCGCCAAATACGGCGCTCGTGGCGTCTGCGATCCTCGGCTCTGAAGTCGTGAAACTCGCTCATGCTGAGAAAGACGTCTGTGGGGTCACTTGCCCCACATACTACCGACCATGACGGGGCCGTGTTTCGGAATGAGCCGACCTACACATATATTACCTATCTCGTAGTTATCATCTGGGCGTCGGGTGGCCCCGTCGATCAACACTTTTTGGGGGATTCGGCACGTGGCGGGGACAAATCCGAGCGACTTCGAGCAGCAGGTCTTGCTGGCGGTATAGCGGCTGAGTGACGGTGCCTATGGCGCCTCCGTGCGCGACGAACTGGAGAGACACACCGACCGGTCGGTCGCACAGGGCGCGATCTATGTGACGCTCATGCGTTTGGAGAAGAAGGGCTGGCTCCGCTCCCGACTCGCCGACCCCACGCCCGTTCGAGGAGGAAAGTCGAAGCGTTATTTCGAAATCACAAGCGAGGGCATGACCGGCGTGCAGGCAGCTCGCCAGGAGATGGATCGTCTTTGGGAAGGCCTGCCACAACGGCAGAACGCTGAGGCCGTACCGTTGAGTCGTCACCGTCCTCCTCTAGCGGCTCGTGCGCTGCTCCGCCTGTTGCTGCCCGGATCTATCCACGAGTCCTTCGCGGGCGACCTAGAAGAACGGTTTCACCGTTTGGCCAAATCGAACCCGCGAGCGGCACGGCGCGGCTACTGGACAGACGTGTTGTCCCCAACCGTCCGCCGTTTTCGCAGCGAGGCACGGGGAATGCCCCTGCCCCCGGGCACATCGCCCGCCTCCGGAACAGGAGATGGATTCGTGCGACCTCTGCTCACAGACCTGAAATTCGCCGTCTGGATGCGAACACCCAGGTTGAAGCACATGGAATCACCGCACGCATGCCTCTGGACCTGGGCACGACCATCTTCCCAGTGGACGTACCCGGGGTCGAACCGCCTCCGGGTCAGAACCGGCATCGTCCTGAGGCGACCTAAGTAACACCGGGGTACTTCGACGCCATGGGCATCGCGATTCTCGAGGGCCGAGACTTCGACGCGACCGACGACGAGACGAGCCAGAACGTGATCGTCATCAGCCGCACGGCTGCGGAACGATGGTGGCCCGGAGAGAGCGCCGTCGGCAAAGTCGTGCACCCCAGCGGTGATACCGAGGACCCGCGTGTGGTCGTTGGTGTCGTCGGCGACGTGAAGATCTGGAGCCTGGGTGAGCCGCCTCGCGCCTACGTCTATTGGCCGTTCCAACAAGACGGAGCAAACGACTCATTCTATGTCACGGCCCGCGGGAATATGCCGCCAGGCGAACTCGCCGCATTCATTCGCGGTGAGGCGCGATCGATCGATCCGGAAATCTTCCTGACCTCGGTCGGCACGATGGACGACCACCTGGCCTACATCTACTTCCGCCCTCGCATGGCGGCGGCAATGCTCTCGCTGGTGGGTGGGCTGGCGCTCGTGCTCGCGTGCATCGGGCTTTATGGGATGGTGGGCTACGGGGTGTCCCGGGGGACACGCGAGATGGGGATCCGCCTCGCGCTTGGAGCGGATCGGCAGAGCGTGGTGCAGCTCGTGCTCAGGGGCGGGCTCGCGCTCGGGGCGGTCGGGGGTGCTGTCGGGATCGCCTTGTCGCTGGGTCTCGGGGGACTCGTCGAGCGGTTCCTCGTGGGTGTAGACGGCGTCGACGTTCTGGCGTTGTTGGCGGCGCCTGTCCTGCTCGGTCTGGTAGCCGTCACCGCTACCTACGTGCCCGCGCGGCGTGCGAGCAGAGTCGACCCGGTACAGGCGTTGCGGACCGAACGAGGCTCGGTGAACTTCCGTGTACGCGAAACGCGGGCGGCTCTGAGTAGGTGTCGCCGGCAGTTCTTTCAGGTGCTTCCGATCGGTGCTGTGCGCCTCCGCATGGACCCAGCGACAACCCAAGACACGTCCGCCAGCACTTCTCGTGCACGGGCCTTCTACGAGCTGACCAAGCCCGGCATCGCCGGGTACGTGATGATCACGGCCGGAGCGAGCGCCTTCGTCGCATCCAGCGGCACGCTCGGGCTCCTGACTGCGATACACACGATGCTCGGCACCGGGATCGCGACCGCGGGAGCTCTCTCGCTGAACCAGTACGCCGAGCGCGACTACGACGCGAAGATGATCCGCACACGCGGACGGCCGCTCCCCTCGAAGCGTCTCGAGCCGATGGAAGCGTTCGTCTTCGGTGCGACGCTTCTCCTTGGAGGCTTGATTTATCTAGCGCTTGCCGTCGGCACGCTTCCGGCGGCAATCGCGGCTGCGAGCGCCTTGGCTTATCACGGCGTATACACTCCGCTCAAGACCCGGTCGTACGTGGCCACCCTAGCAGGGGCGCTGCCGGGCGCCCTGCCGATGCTCATCGGGTGGACCGCCGCAACCAATTCCATCGATCGCGGGGGCCTGGCACTCTTCGCCATCGGATACCTCTGGCAACTACCGCATGTGCTGGGTCTGGCTTGGATGCTTCGGGAAGACTACGCGCGTGTCGGTTTCAAGCTGATCCCGGGGGGTGGTGCCAGGGTGATCGGATTCCACATGGTACTGGCGACGGGATTGCTCGTGCCCGTGAGTTGGCTCCCCACATATCTAGGCTACACCGGCATGATTTACGCAGTCGGAGCCACTGCTCTCGGCGCCGGCTTCATGTTCACCGGGGTTAGAGCCGCAATGGATCTGACCGATGCCCGCGCCAGGAGGTTGTTCTTCGCCTCGTTGCTCTACCACCCGCTCCTGTTGGCTTTCATGCTCTTTGATACGGTTCGGGTGTAGTAGGATCGTGAGCCCCCCGGTCCCATCCCTCTTCCAGTGGACGGCAGCACATGACAAATGAGCGCCGAGAGCGCGGAAGCATCGCCATGATCAGACTGTCAGCACTCATTTGGTCTGCTGCGGGGCGCTGCCTAGTCCTGGCCCTAGCCCTGACGGCACTTCCTAGCCTCGCAACGGGCCAGGCACCGGACCGTGCGAGGGCGCGCGAGCTCGGCATCACGGTGGGCATCCTCCCAACTGGAGAGAACAACGCGATTACCGACGTGGCAGGCGTTCTGGTGGGTCAGACTACGGTGTCCGACGGCGTCTCGGTTCAAACCGGTGTTACCGCGATCCTACCGCACAGCGGCAATCCCTATCTCAGCCGCGTTCCTGCGGCCATCCACGTGGGCAACGGCTTCGGCAAGCTGCTCGGCGTAACACAGGTCCGCGAACTCGGCGAACTGGAAACGCCGATCTTGCTCACGTGCACGCTGTGCGTATGGAAAGCTGCCGACGCGATGGTCGAGTGGATGCTCGCGCGTGATGGCATGGAGAACGTGCGCTCGATCAACCCACTCGTGGGCGAGACCAACGACGGTGGGCTGAACGACATCCGCTCCCGTCCGGTCACGCCCGCGCACGTCGTGCAGGCGCTAGAGTCTGCGAGCGCTGGCCCGGTCGAAGAGGGTGCGGTCGGCGCAGGAGCGGGCACGAGTGCCTTCGGCTGGAAGGGAGGAATCGGCACCAGCAGCCGTGTCCTGCCCCAAGGCCTGGGTGGCTACACCGTCGGCGTCCTGGTGCAGTCCAACTACGGCGGGATTCTTCAGATCAATGGTGCGCCCGTGGGTGTCGAGTTGGGTCGGTATCCGTACTCCGACCAGATCGGCGACTCCGATGGTCCGGCCCAGGACTCCCGTCCGCAGGCTGAAATCTACGATCCCGAGACCGACGAGCAGGAGTGGGGCTCCATCATGATGGTGGTCGCGACGGATGCGCCTCTGTCTGACCGTGGCCTCGAGCGACTCGCCCGGCGAGCAATCATGGGGCTCGCGCGTACAGGCTCCTTCGCCAGCAACGGATCGGGCGACTACGTGATCGCCTTCTCCACGGCCAACGGAGTCCGCCGCTCAACGACCGGCGGGGAGCACTCGATCGACGACCTCGCGAACAGCAGTATGTCTCCACTCTTCGAGGCGACCGTGGAGGCGACCGAAGAGGCGATCTACAACTCCCTCTTCAAGGCGGTCACCGTCACCAGCAACGGCCGTACCGTCGAAGCGCTCCCGATCGAAGCGACCCTGGAGATTCTCAGACGCTACGGGGCGATCCGATGAGTGCCGCCGGCCACTCCGACTCCGCAATGAGCGCACAGGGCCACTCCGACTCCGCGGTGAGCGCATGCGGTGGCCGCGCTGTAGGACGCGCACGAGATCGCACCTTCGGCCGACGAGTCCGCGATATGGATGGCGAACCCCTTCTCGGCCACCGAGACCAAATACCCTGTCGAGACGCCGAACATGACGTGCTACGCTAACTGCGCCTGGGACGCGCTCGGAGTGCCAGCAATTCTGGGCACCGACGGATGGATACGCACTCGGTGCCAGGAAAGTGAGGCCCCGATGGAATTCGGCGTGCGTGACGGAGAGCTAACGGGAGACGACGGAGTGATCCCTTTGGTCACACCGCCTCGAGACGCCTGGCTGGATATCGGATTCACCTGAAGCAACTACCTTGCCTTCCGGTCGGAAGGGGATGTCGACGCATGGTTGGAGCGCACAGGTCTCGCACGGGGAGCCATCCTCGATCTGGCGCAGATGTGGGCGCTCGCGCGGCTCTGGTATGCGGACCGGTTATCCGCGGAGTGGCGAGGTCGGAGTGCTGAAGCGGGCCAGGCGATCATGGACGAGGTTGGTTTGACCGGGGAGTTCTGGCAGCTGGTGTGAGGGCGCGGTCGGCTACGTTGGTGGGGTAGGGAGGCTTCGAACCGCGGTCGAGTCGCGCTCCGGTCGACCTCGGCCTCGCCCCACCTCACCCACATCTCTACCTTCCGTGCCCCGCAAAACCGCACACCAGGAAGGTCACGCATGACCCGCACGAGTATTTCGGCCCTCATGGGGCTCGCCCTGTTCGCCCTCTTTGCGGCACCCGCTGCTGCCCAGTACCCCCCCGCCACGGACGAGCAGCGCGAAGCTGGCGCAAGGGTCACCGAGATCCGATTCGGCTCCGAAGAACTGACGATCCCGCGAGGTGAGACCGTCACGCTGACCACAGGTCTCTACGACGCCAGCGGAAACGCCGTCGAGGGCGCTGTGGCCGTAATCACCACGCGCGCCTCTGTGAGCCCCCGATTCGCCAACGTCACGGGGCAGCAGGTCGCACTAACGGGCGAGCAGCCGGGCGAAGGAACGCTTACGGCCATCGTCATGGTGCCCGCCGATCAGGGCAGCGTGCGCGGCACAGCTGGTGCGCGCTCACTCGGCGAGATCCCGGTTACGGTACTCGACTATCCGGCGGCGTCCATCGATATCGAAGCGCCGGGCTACACGGTCTACACAGGCACATCCGTCCAGATGTCCGGCCGTGTGATAACCTCTCAGGGTGACGAGCACGCGACGGCGTCGATTGCATGGCGCTCGGAAAGTCCTTCTGTAGCCTTGGTCACCGGCAGTGGCATCCTGACAGGCGTCTCCGCGGGAGGCGTGACACTCATAGCGCAGACCGATGGAGGCGTTTCGGCCGAGTACTCGGTGGACGTGACTGCGAATCCCGTCGTATCGATATCCATGTCACCGACGTCCGCTCAGACCCGGCGCGGTGACGTCGTCGAGTTCGATATCGTCGCGCGCAACGCCGGCGGCCGTGTGGTCGACGACATTGCGCTCGACCTTGCAGTCTCGGGGCTCGAAGGCACGGGTGGGTTCGTCTTCGACGACGGCACCTTCGTAGCCGAAGAGACAGGCGCCTACCGCGTGATCGCAAGCACGGGCTCAGCATCGGCAGTGGCGATCGTGGAAGTGGACGAGCGGCCGGATCCGGTCACGGTCGAATTCCTCGATCACGGCGTGCGGGCCGAGGTCGCGACGAGTGACCTATGGGTCTTCGAGGGGGTCGATGGTGAGGATTATGCCTACACGGGAACACACTCGCGCGGTGGTGGCGAGCGCATGTTCGTATGGCGAGTCACCGATCCGTCGAACGTCGAACTGTTAGACTCGGTCGTCGTGAATGCACGCGTCGTCAACGACGTGAAGGTCAGCGATGACGCGACGTGGGCCATCATCACGCGCGAGGGCGCGAGCACGCGGAGAAACGGCATCGTGGTGCTCGATCTGGCCGATCCGGCCCACCCGACCATCATGGCCGAACTGACCGACGAGCTGACGGGCGGCATTCACAACGTCTGGATCATGGGCGACGTCGTATACGCTGTGAACGACGGCACGAACGCGATGAACATCATCGACATGAGCGACCCCAGAAATCCGACGCACGCGGGCCGGTTCGAGATCAGGCCGGGCGATACGAACAAGTCGCTACACGACGTCTGGGCCGAGGACGGATACGCGTATCTCTCTTACTGGGATGACGGGCTGGTCATCGCCGATGTAGGTGCCGGGACGCACGGAGGCACACCCACTGAGCCGGTCTTCGTGTCGAGCATCAACTACCCGCAGGGCAATACGCACGTCGCGTGGCGCTCCCGCGACTACGTGTTCCTGGGCGATGAGATCGGGACCGCGGACGGCATGCGTGGCTTCATCCACGTCATCGACGTGAGTGACATCGATAACCCCCACGAAGTCGCCAAGTATGACTTGCCCGAGGCCGGTGCACACAACGTCTGGATTGAGGACGACGTGCTCTATATCGCTTACTACCAGGGCGGCCTCAGAATCGTCGATGTCAGTGGTACGCTGCGGGGCGATCTGTACCGTCAGGGTCGCGAAATCGGCTTCTTCCGCACGGAGGCAGCCGAGGGTGAGGGACTCGAAGCCAACAGTGCGAACGCTTGGGGGCCCCAGATCTTCAAGGGCAACCTGTTCGTGAGCGACATGACGAGCGGCCTGTGGGTGGTCAAGCACGCGCGGCCGAGGCCGGTCACGTTCTGATGAGGCAGATAAAGGGGATCGTGCACATCGGGAACCGGCTCGCGACGGGGGTTACCCTCGCGGCGAGTCTCCTCCTGGCCGCGGCACTCACCGTAAGTTCCGTGGCCGCGCAGTCGAGCGCCAGCTACTGGGCGTACGTGGCCAACGAGTCATCGGACATCGTCTCGTTGGTGCGGTTCGACGGCCACGAGGTCGTTGAAGAAAAGGCGATCGACGTTGGATTCCATCCCGCGGATCTCGATGGCGCGCACGGCATCGCAGTCTCGCCCACCGGTGACTATTGGTACGTCTCGATCGCACACGGGCAGCCCTATGGTCAGATCTGGCAGATGGAGACAGGAACGGATCAGTTCGTCGATTCTGCGCTCGTCGGCCTCTTTCCAGCGACCATGTCCACCACTCCCGACGGCTCGACCCTCTTCGTCGTGAACTTCAACCTGCACGGCGATCACACACCCAGCGCCGTATCCGCCGTCTTCACGCCGATGATGGAGGAAATCTCACAGATCGAAACATGCGTCATGCCGCACGGCAGCCGCGTGAGCCACGACGGGGAGCGTCACTATTCGACGTGCATGATGTCCGATCAGTTGGTTGAGACGACCGTCCAGGGCCTCGGCATCTCACGCAAGATGGTGCTCACGGCTGGCAGCGAGCACGTGATGGATGCAGCACACATGGCCTCCATGGGCGACGACCACGACATGGGAGCCATGGACATGAGCGCCGAGGGTGTCTGCAAGCCGACCTGGGTTCTGCTCTCACCCGACGACGAACGCATCTACGTGCCGTGCAACGGGCGGGGTGACGTGCTTGAGATCGACGCTGAATCTCTGGAGGTGCTCCGTCGCTTCCCGACCGGGAGCGGACCGTACAACGCCGACATTACGCCGGACGGCTCGAAGCTGGTCGTGACGCTCAAGGGCGCTCAATCCGTGGCGATCTTCGACTTGGCGACAGGGGAAGAAACGCGCGTCGAGACGTCACAGCCGGTCACGCACGGCGTGGCGATCACCCCCGACGGTCTGTACGCATTCGTGACGAACGAGGCCGTGGGGGCGACGCGAGGGACGGTCGACGTCGTGGACCTGAACACCGGCACGCTCGTGGCGAGCACCGAACTCCACTATCAGCCAGGTGGATTGGCGGTGTGGAAGATGGAGGGGGGGCGGTAGGCACACTTGGTGACGGTGCCCGGAGGTCGTCCGCTACCGCACGACCCCCGTCGCGATCATCCCGTCGATCTCGACCTCACGGAGGCCTGCCTCGAGCAGCACTTCACGCGTGTGCTGCCCGAGCGTCGGCGCGCCCGACCGCTTCCCCGCTCCGGGCTCGGGAGTCGAAGCAGACATCTTCACGGGCGGGCCCAGTGAACGCACCGTGCCCGCCGTCTCGTGTTCGACCTCGATGACCATATCCCGAGCACGCGTCTGCGCATGTTCGAGCATCTCCCCCACTGAGGCGACCGGGCCGGCCGGCACTCCGGCGTCCTCCAGGCGTTCCAGCCAACTGTCCGTCGAGCGCTCGAGGAAGTACGGAGCGAGCACACCCACGAGTGCGTCCAGATTCGCCACGCGACGCGAGTTGGTCCGAAATCGCTCGTCTAATCTGAGTTCACTCGCGTTCACTGCTTCCGTCAGGCCAGTCCAGGTCGCTTCATTCGAAGCGCCGACGTTGATCCAACCGTCGACTGTTGGGAAGGTCTGGTACGGCGCCGAGAGCGGGTGAGCCGTGCCCAACGGCCCCGGAGAGGCTCCTGTAGCGAGCGCGATCGCGCTTTGCCAATACGTCTGGGTGATGCCGGCCTCGAAGAGAGACGTGTCGACACGCTGGCCTTTCCCACTGCGCTCGCGCTCGAACAGCGCGGAGACAACGCCGAACGCCGCGAGAATACCGGCGGTGATGTCGGTCACAGGCGCCCCCACCTTCACGGGCGCGCGCCCTGGCCCCTCGCCGGTCACACTCATGAGGCCCGAATATCCCTGGGCGATCAGATCAAAGCCTCCCTGATGGGCGAGAGGACCCGTACGCCCGTAGCCCGTGATCTGGCAGTACACGAGCCGAGGGTTCCGCGTCGAAAGCTGCTCATAGCCGAGGCCGATTCGTTCCATGGTGCCCGTTCGAAAGTTCTCGATGATCACGTCGGCGTCCGAGACCAAACGGCGGACGAGCGAACGTCCTCCCTCCGAGCGTAGGTCGAGGGCCAGTCCACGCTTCCCCCGGTTGAGCATCATGAACGCAGCAGATTCGCCACGTAACTCCGGAGGAAGGAAGTCGCGAGTGCCGTCGCCGCCCGGCAGCCTCTCCACCTTGATGACGTCGGCGCCCATATCGCCGAGCATCAGACCACATACCGGTCCCGCCATGATGTGCGCTAGCTCGATGACACGGATACCGGAGAGCGGTGTCATCGTCACTCGCCCCGGAAGTCGGAGTCCCGCTTTTCCAGGAAAGCGGTCCGACCCTCACGATAGTCGGCGGTCCCGAACGCTTCGAGCGCCTCGTCCCGCTCGGCGTCGCTCAACGGCGTCGCATCTGCCAACCGGCGAATGAACTTTTTGTACAGCGGATGCATGATCCGCCGTTCAACCTTTACGGTCACCGTTTTGTCCATCTTGTCGCTAACAACGAAACCCTGCATCACGCGTTTAGGCATTGTCTTCTTACTCCTTAGGACGCCTTGACCGAAGCGAGGCGGCGTTCATTGATAATCGTCTTGACCTGCCCAATCGTGCGCCGCACATCGCGGACTCGGGCCGTGTTCTCCAACTGCCCACTAACTCTTTGAAAA
>Ga0209403_10007655_pt1 | contig 10601 bp, 9 predicted proteins | sample ArcticOcean_MG_C_8_FD_187440 | JGI IMG/M metagenome (GOLD analysis project Ga0209403, IMG submission 187440) | Marine microbial communities from western Arctic Ocean - ArcticOcean_MG_CB11_86 (SPAdes) (version 2) | ecosystem: Environmental > Aquatic > Marine > Oceanic | place: Arctic Ocean...
GAGCTCTGCCTGCTCGTCCTTAAACTCCTCAGCTACCTGAGCCTGGATACGTTTTGCCTCTTCGGTCGACAAAATCGCCCGTTGCACATCCACGAAGGCAAGCTTTACCTCTGCGAGTGCTGATTGTGATAACAACATCATCAGCATACTTGCCGCGACTGTCAGGATGGATCGTCTCATTGGTGAGTCTCCTTAGGACCTAAATTCGATGGGCGCTGATGTTTACATATACATGCTGGTAATGCAAAACAGCACATTCGGTCGTTGATTAACGTTATGTGGTCTCTATTCGACACACAAATCGCTAGAAAGTTTTCCCAATTTCAAATTGGAATGATTCCGATTCATCGCCGCTCTTCTCATTAAAGGGAAAAGACAACGCGAAACTGAGCGGTGCAAAGCCGGTAATCCATGTCACTGCGATACCGGCGCTATAGCGTAATTCACCATCACTGGGACTGTGGCAAATTACTGAAATGGGCGGACAGTTGGTGTTAAAAACATTGCCGGCATCCACAAAAAATGCCGATTTTATTTGACGCTGATCTTTAACCAACGGCAATCGAAACAGTAGCTCCGCACTCGTCTCAATCAATACATTGCCGCCGATGGGATCAAACTGTGGAAACCTGTCGGATGGGGAAGGCGTCGCCTGAGGTCCCAGGGAATTGGTTTCATATCCCCTGACGGCGCCCATGCCGCCGGTAAAGAAATTCTTATAAAACGGGAATACTTTAGTATCTCCATAGGCCTCCCCATAGCCGAGGTCCGCTCTCAGGCGAAGTACCAACGATCGGCCGAGTGGAAAGAATATCTGCCCGTTGTAGTTAAAGCGTGCAAATTCAAGTTCACTACCTGGCACAGTCAGCTCGAACGAAAACGATTGAGATTTTCCGGCTGTGGGTAAAAGCCCCCTGTTTAGGGCGGACATCGTGTACGACGCCGTCACACTAAAGAGGTCAAATGCTTTACCCTCGGATGCCAGAAACTGAGAGATTTCCTGAGCCGGGAAAATGCCTTCCTTCAATGTGGTATTTTCATAGCCAACACTGAAACCTAGCCGAGACACTTCGCTAACCGGGTAACCAAAATTAACCGAGCCACCGTAAGTGTCAGTCGAGAATCGCGCAATATTACGTTCCTGAAAATCACTCTTTCGGAAAAACATCGAATACCCTCTGCTAACACCATCTACAGTGTAGTACGGGTCCAGGAACGAAAAATTAAATGACTTTTGAAAGTCACTGCGGTTGATACCGATATTAATGCTGTTACCGGTACCAAATACATTATTCTCCTGATAGCTCGCTCCGATGATAAGCCCAATGTCTCCGGCATAGCCCAGGGAAGCCGAGATGGCCCCAGAGGGTTGTTCTTCTACGCTGTAATTCACATCAATCTGATCTTCGGTGCCAGGTACCGGTGGAGTTTCAACGGTGACTTCTTTAAAAAAGCCCAATCGTTCGAGGCGCAGCTTGGAATGGTCGATGGCTGCCGTAGATGCCCAACCGCCTTCCATCTGGCGCATTTCCCGACGCAGCACTTCATCATGGGTTACCGTATTACCACGGAACGTGATGCGTCTGACATAAGCTCGCTGCCCCGCATCAACAAAGAACCTGATAGTAACGGTATCTCCGGACTCATCGACGGTGGGTTGGCCGGTTGCGCTGGCGAAGGTATACCCGGCATTGCCTAAAATTCGCTCAATTCTCTCTTCCGAAGCAGTCATCAATTCCCTGGAAAATACCTGACCCGCGCTGGACAGAATGAGACTTCGAATTGATTCCTCAGGTACATCGTGCAATTCACCTGTGATATCCACGGCCGAGACAGTGAATTTTTCACCTTCCGTGACATTGATCGTGATATAGACATCTTCCTTGTTGGGCGCAATCGACACCTGGGTTGAATCAACGGTGAATTTCAAATAGCCGCGGTCCAGGTAATAGGATTCCAACCCCTCGATATCAGAGGTCAGTTTTTCCTTCGAATATTTATCATCCTTCTTATAAAAGGAAAGCAAGGTAGGAAGTTTCAATTCCATCCGTTCCAGCAACTCTTCATCGCTGAAAAGGGTGTTTCCCACAATGTTGATATGCTTGATGCCTGAGACACTGCCCTCATCAACATCTACTTTAATAAGTACCCGGTTTCGCGGTAACGGGACGACTTCTGTCTCAATATTTGCATCGTAACGGCCCTGAGAAACGTACTGCCGCTCAAGGCCCGTTGCTATGTGCTCGAGAGTGACCTTTTTGAATATCTGCCCCACGGCGAGGCCGGATTCGGATAAGCCATCGAGTAAGTCCTCGGTCTTTATCGCCTTGTTTCCGTCGATTTCGATTTCGTCGATCGATGGCCGCTCACTGACGATGATCACAAGAACGTTGCCGTCCCTGCCTACTTGTACATCATCAAAGGAACCCGTCTCGAACAAAGAGCGAACGATCAGACGCAGATCCAGCGTATCGATATTGTCACCGACATTGAACGGTATGGCACCAAAGACAGTTCCAGCTGAAATTCGCTGCAACCCCTCTACGCGGACATCGGTAAATACAAATGCATTTGCATTGCCAACAGACAGTACAAACATTAATAACAAAACTTTGAAACGACTCATCGGTTTTTTCTTATAGTCTGGTTAGATCGTTATAAAACGCGAGCATCATTAAGCCCATAATCATGAACATCCCCATCTGCAGCCCCCACAACTGAATACGCTCCGGTACCTCTCGACCTGTGCAGAGCTCAACGAAACAATATAACAAATGCCCCCCATCAAGAATCGGAATTGGTAGCAAATTAAGCACTCCAAGACTAATGCTCAGTAATGCAATGAAGCCCACAAAACTCTCAATGCCGGATTGCGCAGTCGCGTTGGCGACCTGCGCGATGGTAATCGGTCCGCTTAAGTTTTTGTGTGATATCGCGCCAACAATCATTTTCTTGATAGCAACCAGGGTAAAGACGGTAACATCCCACGTCCTTGCAAGAGCAGGCACCAGTGCAGCGTATACAGGGTAACGTACAATGCGCTGCATATCTGCCGGGATTTCTATTTCTATACGTTGGGCGCCAATAAAACCGATAGTCTTCCCGTCTCGTTCAACCAGGGCAGGTACAACCACAAGATCAATGACGACATTGTCCCGTAGCATGGTAAGTGTCATAGATTTCTCGGGACTGGCCTGAATAATCTCAACCCAATCTACCCAGCTTTCGATAAGGACCCCATCGGAGGTCAGCACCTTGTCATTGGCATGAAGTCCTGCAGCCTCTGCTCGGCCGCCTGCAATCACGCCACCTATGACCGCAGGAATCTCTGGGTAGGCCAGCTGCAAACCTAGTTCTGCAGCTGGCCGGGGTTCATCCGCACCCTGTAACCAGCCATGGATGGGAATAATGTGATCACGTGTGAAATCCAAACCGTTGGCAACGGTGATCACAATCTCACCTGATTCACCCAGCCGTTCAAATAATCGTAGATTGGCGTCAGACCAGGTCTTCACCTCAGCCTGGTCAATGGCAACAATCTCATCGCCCGCTGATAATCCTGCCCGGCCAGCCATGGATTCAGGATCGATTTCACCCAGTTTTGGCACCACGCCGGTTACGCCGACTGAAAACAGCATCCAATAGGCGATAATTGCCAGCAGAAAGTTTGCGATGGGTCCTGCAGCAATGATTGCCACCCGTTGCATAACCGGTTTCCGGTTGAACGCCAGGTGCAATTGATCATCGGGTACGTAGCCCTCGCGCTCATCGAGCATCTTCACGTATCCACCGAGCGGAATAGCCGCAATGGCAAACTCTGTACCCGCGAGAGGTTGATTGGCGCGAGTCTGTATATCCTGATCTGGAGGTGGCGCGATTGGGGCAGGGTCTCTACCTCGACGCATATAGATCGGTTTGCCAAAACCGACGCTAAAGCGCAATACATGAACGCCACAAAGCCTCGCTACCCAATAGTGACCAAACTCATGAAAGGTCACCAGGATAGAGAGCGTCACGATCAACGCAACGATGCTTTGAATAACTTCAACCATAGATTTTCTTAATCTCGTTTAGTGCCAGTTCCCTGGCGGCACGATCTAGTTCAATAACTGCCTCTATTGTAGGTGCTTCTACGGAATTTGTCTGTTCCAGCACCGAACTGATGATTACTGGGATATCCATAAACCCGATAAGTTCATCGAGAAAGTGTGCAACGGCTATCTCATTGGCCGCATTCAACGCAATTGACATACCCTGAGGTGCCTCGCTGACGTCCCTGGCAAGCCGTAAACAGGGGAATCGCTCGTAATCTGGCTGTTCAAAATGTAGCCCTGGCGTTGCGGTGAGATCCAGCGAATCAACCGCCGATGGGATTCTCTTCGGCCAGGCCAGACCGTGTGCTATGGGGGTCCGCATATCCGGATTACCCAGTTGGGCGACAACGGAACCATCCAGATATTCCACCATGGAATGCACGATACTCTCTGGATGAATCATGATGTCAATCAACCGGGGGGACATCGAAAACAGGAAACTCGCCTCCAGCAGCTCCAACCCTTTGTTCATCATCGTCGCAGAATCTACTGAGATTTTTCGACCCATTTTCCAATTCGGGTGAGCACAGGCCTCATCGGGTGTAACAGTTTTCATATCTGCCAACTCAGTGCGCAGCAACGGCCCCCCGGAGCCTGTCAAAATTAAACGCTTCACTCCCTCGGCATGCTCTTTAGCGCCATTGGCGAGACACTGGTAGATCGCATTGTGCTCGCTATCAATCGGCAGCAATTCGGCACCACTTTGTTGAACCTCCGCCATGAATAAACTGCCCGACATGACCAATGACTCTTTATTCGCCAGAAGAATCCGCTTACCCGCTCGAACAGAGGCCAGGGTCGGCTCTAATCCTGCCGCACCCACTATCGAGGCCATGACCATATCCACATCGCCATGGCCAGCAACGTCACAAAGGCTTGCACTACCACCCAACACTTCCGTCGCCAGGTCAGCAAGCCGGTCACGTAACGCCAGGGCGCTCGCCTCGTCACGCAACACGGTAAATTGTGGCTTAAAGGTGCGGCACTGCTGTTCCAAAAGGTCCACGTTGGTATTGGCCGTCAGCGCAAACACTTCATAATGCCCATGGTTGCTGGCAATAACGTCCAAAGTATTCACACCAACCGTACTGGTCGATCCTAAAATCGTGACCTTTTTCATGCTGTCACAACCCAAACAATCAGCGCAAACAATGGACCGGCTGATAACAGACTATCGATTCGATCCAAAAAACCCCCGTGACCAGGCAGCAGGTTGCTAGAATCCTTAACGCCGGCATTGCGTTTAAACATACTGATCGTGAGATCACCGAGTACAGACACCACGGCCACGAAGCCACAACAACCAAGAAAGATCATACCTTCCACGGAAACAAGTTGAACGGTATTGGGACTGACGAGCGCCATCAATGATCCGATAATGAGAGCAGTGGCGAGTCCCCCATAAAAGCCGGCCCAGGATTTCCCAGGGCTCACCCTGGGGGCAAGTTTGCGCTTGCCAAATGCTTTGCCGGTAAAGTATGCACCAATATCAGCGCCCCAAATCAGCAGGAACAGCAAAACAATGAGGTAATTACTGTCGGGGTAGGTCTTCAGCTGCACCATAGCCGCGAACGCAGGTACAAGGACCAGTATCCCAATAATGGATCTGACAACTTTAGATGACCAACTCTTTACGAACGACGGATAGCTCACCACAAAAAATATGGCCAATATCCACCAGAGGAATCCCGGTATAAGAATGTAAACGGCGGGTACAAAGAAAATAAAAGGCAGTGTAAGACCCAATAGGCCCGCGTAAATCACCCGGGAGGAACCGGAATATCCAGCTAACTGGGCCCACTCCCAGGCACAGACCAGCATGATTAACCCAACAAAAACAGCGAATCCATAGAGGGGGAGGAAAAAGACGCCAGCGACCGCTATCGGAGCCATAATCAACGCGGTGATAACTCGCTGCTTCAGCATGGAAATCAGATTTCCATCAAATCAGATTCTTTCCCATCCAGCATGGAATCGACTTTTTTAATCTTGGCATCGGTCAGCTTCTGCACCAACTCCGATCCTTTTCGTTCGTCATCTTCAGTAATTTCCTTTTCCTTCAGATATTCCTTTAGATCATTGTTGGCATCACGTCGAATATTCCGTATTCCGACCCGCGCATGCTCTGCCTCAGACTTAGCAACCTTGGTCAGATCACGACGATTTTCCTCCGTCAGAGGCGGCATGGGTAGCCGAATATTCTCACTGGCTGTCGAAGGATTCAGGCCGAGATCAGACTTTAGGATGGCCTTTTCGATTGCACCGACCGAACTTTTTTCCCAGGGAGTAATAAGCAGCGTACGACCATCCTCAACAGCAACGTTAGCCATCTGATTAATCGGCGTATCATTACCGTAATAGGAAACCAAAAGCCCATTCAAAATACCCGGATGTGCACGGCCCGTACGAATTCTGGAGAAAGCACTCTCCAGCGCCTCAATTGTTTTGCTCATACGCTGTTCAGCGTCATCTGTTATTTCTTCAATCACAGCGTTGCCTCCTCGTTACTCCAGGTTGCCAATCGTCGTACCTTCGTCTGTTCCAATCACCGCGTTGGCTAGCGCGCCAGGTTTTTCCATACAAAATACTCGCAGTGGCATTTGATGGTCGCGGGCCAGACAAATCGCCGTGAGATCCATCACACCTAACTGCTTTTCCAGAACTTCATCGTAATCCAAATGTTTGTACTGAACCGCGTCTTTATTGGTCATGGGATCCGAGTCAAATACACCATCAACCTTGGTCGCCTTCAAAACGATGTCAGCATCGACCTCGATACCTCTAAGACATGCCGCCGAATCGGTGGTGAAAAAAGGATTGCCGGTACCCGCAGAGAAGATCACCACGTCACCGTCATTTAAGTGTCGAATAGCCAATCGCCGATCGTAGTGTTCAACCACACCACTCATAGGAATCGAAGACATCACGACGGTCTGAATGTTGGCTCGTTCAAGGGCATCGCGCATGGCAAGGGCGTTCATAACCGTTGCCAGCATACCCATGTGGTCACCAGTGACCCGATCAAGACCGACCGCATGCAACTCTGCACCGCGAAATAGATTGCCGCCGCCAATGACCAAACCTATCTGAATGCCGATGCCAACCAGCTGACCAATTTCGAGTGCTGTGCGATCCAGCACAGCCGGGTCAATACCAACGCCATCATGACCAAGCGCTTCACCACTCAGTTTGAGTAGGATTCGACTATAGCGTGGCTTGGATTTGTTTGGCATATCAGGACAGTTGCCTGGCGACCTCAGCCGCGAAATCTTCTTCTTCCTTCTCGATACCTTCACCGACATCGTAGCGAACGAAGTGAGTCACCACAGCGTTCTCTTTTTTAAGCAAGGCACCTACTTTAGTATCGGGGTCTTTTACGAAGGCTTGTTCGGTCAAGCTGATTTCTGCGAGATACTTGCGTATTCGGCCGTCGATCATCTTCTCGACAATCTCCGGGGGCTTACCGCTGTCCTCGGCCTGGGCAGTGTATATTTCCCGCTCTTTGGCAACGATGTCTTCAGAAACATCTTCAGGATTAACCACAGTCGTCTGGGCCGTCGCCGCAATGTGCATAGCGATATCCTTGCCAAGCTCGGGCTTACCGCCTTCCATAGACAACAACACACCGATCTTACCGGTCGTATGGATATAGCTGTGAACGCCGGGTGTATCGAAGACTTCTATGCGACGAATACTGATGTTCTCGCCAATTTTTTGCACAAGTTCCTCACGCGTTTTGTCGAGGTCCGTCAACGCTTTCACATCGCTTTCTTTTGAATCAAATACCCGATCAGCAACGGTTTGTACAAACGCCGTGAAGTTGTCGTCACGTGCAGCGAAATCGGTTTCACAGTTAACTTCAACCATGATGCCCCTATCATCGCCAACCCTGATAGCGACCAGCCCGTCACTGGCAATACGACCCGCTTTCTTTGCGGCTTTCATGCCACTCGATTTACGCAGGTTGTCGATCGCCAACTCCATATCACCATCGGCCTCAACGAGTGCATTTTTGCAATCCATCATGCCGAGGCTGGTGCGCTCGCGTAACTCTTTAACCATAGATGCAGTTATAGACACTGTTCTTTCCTCTCTTAATATTTTTCGACGTTACTTAGATTCGCCTGCTTCATCTTGAGTATCGCCTGCATCCGCTGCAGGTTCTGCTGCTGCGGGCTCTGCGGCTGCGGGTTCTGCTTCCACTGCTGCTTCGGGCTCTGCGGCTGCGGGTTCTGCTTCCACTGCTGCTTCGGGCTCTGCTGCTGCGGCTGCGGCTGCGGGTTCTGCTGCTGCGGCTTCGGGCTCTGCTGCTGCAGGCTCTGCTGCTACGGGTTCTGCTGCTGCGGCTGCGGGCTCTGCTGCTGCGGGTTCTGCTTCCGCTGCTGCGGGTTCTGCAGTCCCGTCATCAACGACTTCAACAAAGTCGTCTGCACTGACCTCACCCTGGAATTCTGCCTGACCTTCAATAGCAGCATCAGCAATCATTTCAACGAAGATTCGAATTGAGCGAATTGCATCATCATTACCTGGGATAATAAAGTCGACATCCTCTGGATTGCTGTTGGTATCCACAATTCCAACCACTGGAATCTTCAGTTTCTTTGCCTCAGTAATCGCAATTCTTTCGTGGTCAACATCCACGACAAATATCACGTCCGGCAAACCACCCATGTCCTTGATACCACCCAGAGAGTTTTCCAACTTCTCCAGCGTACGCTGACGGGACAAGGCTTCTTTTTTAGTGAGTTTCTCAAAAGTACCATCCGCGCTCTGAGTTTCCAGATCCCGTAGCCGACGAATCGATTGTCGGATGGTCTTATAATTAGTCAACATACCACCCAACCAGCGCTTATCCACATAGGGCATGTTCGCCCGCGCTGCCTGCTCTTTCACCACCTTACCTGCACTGCGTTTGGTGCCTACAAAAAGCACTTTATTGCGTCTTGCTGCAATACTTCGCACATAGTCCGCAGCCTCTTCGAGCAGTGGCACGGTTTTTTCAAGATTAATGATATGGATGTTGTTTCTGGCCCCAAAAATAAACTCATTCATTTTGGGATTCCAATATCTGGTCTGATGACCAAAGTGCGCTCCCGCCTCAAGCAGGTCCCGCATAGATACGCTAGACATATTTTACTCCGAATTGGTTTGGGTTAAGCCTCCACATACCCCATAATCCAACCAGCGAACTGGCACCCGAACTATGTGACGGTATATGTGAGAAATTTTTAGTCTTCCTACTGGGAGATCCCAGCAGGCTGCGGTTTATACCATATTGAAGGCAACAATCCAAACGCTGCCGATCATTCTGTTATAGTGTCCGCCGCGAAAACAGCCACTACCCTGTGTGAACATGCCAATCGAAATCAAGACATCTGAAGACATAGAGAAAATGCGTGCTGCAGGCGCACTCGCCGCGCAGCAGTTGGAAATGATTGAGCCTTTCATCAAACCCGGTGTCAGCACTGGTGAACTGGACCGAATCTGCCATGAATTCACTGTCAATAAACAACAGGCGATCCCTGCGCCTCTTAACTACCATGGCTTTCCAAAATCCATCTGCACATCGGTAAACCATGTGGTATGTCACGGTATCCCCTCGGATGACAAGATTCTGAAACATGGTGACATTATTAATATCGATGTGACGCCTATTAAAGACGGCTTTCACGGTGATACCAGTAAGACCTTTATCGTCGGCAAACCAACCGTCATGGCCGAGCGACTGATACGTGTCTGCCTGGAATGTCTTTACCTCAGCATTAAAACGGTCAAACCTGGCAGCCATCTGGGCGATATCGGGCACGCCATTCAGGTTCATGCAGAAAAGAACCGATATTCTGTGGTACGGGAGTATTGCGGGCACGGTATCGGGCGAATTTTTCACGACGACCCCCAGGTTCTGCACTACGGCAGCCCAGGTACAGGCATCGTGCTTGAGCCCGGCATGACATTTACCATAGAACCCATGATTAACGTCGGCAAAAAAGAGGTGAGATTATTGCCGGACGAATGGACTGTGGTCACCAAGGATCACAAGCTCACGGCACAGTGGGAGCATACTATTCTGGTCACAGACACCGGATACGAAATATTGACCCATCGTAGCGACGATACTATTCCCAGGTGCACCTAGTGGAGCAAACGGCCAATCAGCAACTCGCTGAAGCGCTATCCGCCTCGCGACAACCCATACCGCTTTTCAAAAAGGCCCTCGCCGAATTCCATGAAACACTGGAATCGCGTTTTCGCGACGGCGTTACAGCAAATGAGTTACTCAAGGATCGTGCTGCGTTCATGGACCTGATTATACAGTCCGCCTGGGATCGATTTGAATGGAGTGAGAATCTGTCCAGCTGGCGTAAAACCCGAGTCTCACTACTCGCGGTCGGGGGCTATGGCCGCGCTGAGCTCCATCCGTATTCCGATATCGATCTTCTGATCCTGTTGGAGCGCTCGAACTACGACCTGCACCGCGACAATGTTCAAAGTTTCCTGACCCTGATG
>Ga0209403_10007658_pt1 | contig 10599 bp, 17 predicted proteins | sample ArcticOcean_MG_C_8_FD_187440 | JGI IMG/M metagenome (GOLD analysis project Ga0209403, IMG submission 187440) | Marine microbial communities from western Arctic Ocean - ArcticOcean_MG_CB11_86 (SPAdes) (version 2) | ecosystem: Environmental > Aquatic > Marine > Oceanic | place: Arctic Ocean...
ACACACGCAAGATTTATAGACCTTGTTAGCCCACAATAATATGCAACCTGTAATTTCTGACGAAAGAGTTAGGCAGCTAGAGAAATCATTATTGGTTTCAGACAGATTCAACCAATCCAGAAACCAAGAATCGCTTTATGGCGAGCTAATGCCGCGAGAGGCTTTACGCCCGGTATTAGAAAAGTTCTTAAAGGTGGTTAAGCAAAGAGAGGGGAAGGGGAAGAAAGGAAGAGCCGGATTCTCATATTTAATTCCCGGTGAAGATAAACCCACTATCGGGTATGGGCATCAGATGGTTAAAGGAGACAAAGAGGTGTTCAGTAAATTGTTTGGCGATACGGTTAACTACGACGATCTGCTAGGGGGTAAGACGGCTTTGACAGAAAAACAAATGGATAAGTTAGTTAGGCGGGACGCTAAATGGAAACATCAGAAACTCCAAGAAGACTTGCCTAATCTAAACACCTTCTCTGACGAGCTAACAATCTCCCTCATAGACAGCTATTTTAGAGGAGGGCTTTCTAAAAGTCCAAAGACGCTTGGGTTACTTAAAGAAGGAGAGTTTTCCGAAGCGAGTAAGGAGTTTCTAGACAACGAAGAATACCGACAGTCCAAAGGGGGTTATGGAAAAAAAGGACATCTCCCCGGCATAGCACCACGTATGGAAATACATGCTGGAGAAATGCTAAAGGAAGAAAGTAGAAAAAAATAAAAAGTTTTTGTTGACACCCCCTTTCGCCCATGAGAGACTGCCCTCTGACATGAGCAGAAAGGTGCTAATAACCATTGAAATCCCACTCTCTTTAAGGGAGAAGGTCAGGGCAAGCTGGAAGGGAAACGGGACGAGACTGAAAAGTTTCTACACCGACCTCTTCAAGTTAGGATTTAAAACAAATGAGGAATCGGAGTCAATTGGAGACAAGGTTTCTAACCATCTGGAAAAGGATGGAGGGGCCGGAACTTGTTGAAGAACTTAAATTCCACCCTAGCCGCAAATGGCGTTTTGATTTCGCTCATCCTCCCACGATGGTTGCAATCGAGATTGAGGGAGGTATTTGGGATCAGAGTAGGCATACCCGTCCTGTTGGATTCATCAAGGACTGCGAGAAGTATAATGCGGGCCTCGTCCTTGGATGGTTCATATTCAGATTACCGGGGATTTTAATCACACCAGATTCATTAACCGAAATTAAAAACATAATATGCCAACGGATCACGCGAAACACTCTCCCTCCCAATTAAAGTACAAGGCAGCTTGCCCCAATTGGGAAAACGACAACGACTCCAACACCTTTGCTGCCGACAGAGGTACACGGTTACATGCCATAATGGAGAAGTATGCAGCCTTCCTCGCAGGGAAAGAAGATGACTTCGATCTAGAGGACTACTCCAAGGATGATCAAGCTGAACTAGGTTGGTGTATGAAAATTATTGAGCCTTACATACGCCAATCAAAAAAGGGGGATGTTCACATAGAGAAAAAGGTAGTTATTCCAGACTGCACTTGGGGTACTTGTGATCTGGTTGTCGTGCTAGGGGATAGGGTTGCCATGTTTGATTACAAATTTGGTAGGAGTCCAATCGAATCTCCCGATAAGAACCATCAAGCCAGAGCGTATGCACTTGGAGCAGCTTTCGAGTTTGAACCTAAAATTATTGAGTTTCACTTTCTAATTCCAAACAGGGAAGAACACCTACTTGACCTTTGGAAAGTGGATGAGGTTTTTGGATGGCTTGAAGAGTTTAGAGAGATAGTCCGCAAAGCAAATAGTGATGGAGAAGAGAACCAACCAAATCCAGATATTTGTGTGTATTGTGGAATTAAGGCTACCTGTCCAGATGTAGTTAATACCGCGATTAAAGTTGCAGATAGGTTTGAGGGTTTGCCTATGCCGATAGAGCCAAACCTAAACGCTTTAACCAGCCCATCCGACATGAGCAAAGCTCTCCAACTAGCTGCCGTCATGGAGAGGTTTAGTAGGAGTGTGAAGGCTAGAGCTTTAGAGATGGCCCTAGATGGAGAGGAAATACCCGGCTACCAGTTAAAGGTCAGGCAAGCAAGCCGGAAAATTGGAGATGTGTTAGATGCGTGGGCTGTTTTACAAGATACTTTAGAATTAGGAGAATTTCTTCCCGCTTGTAGTGTGTCAATTACCCAACTTGAAAAAGCGGTAAAAGATAAAGCTCCAAGGGGAGAAAAAGCGAAGTATGCCGCTTCCATACTTGGTGATCTAGCTAACGCTGGAATTATCAACCGTGGGCAAGACATACCCTACATAGGAAAAACATGAGTAATAGTAAACAAACAAAAAACATAGAAAACGAAAAAACAACCGAAGTGGCAGTTGCACCCGCAATGCCTATCGGTACAGTTGAAGTCAGTAACGAGAGTGTTAGTGGAGAAATTTGTAAAAGTGATTTGCAAATCCCATCTCTAAAACTGGTTCAGCAAGTCGGTGATCTTGGCGAGTTATTCACGCCGGGGTCTTTTGTCCTGAATAACGAACATGCCATAAGTGATGGTGAAGTTCCCACTACGATAACCGTAGCTCATTGGAGTAAATACTATATCGAAAACCTCGAATACGGTAGTGACCAATCTCCAGATACAGCTAAAACAATGAAGGAGGTTGTGGAAAAAGGGGGAACTACAGAGTGGTCAAAAGACACTCCACCAACGTGGAATCCTGTCGGTGTGGCAACTTGTCTCGTGGAAGGTGAGGATGACCTACACTTCCCGTTTGAATACGGTGATAAGCACTACGCCATCGCTTTGTGGACAATGCGTAACACGGCATACCGTAGAGCGGGGAGGGTTATTATGACCGCCGCCGCATACAACCTAAAAGACGGGTTGGAGTACGGTAACTGGAACCTAACCAGCAAGCGGGAAACCTTGGGTAAAAACAAGGTATTCGTTCCGGTTATTAAAACCGGCGGGCGCAATGAAGAGAAGTTTGCTGCTTGGGTTAGGCAATTGTCTCGATAAGTAGCAGGGAGCGGGGGTTTCTGACGGGTTCCTCCGCTCCCAACCTTTAGAGGTGTGGGTAAGTGTACTATTAAGAAGTACAGAGGTTATCTTGTAGTTTGGCCTCTCATAGCTCGCCCACGCCTCGTCTTTTAAAAATGAATTATAGACAAGTAGAGATAGAAGACCGGACGGTATCAGATGGCCAAGCTATCCGAAGAGCATATAAGCGTTTTGCAATTAGGCACGGGTTGTTGCCGGAAGAGGTTGGCCAACATGAAAGCCGAACGATGAACTACAAAACCAACTTCCCAAATAAAAAAAAGGATATTGCAGAAGCTAGGAAAAGATATGGCGACCCTAAAAAATGGATACGTTGGGCAGCGGAACAACAAGGAGTGGAAATTAAAATAAAGGACTTTCTATGAAACCAATAGCAATTGATTTTGAGACATACTACAGTAAAGAATATTCGATAAGAGGTTTGGGTAACCAAGGGTATGTTGCCCATGAGGAATTCGATCCATATATGGTTTCTATCCTTGGAGATGGGATAGAGTATGTCGGTCATCCACAAAAAGCACCGTGGGAGTTGATTCCAGATTCCCCACATTTTGTTGCCCACAATGCCGGATTTGATTCAACCGTTTTTAGAGCGTGCCAAATACACGGCATAATCCCTAGTAGATTCACCCCGAAATGGGATTGCACCGCTAACCTAGCCGTTTACATCCAAGCACCAAGAAATCTTGCGGGTGTAAGTGAGCAAATGTTTGGAGAGAAACCAGACAAAACGGTTCGTGATAAAATGAAAGGCCGAACCTATGACTCATTAAGCGGTGATGAAACCGGACAGCTTATATACTACGCACTCCAAGACTCCCGGTTATGTTTGAAGTTGTGGGAAACATATAGCGCACATTGGCCTGAACAAGAGCGCGTGATTGCAAGGCACACAATGGAGAGCGGTTATGCCGGAGTGCGTGTGGATCAAGCTTTATTGACAGAGGGGTTGGGGGGATTGCGAATCCAGAAACTAAAAGCACAGTCCCATATACCTTGGGCTAAAAACGCCCCACCAACTTCTCCACTACAGTTAAAAAAGTATTGCGCTGAACAGGGCATCCCCGCCCCGAAAAGTACCGCAATGGGAGATGAGAATTGTGACAAGTGGGAAGCCGAACATGCCGAAAAACACCCCATAGTCGCAGCCTTGAGAAACTGGAGGAGTTCTAACCGTTTGATTAGATTACTGGAGACAATCCAGCATAGAACTTCCGGGGATAATAATTTAATAGGTAATGGTAAACTCCCATTCAACTTAAAATATTTCGGAGCCAATCTAACCGGCAGATGGAGCGGAGACACTAGAGTAAACTTACAAAACATTCCAAGAGGTGAAGTATTTGGAGTGGATGTGAGGAAGATGTTTGTTCCACGTTCAGGTAAGAAATTTATCATTGCTGACCTAGCGCAGATCGAACCTCGATGCCTAGCTTGGTGGACTAAAGATGATGAGTTACTAGACTTCATACAGGATGGCCGAGATATTTACGAAGCACATGCCTTAACTACCCAAATGCTCCCTACTGGAACTGATAAGGTTAGTAAGAAAATTAGACAACTGGCCAAGGTGAGGGTTTTAGGATTAGGTTATGGTTGTGGTGCAGCAAAGTTTAAAATTGTTGCCCAAAACATGGGCTTGGACATGTCGGAGGTTGAAGCGAAAAAGGTTGTCCGGTCATACCGTAAATCAAACAGGAAAATAGTGGATTTCTGGAAAGAACGGGAGAACTTATTTCTAGCAGACATTGGGCAAGACAACCGGGTAAAACTTCCAAGTGGAAGGTGGATTTCCTACTTTAATTGCCGCGCAATGGAAACCAATTCAGATTGGCCACAATATTTCGGTTCAATAACTCGTGGAGCTTCGCCTAGAAATTTCTACGGAGGCAAGCTATGTGAAAACCTAATCCAAGCTACTGCCAGAGATGTATTTGCAGACTGCTATTTCCGAATGCTCAAAGCTGGGTACGATGTTATATGGACAGTCCACGATGAATTTATTGTTGAAGTAGATGAAGATGACAAAGACGCAAAACGCGATATAGAAAACCTAATGTCTATCACTCCAGAATGGTTGGAGGGTTGTCCGATAAATGCCGAAGCAATAGAAACAAAACACTACACAAAATAAAATGAACGAAAACGATACCTGTCAAAACCGACACAAAAACAACGTAAACAGCATACGGGTAAACCCATCACCGAAGTTCAAAGAACGGGACAGGGCCAAGGTTTATGAAATTATTAAACGCCGAGTGACGGGCATCACCTCCAAAGAAATTGCTGGACTGATGGATCGCCGATTAAACTGTATAAGTGGTAGAATATCAGAACTAAAACAATCCGGGTTGGTAGTTTCTGAAGGTAGGCGTGGCGATTGTGGAATCCTTCGATTAACTCAAAAAAACTATGAACACAATAACATTACCAATTAGCCCATGCCCCGAATCGGGCGAAGGAGTACACAAATGGATTTACCATGTTTGTTGTGTGTTTCTGGAAGCAGGGAACTCCGTTGAGGATGTTGAAAGTTTTTGTGAGGAACATGCCACACGTGCCTTACAATTAAACGAAGTATCCAATGCTTGTTCCTCCCTGCAAAAAACAGGAATAACAAAACGTAAAAGCTGGGAGAAACCACAACCCGAATACCTAGCCTTCGTTAAACGAACAGCCGAGGGTGGACTATACCAATCCCTAGTTAACCGGCTAACCCTTCCACGGGCTGAAGAAATAGATTGTTATGGAGCTTTGGAGCTTTTGTTTGCTCGAAAAGCAAAGGGGTTCTACCGAGAGGACTATTCCTATGTGCCTCCTGAAACTAACGACCCACTAATATGTTGCGGAGCAGATCAAAGTAATTTCAGAACTGCTCCACTAACTTTCTTCAAAGATAAGTGTGAGGGTCTGCAATTCATCGTACCTTCTCCCATGTCTAGTGTTTGGGCAAAGACTCAAGGCGGCGACCGAAGCCAACACACACTAAACAACACCGGGCCAAGAAAATATTTGGTCGTGGAATTTGATGTTGGGGAACATGCCGATCATGCCGCATTTTTACACAACCTAAATAGAATAATACCCATAACGATGGTTGTTCATTCTGGAAACAAATCCCTCCACGGTTGGTTTCACGTTGAAGGCATGTCTGAAACTAAACAAGTTAGCTTTTTCGATGAAGCAACTAAACTCGGTGCAGATACGGCAACGTGGAACAAATCTCTATTTGTCCGAATGCCAGACGGCACAAGGGAAAACGGCAAACGCCAATCAATTTTATATTTCAATCATCCAAAATACCAAACTCCAATTAATTAAAACTATGCACCCACTCATACCGGATTGCCCGGAGAAAACATTCGTATATTTTATTATTATCGAAGCTAATCCAAAAGAAAAGTACCTTAAAATTGGGTTCGCTAAAGACCCCAAAGCTAGGTTAGCCAACCTCCAAACGTCCAGCCCCCTACAGATGGCACTCCTTGGCTCCATAGAGGGAGATAGAAAACTGGAAAAAACGTTCCACCAAATGTTCGGCCCATTAAGGCGTTTAAATGAGTGGTTTCTCTATACTGAAACTGCCGAGGCGGTAATAAGTCGCTTGGATTTCTTTAAACCCCCAATCCAAACTGTAACCGGGGAAAGCCTTCCAGCGGCCCAAACCGTAGTCGCCGGTTCGTGCCTAACCTTCGACACAATTATTGAACACGAAGGCACACACAATACCCTCGGAGAATGGTTATGCATTCGTGCCATGCAAGACCGTTCAGATTGGAACCCCGTAAAAAGAAAAAACCCGTATGTTTAAAAAAGTTGAACTGGAGCATCGCCTCCAACTACCAATATGGTTCTACCCTCCATCAGAAAAATACTACGTTCAAAACGAGTTGATGGAATACGTGCCATACACTAAAACAACCCTAAAACTAATCCTCAAATCATGGGGATTACGAGGCCGGGTACACGATGATGAATTACAGTCTCCAATAGACGCTTTAATTGCCGATGTATCCTATGGTAAATCAGTATCCTATGCCGGTCGATTAGCCGGAATAAAAGTAGGTTGCTACCAGATGAATGGCAAACGGGTTTTAGTAACTTCCGACCCGGTTATTCTAGAAGCCAAGGAGGGCCAATTCCCCATGATTGAGTCGATAGTGAGCCAGCTATTCAATGGGGGGAAAACAGACCAACGGCCTTATGTCTATGGATGGCTCAAGATGGGCCGTAAAGCGGTGCTAGAGGCATTTCCCATGCCGGGGCAAGCTCTCGTCCTCGCTGGCCCTAGAAATGCCGGAAAAAACCTATTTCAAGACATCATAACGGAGGCTCTCGGAGGCAGGGCCGAAAAACCCTACCGCTACATGGTTGGCAAGAGCGAATTCAATGGGGATTTGTTTGGAGCCGAACACCTTTGCATTGCGGATGAAGTGCCATTTTATGATATGCCTTCCAGAAGAGTTTTTGGTTCCAAAATCAAAGACATGTGCGTTAATTCCCTCCAGAGTTGTCACGGGAAACACAAAGAAGCCTTAACTCTATACCCAATATGGCGACTATCCATAAGCGTGAATGATGAGGCCGAAAACCTAGTCATGCTCCCGCCACTTGAAGAATCTATCGAGGATAAAATTATGCTTCTGAAGGTGGATCAAGCCATTATGCCCATGAAATCCGATAGTCCTCGGAGTAGGGTTGATTTTTGGGATGCCGTTCGTGCCGAAATACCTAGCTTTTTACATTTTATCGAGAATTATGTGGTTCCAGATGAGCTTCAGGAATCTAGATTTGGTATCAAGGCATTCCAACATCCAGACCTTGTTGAAATCCTCAAAGAGATGACCCACGAAACCCGACTCATGGCACTCATGGAGATCATTGTAATTCCAGATAATGGGTCTTGGAAAGGCACTCTGGAGGAGCTTGAAACGGCACTTTTGGAAGATTCCACGTACAAAAGACAAATCGAGAAGCTACTTTACTATCCAACTGCTCTTATGACTTATTTACGGAGACTCCATAAGTCTGCACCAGAGAGAGTTAAGAAGCTCAAACACGGGGGAAAGAACCTTTGGGAACTCCATTAAAAGTCCACTTTGCACCCCTAATATTGAGTTTCTTAATGGAAAAGAACGTAAAGAATGGGTAAACTTCCTGAAATTTGGGGTGCAAAGTGGACTTTTTGGAGGATCAGTCGAATGGAATTTTGTGGAGTTGAATTACAATGACTAACAGATTAAATACACTAGCTAAAGCCGCCGCCGAGTTTTACGAAGTCCCTTTTGAGAAGTTGAGAAGTCCTTGCCGGGAAGCGGTATGTACTAAACCTCGACACACTTGCCAATGGATAGCTGACGATGCTGGATATAAGAAATCTGACATTGCTAGATATTGGAAGCTAGACCGGACGGCTGTTTACTACGGTGTGAAGATAGTTTCGGAGAGAATTAGAAGTAGTACCTACGAAGCCGCTGAATTAAGGCGGTTTCTAACCCATATAAAAAAATACCTACCTTAATGACAGATGAACAGATTAGAGATGCCGGGTTGACCGCCTTTAGATTGCGGGCAGCGGAGAAGTTTAACATGGGGATTAAGGAGCATAATCCCAATGGAGATAAGGGTATGACCAAAATGACCCAACTACAGCGAATCAAATCCGCTCAAGAAGAGTGTATGGATTTGTGGTTTTACCTCTATTCGATGGAATTGGAGCAGCTAAAGAAGGGCTAATGAGAATATCATGGGAGGAATATGCTCTACAATTAGCAGAGACAGGAGCGGCTAGGAGTGAAGACCCTTTCGAGAGGGTTGGAGCTTGTGTGTTACGAGGGGATTATTCCGTTGCCGGGATTGGATATAATGGTGCGCCTTCTGGAATAACAATTGATTGGAGTGACCGGGATCGGAGACGCGAGAGGGTTGTTCATGCGGAGGTTAATGCCTTGAGATACATTCGGCCTAACGAGGGGTTTCTTTTAGCGTGTACTTTGATGCCCTGTCAGGATTGTTTGAAACTAGCAGCCGCCAATGGAATAGAGAAAATAGTATTTCGAGAGGTTTATTCCAAAGACGGTTCTGCTGTCTCTCTGGCCAAGGAGTTTGGGATTGAATTGGAGCAGCTACCTAATTAACGGGTAGACTGTTTTCCCCTTGGAGGGCAGTTGTTTAATATCCTCACGAACCATTCGTGCAATTCTCCATTCGAGATCGTCGAGATACTCGTTGGAAATAATTGTGAACTTGTGAGCGCGAGCGGTTTCTGCAATGGCTTTGCAGCTTATCTTGGATTGTTTTCTATTTAAAAAACTCATATCAATAATCCCCGTAAGAAACTAAATCGGAGACCGCTTCGGACAAGTAAAGTATCTCGTCAAAATCAGCCTCTGGCAACCCGGACGCTTTCGCGATTTGGGCATAGGTCAAACCGTAGCGGCAGCGGAGTTTGTTTTGCAGCCTTCCGATCTCCTCGATGTTGGTTCGCCCCGCTCCCGACCAATAACTTGAGCAAGCCCTCTGGAGCGAGCGGGAGGTTTCGTTAACTTGTTTCAAATACTCTTCGCGGGTCATTGTTTTATTCCTTTTATCGTTTGGTATTTTCGTTTGAATTGTTTATCGGTCATCCGTTTATTCAAAAACGCTTTCCAATGCTTTTGCTTCACAATAATTATTTCAACAGTTCGTTTCATAGCTAATTAAATTGCCGTGCTTCAATGGCGGCACGGCTCGCCTGTTTTTCATAGAATCCCAAACCAGCTTGCAAGAATTACTCCCACGAACCAGATTAGAAAGCTAAACCCCATCACTATCAGTAGCTTCTCCTTGTCTATTTTTTATCCTTTCGTTTATCAGTTTTTTCCTAGTACCGTGGGCCGGAAAGCCCACAATAAAATCACGTTTTGAGGTTGCACAAATTCGGCAGCTTTGGCAGTTGATTTGCGGGTTGTACGTAGCCGGGCAAATCATCACAGAGCGGCCTTGTGGGGTGCTAGTGGCGAGGGTTGTGTCGGATGGTACAACGACCGTCACCGGGCCAACATTCCAAGCAGCTTTGCGGTCTGCTTCTTGGAGAGAGTCAGCGGAAAGATTGATTGTGAACGGTGTTTTTTCGTTAATCCGTTTGATGGTTTGTTTGTATAGTTTCGAGAGGGGTTTGTGGGTGTACGTGAAGCCCCGTGACTTCCCGTTTGCGTGGACTAGCTGCCAGAGCTTTGCGGTGTCGATGGAGTTTCCTGCACCCGGTAAATCACCCACAACAGCGTACCGCCAGAGAATCCCAGCCGGGATAGCCTTTACGAGGCCGAGAAAGGCCCGCCACGGCGTTTTTGTGTTTTTCCAATGGATTGATACCGGCCCGGACTCCCCGTAACAGCCAGCCCCCCGTAGGGGACAGACTGGCGGGCAAGTTTCTTTTTCCACATAAGCAGCGGGCATTGGGCCGAGCTTGCGGTTTGTGGAGCGGGCGACAAACTTTGTGAGGGTTGTCATTGTGTGACCGTTTTAAGGGCTTGTTCAATGAAGTTTTTGCCCCAATGCGCCTCAATTGTTTCCTTTATCTCGGAGTT
>Ga0209403_10007660_pt1 | contig 10596 bp, 10 predicted proteins | sample ArcticOcean_MG_C_8_FD_187440 | JGI IMG/M metagenome (GOLD analysis project Ga0209403, IMG submission 187440) | Marine microbial communities from western Arctic Ocean - ArcticOcean_MG_CB11_86 (SPAdes) (version 2) | ecosystem: Environmental > Aquatic > Marine > Oceanic | place: Arctic Ocean...
GACAGCCTGCTCGTGACCGGATTTCCGTACGATGTCCACGTGGAAGGGACCGACCTGGTGGCCCTGTTCGGGGCTTTTCTGACCAGGGTGCGGGCGGTTCGCCGTCTCGGTTCTGCGGCCCTCGATCTATGTTACGTCGCAGCCGGGCGGTTCGACGGATTTTGGGAGCAGTGCCTGAAGCCGTGGGACATCGCCGCGGGTTCGCTCATCGTTGAAGAGGCGGGCGGACGCCTGTCGGGGATGGACGGCAGCCCCTTTGGGCTTGAGGCCGGGCAACTTGTGGCATCGAACGGTGCGCTCCATGACCAGTTGCTCGCCGTGATCGCCGCCTTCCGCGCCGGACGCCCGTCAGACTGACGGCGGCTCGCGTCACCAGATTCGCAGCGGGCAGCCGCGGTTGTCCGCTATACTCTCGGAAAAATCACCCAGGCGGCATTCAACAGAGTGAACTCTTTTATCAATTGGATCTACGCGTTCGCGCTTGCGATCGGCGGTCCCGGTCTTTTCGCGATTGCGTTTCTCGACTCCTCCTTCGTGCCACTTCCGCAGATCAACGATCTTCTGATCGTGCTCATGGTGACCGGGGAGAAGGCGCTCATGCCGTACTACGTGGTGATGGCGACCGGCGGGTCGCTGGCTGGCTGTTACGTGATCTACTACCTGGCCGACAAGGGGGGCGGAGCGTTTCTCAAGAAGCGCGTTCGAGCGGCGCGCATCGACCGGGTCTTATCGGCCTATCGTCGCTGGGGTGTCCTCGCGCTCGTCGTGCCAGCGCTGTTGCCACCACCGGCGCCGTTTAAGTTATTCGTGCTGATGGCGGGGGTGGCCGGAGTACGCCCGGTTCGGTTCGTTCTCGCGATCACGCTGGCCAGAGGTTTTCGGTATTTGGTCCTCGGAATTCTGGCTATTCGCTATGGAGACGCGGCGCTCGAACTCATGCGTACACGAGGTCGTGACGTGGCGCTTGGCCTCGCGGGTGCGATCGTTGTCGGCGTCTGCGTGGTCTTGGTGTGGCAGCGCTGGTTAAAGGGAACCCGTGCGGTCGAAGAAGGCGCAGAGGGTGGGGTAGACTGAACGACCATGTCGTACCGCTCGCCGCTTGAGTCCAGAATCGCGAAGAAGACGACTAGGGCGATTGCCGATTTTGGGCTTGTCGAGGACGGCGATCGCATCATGGTGGGCCTGTCCGGGGGGAAGGACAGCTGGGCGCTACTGCAGACCCTCGATGAGTTGCGCCGTCGAGCACCAATTCGATTCTCGCTCGTGGCCGTGAACGTGGATTCTGGCTACAAGGACTACAAGCACGATCTTATCGCGAGCACCTGTCGTGACAGGGGATGGGAGTGTCGGATCGAGCACACGTCCATCGGCGAGGTGATGGACGACGTGCTCGACGCGGGCGCGACGCCCTGCTCGCTCTGCGCTAGGCTGCGTCGTGGGGTGCTCTATCGGTTAGCCGGCGAAGTCGGTGCGACTAAGATCGCTCTCGGCCATCACCTCGACGATTTCGCCGAGACGCTGCTCCTTAACCTGTTCTTCGCGGGGTCCCTTAAGGCGATGCCAGCGAAGCTCGTCTCTGACAACGGGAAGCATGTTGTCATACGACCGTTCGTCTACGTGACCGAGGACGAGGCTCGCGCGTACGCCAAGGAGCGAGAGTTGCCGATCATCGGTTGCTGCTGTCCGGCGTGCGGAGACCTCAGCCTGCAGCGCCAGAGGGTGAAGCGACTCATTCTCGACATCGAGCAGGAACACCCGGACGTGAAACAGTCGATGCTGAAAGCCCTGGGAAATGTCATGCCGAGGCACCTGCTCGACCTACGCCTTAACCCGAGTGGTGAATTGCGCGACAGTGCAGCGGTCCGCGTTCAGGACGCCCCGGTCGGGCTCATTCAGCTGTCGACCGTCAGGCATTGATCGATGCGTGCGGTCGTGCAGCGGGTTGCCGAAGCCAGGGTTCGCGTCGATGATCGCGTCGCAGGTGAAATCGGGCGTGGATTGGTCGTGCTCGTGGGGATCGCACGCGATGACGATGCTGTCGATGTGCGCTATCTGGCGGCGAAGCTTCCGGTGCTTCGGTTGTTCGACGGACCTGACGGCAGAGCGATGGATCAGTCTGTGAAGGACGTGGCCGGCAGTCTGCTCGTCGTGTCGCAGTTCACTTTGTACGGGGATACACGTGGGCAGCGAAGACCATCGTTCGCGGAGGCCGCTCCGGCCATCGACGCGAGGCCACTCTACGAGGCGCTCGTGGGAGAATTGCGGGCGTCTGGCGTTTCTGTCGAAACAGGTGAGTTTCAGTCCGCGATGCGGGTCGAACTGGTCAACGATGGGCCGATAACCGTGCTGGTTGATTCGAGAAAGCCGTGAGCCGCCATTGGGGAGTCTCCGTCGTCCTGCTGGTGATGTTCGCGGCAGCCGAGACGTCAGCCCAGCATCGGCCGCTCGTGACGGAGGACCCCGAGACCGTGGGCGCGGGGCGGATTCTTGTCGAGGTCGGCACCGACTACGGCCGCGATGTGCGGTTTCCTGTATCAGGTCTGAGCGGTCATCTGAACCGTGTACCCGTTGGCGTAAGCTTGGGAGTCGGTTCCATAGCCGAACTGCAGGTGGACGGAGGATTGTGGAGCCGGCTGGCCATCAGCGACCGGCGCTCGGGGCCGCTTGCGGATCTAGTCAGGGCGCCGGGCGCCACAACATCGGGTGTGGGGGACCTGGTCGTCGCCACGAAAGTTCGTGTGGTCCAGGAGAGCGGCGCCCGTCCCGGAGTCGGCTTTCGTATCGCAACGAAGCTGCCGCGGACCTCCATCGAGAGCGGACTAGGCCAGGGCACGATGGATTTCCAGACCACGCTACTCGTAGCAAAGACGGTACAGTCTGTCCGGGTTGTCGGTAACGTGGGGCTAGGCGTGCTCGGCGACCCCACGCTCGGTACCCGCCGCAACGACGCGCTCGTGTACGGCGTGTCTTTCGCGCGCGCGTTGAGCGAGGCGACGGAGGTCGTCGGCGAGATCCACGGACAAGCCGCCCGTGGTGAGGTGCCGGTCACCAGCGAATCTCGAGGCACGCTTCGCTTCGGGGCGCGCCATACCGTCGGCATGCTCAGGCTCGACGCGGCGCTGTTGCTGGGACTGACGGCAATCGATGCAGGCGTCGGCATGACCGCCGGCCTGACCTACGTCTTCAACGCGTTCTCGGTCCCCTGATGCCTGGTCTTCCGATCGTCAAGGCGCACGGAGACGGTAACGACTTCCTGCTCGCGCCGCTCACTGGGGTCGTGGGGGACATTTCAACACTCGTCCGGGCGATCTGCCACCGCCACCGTGGGATAGGGGCCGACGGCTTGGTGCTCCACGAAATTCTGGGACAGGAGGCCACCATGCGCCTCTGGAATGCCGATGGGAGCCCTTCCGAACTGTCGGGCAACGGGCTTCGCTGTCTGGCGGCCCTCGTGGCGCGGGCCGATGGAATGATTCCGGCCCTCGATGGTTCGCACGTCGTGACCGTGAATACCGCCGCCGGAGTAAAGACGCTCGGGTTCCTGGCTCGAAGCGGCGAGCGTTACTCGTTTCGCGCGGCCATGGGTCAGCCCGAGCAACTGAAACAGGTCAGGATCCAGGTCGCCGGCGAAGACCTGCCAGCGGTCCTGCTATCGGTGGGCAACCCGCAGTGCGTCGTACTCGGACCTCTGCCGGATGAGCGTCGATTCGAGGCGCTTGGCCCTGCCATTGCCACCCATCCGATGTTCGAAGCCGGCACCAACGTGGAATTCGCGCACGTGGAGAACCCCGGGCGTATCCGAATTCGCATCTGGGAACGGGGAGTGGGGCCGACGTCGTCTTCTGGTACCGGAGCCTCGGCGTCGGCGGTAGCTGCGGCGGCCTATGGCGGAGCCGGTCGTTCTGTCGAGGTTGTCGCTCCCGGTGGTAGCCAGCGTGTGGAATGGCTGGATGAGGGGATATTCCTCACCGGCTCGGCAGAAATAGTCCTCGAGGGCGTCTGGCGGGGAGGCTAGCCGCGCAGGATCTTGCGCGTCGACATTCCTCGATTCCAGCGCCAGTGCGCTTTGGGCGCGCGTCCTGGCATTCTCGAATTGGCGTGCCACGAGGATTACCTATCCGGCCTTCACCTGCACGTCGGCCCTCGTCGACAGGAGGTTTGCTCCCGCATGTAATCCTGATACGCGTTGGGGAGATCGCGGGCAATTCGTAGGCTTGTGCCAGCTGGTCCAGCGCATCGCCGAGTCTGGGGTCGATACTGAGGGCTCTTCGATACTCGAAGATGGCCTCGGCGTACTGTTCGGCCGCGAAATACTAATCAGCTCTGGCTAGGCTCTCGTTAGGGTTAGCCTCCTCCGACGCGCAGCCGATGGCCGCCACGAGGAGACAGAGCACGAGCGTTCGCGAAAGACTAAGTCTGCGCACCAGAGGTCTCAGGACCGCTGGCGAGGGACGTGCTCCCTACTGCTGCGGCCGTTTCCACTTCATACTCTTACTTATGGCCACCTAGCCGCGATGCCTTTGAAAAGGGGCCCCGAACAGCCGGACAACCACCCTGGTTACACCCACGCCAAAAGTCTTGCAGCAAATTGGGGTCAGATTCAGGGTAGCCCCCCCCCAGAGTTATGGAGCGCAGATTCGCCCAGCTAGGACAGCTAGACGGCAGACTCGGTGTCTTCGCTTTTTGTGGAGCCAGATGTTTGGCCGAGAGACCCAAGGGCCAAGTTCATACGACTTTTCGCCTCATTGAGCAGCCGCTGCGCCGTTTGGTAGTCTCCCGCTTCCGCAAGTGCACCCGCTTCTTGCAAGTCGGCCTCAACAGCAGTGAGGGCCACGGTGACTTGGTGGAGGAGGCTCCCAGAGGCATTCGCGAGCTTGGCTACTGACAGGCGGGCGTAACCGGCCACTATCAGCGAGGTTACTCTGGTCATCAAGTGCTCGACCTCTTGCTGGCTGGCTTCGCTAGCCAGTCGCGCGGCGTTTTGGGCGCGCTCGCGGCTGTCGAGCGCATCGTTGAGCGCCAAACGGTAATCGCGCCGGGTGACGGCCTCGCGTGAACGCTGGAGAGCCTCTACCGCCGCCGAATACTCGTCGCCAGCGTGCCGGGCAGCGCCCTTGGCCTCGGCCGCCTCGAGCGCGGCCTGCGCCTGGTTCATCTCCTTGAGAGGGGGATTGGCGCACGCCATGGCTACGACGGCTGGGAATAGCCAGAAAGAACTCATCCGTCGGCGGCGCATAGAACGTGAGTATAGAACGAGATGAAGGAACTGCCACCCAACGATAGGCCTCGCGAGAAACTGGAACGCGCGGGCAGCTCGGCTTTTGGCGACAACGAACTCCTAGCGCTCATCGTTGGGGTCGGGTTTCGTCATGAGGGCGCGTCGGCAGATGGCGCTCGCCCTGCGCACCCGAGACGCCCTAAGATGGGTTCCGCGTGGCAATCATCTACCTGGACTGCTTTTCCGGCGCATCCGGCGACATGCTTCTCGGTGCCCTCATCGACGCGGGTGTGCCCATCGACGACGTACGGCGTGCTTTGGGAAGCCTCGCCATTGATCCCGCGGCTGTGTGGACCGAGCGGGTGGTGCGGACAGGGGTGTCGGCGACGAAGTTTTGTGTCCGCGGCGAAGACGACGGCTCCGCACACGCTCATCATTCGGCTTCGGATGGACTTCCAACTCACTCACAGGGGAGTGATCTCGGCGCTAAGCATGTCCACGATCATGTCGTCGCCCATCACGAGCATGAACACCCGCACGACGGTTCGCATTCGCACAGGACCCTTCCAGAGATATGTGGGCTCATCGACGGCTCTTCTCTGAGCCAGGCAGGGAAGGACCGCGCCAAGGCTCTCTTCGCGAGATTGGGTGATGCAGAGGCGGCGATTCACGGCACACCGATCGAGCAGGTGCACTTACACGAGGTCGGTGCGCTCGACTCGATTATCGATGTCGTGGGCGTGGTGTTCGCCTTGGAATGGTTGGGCGCGGACCACGTGGTCGCCTCACCCCTCAATGTCGGGAGCGGCACGGTCCGGTCAGCGCATGGACTGTATCCAGTGCCGGCCCCTGCGACACTGCGGCTTCTCGGTGGCGCACCGATCTACGCGGGTCACCAACAGGAGGAGATGACGACACCAACCGGCGCGCTCATTGTCACCGACTACGCACAGAGCTACGGTCCCGTGCCGGAGATGCGGCTGCGCGCAGTGGGGTACGGCGCCGGCAGCCGCGACATGGCGGACACACCGAATGTGCTGAGGGTGCTCGTCGGCGACACATCCGGCAGCCTCCAGTCACACACGGTAACCGTCATTGAGTGCGAGATCGACGACATGAACCCTCAGATCTTCGGTAGCCTCATGGACCGACTGCTCGTCGCCGGCGCCCTCGACGCGTTCTTTACGCCCGTGCAGATGAAGAAGAACCGGCCCGGGACATTGCTGACAGTCATCGCTCCACCCGCCAGTCGGGAAGCCCTGATGACCATGGTGTTCCGGGAGACCACGACGATCGGCGTGCGCTACGGAGACGTGCGCCGAGAGTGTCTCGACAGGGAGGAACTCCGCGTCGAGACGGCGGTCGGCCCTGTGCGCATGAAGATCGGCAAGCGGGGCGGAGTGATCGTTAACGTGTCGCCAGAGTTCGATGACCTCGTGCGCCTGGCAGAGAGGAGCCGACGATCCGTGAAGGAAGTGCAGGGTCTTGCCATGAAGGCGTACTGGGACGTTGCGGTGCCGCACTCATGATGGGGCATCCGTTCTACGTCACTACGCCGATTTATTACATCAACGCCAAGCCCCACATAGGGCACGCGTACACCACGGTCGTCGCTGACGCGATCGCCCGGTCTCGGCGCCTGTCTGGCGACGACGTGATCTTCTTGACCGGAACCGACGAGCATGGGCAGAAGGTCGAGCGGGCGGCGCGGAAGGCCGGAGTGGACGTGCGAGTCTTCGCCGAGGACGTATCCGACACGTTTCGCACGATGTGCCGCGACCTGTCCATCTCGAATGACGACTTCATCAGGACGACCGAGACTCGGCACCAGCGGGCCGCGCAGGCGCTCTGGCAACGCGTCGCGACGGCGGGCGACATCTACAAGGGCCGGTACGAGGGTTGGTACTGCACGGTAGACGAGGTGTTCGTCACGGAGACGCAGTTGGTGGATGGCCGATGTCCCACGTGCGGAGGGCAACTGGAGCGGCTCCAGGAGGAGAGCTATTACTTCCGATTATCGAAGTACCGGGACCAGTTGCTGGAACTCTATGAGCGGAATCCGGAGTTCGTGCAGCCCGGATCTCGCCTCAACGAGGTGCGCAGTTTCGTCGAGGGCGGTCTGCAGGATCTTAGCATCAGCCGTACGTCGTTTCGCTGGGGGATTCCGGTGCCAGGCGATCCGGACCACGTCATGTACGTCTGGTTCGACGCGCTGACGAACTACCTTACGGCACTCGGTTACGGCTCCGACGCTTCCGATTCCGATGAGCGCATCGCGAGGTACTGGCCGACGGTCACCCACCTGATGGCCAAGGAGATCATTCGACAGCACGCAATCTATTGGCCGGCGTTCCTGATGGCGGCAGGCATTCCGCTGCCGAGGCGCATCGTGGCACATGGGCACTGGATGATGGGTGGGGCGAAGATGTCGAAGACCGTCGGCAACGTGGCCGGGTACCAGGAGTACGCGGCGACATTTGGCGTCGACGCGCTCCGGTATTTTCTGCTTCGCGAGATGCCACTTGGGCAGGATGCGCAGTTTGCGGATGACGCGATTCTGACGCGATTCAACGCGGACCTTGCGAACGATCTCGGCAACCTGGTGAGCCGGACCGTCACGATGATCCACCGATACCGGGCAGGGATTGTCCCGGCCCCGACGAGCCCATCTACGGGTCTTGAGGCGGGCCTAGTGGACGGGATGTCTCGCACGATCGACGCGGTTCGCCGTTCCTATTCCGCCTTCCAGATGAGCGTGGCGCTGCAGGAGACCTGGGAGCTTGTGCGTCACGTGAACAAGTACATCGTAGAGCGCGAGCCATGGGCGCTCGCCAAGCGTGCCGATGATGTCCGGTTGCTCGACAGCACGCTGTATCACGCGGCGGATGCCCTCAGGGTCATCGCCGCGCTCGTCGAACCGGCGATGCCACACGCGTCGCAGCGGATCAGGGGGATGCTCGGCGTCCAGCACGAGATGTGGACGGTTCTGGCCCCTGGATCCCTCGCCGAAGGGACCAGACTGGGTTCGCCGGAGTCACTGTTTCCACGTATTGAACGCACTAGAGAGGAGCTACGCACGATGTCAGATGCCCTGCCCGTCACCCCGGAGCCCGTGCCCGCCAGCACGACCGGGGTGTCCCCGGCCGCGAGCTCAGTCCCGTCCACGCCGCCGTCGGATTCCGCACTGGCGGAGCCTGTGTCGTACGACGATTTCATGAAGATCGAGCTCCGTGTGGCAAAGGTGCTGCAAGCCGAGGTCGTGCCGAAGTCGAAGAGACTCTTAAAACTGAGGGTTGACACCGGTACGGAGACGCGGACCATCGTGGCCGGAATTGCGGAGTCCTATCAGCCGGAGGATCTGGTGGGACGCACCGTGGTCGTCGTGTTCAATCTGAGGCCGGCAAAACTGATGGGCGTCGAGTCGAATGGCATGGTGCTGGCTGCGAGTGTGGAAGGCGGACCTCCGACGCTCGTCAGCGTCGAGGGCGTGGCGCCGGGGGCCCGGGTGCGCTGACGGCCATGATCGACTCTCACTGTCACCTAGCGGGTGCGCCATTTTCTGAAGACCTCGAGTCCGTCGTCTCGCGCGCGCGGGAGAGGGGAGTGGACCAGGCCCTCGTAGTGCTGGCCGCGGACGACCTAGAGGAACTGTCGAGGGCACGGGCGGTGACCGCTGCGTGGCCAGAGGTCCGGTACGCGATTGGCGTGCATCCGCAACAGGCGCTCAAGTTCGCCGATGATCCGGCGGCGGCGGCGGCGGTCGTCGACGAGGCGGTCACTCGCGCGCCCCTGACCAGAGCCATCGGCGAAATCGGACTCGACTACCACTACGACTCCAGTCCCCAGGGCGTACAGCGGGCCGTCTTTTGCCAGCAGATCCGACTGGCGCGCCGCCGGGGATTGCCCATCGTCATCCACACACGGAAGGCGGAGGAGGATACCTTCAGAATTCTCGAGCGAGAGGCCGCCCACGAGGTTGGCGGCGTGTTTCACTGTTTCACGGGTGGCGCGGACATGGCGAGTCGCGCGATCGAACTCGGCTTCTACCTATCGTTCTCCGGTATCGTGACCTTTCCAAAGGCGCTCGATCTACGTAAAGTGGCGCGCGATGTACCACTTGATCGGCTGCTAATTGAGACCGACAGCCCATATCTCGCCCCGGTCCCCCATCGCGGCACGCGCAACGAGCCAGCCCACGTGGCTTGCGTCGCGCAGACGATTGCCCTCCTGCGCGGGATCGAGCTCGAAGAGGTGGCCGGGGCCGCGCGGGATAACTTCCGGCGACTGTTCAAGCCGTAACTTCAAGTCACCGAGACAATTAGCCGAAATCGACGCGTTGACACTCTGCGCGCAGTATGGTGAGATGGGTTCCGCGTGAACCCAGCTGCGCAGAAACCGTCCGCCGCTGCGCTTGCGCAGATGTTCGCGCCGATCCGTGAGGACCTTCGAGGGGTCGAGCGCGAGTTCGAACGGCACCTGCAGTCGCAGGTTCAACTCATCCCGACCATCGGCAACTACATTCAGGACAGTGGCGGTAAGCGGGTGCGCCCGGCGTTGCTCCTGATGACCGCGCGGATGTGCGGGTACCGAGGCCCTCTCGGTGTGCTCTACGCTTCGGTCGTCGAGTTCATACATACGGCGACACTGCTACACGACGACATCATCGACGACGCCGAGGTTCGCCGGGGACGTCAGGCTGTGCACAGTCGGTGGGGGAACGACGTCACCGTTTTGCTTGGCGACTTCTTGTACATCAAGTCGATGTCGCTTGCGCTGAGCCACGACAATCTTGATCTCATTCGACTGCTGTGCGATGTCACGCTGCGGATGATCGAGGGCGAACTCTTTCAGTTGACCAAGAATGGTGACGTGGAGATCAGCGAGGATGACCACTTCGAGATCATCCGGCGCAAGACGGCGTACCTGTTTGCCGGATGCGGCAAGATTGGCGGCATGCTCGGTACGACGTCGCCCGAGCAGCAGGAGGCGCTCTGGGAATACGGTTTCAATATCGGCATGGCGTTCCAGCTCGTCGACGACCTGCTGGACTTCACCGGGGAAGAAGGCGTGCTTGGAAAGCCGGTCGGAGGAGATCTACGCGAAGGGAAGATCACGTTACCGATCATTCACTTGCTGCGTGAGGATGCCGCGGCCGGTCGTTTGATCCGGGCGGTGGTCAATGACCGGACCATCAGCCTCGAGGAATGGCGAGAGGTCAGGCACCTGCTGGCGCAGCACCAGTCGGTGGACTACGCCTATCGTGCCGCCGTGGCGTTCGTCGACCGGGCGAAGGAGGCGCTCCGGCACTTTCCACCTGGCGCCGAGCGAGAGGCACTCGAAGCCCTGCCAGACTACGTGTTGTCGCGAGACAGGTGAGC
>Ga0209403_10007667_pt1 | contig 10589 bp, 10 predicted proteins | sample ArcticOcean_MG_C_8_FD_187440 | JGI IMG/M metagenome (GOLD analysis project Ga0209403, IMG submission 187440) | Marine microbial communities from western Arctic Ocean - ArcticOcean_MG_CB11_86 (SPAdes) (version 2) | ecosystem: Environmental > Aquatic > Marine > Oceanic | place: Arctic Ocean...
AATCCAGGTGACCCAAATACATCATCACCCTCTGTATTTATGCTGACAGCTCGGTCATTAGAGTCGACCACATGCTGGTGAAGATCTTCCGCTGGAACATGCTCATTACCCGCTGACCTGACTTTTAGATAGTTACGCAGCTCATCAAACGCGTTACAGAAACGACTGGCTGACTCGAACTGTTTGAATCCAAGCATAGGATAGTAACGCTGCTTGATATGTCGATGATTATGTCCCATTCGGTTGTTCAGATACTGGTTGTGGCGATGTACGACCTTACGAACAACGATCCAACGAATTGCCTTCGTGTAGGCAGGATGTTTATCAGTCGTCATCCGCAGCGGCTTCCGCCCTGCACTGTCGATCAGACGGCGCAAGAAACGTCGAGCTGCATGCTTATCTCGATGTTCGCTCAACATCGAATCGAGCAGGTTTCCTTCTCGATCTATGGCACGATAAAGATATCGCCAGCTGCCACTGACCTTGACGTAAGTCTCGTACAGATACCAGGAATGACCAGCTGTACCCCGGCGTGTAGCACGAAGATTCTCGCTCACCAGCGGCGCAAACCGAAACTCCCAAACCCGTATCGTTTCGTAGATGACTTCAAATCCTCGCTGCAAAAGAAGCTCTGCAACGTCACGGAATCCGAGCTTGTATCTCAGTCGCCAGAGAACAGCCATCAGCACGATGTCGGTCGGGAATGGAGATCATTGAACGGTGTGCCTGAACGTTCGTTGTAACGCTTACTGCAGTCTCGGCAATAGAAAGTTCGATAGCCAAGCGAAGTTCGAAATTTCCTCTTGGAAGTTGACGTAGACAGGCAGTGTGGACAGGCCATGCACAGATCTCCTCAACGAATGAGGAACGATTGGTTCTACCCCGACGCTGAGTCCTGACAGAACCGCTTGGTCCCTCTACCTCCTGCTTGCAAAGCAGTAAGCCGATCCCTGTTTCAGACGTAACCAGACAAGTTCATTGCGTCCTGGTAGCCGTTATAAAGTGCCTCACAACGTCTCAGAGCGTTTCAGAGTGTCAGTTGGAACAGTATTGGAACAACTACATAAATTGTTGCCAATACACAACATATACATTTAATTAGCGTATATATTACTCATGTACGGAATCTTCAGGATTCTTAAAGTCGAATTATTAGGCAATTACTTTTTGGCTCCATATGAGTAACTAGTACTTCACAAAGGTAGCCCTATGAGAAAATCCAGCATACCGTCCGCCCCTTCACCGGATACAGGCCATGAAAATATTCAGGCAAGTTCAGTTTGGGATCAAGAACAGTGGATCGCTTACCACAAGGCGGTTGCGAGCGAAATATTAGGAACATCTAGCGATAAATCAGACCTGACAAAGATTTCGTACTGGGGTAGAAAAGTCATGCGAGATTACAGTTCATCGTTCTATGCGGTGACACGGTTTCTCCCATCTAAAAAAAAGGCTGATGTAGCGATCGTTTACGCCGCTGTCAGATACCCGGATGAAATTGTGGACACATTTCCGTTGAGTAACGAGGAAAAAAATGCGCAACTTCGTTCTTGGAAAGGCCAGTTCGAACGCTCTGCGGATTTTGACAACATAAGGCAAACCATCACATCAGGGATTCCTGTCACCATTGCCGGATTCAGGGACGTGACTCGTCGGCATGAAATTCCTGACTCGTACTACAGATCTTTTTTACAATCAATGCAAGCCGACGTATTGCCAAACCGTTTCATTGATTGGGACGATCTAATAGAAAACTACATTTACGGATCCGCAACAGTAGTTGGCTACTTCCTTGCACATATATATGGCGCAAACAGCGGCGAGACACTCGACAACTGTCTTCGTGGAGCACGTTCTCTTTCGATTGCACTTCAACTCACAAATTTCGCCAGAGATGTTGCAGACGATGCAGTGAGAGGCCGTTGTTACTTACCAGAGCGGCATGGAATATCAACCAACAGTTCGTTGGTTTCTGAAGTCCTGTTGGGTAAGGAGAGCGCTATGAGCGAGGCTCAACTTATCTTGGCAACCGAAGCGGAAAAGTGGTATCTCGAAGCCGCATGTGACATCAACTCGTTTAATAGTGATAGTCGTATAGCCATTGAAGCTTGCCACAATCTATATTCCAAATTAAACAACAAAATAATTAGCAATCCATCATCACTTAACAGGAAATCTCTTTCTTTTTCTGAAAAATTGTCTGCGCTTCCGAACAGTAAGTACTGGCGACTGCCTGCCGCCCTCCTCTTGGAAAGGTATTAATTGGAACACGATCGTGCGATAGTAGTTGGGGCTGGAGTGGGTGGTCTTTCGACTGCAATCTACTTAGCTCTGGACGGATACCGGGTAACAATTTTCGAGGCAAACGATCAAGTAGGAGGTCGAGCAAATCTAATTGAATTCGATGGATTCAAATTTGATACAGGGCCATCTCTCATGAATTACCCATGGGTATTTGATGAGTTATTCCGAAGTGCAGGGACCAGTCTTGACAAAGAACTCGATCTGATCAAAGTTGACCCTGCGATAATGTTTCGTTGGCCCGACGGAGAAACATTCCAGGTTTCATCAGACTTGCATGATCTATCCGAAGCATGTCGAGATTTAGACAGCAGAGATGCCGAAGGACTGTTCAAATTTCTGGAAGATTCCCAGCACAAATACAACGTTTCGTTCGATCGGCTCGTATCCCGTAACTCAGATTCAGCGATTTCATGGTTCAAAGCTGCTGGCATTAGGAATTTGACCAAGCTTGGTCTATTTCGATCAATGGAATCTCAGCTCAGAAAATACTTTAAAAGCAAACGAGTTGTGGAAGCGTTCGGGTCGTACGGGATGTATTTGGGAGGTGCTCCAACCGACCTTCCAGGGATATTTTCGATAATCCCATTTGGCGAACTTGCCCACGGTCTGTGGCTCCCCAAAGGAGGAATGTACTCACTTATTGAAGCGATGCAACGAACCGCTGAACGATTGGGAGTTGAGATACGAACAGATTGTCCGGTAAAGACCATCGAAACAAAATCGAACAGTATTGTCGGGGTAACCCTGAACGACGGCAGTTTTGAAGATTCACGCTTAGTTGTTTCCAATGTGGATGTCCCGACGACGATGACGCGATTACTTGGTACGACCGGGTCTTCTAAATATTCCGCTCCTAAAATGACACCAGGGGTTATTACTTACTATATGGCCGTTGACCGAGAATTACCGGAACTTGGTCACCACACGGTATTTATGCCTCAAGATCCGAATTTGGCATATCAACAGTTAATGAAAAATGGACAGGTGCCTGACGACTTACCATTTTACGTTTCTGTAGCATCAAACACTGACAGAACTCTCGCTCCTACGGGAAAATCGGCTGTGTTCATGCTAGCCCCTGTGCCGCGCATCTCTGAGATGGGTGACATCTCGTGGGACCGTTTAACGGCATCGATTGGTGAAAGGATGCTTACCCGAATGAAAAACCACGGGATTGGCTTCACGCAAGATGAAATCATCAAAATGGAAACAATGGACCCGGTCGATTGGTCAAATAAATTTGGACTCTTCGACGGTTCAGCATTCGGAGCAGCCCACAATCTTCGGCAGATAGGCCCGTTTCGTTCAAAAAATTATTCCTCCAAAATCAGTGGACTGTTTTTTACTGGAGCATCAACAACCCCTGGTACAGGAGTACCAATGTGCGTTTTGAGTGGCAAGATGGTGGCGAATAGGATTTCACAGAGGGCGCAAAAGAAAACGTCAATATGACAAAGCCTCTCACAGTCAAAACGTTCGGAACTGGTCCTTCACGTTTCATCGCATTGCACGGCTGGGGCGGAAGTCATGCCACATTCTCACCATTGATCCCACACATACCTGAGTCGACCACACTAGACGCCATCGATCTACCTGGATTTGGGACATCAAAACTGCCAGATTTTTGGAAAATTGACCGAATTGCAGAAATGGTAGTGGAATCGATCCAATTTAAAGGAGAATATACAGTCGTTGGAAATTGCACAGGCGGTGTCATTGGAGCTGAACTAGCTCTCATGAGACCCAAATCTGTGCACAGACTGATTATGATCGATCCGTTTGCTTTTGCGCCTTGGTACTTCTCGCTATTCCTCAAAGGCACGTTCGGACGAAACGCATATCGCACAACGTTCGCCTCACCCATTGGCCGATTCTTCATGAACCGAGCTTTACAGAGCAAGCGCGATAAAAATTCCGACCTGACCGCATCCTTTAAACATATTAATCATGATGTTGCCTACGCGTTTCTCAAAATGATGGGGGACCACGAAGGCCCATCCCGCTATGCCGGATTGAATCTGCCCATCGAAATAATTTTGGGAGAAAATACTTTCGGAGCTGTGAAGAAATCAGCAGAAATTCTCAAACGAATTTGGCCCCAAGCGCGTATTCGAACAATTTCGGGTGCTGGCCATCTTCCACTTGAAGAGCGGCCAAACGATATCGCTGAATCGATATTCAGATATGGATAATCTTGAGATTTGGCTGTTACTCAGCGCAGGCGCGCTATTTGGTCCTGGAATTTTTGCTGCTCTCTTGAATATAGCGCTTTGGCCAAGGGGAATTAGAGACGGTAATGCAGCACGCGACAGTGTTTCAATATTAATCCCAGCGAGGAACGAAGAACAAAACCTCGCTAAGTGTGTCGATTCATCTATGAATCAAGGTGCTGTCGTATCCGAAGTCCTTATATACAACGACAGATCGACCGACGGTACCCAGTCGGTGATAGAAGATCTCACCAAGCGTTATACCGGTATCGTTTCGCAGGTTCCAACTAAGAGTGTTAGAGATGGATGGGCCGGGAAGACGAATGCATGTGCGAGGCTCTCCGAACACGCTCAGTCGCAGTGGATGCTGTTCATTGACGCAGATACAGAACTTTTCCCGAACGCAGTCGGCTCCCTCGTGACTGAGGCTGAATACAGGAAAGCAACGTTCCTGTCTGCATGGCCCAAAATCGAGATGCGGTCGTACTCAGAACGTCTTTTAATGCCTTTACTCAATTTTGTAGTGTTCTCGTTGTTTCCTGCTCCAATAGCGAGGTGGCGGTGGGTTGGACGCGTGATGACATTTTTGAGATTAGGGAGTGCATCGTTGGGCCTTGCCCATGGAGCATGCATACTCGTAGACCGTGAAACTTACTCCGAGATAGGTGGTCACAACTTGGTCAAAGATCATCTTTTTGAAGATACAGCGCTCGCAAGAGAATGGCGTAAACGTGGTAAGAACTCACAGGTCATTGATGGTCGGCGGGCAATTTCAGTTCGCATGTATTCCAACTTTGATGGCATCTGGAATGGTTTCACAAAAAACTATTATCCTGCGTTTCAGAGCGGACATTCTTTCGCTCTATTCCAGATCTACCTTGCCTTTGCTTTTTTGGCATTTCCTGTATTTATTCTTTGGGCAGTCATCTCAGGGCTAATCGCTCCCGTTTATATATTTTTAGCGATGATGTCACTTGCTGCGAGACTAATAATCTCGGTTGAGTTCGGACACCCTATTTCCACAGTCCCTATGCACGCAATCGGTGTGGTATTCATGCTGTGTCTAGGGTTTAGATCTTGGTGGTTGTATCGTTTAGGGTCAGGTGTTTCGTGGAAAGGAAGAGTATATAAAGCTGAAGGTATGAGGAGAGACGATGAATAAAAAAGCAATCATTGTCGGAGCAGGTCTAGGCGGCCTAGCGACATCTATCAGACTTGCCAAAGCCGGGTGGGATGTGACCATCCTTGAGATGGGGCTTTCACCTGGAGGGAAGCTAAATAGATTTGAATGCGATGGTCATACCTTCGACACCGGACCATCGCTCATCACTCTCCCCCACGTATTTGAACGCTTGTTTCGTATTGGAGGCGTCGACTTCCACAAAAAACTAAAGCCAATACGTATAGACCCGCTTTTCGAGTATAGGTTTGCGTCTGGCGAACGTTTGAGTTATTCATCCCAGCTACCAAACCTTACTCGTGAGATCGAACGCGTTACTGGTTCTTCAGACGATGTTGAAGGGCTTTTCAAATTCCTACATTTGGGGTCAAAGTTATTTGAACTCTCTGAAAAAACTTTTTTCACGCGTTCGCCATTTTCGAAGCCACAAATTTCAGACTTGCCTCTTTTAATCTCTGCACCTAAAAGACATGCATGGGGTAATTATTTAAAAGCGGTCCACAAGCACTTCAAAAGCCCACAACTACGCCAGATATTTGAGCGCTACCCGACATACGTCGGAGCTAGCCCAAATGATGCGCAAGGGACACTTGCGTTGATCCCGTACATGGAGATGGCTTTCGGCGGCTGGTACATACCTGGTGGCCTCTATCGCATAGTTGATGAATTAGGTTTGGTTGCTAAACAGATGGGCGTGAAGATCGAAACTTCTTCGGAGGTCACGGAGCTCAGTATCGAAAGTGGCCGGATCAATGGTGTGACGTTAGGATCAGGAAGATCAATCGAAGCCGATCTTGTCGTATCAAACGTAGATCCTGGATCAATCTTTGATATGAGCGGAGGAGAGGCTGGTACCGAATTAAAAAAAGATCAGCGTTCAATGTCCGGATTTGTGATGCTCATAGGCTTAGACCGTAAATTGAAAGATGTACAGCATCATACGGTCTGTTTTTCAGAGGACTATGGTCATGAATTTAACCAAATATTCGAACAGCGGAAATTCCCTGATGACCCAACGGTCTACGTCAACATTCCGACAGTGACGGACTCATCTTTAGCTCCACCGGGAGGGGAGTCTATTTTCGTGATGGCGAATGCACCGCCTGATCCAGAAATATGGACACCTGAATTTCGAGAGGAAGCAACACAAAGAGTCAGGCGTCGTTTAATAGCTTCCGGTATGCCAGATTTTTTTGATAACGCAAAATTTGTGGAATACTGGACTCCGGCTCGATTCGAAAATGAATACGCAGCACCTGGTGGTTCAATCTACGGCAAGGTTTCTCACGGCTGGAAAGGGACTTTTACCAGACCACCACTCAAGGACAAAAGGGTTAATGACCTGTATTACGTCGGTGGTGGGACACACCCTGGGGGTGGGACGCCAACCGTTCTTATGTCCGCTGAAATTGTGAGCGAAATAATTGGAGACCCTGAGTGAAAAAGCGTTACTCAGGGTTGTTTGCACTCATTCTGTACGCAGTACTTTGGGTCGGAGGCCTGTTGTCTTCTGTGCTATGGGATCAAGTTCCAGACAATACTGCTTGGGCCGCGCCAGTTTTCTTGTACCTGGCTTCGATTTTAATCCTCATATACAGCGGAACTCGTCCTGCACTGTTGCTGTTTGCAGTCGGTGTATATGGATTCGTAATCGAGGTGATTGGATCGGCTTCAGGGTTCCCATTTGGAGACTACGAATACACGAAGACCCTGGGTCCTGCGCTGTTCGACGTGCCTTTAGCGTTGGCATCTGCTTGGATCATTGTTACCGCATTCACATTATTTTTACTAAATGTAATTAAGTTAGATCGCCATTGGTGGTTTCTCATCGGACCTCTTTTAATGGTCACTGTCGATCTACTTATCGAACCTGTAGCGGCCGGACCGATGAATGCTTGGGACTGGGCTTCTTCCGGTGAATACTACGGTGTTCCAGTGACAAATTTCTTTGGTTGGTTTCTTGTCAGCATTCCAATATTTACTATTTATTCTGTCGTAGGTAGCAATCCTAATCGAGGATCGTTGATCTCTACCAGTGTGATCGTTTTCTTTATCGCACTGTCAGCAATCAATCTTCTGTGGGGGCCAATACTCATTACTCTAGTAGCGATAGCCATGCTTACACGACCTCATTTAAAGAAATTGTTTGCAGAGGAATCAGCGGACGATGCAGACTCAACATATCTTGAAATATAACTTGCATCCCTGGACTTACATCCTTATCTCCGTTCTAGTTGTCGTCATGTCAGCCTGTGAGTCATCACAACCGATCAAACAAGTCGACCGGGTAGTAATGATCCAGGGAGTTTGTTCTTCGACAGAACCGTCATCGAATCTGACTGCGTGGACAACTAATATAAAGCGTCTTCTGGTCGAGGATTTCGGGCTTACAGATATGCCGACCGGGCACCCAGATGATCAAGTAATTGAGTTCGGTTATTCAGAAGATGGGTGGGACTCTAATTATTTGCCGGCAGATACTCTCAATAGCGTTCAGGAATCGTCAGCAGCGTTACGGGATATTTATTCAGCGTATACAGATTCTAGAATATTCATAATTGGTCATTCTCTCGGCGGTATCGTGGCATTGGATGGGCTTGCCAGATATTCGAACAACGAAAATAGAATGAAGTCCCGTACAGCAGGTTTAATAACCGTTAGCAGTCCAGTTAACGGGTTGTCGGAACTTGCTGTCGATGTTGCCAGAATAGCAATTGAGCTTGTAGCGTGCGGAATAGAACCATCTCTTGCACAATATCCATCTCCTGTGTGGGCAGATTTACAGGTGAGAGGTGATTCAATATCGTTGATAAGAGAATCTACGTGGGACGACGTCAGGGTTGTAAACTTCGCAAATAAAGCTGACCGAGTGGTCGATTGGCAGAGTGCCATTCTTATGCCCCACTTTGAAGTCTCCTGTTACAACACCAGAAGCACTAATTTATTTGATGGCAATCACGACACATTACTAGTAAATACCGAGTTGTCTCAGGAACTGTTGGACGTTCTTCTCAAGGAACAGATTCCAAGATATCGCTGTTGAAAATCTCGTGTTCGTTCGCCTGTAGTTCAGGATATGGATTATTTTGTAGCCAAGTTGAACCCGCGTATGTTTCTGTTCGAAAATGTCAGGGGGTTACTCAACGCACGTTGGAAAGACGGCGGTAAGAAGAGCGAGATTTGGAAACAAGCACGAGAAACTTTCGCTGCTATTCCCGGGTACACGACGAAATGGGACCTAGTCAGAGCCGGTGACTACGGTGTCCCTCAGAATCGTCCGAGTGTCTTACTCGTCGGCATCCGAAATGACGTCGCCAAGACGACCAAATGAGACCCAGATTCGGATCAAAAAAAGATCGCACCGGCAAGCGGATTATTGCCAACACCAACAGGTGATTCCATCCCTAATTTAGTCGACGTACTTGGCGATCTAAGTGAGAAACGTTATGTTTATCGTTTGTTTTGGGTGATTATTTTGAATTTTTCAGGGCTTCGAGCGACTGAAGAATTCCTCTTGTATGCCCCACACAATAAGCGATGTACTCACGGCCTTGAGGTGAGTCCGTGGAGATCCTGTTCAAGTGGTCATAGTCAAGTGTGCCTTGATAGCCTACATCGTCTAATGCTTTAGCAACCTCGAACATGTTCAAATCCCCCTCATCGGGCATCACTTCTTGGTATTCGCCGTCTACAGGAATTGTTCCCTTAACGTTGCGGAAGTGGACATGGGTAATCTTGTCGCCAAATCGACGTATGCCTTCGAAAATGTCTTCACCGGATTCGTATCTGGTACCTACGCAAAACGTCATTCGATTGTTTTTCGAAGGAACTTCTGAAAACAAGCGGTCAAAAGCATCAAAGTTATAAAGTACCTGTGGCACGCCGTTTATCTTTGGAACAGGTGGATCGTTACCGTGCATTCCTATGTTCAGGTTGTACTGCGCTGCAACAGGCATTACGTTGCGGTAAATATTGATAGTTCCATCCCATACTTGTTCGTGAGATGGTGCGTCGTCGCGTAATGGCATATCAGCGAGTTCCCGAACCTTCATAAGATGGTGCTCGTAGCCACCTCTACCGGTTTTCCAGCTGTGTAACTTGTCATGGAAAGGGTGCAGAGTAGATGCTTGGAAGGCCTGAATTCCAAAGACCGGAATTCCAGCCTCTCCACAAATCTCGGCGTTTATCTGTAAATTTTCAATTTCTCGTTCTCCACCGTCTCTTCCAAGAAAGGCGTTAATATAGTCGGGCCCGGATGTGTTGGCTCTCTCGATCTTTAGATCGGCTTTGTCTAGTTTTTCCATCACATCGCTTAGGCCTTCTTTGGTTGCCCTTCCTCCTGCCTCATCGTAACCGTCAACCATGTCCAGAACGATCGAGGCGTAATCGATACCGATTTGTTTTAGGAATTTCAGATCTTCCGGATGATTAAGCCAGTCTTTGTTTATCCTGGTGCCTATTCTGATTTTCATTGAGCGAATTCTCCGTGTTATGCCATCTTCTAAGGAAGTTTTATGGCTGTTAGCTTCCATATTTGCGTTTAGGCGTGTCAAAAAGACTTTGCAAAGCCTATCGTAGTTTCAGACTAAATTCTCAGCGTGTGAGAGAATCCGGATTTACCTATCATTAAGAGGGACAACACTTGGCCGGCTGTTGTGGTCCGTACATTCGACGGGCCACATGCGTATCGGAGCGCCAATCACTGCATCAGGTATACGGCTTTTACTGGCACGATTAGGGCGTCTATCGGGCGTCGACAAAGTTCACGCCCACAGGTTTCGCCACACGTTCGCTACTTGGGCGATCAACAGCGACGCACGAGAGCTTGATGTCCAACATCTACTTGGTCACAAATCGCTTGAGATGGTCAGGAGATACTCAGCGTCGTACCAAAG
>Ga0209403_10007668_pt1 | contig 10588 bp, 12 predicted proteins | sample ArcticOcean_MG_C_8_FD_187440 | JGI IMG/M metagenome (GOLD analysis project Ga0209403, IMG submission 187440) | Marine microbial communities from western Arctic Ocean - ArcticOcean_MG_CB11_86 (SPAdes) (version 2) | ecosystem: Environmental > Aquatic > Marine > Oceanic | place: Arctic Ocean...
GTTTTGTTTTGCGTTTTGTTTTGCGTTTTGTTTTGCGTCTTGTCTTGCGTCTTGTCTTGCTTCTTGTCTTGCGTCTTGTCTTGCCTCCTTCAAGACCATATTTTGATCGTATGATGTTTAGTATTTGATCTGCCAGATTTTGTGTCACACCTCCAAACATAATTCCTCTATAGAATGTCTCTTTATCGGGTGGTGTTTTGGCGGCGGCTTCTCTTAATTCTGTAGCTGACATTGCGCCTTCTGGTCGTTCTATACCTTCAAAATCTATATTCATTAGATTTCCCATCCAATCAAAAGCACCAATGTTGTCTCCTCCCACGAACATAACTGCATTAGAATAACATTGTTTCAATAGGTTTACAGCACCGTCTGGTGCAGCATTTTCGTTATTAGCTTGTGCTTCTCCCATATTAACAAAATGAATGGGATAGTCCGCGTATTGTTTTTGTAATAAGTGTACTTTTTCATTTGGGGTTAATGGATTTCTAGTGGGATCTTTTTCGTTTGGACCACCACTTGGCGAAACAAAAACAATTACATTTGTTTTCTCAGGTGTTATTTCTAATCCCGTTTTTGCATTTTCTTCTTCGGCTTTTTCTAACATCGTCATAATCATTATTTCATGTCCCGTATGTCCCGGTTGAAATCTACCATATGTAAAAAATGCGGTGGAAGTGCCGTCTGGAATGTTTTCGCAGTTTAATAAATTTGCTATTGGATATCCAATATGCATTTGTGCTTCTGCTTCTGCTGATTGTGCTATTGATGTCATTATATAAAAGACTATATAATAATACATCCTTTAGAATTGAACGCGTCGTGTAAAGGCTCGTCATAACACTATAAGACTTCGACATTTGTACTAAATCTTTTTTCGTCTGCGTTTTGTTTTGCGTTTTGTTTTGCGTTTTGTTTTTCTTCTTTTATTTTTCCTTGATCTTCTATATCCACCTCCCCAATGTGGATGTGGGGAATAAAGTGGTTGGTGTGGTGGTGGGTGGTGGAGAAGGGCAAACGCGTCGTTAGCTCGAAGACTTCTCGACTCCTCCTTCGTGTTCCTCCATGTTTTAGGGTGCGCCGTTTTGAAAACGGAGGGCGTGTTGGCGATGCGAGTGTTAACTTTCTCGACTTCACTTTGAAGATATTTAATGTACTCAAACACTGTAGTAAAACCAAAATGTTGCACATTCTTTTTTACTTCCGCCAAATCTCGGTCTCTTCTTTTTAAAAAATGTGCCATGGTCTCTCCTGCTGTCTGTCTTGCAAACGGTATACTTTGTTCGTATTCTTCCATTATAATATAATTAGAAAAATATTTTATTCATTATAAAAGTAGTTGTGCCACATAATACCATTCCCCAAATAGTGTCTATTATAGCTAAAAGCAGTGAGTAATTATCGAGAATAGCATGATTTGTAAAATCGAATACACCATAAATGGTTAAACCAAAAAATGCACCATCTTTGTAGGATTTATTTGGACCAATTATAAAGTAATATAATCCGGTTATTAATATGATATATACAATAACAACAGAATATGGTCTTGGAGTTATTTCTTTTCCTTGGATTTTTTTCACTTGTAAATTGTAAAAGGGTGTAATTAATTTAAGATATACGGCATCGATCACGAGTAGAATAATCGCTGTTAGTATAAATTGTATTGGTTTAATTTTCATTATATAAGTATTTGATATTAAATAATGAACTTAGAAAAATCCTGGATAAGGTTTTTTAGGTGCTAACATCCCTCCTCCTGCACCGGAGATAATTCTCAAAGCTATATATGCTGATAGACCTATTAAAATAGAAGCAACCGCTGTTGCTAAAACTTTATGAGGTACATCAGGGAAATCTTTTGTATAGCGATTTTCATTAACAGTCCTTCTCACTTCAATGGTTAATGCAGTTGTGATACCAATAAGAATAGCATTTAATATAAAAGCTCTGGCTATGGTTGTACCACGGAAATTTATTAAAGGTTTAAATCCCATTAATAAATTACTAGAAAAAAATTTAGTAGTAATTTAATTTGAGTAATAGAATGTTGACTGCGGGATTTGAACCCGCGCATGCGAACATACCAGGGCCTAAACCTGGCTCCTTAGACCACTCGGACAAATCAACTGTTAAATTTATTATGTATGCTGTCGGATTTGAACCGACGTGGAGCTTTCGCTCATCAGGTCTTGAACCCGATCGGCCAGACTACGGGAAATAGGCAATATGTATTTTTATATAATTAGCGACGGGTGGTTTCGATCCACCGACCTTCTGGTTATGAGCCAAACACGCTTCCACTGCGCCACGTCGCTATCTAAACACTTTAATGTCATATTCAGGACATATTATTTGATTAATGTGATTTTGATTAATGTGATATTTGATTATTCTTATGTTTATCGGCATATTCCTGTGCAAATTCTAGCATCATTTCTCCCCACAACTGATGAATGTGTGAATTTTGGTTCATCGGTCGCATTTTTTTTATCGTATGTTGGTCAACATTCATACGCAAACATACGAACCAGTTACCTTCTTGATCTCTGAATCCGGAACTAGTAAATGTGTAAGGTATTTTCGTAACAAATTCTGGTGCATTTGGATCAACCGTAAGTTTTACACGACGGATACCATACCCCCACTCATTATCTACGATTCCCTCTGTTAAGAAGTTAAAGCAGGATGTGTTCTGTGGTATTGACATAGCTTTGCTGTTGATGTAAGAATACATTACTTCTTTATATAGTTGTCATTTCAATTTTTTATTTGCCTAAATTAAATAAAAATTTTCTAAAATCATATATACCTTCTGTGAGAGTTGAACTCACGGACACATGATTAAAAGTCATGCGCTCTACCGACTGATCTAAGAAGGTAAATTTATTGGTGCTGGTTTCTTCTACGCGCTCTTCCTACTGAGCTACCGAAGCTGTGATTTGAACTATGCTTAAGCCATTGCTTCGGGTAGGTTTCGATCCTACGACCTCGTGCTAATAATGCAATGAAGGGTTGCTGTTTGAAACCATTTGGGTTATTTTGTTATATTTTGGTGTACGCTCCGAACAGGGGTTGAACCTGTATCCGGTCATAATTATTGATTAGTTGAATTGCTGTAAGTTCTCATGATATTTTACTCTACACTATAGCATAGTATAATTTCTTTAAGTTGTTTGAGGCAAAAAGCCTCTACATTATCGTTTCAACTTTCTTATAAGTTATTGAAAACCCGGGAATCAATTTTTTTTTTATTGGGAAAATTGAGTAAATTTATTCGTCTGTAATTGACTCTTCTGTGCTTGTTGGTTCCCTTTCCACAGGAGGACCGCGTGGGGTCATTGTAGAAGACTCTTCTAAGTTAATAGGAGTCCATTCAAAATCGCTTTCTATACTAGGAGGCGCACTTGGTAGAGAAGCTTGCAGTTCTTCTCTTGGACCAATTGGCGTAAATAATGTTGGTATTTCAAAAGCACTTGCAGAAGCCACTGTATTAGCACCAAATATAAACATCGGTGATTGGCGATGATTTCTAGCTGGGGTTCTGACTGTTCGTCGTGGTGCTGGCATAAAATCAAAAGTAGGTATGCCCGTGCCAAATACTGTTAAATCAACTTCTATTTCTTCCTCTGCATCTTCAGTATCTTCCTCTGTATCTTCCTCCGTATCTTCCTCCGTATCTTCCTCCGCATCTTCCTCTGCATTTTCCTCTGCATTTTCCTCTGCGGCTTGTTCTTCCACAGCATCTTCGTTATTGTCGTTTTCGTCAGAACTTCCTACATCAATAGTTTCCGCAGCAACACGTTCTGCTTCTCGCATTCGTTGTAGTGCCGTTCTTGCTCTTCTGCTTTCTAATCTTATCATATTATCCAATGCTGCTGTCATGTTAACTACATCAATCTCTTCTTCCTCCGCTTCTTCCTCAGCTTCTTCCTCTGTAGGAGCTAATAAGGGAGCATGTAAATCCTCCCATTCACTTCTATAATTTTTCATTAAATCCAACGATTCTTTTTGCATTTCCATTGCTTGCTTTAAAAACCTGCTACGAGTAAGCGTTTCTCTGCATACCGATCTTGTTTGCTGGAGTAAATAACGCATTCTGATTTGGCGATTTAGAAGAGAATTGATATCATCTGTTAAATTATTTTTTTTACACCTTTTTTTTTTTATTTTTTTTTTTTTTATATTTCTTTTCAAGGCTCTCAAACATCTATAATTATCCATTAATTCTGATTGAATATCTTGTAAAGCAGTTAAACGCTCCTCAACTACTGTATCGGAAAGTAATACTTTTCTACATAAAGCACAAGTTTCTTTTCTGTTAAGCCATTTGAAGAAACAAGTTGTACAATATGCGTGATCACAGGTAGTAATTACTGTATTTTTGTTATCCAGAGCTATATAACAAATACCACAGGCTGGCTCCTCGACTGGCTCCTTGTTCGGCTCCTTGTTCGGCTCCTTGCCTTGCTTCTCAACATTCGTTTGAGTTTCTTTTGCAATATAAGTTGTCATAGTGATTAGTATATGTAATAATGTTTTAAATTTATATTCAATTTAATAGTAATTGGTTCTTCAAAGTATTATAGAATATCCAAACAACATTTCACACCTTTATGGTCTGTATTTAAAGAATTTCCAAAAATATTAGCACTACATATTTTAACATTTTTACCTTTAATCCATATATAATCAATGCAAGTCTGAGGATTTATTGCTGGCCAAGTTTTAATATCTTTGTTATGTTTTTCTTTAATGGCACTTTTGAAACCGTTTTGTGTTAAATATTTATAAACTTTTGATGTGGGAGATGAATTAAAATCTCCAGCGAGAATTAAAATATCATGTGGTATTGTTTTTGTAAACGATATAATTTTTATAAGCTCTTTGTAACCTTTTGTATTACACGCTTCATTTAAATGCAGATTACATAATAGAATTTCCTTATTATTAAATGTGAATTGAGAATATTGAAATAATCTACCTACAAACTTAGATTTCACAACAGTTTTAAGTCTTTTATTTACTATAACCACCATGCCTAGGAAAAGATACCCACATATTAAAATTAGTGGTAATAAAGTAAGAAATAAAAAACCCAACACCAATGGATAATTAAAATAAAGATATTGAAATGTATTACCAAAATGAGAAAAAGTCCAACCTACTATACCAAAAAACTTATCCAGCATAAATTTTAAAATATATATAATTTTTGCTTGTTTTTTTGGAAAATAGGAAGCAATTTTATCAAATATGGTTTTTATTTCATCCGAAAATGTATAATGTGATGTATAAGATATTAATGGAGATTTTAAACAATCAAAAATGGTATCAACACTCTTAAGAAAGGGAATGGTTGCCTCTTGTAAAACAATTATATCATTCTGTTTGATTTCTTTTTCTAAAACCTTATTTATAGAATGTATTCGATTATACCAGTTATCATAAAAAAAATTTAAATTCCATGTTAAAATTTTTAATTTCATTGGTAAATTAGTTTACTAAAATATAAATAAGGAAAATTCGCATTAACCGAAGATTGTTAAATATGATTAAACGATACGCTGATTTGTTTGGCGCGTAAGTGGCGGCGGTGTAAAGTTTTGGTAATTATGATATTGAAAGCCAGGACGCGTTAGGATATTTCGAGCTGGCGTAGTAACTGCAGGAAACGATGAAGGACTCACGGCTAATAGCGCAGCACCAGAGGGCATTGTGCTTGGTGATGAAGATAAAGTTTGGTCAAAACTCGGCGTAGGAGCACTAGCATTACGTTCATTTTGGGTAAATTCTGGTGGCATGCCAGAGCAGGCGCGCATTACTGCCTGTGAACACATACGCAATCCTTCGCCACCGCGAGTTGGAGTACTGTCCGTTGTTAACGATAGATCTGCGCTAAATCCATAACTTGTTCCGGTTGTAATTGCATCCTGATTAGCCCCTGCATAAATACAGACAATACCTTCCGTTCGTGCTGCTGTAACGGCTGCATTCAAATCGGTTGATGTTAATGGCTGTGATTCATTGTCATGACCATCTGTATGCAATTCAAATATACCTTTAACGGTTGCGTTGGGATTTTCGGATTTTATTTTTTTGACTGTTTTGCGGAGTCGAGCAAGATCTTCAATTGCTGTAGCATACAATCGTGTTAGACCACGCGGTCGAACGAGATTTACTGCTTCATCTTCCGATAGATCTACATCATGGATGTCTACATTTTGGAATGGATGGTCAACCTTGTCATCAAATGTTGTAAGCGAGTATGTAATTTTTACATTATTATCTTTGGAATTTTGTTTGTGATCAATGATTGAGGTATACAATGACGATGCCGCCGATCCTTGGAAGCTAGCCATAGAGCCACTACGATCACGCGTTGACTGTATGATTGCAATGGATGGTATAGCAGGACGAGCATGATTGTCTTTGCGCCGCTTGACAGCACCTAAACATGACAGTTTCTTATTGATTGGGGTAGACATTTCGAGAATTGGTAAGAAGGTTGGGAATGGTTTTATCTGTAAAATGGATTATTAATTCAATTTTTTTATCTAGTATTAATTATAGTTTAGTTCATAAAACATAATTAACGACGGTGCTTTCTAGTTTTTCTTTTACGGGTTTTTCTTTTGTGTTTGCGTCTGTGTTTTTTGGTTTTCCTTTTGCGTTTGTGTTTTTTGGTTTTCCTTTTGCGTTTGTGTTTTTTGGTTTTTCTTCCTCCTTTGAATGTTTTTGGTGTCCCATCGTCCCCAAAGGCGCCTTTATTTCCATGATATGGTCCTATTGATTGCCAGGCACCAGAAGGAATTTTATACTTTCTGTTTAGTTTTCTTCCCGAGCTCAACGAAGACCTATCTTTCTTTGCTAGATTTGGGTGTGATCTTAAAAGAGCTTCATGAGCCGCTTTGACTTCATCTATTCTATTGGCTATAGCCTCGTGTGTTTTTGCGATATCCTTAAGTGGAACAGTGGGTGTCCCGTCGGCGGATATCGACGTGATATGGTGGGCGAAGTGCTTGCCTGTACGCAGTTCCTTGGCTTGAGCACGATGATGGGCCGGTGTTCCTCGTTTGAAATACGAATCGGCAAAGAATCCGTTTCTGCGTGTGGAATGTGTTGTTCTTAAACCTTCTAGGGTTTCCCGGTTTACACCTAAATATCCCATTGCATTTTCTAGTGGTTGTAATGCCGCTATTTGAGTCTGTGTTAATCCGGGTTGTGCGACGGGGAGGGCGCCGTGTTGGGCGGCCACTGGGATATTTCCGGTAGGTGCGAGATTTTTCATTTCTAATAGAGTTGCCATATATACATTTGGAGAGAAAAATAAATATGTTAAAACTATTTCAAGGTATTATGGTTTATTTAATTATATGTCAGGTATATTTTGGTCTGAGCCAGTTCCACCACCACCACCCACCGATTTTAGTACTATATTATTTTATTTATTTATAGGATGGATTCTTATTAAAATAATCGAGAAACATTCAGATAAAGATTATAGTCGGAAGAAAAAAAAGAAGAAAGGATCAAAGGAAAAGTCAATACTAGACGCAGTTGTTGGTTTAGAGGGTGTTAAAGAAGAGATTAAATATTATATGGATTTTATTAATAATGAAAGCAAGTATACTAAATGGGGAGTTAAATTGCCCAAGGGGATTCTTTTGGCTGGTCCTCCTGGAACTGGGAAGACTTTGCTGGTTAAAACAATGGCCAAAACCCTTGATATACCCATTATTAGTGAAGCGGGGAGTAGTTTTGTTGAAATGTATGTGGGTGTAGGAGCACGAAGAGTGCGCGATCTGTTTAAAAAAGCCAAAGGTAAAGGAAAATGCATTATATTTATTGACGAATTAGATGCTGTGGGTAGCAAGAGAAATCTTGAAAGCAATTCGGAAAGAGCTTCTACTTTAAATCAATTATTAGTTGAAATGGATGGTTTCGACATGAGTGACAGTATTATGGTTTTTGCAGCAACTAATCTAGTTAAATATCTCGACCCTGCTTTATTGCGCTCTGGGCGATTTGATAAAAAAATATATTTTGATCCTCCTAATTTCTCAGAAAGAAAATCCATGTTTGAAATGTATCTTAAAGATATTATTATACCTGAGGAATTATCCTATGCTATATTATCTGACCGTACTGCTGGTATGACTGGTGCAGATATTGCTAATATTGCCAATCAATCGAAAATAAATGCTATTCAACGCGGACAAGAAGAGGTTGGGTTAACAGATAGTGATATCCAAATTGCTATTGATGAAGTCATGATTGGTAGGGAAAAACGCGAGCGAATGATGAGCGATGAAGAAAAAGAACGCGTTTCTTATCACGAAGCAGGACACGCTCTTATGGGATATATATTGAAAGACTCAGAACCTCCTGTAAAAGTCAGCATTATTCCACGTGGAGAAGCTGCTTTGGGATTCTCACAACCCAAACCTGCAAATAAAAAATTACATACAAGTAAGGCTATATTGGCGCAAATTAGCGTGCTATTGGGTGGTAGGGTGGCAGAAAAACTTATTTATGGAGATGTATCTACTGGTGCTGCGGATGATATTGAAAAGATATCCAACTTTGTCAGGTTATATAATACTAGTTGGGGAATGAGTAAAGAAATTGGTCCACTTAATCCACAATATATGGGAGTTATTGGAGAGAATATTGCTGACTCTGTGTTTTCACAATGTAGAGTTATGGTCGATGAAATAGAAGAGTTTACTTTTTCTGTTTTAAAGAAACACAAAAAATTAATTGTATCGATGGCAAAAGATTTATTAAAGAACGAAACCATTGTTTATGATAGAATTAAAGAATTATTACCACGCAGGTTGGAAAATAGTTTGGATGTATTAATTAAATAATTTGTTAACTTAATATTATGTATATATATGACAAGTCAAATAATACCATCTTTGGGAATTATTCTGTCTGGATTTTTAAACTCATTATATCCAATTTTTATTCGCAATAACGACTTGGATTTACAATTTAAAATACTTTTAAGATTTGTCAGTTTTTTTATAATTAGTTACATATATCTTTATGTCAAATGGAAAACCTCTGTTGGGAAAGAGAAAGAGAAATACGAGGATTATTTTAAAAATATATTTAGTCCCAATATTTTAAAAGTGTCAACTTTAAACTATTTATATATAGCTGGTATTATTGTCGCTATGCAATTCGCACCACAATATATTACTTTTCCATTATTTATGTGTTGGACAATAGTCCTGGTGTTGATGGAAAAATTTTATTTTAAAGCACCAGTGTCCAACAAACAAGTAATGTATGTATTATTGGGATTTGTTGGTATAGTTGTTATGAACATTGGTGAATTTTTAAATACTAAAAGTATTAAATATAATAAGATCTTTTTAGCGGTGGCTGGGTTTGCCGCTGTAGCACATGGTATTTTCGTGCCCTTTTTTAAAGAAATAAGTGAAACAACAAATGATCCAATCATAGACACCTTTTATTTAACAGGTTTTGCATCCATATTATCTGCAATAGGTGTATTCATTCAACACTTTGCCACAAAACATAAAATTAAAATTGCAGGTAAATGGGACCAAATTATAAAATTAGTTATGTTTTATATTATTGTTGAAGGTGTTGCAAACTATGCTTATTATTATGGATTATCAAAACTTCCAGCAATAAATACAGCAGTTTTATATAATAGTATGGTTGTGTTTGGTTTATTAATAGGATTTTTTTATTTTAAAGAAAGACCAACAAAAATAACTATATCTGGAGTACTTATAATTATCGCATCTATCATAGGGTTACAACTGAATGGAAATACCAGTCATGCTGTAAAATACCCATGAAGAACGGGTTAATTGTCAGTGGAATTAATCCTGATAATACAATATTGGTTTTAAAGAATAGGCATTTCACTCCAATGTGAAGTAATAAACTTAGCAAATTCATTATCTTTATTTTTATTTTTATCAGGATGATATATTTTCATTAATTTATAATATCCTTTTTTATTTGGAGCAACCATCCAATCCATAATGTCTTCTGGAAGAGAACTGATAAATTGTATTTTTTTTAATTGATCCTGTTGTTCTTCATAACATCGTCTATTATATTCCGATTCTCTTTGTCTTTCACCTGCCTCTCTCCTTTGTTTCTGCTTTTCATATTGCGCTTCACGCCATTTATTATATTGTTCGTTAAAACGATGAGCTCTCTCTTTTTCTTTTTTCCATTTTTTCTCTTTTGCCCCCTTTGCCTTGTCAATTCTATTTTTTTTGAATTTCTTTTTTTTTATCTTTTTTACAGGTTTGAAAGTAAATATTTTTAATTGTTCTCTTAAATTGTTGATTTCATTAAATAACTCAGGAGTAGGATTTTTTTCATATCTTTCTTCCTTTTTTCTTATTTTTTTTTTGATTTTTCTAATAGGATTATTAGTGGTTATAGTTATTTCTAACTCTTCTTCGTCGCTAAAACTTTGCCACTGATTTCGAGTCATTATGTTGCTTGTGTGTTGTATTGAGATTTAATAACATTTAATGAATTCAATTTTATCAGAATTATATAATATTCATAATGTATATGAATACTATAT
>Ga0209403_10007669_pt1 | contig 10585 bp, 9 predicted proteins | sample ArcticOcean_MG_C_8_FD_187440 | JGI IMG/M metagenome (GOLD analysis project Ga0209403, IMG submission 187440) | Marine microbial communities from western Arctic Ocean - ArcticOcean_MG_CB11_86 (SPAdes) (version 2) | ecosystem: Environmental > Aquatic > Marine > Oceanic | place: Arctic Ocean...
AAGATTATTCTTTTATTGTGGTAGGTAGCACTGGCAAAACTGGTTTACAGAAATTTTTTCTAGGAAGTGTCTCTTTTAAAGTGATGGAGCATGCAAAAAATTCTGTAATTATAACTCGTTAAAAATTGAGTACTTATAATTTTACTTTACGCTCGAACCTAAGTTTAGCTGATGTTCTTATTATGCGACTTGTTTCGGTCCAAAGATCCAATCCTTCAATGTCATCTAACTCGTGCCACGCAACGTTCATTGCATCTGAGCTTGCGCTGGCAACGCCACTAATCCATTTTGCTGAAAAGTCGACTAAAGTAGCGTGGTATTCTACTTGGCCATCTTTATCTTTTTGGATTGAGTCTATAACACCTAGGAAATCAGTAATTTGAACTGATAGACCAGTTTCCTCTTCAGTTTCTCGAACGGCTGCTTCTTTAATTGTTTCTCCTAGTTCTTGGCGTCCTCCGGGAATGCTCCATTGACCAAGGCGAGGGGGTTTGCCTCTTTGTATTAAAAGGAATTTTTCTGCTTTCCATACAACCACTCCAACACCAACAAAGGGATAGTCAAGATAAGTTCTTTTATCTTCTGTATTTTTTATCATGGTCGATTCCTCTCTTGCGGATTTATATATAGGTTTCAAAGGAGACAGTAGGGCTTTACTTTTCAATGGTGTCGCAGGATGGTATTGTATTAACAAATGTTAAACATATTAAGAATGATGTGTTGATTAATACAGGATTAAATTTGATAAAATAATTATAAAATAAATCCACGATAATCTATGCTTAGATATTTAAATAAACTAATATTTCAAATTGGATAAAATATAAAAAAAATCGGTTGAGATGATTGGTTAACAGTTTGAGGTTTGGTAATTCTAATTAAGGTGAACCATAATGCGGATAATTAAATCTAAAAAAGGCGAGATGTTCAATTGAATAAACCAAACGCTAACGGGAAACCGCTCCCGCCATCTGCTCACACTCAAGTTAGTGGGGGTAAGAGCCGTGGATTTTGGGGGCGAATACGAGGTTATTTCCTTGCAGGGATTCTAGTAACTGCCCCCTTGGGCATTACAGGGTATCTTGCTTGGATTATTGTGGGTTTCATAGATCATTCGATTACTCCATTAGTGCCTGATAAATATAACCCTGAGACGTATTTGCCATTTAGCCTGCCTGGGCTGGGAGTACTAATTTTAATACTAGTACTAACGTTGATTGGTGCGTTAACAGCAGGTTTATTGGGTCGGTGGTTAGTCCATACGGGCGAGCGTATTTTGAATAGAATGCCAGTTATCCGAAGTTTTTATTCGGCAACAAAACAAATATTCCAAACTGTACTGGCTCAGAAATCCAATGCCTTTCGGGAAGCTATTTTAGTAGAATATCCGCGTCGGGGAGTTTGGGCTATAGCATTTATTACGGGAACAACCCAAGGAGAAGTGCAAAATCTAACTGAACAAAAGACTGTAAATATTTTTCTACCAACTACGCCAAATCCTACGTCTGGTTTCCTTTTGTTTGTGCCAAAAGAAGATGTGGTTCCATTGAATATGAGTGTAGAGGAGGCGATTAAGATGGTGATATCGGGAGGTATAGTCACTCCTCCAGATAATCGACCTTTGGCAGAGCAAAAAAAATCTCAAGTTTCTTCTAAGATCTACGAAGATCTAGATATTTTGCGCGAGCAAGAGGGTATACCAATTTTGTTATCCAAAAAAGATTAGGATCTTTGAATTATCCTGATCTCAGAAATTTCACGGCGGCATTGCGTTCAAATAAATAAAGCAGTATTCGAAGGTTTATACCGCGTTCAGTTTTAAGCTCTGGATCTTTCTCGAGTATCAGTTTTGCATCGTCACGGGCAGTTGAAACAAGTTCCCCATGTGCGGTGAGATTAGCGAACTTGAATTCTGGAAGGCCACTTTGTCGCGTACCGAGAACTTCACCCGCTCCTCGAAGGCGAAGGTCTTCCTCAGAAATCATAAAACCATCTTCGGTATCTCGCATAATGTTTAGCCGTTTTCGTGCCATTTCAGTTAAATTTTCTGAGAACATTAAAATACAAGTTGATTGGTTAGATCCTCTACCTATGCGCCCCCTTAGTTGATGAAGCTGTGCAAGACCAAAACGTTCTGCGTGTTCGATAATCATGATACTGGCTTTTGGAATATCAACGCCAACTTCAATCACCGTGGTAGCTACTAGAATATCGACGTGGCCTTCTTTAAAGGATTTCATGGAAGCATCTTTCTCCATAGCTTTCATTTTACCGTGCACTAATCCAACTCGTTCACCAAAGATGGATTTTAGTTGATCAAACCGATCTTCTGCAGCTGCCAAATCAAGTTTCTCTGATTCTTCAATTAATGGGCAAACCCAAAATATTTTTTTATTTTTTTCAATGGCTCTTTTCAGGCCCTGAATAACATCAGCAAGTCGATTAATTGAAATCGTACGTGTGTCAATAGGTAGGCGTCCCGCGGGCTTTTCCATTAGACGAGAGACTTCCATATCACCGTAAGCTGTAAGTGTGAGTGTGCGTGGTATCGGGGTTGCGGTCATTACTAAAATATCAACATTGCGCCCTTTGGATGTGAGAGCTAATCTTTGGTGGACGCCAAAACGATGTTGTTCGTCAATAACGGCAAATGCTAGTTCTTTGAAGTTCACACTTTCTTGAAATATAGCGTGTGTACCTATAGCAATTTTTATATTGCCGTTGGAAAACCCCTCTAATATTGAAGTGCGTTTCTTACCTTTTTCTCGGCTGGTTAAAAGGGCAACATTTACTCCTGCTGCGGTGGCTAGAGGTTCAATTGTAGCTAGGTGTTGGCGAGCAAGTATCTCAGTAGGAGCTAAGAGTGCAGCTTGTGTCCCGCTTTCTATTGCGTGAAGCATACTCAGAAGTGCTACAAGTGTTTTTCCGCTGCCAACATCGCCTTGCAAAAGGCGGTGCATACGGCCATCCGAACTCATATCGTCAGTAATATCATTTACAGCTTCAATTTGAGAGTTTGTAAGTTTGAAGGGTAAAGCAGCTATGACCTTTCTTTTTATTATATCAGTACCAATTATAGGTCTACCTCCCTTTTTTCGCATGTGAATTCTAATTAATGCCAATGCTAATTGGTTGGCGAGTAACTCGTCGTAGGCAAGGCGTTGATAGATAATACTCTCTGGAACTAGATCTGTTTCATCATTGGGCGTATGAGCCTTAATTAAGGCCGTATTCCAGCTTGGCCACTTTTGTTTTTTGAGATATGCTTTGTCTAACCACTCTGGTAATTCCTCTATTAGCGTGAGACCATTTTTTATCGCTTTATGTAGAACTTTTTGTGATAAACCCTGTGTTAATGGATATATAGGTTCAATAATTTCGATTTCAGCGCGGTTTTCCACTTCAACTACATGATCGGGGTGTGCCATTTGTATTTTATTACCGTAGTGTTCAATAATTCCGCTAATTATTCTTTTTTCACCCTCTGGTAAAAGTTTGCGTAGGTAGTCCTCTTTAGCGTGAAAAAATATTAGGGTAATCGTGCCCGTTACGTCGGAACATATTATTTTATAAGGCAGTCGTCGTGATTTAGCTGGGAAATGTTGATCGACGTCTACGGTTAATGTTGCGACTACTCCGGCCTCTGCATTTGAAATGTTTGGGGTGTTACGTCTATCTATTAATCCACTGGGCAAATGCCACAATAGATCAATTATATTAGGCCCGCGGAGTTTGTCGATAAGCTTTGCAATACGTGGCCCAACCCCATTCAATTTTGTGACAGGTGAAAATAGTGAAAATAATATTTCTGGGCGCATTTTAGAGGAATTTCTTACAAATCATTGCTGACATACCAGTTGCAAAGGTTTAAACCGTACGACATTAAATATCGTACAAAGATAGTTCATTGGGCCTAGTATGGAAACTCTCCGTAAACGAATTTTTTACAAAGCGACCCATCGAGGGATGCATGAGACTGATAAAATAGTCGGTGGCTTTGCTGTGCAGGAATTGAAGAACTTGAGCGAAGATCTGTTATATGACTTTGATAAGTTGCTTGATGTTCCTGATGTTGACTTATTGAATTGGATTTTAGGGAGAGATAGGGTCCCTAGATCTTTTGACAATAAAATTTTTCAATTAATAGTCGCATTTAAGGAAAGTTTTTAAGTAATTGTTGGATATAAACAAAATATTTGAAATTTCTGGAGATGTTGTTGTTGCAGGTGTTCCGGATGGTTACGACGGTGTTGTATTGGATCGGTTTATTCAGGGCGGTAAATCAGTATTATTTGTTGCTCGTGATGATCGCCGAATTGCTGCGATCGAATCTAGTCTCGAATTTTTTGCGGCTGAAACAGAGTTAATAAAATTTCCTGCCTGGGATTGTTTGCCCTATGATAGGGTTTCGCCGAAGAATGATATTATAGCAGAAAGAGTTGATGCACTTACGAATTTAGCAGATACGAGTAATGCTCAGCCTCGAATCGTTTTGACTAGTGTCGCTGCTTTGTTGCAAAGAGTACCAGCTTGTAAATCATTAAAAGATGCTACTTTAAACTTTGGGGTTGGTGGAGAAACACTGCGTGATATTTTATTAACCTATCTTGAAAATAATGGTTATGGTCGCAGTGAAACTGTCATGGAACCCGGGGAATTTGCAATTCGTGGCGGGATTGTTGATGTTTATCCGCCAGGTTTTGAAGAGCCACTTCGCTTGGATTTCTTTGGTGATGAGTTGGATTCAATTCGTACCTTTGAGCCATTTAGCCAGCGTACCAGTGGCGGATGTGAAAGCTTTACTCTCAAACCATTTAATGAACTTTCTCTTAACGAGAACGCGATTAGTCTATTTCGTAGCGGATATAGGGCGCTTTTTGGTGTGGTTTCAGATGAAGACCCGCTATACGAGTCAATATCCAACGGACGCACTCAAGCCGGCATGGAGCATTGGTTGCCTCTCTTTCATGAAAAAATGGGAACACTTTTAGATTATATACCAAATTTTGCCATCATATTTGATTATCAGGCGGAAGAGGCAGCAGTATCGCGTTGGGAGCTTATCAATGAGTGTTATGAATCTCGCTCGGATATGAAAGTCCGCGGTCTTGCTGTATCCGAAACAACATATAATCCATTACCAGTAGACAATCTTTATCTTTCCCCGGAAAATTTAAACTTAATCTTAGCCGAGCATAAAAAGATTACCTTTCAATCGTTTTCTGCGCCAGAGGCTCAGTTAAAAACCATGGATGCCGGTGGAAAACCCGGTTTTAATTTTTCAGAAGCTCGAACGCTAACGGATATAAACGTTTATGATGCTCTTCGCGATCATATTAAGGATTCAAATGAAGCGGGGCGTGTCGTAATTATCGGCGCATTTTCTGAAGGTTCTACTCAGCGTCTTCTTGGAATTCTAAAAGAGCATAATATCCCAGTATCTAGTGAGTTAGAAGCCCCCATTCGTATAGCCACCTTGAAATTAGAGTGTGGATTTATAGGACCTGGTTTAGAGCTAATAACTGAACAAGATATTTTGGGCGATCGATTGAGTTCTCCAAAACGCCGTAAAATTCGACCCGAGAATTTTATCGCCGAAACTTCAGTCCTTAGTGCCGGTGATCTTGTAGTTCATATGGATCATGGAATAGGTCGCTTCGAAGAGCTGGTTACACTAGATTTAACAGGTTCTAGTGCGCCTCATGACTGTTTGCTTCTAACTTATCACGGTGGCGATAAGCTATTTTTGCCAGTTGAAAACATAGAAATTATTTCCCGTTATGGTGAAGGTACTGAAACAGCTCGGTTGGATAAGCTCGGTGGCGTTGCATGGCAGGCGCGTAAGTCTGATCTCAAGAAACGAATTCGTGATATGGCAGAACAACTGATATCAGTTGCGGCAGCACGTGAATTAAAATTAGGTGAAGTAATGGAGCCTCAACCAAGTGCTTTTGATGAGTTCTGTTCTGGATTTTCGTTTACTGAGACTGAAGATCAGGAGCGGGCAATCCTCGAAGTCATCGAGGATTTGGCGAGTGGCCGCCCAATGGACCGTCTTATTTGTGGTGATGTTGGTTTTGGTAAGACTGAGGTCGCATTACGTGCAGCTTTTATCGCAGCCATGGAAGGCAAGCAGGTAGCCATTGTGGTGCCGACGACATTATTATCTCGTCAGCATACAAAGATATTTGAATTACGTTTTGCGGATTTTCCTGTTCAGGTACGCCAGTTATCGCGGTTGGTTTCCAAGAAGGAGGTAGAAGAGACCAAATCAGGTCTTGAAACAGGAAAAGTAGATATCGTTATAGGCACGCATGCTTTGCTTGGACCCAGTATTAAATTTGATCGTCTGGGATTATTAATTATCGATGAGGAGCAGCATTTTGGCGTTATCCACAAAGAGCATTTAAAATCACTGAAAAGTAATGTGCATGTGCTAACATTAACTGCGACCCCGATTCCGCGAACGTTACAAATGGCACTAACTGGTGTTCGACAACTAAGTTTAATAACGACACCACCCGTAGATCGGCTAGCGGTTAGGACTTTTGTTCTACCATACGATCCCGTTGTCGTTCGTGAAGCTATTCAACGTGAGCGTTACCGCGGGGGACAAATTTTTTATGTTTGCCCAAGGGTATCAGATCTCAGTCATATTGAAGAGGCGTTACGAGAATTAATACCTGACTTGAAGATTGCACGGGCCCACGGTCAAATGCCGCCAAATAAACTTGAAGATGTTATGAACGCGTTTTACGAGGGAAAGTATGACTTATTATTAGCGACAAATATTGTTGAATCTGGACTTGACCTTCCGAACGTAAATACAATTATTCTACACCGTTCGGATATGTTTGGTTTATCTCAGCTCTATCAATTACGCGGACGCATTGGTCGTGCAAAAGTCAGGGGTTATGCATATTTTACAATTTCACCAAAACGTTCTTTAGCAGACTCAGCAATGAAACGGCTGGAAGTAATGCAATCGTTAGATACATTGGGCGCAGGTTTCACTTTGGCAAGTCATGATCTTGACATTCGGGGAGCGGGAAATCTCCTGGGTGATGAACAGTCGGGTCATATTAGGGAGGTTGGAGTTGAGCTTTATCAACAAATGCTTGAAGAGGCTGTTGCCGAGGCCAAGTCTGCTGGTGATATCGAAGATCATATTGCAGATAAGTGGACCCCACAAATTGATATTGGTGTACCGATCCTAATTCCGAGTGATTATGTGTCAGAATTGGGTGTGCGTCTTTCGCTATATCGCCGTATCGCCGATCTTATGGACCAAACTGAAATTGAAGCTTTTGCTGCTGAAATGATTGATCGCTTCGGATCTATTCCAGAAGAAGTTGAAAATTTATTAGAAACTGTCGCTATAAAAAGACTTTGTTCAGTCGCTGGTGTTGAAAAACTGGATGCTGGATCTAAAGGGGCGGTTATTTCCTTTCGTAATAATGAATTTAATAACCCGGCTGGTTTGGTTGAGTTTATTAACGCCCATGTTGGAACAATAAAAATCCGGTCTGATCACAAACTTATTTTTATGCGAAAATGGGATGATGCGACCACACGTCTTGTTGGTGTTCAATATTTAATTAGAGAGCTTTGTAAGATTGCGGCCTAATTAACTCTTAGAATAATGTTGAGTTATCGCCGAATATTATCCAGAATTTTAGAAAGTTTTTCAGTACCTAAAAATTCTTGTTTTCCGCTACCATAAATAATTTTACCTTGTTGATTAAAAATAAAACTCATTGGAACGTTAGTTAATGGGGAAAAATATTCTTCAATTCTTTTATTAGAACGAACCACGCGAATACTGGGGTGGAACGCTCGGACCATATTATTTAAACGCCCTAATGAGGAATTTTCGTACCTCTCTTCTGTCCAATTAATAGCTATAATATTAACTCTTTTTGTCCCACCTTTATTAAGAAATTCACGGAGTTGCACGAACTCTGCGCGGCAGGAACCTCACCAACTTGCAAAGAACGTTATGAGAATTGGTTTACCGTTAAAGGTTTTTTGACTGACCTTTTTACCAAGAACAGGCTTAGCCTGGAGTAAAATTTCTTTTATATTTTTGGACAGGTTAAGTATTTGGTCCGCCCCAGCACTAGGAACTGCGGACAAAAAACCTATATACAATAACAGTGAAAGTGATAAATATTTTAATTTCATATAATTTTTGCCCTAGGATTGTAACTTTACTTATTTTACAACCAGATCAATATCAAACTTGTCAATTTTATTCATGAGAATAATTTTTTTAAGAGGTAAATCGGTCATCCGTCTTGCCATATATATTCGCGATCAAGTTCCATTATATCTTTACAGCCAATTTGGGCGAGTACTTTATCAACCTCATTTACCATAAGATCGAGGACAAATTCAGCTCCTTGTTCATCGAGTGCTCCTATGCCAAACATAAATGAACGACCTGAAAAAGTAAATGAAGCCCCTGAAGCAAAAGCTTTAATAATATCGGTACCACAACGAATTCCGCTATCCAACATTACGGTCAATCTTGGTTCAACTGCTTTTACTATCCGAGGTAGCGTTTCAATAGATGAAGGGGCACTATCCAATTGGCGACCTCCGTGATTGGAAACTATTATACCATCGGCGCCAATACGCATAGCAGCTTGTGCAGATTTTGGTGAAAGAATTCCTTTTATTACAAAAGTACTACCCCAGGAATCACGAATTCGTTTGATTAAATCTTCACTTAATCTGGCTGATGTTTGGAGTACTTGTGCGGCGTTTAAAGATTGTTTATCAGCAGCTTCTTGCATATACGGTACCATATTTTCAAATCGCGGTATGCCATTGATTAAAGTAGAGATGGCCCAGCGTGGTTTTCGAGCTATGTCCATAATTATCCGCGGTGTCATTTTAAAGGGTAATGTAAAATTATTTCGAAGATCGCGGAGGCGTATAGATGGCTCTGGTATATCAACTGTTAAGACTAAAACTTTAATTCCAGATTCTTTAGCGCGTTTAATTAAATCAAAACAAATGTAATCTTTACCGGGGATATAAAGCTGAAACCAAGTGTGGTCAGGCGCTATATCTGCAATTTCCTCAATTGTAGAAGTCCCAACGGCACTCAATAAGTAGGGTATATTTCTTTTCTTTGCCATCGTAGCGAGCGTTTTATCGGCATTAGGCCATATTAAATTTGCTAGACCCATTGGGGAGATTCCAATCGGGGCATCATATGTATGCCCGAAAAGAGTAATCTTTTGATTTCTCTCAGCGACGTTGCGTAGGTACTCTGGTTGGAGCGTAATGTTTCCAAAACCAGAACGATTACGGTGAATATTTGCTTCGTTGCCGGCTCCGCCATCTAGGTAGTCAAAGGCGAGTTTTGGAATTCTTGTTTTAGCTCGTGATCGAAGTTCATCGAGTGTAAAATATTTATTTGGGGTCATGGTAGTTTGATTTTTCTTAATTATTTGAGTGGATACTATGTACGCTAGGTTCGTGGATCTTGTTTGAATTTTCTTCTGCTACATTAAGCATACGCATAAGAATTTTTGTATCTTGTACGCCAGAAATTGAGAATTCTTGATTAAAAATAAAGGCAGGAACGCCGTTAATACCCAAGCGAGAAACGTGTTGGTTTTGACTTAAGGTTTCGATAATATCTTTATCACTATATAGATATTTTCTTAAATTCATGTCATTAAACCCAAGTTCTGTTCCAATATCGATAAGAACGGATCTATTGCCTATATCTCTTCCCTTCACAAAATAATTTTGGTAAAGGGCTTCCAACATCTCAGCACCCTGGTTTTGGCGAGAAGCTAATTTAATCAACCTATGAGAATTTAACGTATTTGGAGCTCGTTTTATTCGAGTTAAATCAAATTTTAACTTAAGGTTCTTGGCTGATCGGCTAATAGCGTTATTTAATTTTTCATATTTTAATTTTCCACCTAATTTCTTATGTATATATTCATTAAAATCTATACCTTCTAGAGGCATTTCTGGATTGAGAAAATATGAATACCAATTAATTTCAAAATTTAAATATGGCAAGTTAGCTAGTGCCAAGTCGAGCTGTCTTTTCCCAATGAAACACCATGGACAAATTGTATCAAAAACTATATCAATTCGCATAAATTAATTTAGTTGTGTTTTACATTAAGTTCAATATTGATCTTCATATTTAAATTCTATAAATCGGTCAGTTAGATAGTTTATCGTGTGAAGTTGATTGCAATACGATATACAATCTTCGAATTATAGGTTTGCTTTAAAATAGGATCCAGGTTCACTTTTTTTACATTTATTGTAAGTTAATCGCTTAAGTGACAGTTTATGTAGAATACTTCTCTTTCCATAAAAGAATCCAAAAAATGGTACTACAAACAAAATTTGGCGGGATTAGTCGCGCTTTCAAGAGTAAAAATTATCGTTATTACTGGGTTGGTGGTGCTACTTCAATTTTGGGTTTTTGGCTAAGTAAGTTAGCTCTTGGATTGTTGACGTGGCAGCTGACCCATTCCCCTTTATGGCTTGGTATTATAGGATTTTCGGCGACATTTCCGGCAGCTTTTTTTGCCCCTTTTGCCGG
>Ga0209403_10007675_pt1 | contig 10579 bp, 9 predicted proteins | sample ArcticOcean_MG_C_8_FD_187440 | JGI IMG/M metagenome (GOLD analysis project Ga0209403, IMG submission 187440) | Marine microbial communities from western Arctic Ocean - ArcticOcean_MG_CB11_86 (SPAdes) (version 2) | ecosystem: Environmental > Aquatic > Marine > Oceanic | place: Arctic Ocean...
CTGGAGCTCGTTGACCACAGCCTGTACCCGGCTGCCGCGCATGCCCACGCAGGCCCCCACGGGGTCGATGGCGGTATCATTTGAGAGCACCGCGATTTTGGCGCGACTGCCCGGATCCCGCGCCACCGCGCGAATTTCGATTATGCCGTCATACAGTTCCGGCACTTCTTGGTGGAACAATTGGATCATGAACTGCGGATGGGTGCGGGACAGGAAAATTTGTGGGCCCCGCGGTTCCCGGCGCACATCGTAAATGTATGCGCGGATGCGATCCCCCTGGCGGAAGGATTCCCGGGGCAGCATGTCGTCGCGCCGGACGATGGCCTCGGCCCGGCCCAAATCGATCACTACGTTGCCGTAATCCACACGCGTGACCAGACCTTTGGCGATTTCGGAGATGCGGCCTTTGTATTCTTCGTATTGGCGTTCCCGTTCGGCTTCGCGAACCTTTTGGACAATCACCTGCTTGGCGGTTTGGGCAGCGATGCGCCCGTAATCCACCGGCGGCAAGGGTTCCGCCAAAATGTCACCGACCTGGGCGTCGGGATTGTGTTCGGCGGCCGAGGACAACAGAATTTGCGTGAATTCGTTTTCGATATTTTCCACCACCTCCAGGCAGCGGAAAATGCGAATTTCACCAGATTTCCCGTCGATTTCAGCGCGGATATCGTGTTCGTGGCCGTATTTGGAGCGCGCGGCTTTCTGGATTGCCTCCTCCATGGCCTCAATCACCGTTTCCCGCTCGATGCTTTTATCCCGGGCCACGGCTTCGGCAATCTGCAGCAGCTCCATGCGGTTCCAGCTGGTTGCGGTTGCTGGCTCTGAATCGGTTTCCATGACTATTTCCTCACTCTTGGCACAGATTACGAGCGGCCCGAAGAGCCCTTAATCAACTCGTCTGTCAGAACCAGTTTGGCCCCGGCAATATTGTCAAAAGGAATTTGAATTTCCCGCTTCTCGCCGTTATCGGTGATCGTAATGCGGGCAGCCTTGTCCGTAGCGCCCACCAATTGGCCTTTAAATTTGCGCCGCCCATCAATCAGATTGGCGGCCTCGATCTTGACTTCCATCCCCGCAAACCGTTCGAAATCTTGGCGCTCCACCAAGGGACGGTCCAAACCAGGCGACGACACTTCCAACAAATAGTCGCTGTCGATGGGATCTGCGTCGTCCAAAATCCGCGAAACCCTGCGGCTGACCTCGGCGCATCCCACCACTGTCATGGCTTCCCCCGACAAGGGTTCGGCCATGATCTGCAGGCTTGGCGGCACATCAGAGCCAAGCTGAAGACGCACCAATTGGTGCCCCATTTCGGCCAAGGCCGGCGCAATCAACGCCTGAAGAGACTTGTGTGTCGATCCGATCACGGGCTGTCCATTCTGATGGAGCCCACAAATAAAAAAGCGGGCCAGCGGCCCACTTGGTCTTGTTCGATTTGGCTGGTCGCGGGCGCCAATTTTCCCCTTGGATATAGGCGGCTTGGTGCGCCATCACAAGGACTATCTGTCGGCAATTGCCCGTGCAGATCGTTCGAAGGTGAAATAGGAAATTTTCAGGCCTTTGGCCAAGGCGGTAGTCTCGTATCGGGTTTGGGGCCAGTTATCTGCGCGGATGCGCCAATCTGCTGGGGATTCCGCGACCCAGTTGAAATCCCCATGGTCCATAAAGCGTTCCAAGGTCCAATCGCAATACCCCGAATGATCGGAGGCAAAGCGCACCTGGGCCCCGTCGGTCAGAACCCGCGCCATGTTGTCCAAGTTACCTTGATTGATGAAGCGCCGCTTGTGGTGCCGGGTTTTCGGCCAAGGATCGGGGAACAGCAGAAATACCCTGTCGATACTGGCAGATGTTAGTACGGTGAACAAATCCAATGCATCGGCATCGGCAATACGAATGTTGCCAATATTGGCGGCCTGGATATGGCTTAGAAGACTTGCAATGCCGTTGATGAACTGTTCGCAGCCGATAAAGCCCACACCTGCGTTGGCTTTGGCCAAGGCCGCCAAATGCTCGCCGCCGCCAAAGCCAATTTCCAGCCAAATTTGTGAAGAGTCGGGAAAAAGCGTGGCGGGATCAAGAGCAACCGCCGGGTCGACCTCTACAGCCAATTCAGGCAGACGATCCTTCACCAAAGATTGACGGCCCGCGCGTAGACGGTGACCGTGCCGGCGACCGAAAAATCCTCTGGCTCGCCGCTGGTCTGTCATTCAGGTGGGCAGGGCGTTGATGGGCTCGGGTTACCCCAGCGCCGCGTTCAGGGCGTCAACCAAATCGGTCTTTTCCCAGGAAAATCCGCCGTCGGAGTCGGGGGCTCTGCCGAAATGGCCGTACGCCGCTGTACGCGCATAGATGGGCCGGTTGAGCGACAAGTGTTCACGGATGCCCCGGGGGGACAGATCCATGGATTTGGTCAAAGCCTCGCTCACCCTGTCGTCGTCCACTCTGCCGGTGCCGAAGGTGTCCACGTACAAGGACAAAGGCTTGGGCACGCCGATGGCGTAGGCGAGCTGGATGGTGCATCCGTCCGCGATGCCCGCAGCCACCACGTTTTTCGCCAAATACCGGGCCGCGTAGGCCGCAGAGCGATCCACCTTGGTGGGGTCTTTACCGGAAAATGCGCCGCCGCCATGGGGGGCCGCGCCGCCATAGGTATCGACGATGATTTTACGCCCGGTCAGGCCAGTGTCGCCGTCGGGCCCACCGATTTCAAAATTTCCCGTGGGGTTCACATAGAATTCGTTTTCCGGGCACATCCAGCCGTCGGGCAAGATGTTTTCAACATGGGGACGGACGATTTCCCGAATTTCGTCCTGGGAAGCGCCTTTGGCGTGCTGGGTCGAAACCACAACAGTTGTGGCCCCAACCGGCACGCCATTTTGATAACGCAGGGTGACCTGGCTTTTGGCATCGGGTTCCAATTTCGGTTCAGCCCCGGAATGCCGGGCTTCGGCCAGGGATTTCAGAATTTCGTGGGAATAATAAATCGGCGCCGGCATCAACACGTCGGTTTCGCGACAGGCGTAGCCAAACATGATGCCCTGGTCGCCAGCGCCTTCGTCTTTATTGCCTGCTGCATCCACGCCTTGGGCAATATCGGCGGACTGGGCGTGGACGTAATCGTCCAGTTTGATGTCGGCCAAATTAAACCCGTCTTGGTTGTAGCCAACTTCCTGGACCGCCTTGCGGGCGACCTTTTCGCGCACTTCCTTGGTGATTGATTCGTGCCCGCGTACTTCCCCGGAAAGGACGATGCGGTTTGTGGTAGTCAGAGTTTCAACGGCCACCCGAGATTGGGGATCGGCGGTCAGGTAGGCATCCACGATTGCGTCAGAAATGCGGTCGCACAATTTGTCTGGATGTCCTTCGGACACCGATTCGCTTGTAAACAAGTATTCGGATCTGGCCACGGTCTACTCCTGGCTCAAAGGGAGGCGCCTGGCTGGCGCACGAGAGAATGCATCGGGGTCCCGTTCCTTTAGACGGATGCCTGCGGCGTAAACCCGGATGACCTTGTTGCAAGGATCACCCCACCGGTCAAGGTAAATGGCGGAAATGGACCTATAGGCGGCTGCGGCACGACACTGCCGGGATCACAAATTCGAAATTAGATTCAGAAGTCCGTGCCGCCACCTGAATGGCCAAGAGCCTTGGTCAAATCAAACATCCGGCGGCGCACCGCTGGGTCTGTGATCTTGTAATAGGCGCGCACCAATTCCAACGTTTCCCGGCGGGCAACATTACCTTGCTCGAAGGTTTCTGCTGGGCCTTCGGCTAAGCCCGGAATTCCGTGCCCGGCATCCGACGGCATGTCGTCAAAGAAAAACGACACTGGCACGTCTAGGACTCGGGTGATCTGGAACAGACGGCTGGCGCCAATCCGGTTCGCTCCGCGTTCGTATTTCTGAATTTGTTGGAATGTCAGTCCAACGGCTCGGGCAAGTTTTTCTTGGCTCATTCCCAGCAAAATCCGGCGCAGCCGTACCCGGCTGCCAACATGGACATCAATAGGGTTGGGCTTCCCCTTCCCACCTGGTCTACGTGTTCCATCGGCCGCGCCATTCACCACGCTCGTCACTTCCTTCTGGACACTAAGAAAATTCTGGGAACTTGATATAGGATCGGCTGATTGCAGGTCAACCCAAAACGACACTCAGCTCCAAACTACCCTGGCCTTTCACGTTTTGAACCCCATAACTCCAGTAATGGTTTAGAAATATAGATTATGAATATTTGCCATTCCCAACCTCATGATTTGTTTTCATCTTTTTACCAATTAACCCTGCCCCAAGGGTCAGGAAAATAATCAGCAAAACCCCATCGCCGAATTTCGCATAAAGGGTGGGCTTTATTGCCACTGGTAACAGAGCATCAACCACACCCGTTTCGCCCAACCCAAGTTTGGCGACGACGCGACCGTGGGCGTCAACGACCCCGGAAATCCCAGAATTTGCCGCGCGCACTAATGGCAGCCCAAGCTCGACCGCTCGAGTTTTGACCATGGCAAAATGTTGGTAAGGCCCCGCTGAACGCCCGTACCAGGCGTCATTGGTCACATTGAGAATCCACCCGGGCCGGTCGCCTGGGTCCACAACCTGGCCGGGGAAAATGGCTTCGTAGCACACCAGAGGGCTGAAAGGTGGGCCCCCCGCAATGTGCAGGGTGCGTGGTCCGGGGCCTTGGGAATAATCTAGCGAACCCGGCGTAATTTTACCCAGGCCAATCGCCGCCAAGGCTCGGCGGAAAGGAACATATTCCCCAAACGGAACCAGATGCGATTTGTCGTATTGCGCAATAATCGCTCCGCTTGCATCCAGTGCTTGGACGCTGTTCCAAATCTGGGTCTCTGTGCCGCCCAAATCTGAGGTGACCGCGGCGGCGCGGATGGCACCGGTGATCACAATTCCGTTTGGGCCCAACGCGCCGCCAATTAATTCCGCCGCTACTGGGTCGAATTCCAGAAAAAATTGCGCTGCGGTTTCCGGCCAAATGACGTGGGTAATCGTTCCCAACTCCGACGGCTGTTGGGTCAGTTGAATGTGGCGATCAAGATTTTCCTGGCGCTGGTTTGGTTGCCATTTCAGGGATTGTGGAATGTTCGCTTGGACCACGCGCAGCACCACTCCGGGGACGGTGCCAGGATCCGCTCCGGCCAAGCGCACTGTCCCGCCAATCCAGGTGCCGACAACTAGGGCCGTTGCGACGGCCACCATCGTCCACCGTCGCGCAACGTTCCCAACCAAAACCGCCGGGGCCGCCGCCATGAACACGGTCAGCAAACTAAGTCCGTAGACGCCGGTGACCGCTGTCAATTGCATCATTGGGTCGGACCAAGACCAAGTGTAGCCAATTAGATTCCACGGGAATCCGGTGAACCAATGGCCCCGGGCCCATTCTCCGGCAGTCCACGCCAAGGTCAGTGCCAAAACCCGCAACGGCCCGGTTGACCACAAGAAGTGCGCAGAAATGGTCGCCGCCGCCACAAAAAAGCTAAGGACCGCCGGCAGGCCGACAACGGCAAAGGGTAACAACCAGGCGAACTGAGCCGGCTCCACCAACAGGGCGCCTGAAATCCAATACAGCCCGGTCGTGAGGTGCCCCAAGCCAAACCACCAGCCGATCCACCCGGCGCGGATCCACGACCCAGCGCCATCGAGAAGCCACACCAATCCCGTGAACGCCACCACCAGGAAGAGCGTCAGATTAATGGGGGCCAAGCCCAGGGTGGCTACGGCACCCAGCAAAAAGGCGACAGCCACGCGGCGCCACCCGCGGGCGCCGCCAAGCCTAGCCGCCAGAGATGTCATTGATCGGATGGATCGCTTGAATTGGCTGGCGTGTCACTTGATGCCGAGGACCGATCCTGAGGCCCAGCGATACGAACTTGCTTTACCCGGCGCGGATCCGCTTCCATGATTTCAAATTCAAGCCCAGTTGGGTGGGTGATCAATTCGCCGCGCATGGGAACCCGCCCCACCAGAGAGACCAACAGACCGCCAACAGATTCGATATCTTCTTCCCGGGCATCGGGGGCCAAATCGACTCCTAATCTGCTTTCCAATTCTTCCACGGAGGCGCGGCCATCGGCGACGATGGATCCGTCCGGGCGCACGGCGAACAATGGGCCGCGGGCTTCTTCGTGTTCGTCTTCGATTTCGCCGACGATTTCTTCCACCAAATCTTCGATGGTCACCAAGCCGTCGGTGCCGCCGTTTTCGTCTACGACAATGCCGATGTGAACCCGCGCCAAGCGCATCTTCAGCAACAAGTCGACGACGCGCATGGAACTCGGCACGAACAAAATTTCTCGGGCGGCGCGGGACAAAACAAATTCCCCGGCCCCGCCCCAAAATTCCAAAACATCTTTGATGTGAATGAAGCCGATGATGTCATCCAAGGTTTCTTGGAACACCAGCACCCGAGAATGAAAGCCTTCCCGCAGCACGTTCACCAATTCGTCCAGGGACACCGACGCATCGACCCCCAATATGTCGGCGCGGGGAACCATCACATCGCCGACCCGGGTGTCCCCAAGTTTCAGAATGTTGAGCAGCATAAGCCGCTCCATTGGCGCCAGGTGATCGGCAGTGGCCAATTCTTCGCCCAAGACCTCGGCGACATTTTCCCGGTCGCTGGGGGCGCCGTTGCGCCGGGTCAGTCCGCGCAACCAATCGCGGAACGATTGGGCGATCGACGTCTCGTCTTGGGTCGCCCCGTCACCGTCGTCAACGGTCTGGTCTGGCTGTGTCCCCGGGTCGGGATCGTCGGACTGGATCATTTGGATTTAGCCCCGAGTTTTTTGGATTTCGCTTTGGACTTCACCTTCGGCGCCTTGGCCACATAGGGATCGGTGACCCCCATACTCAATAGAATTTGACGCTCCAATTCTTCCATGTTTTCCGCGTCTTTAGAGTTTTCGTGATCGTATCCACACAGGTGCAAGGTGCCGTGCACCAGCATGTGGGCCAGATGATCTTCGATGGCTTTACCCTGGTCGGCGGCTTCGTCGCAAATGACTTCCCAGGCGACAACAATATCCCCCAACACCATGGGTCGCCCCAGACTGGTAAACGAGTCTTCGTCGGCATCCAGAACGTCGCCGGGGAATGACATCACGTTCGTGGCCTCGTCCACCCCACGATACTCTCGGTTCAGAAATCGAAGCTCGTGGGCATCGGAAAGCACGACCGAAACTTCTGAATTGGAGTGCACGCGGTTGCTGGCGAATACGGATGTGGTCACCGATTTGGTCACCAATTGCGGAAAACTTTCGATGGTCTGCATCCAGGCGTCGGTCGGCGTCATGATCGACACTTTACAGATCTCACTCATTTTTTTTGTTGGCCTCCTTTGGCCCGGCTTTTTCGTTGTGAGATTGATAAGCGCGCACCACCCGGCTCACCAAGGGGTGGCGCAAAACGTCCGCGTCGGAAAAATACACGAACCCCACCTCGTCCATGTCCGCCAAGATTTGGGCCGCCTCGGCCAAGCCGGAATTTTCGCCCGATGGCAGATCGATTTGCGATAGATCCCCGGTGATGACCATGTGCGAAGATTCCCCCATGCGAGTCAGTAACATTTTCATCTGCACCCGAGTGGTGTTCTGGGCTTCATCCAAAATGATAAACGCGTCGGCCAATGTGCGCCCGCGCATAAACGCCAGGGGCGCGATTTCGATCACCCCCGCGTCCAAATACTTGGCGACCTGGTCAGAGGGCAGGGTATGATACAGGGCGTCGTATAGGGGCCGCATATAGGGATCTATCTTTTCCCGCACATCCCCCGGCAAGAACCCTAAGCGCTCCCCTGCCTCCACTGCCGGGCGCGACAGAACAATGCGTTCCACCCGTCCTTCAATCAACATGGATACACCCAAGGCCACCGCCAAAAATGTTTTCCCGGTGCCCGCCGGACCAATACCAAACACCATGTCCTTGGCGCGCATTTCCCGCACATAGGCCGCTTGGTTGGGGGACCGTGGGGTCACCGCCCGACGGCGGGTGCGAATGACCGATCCGGCGCCGGCACCGCCGGGCGTTGTATCCATATTTAGGCCGTGCTCAGTCACGCTTGCCTCTGCCATACGAATCGCCCCGGTGACTTCACCGTCGGACAAATTGTGGCCTTGGGCAAGCAGTTCGTAAAGGTTGGTCAAGGCGGATTTCGCTGCTTGCTGGGACCAAGAATTACCGGCGATCAAAATTCGATTTCCCCGGGAGGATACCTCGACATCCAATTCTTTTTCGATGCGCGCCAAATTGCGATCGTGTTCGCCAAACAACGCGGCAAGAAACCGGTTGTCGTCGAAATTCAATTGCAGGGGCGGGGATTTGATTGCTGCTTTTTTTGCGCCAGTGGATTTCAATCCAGGCCCCGCGCTACCATTAAATCGTTGGTCCTTGGGACGATGTTTGCGGAAACAATTTCGCCGGCCAAACTGTTGGGCATGATCCCGGTGATGTTGACATCGACAATGGACCCCAATTGGTCGGGATCGGCCTCCACATAGATCGCCTGGTTGTACGGCGTGCGCCCGACAAGTTGGCCTGAATGACGGCCCAGGCGTTCCAACAGGACAGCATTGGTGTGGCCCAACGCACGATCATTGAACGCGTGCCGTTGGTCATCCAATACATTTTGGAGAACCTGTAGGCGTTCTGCTTTCACCGGATCGGGGACCTGTTCCAAGTCCGCAGCCGGGGTCCCGGGTCGCCGGCTATATTGAAAAGAATAGGCACTGGCGAATTCCACCCGGGCCACTAACTCCAAGGTCGCCTGAAAATCCCCGTCGGCTTCCCCGGGGAAGCCAACGATAAAGTCGCTAGAAATCGCCATGCCGGGGCGCGCAGCGCGCAAGGCATCAATGATCCGGAAATAATCGTCCACCCCATGGCGACGGTTCATGGCCTGCAAAATCCGGTCTGATCCGGACTGCACCGGCAAGTGCAGACAAGGCATTAATGCGGGCAAGTCCCCGTGGGCAGCGATCAAGTCTGCCGTCATATCCCGTGGATGGGATGTGGTGTAACGCAGGCGTTCAAGGCCCTGCACATCCGCCAAAACACGAACAAGTCCGCCTAAGGACACCGCCGCCCCGTCCTCCCCCGCCCCGTGGTAGGCGTTGACGTTTTGCCCCAGCAGGGTGAGTTCCCGGGCTCCCAGGTCCACCAAACGGTGGGCTTCGGCCAAGACTTCAGAAACCGGGCGCGAATATTCCGCACCCCGGGTATAGGGGACGACGCAAAACGTGCAGAACCGGTCACAGCCTTCTTGGATTGTCAAAAACGCAGCGGGCCCAGATTGGCTGGCATCCACCAGGCCATCAAATTTCGACACCGCTGGAAAATCCACTGCCGCCGGTCGCGTTCCAGACTTTTCAACTTGGGCCAACAATTCAGGAAGCTGTTGATACGATTGCGGCCCCACCACCAAATCCGTGTACGGCGCCCGGGAAAAAATTTCTTGCCCCTGCGCTTGGGCCACGCATCCGGCCACGGCGATATGCAGATCCAGGCCCACCGACTGGCGTCGAGTTTTGATTTTCCGCAGCCGGCCCAGTTCGGAATACAATTTTTCTGCTGCTTTTTCGCGAATATGACAGGTGTTTAAAACGACCAGGTCAGCGTCGTCGACGGAGCCCCCCAACACATATCCATGGGGCGCCAACAGGTCCGCCATCTTGGCAGAATCGTACACGTTCATTTGGCAGCCGTAGGTCTTGATGAAAAGTTTTTTAGTCAAAAGGTTTGCTTCGCTGAATGCCCAAAATTGCCTGAAATCGCTCGTTTCAACATCACAGTGAGCCAAGGGAACGATTGGAACAAGTGCGTGTGAAGTATCGCAGAGCCAAGTGACCCGGGTGAACAATCAAAAAAGTGAGCCAAGGAACCAAATAGGACAAGTGGCCCATTTAGGTGACTTGGGCCCGTATCACGATTCCTGGGGGGTTGGCTGGCGTTGGATCATGGTCCGGCTGGGCAACGGTTGAGGCCGACCAGAGATCGCACCACGATGGCTGTCGGCAATAACTTGGCGACAATACGCCGCCAAACCCTTGCGGCTTTTCAATTCCGCCAGCCGCACGGGTTGGTGAAAATCCACCGCAATTCGGGCCGGGCCGTTGCCCAACATGCCCCACAAATGGCGACCCAAGCGCATCTTTCCGTACCAGGTGAGCCGCGGCCGACTGCGCCTGCCCAAAGGAAACCCATCCAAGTGGGTGTAGGCGATGCTGACCGGTTGCACCATCGGCGCGGCATCCGGAGCATCTTTGTTTTCAGCGGCAGAAAACAGCGCGGATTTGAACGGTAGAATACGATTGCCGTCACCCCGGGTGCCTTCGGGGAACAGGACCAAATTGGAGCCGTCGGCCAAGCGCCCAGTGATGGCGGCCAAGCTGTCCCGGGTTTTGGCGCGTTTGCGGGCGACGAAAACCGTGCCCTGGAGCTTCGCCAGGATGCTGACACCAGGCCAGCCGGCAATTTCACTTTTTGCCACAAACGAAACGGGAGCCAAGGCACTGAGCACGACGATGTCCAACCAGGATGAATGATTGCTGACGAACAAAATTGGCCCGGTATCG
>Ga0209403_10007680_pt1 | contig 10577 bp, 10 predicted proteins | sample ArcticOcean_MG_C_8_FD_187440 | JGI IMG/M metagenome (GOLD analysis project Ga0209403, IMG submission 187440) | Marine microbial communities from western Arctic Ocean - ArcticOcean_MG_CB11_86 (SPAdes) (version 2) | ecosystem: Environmental > Aquatic > Marine > Oceanic | place: Arctic Ocean...
TCCCCGTGGTCGCGGCAATATGCACTACCGCGGTCGCGGCAATCCTCATCCCTCTATTGGGATTCCTTTTCAAACTGGGTGTTGTCGAAAACAAAGACATCCCGGGGGATTGCAACGTTGAAGGAGGGCCCGACAAGCGTCACTGTTGTCGATATTCCCTGGGTGTCGGTAATCGACCATTTTCGCAGCGTGAGCGGCACGTCGGAGAATGTGAGCACGAACCGTCCGGATTCGGGTTCTTTCGTCTGAAGCAGCTCGACCGAGATGGTGTGCGCCTGCCGTATGACACGGCGCACGGTAACGTCGCCGCTTAACTTTATGTTTTTGCGAACCAGAAAACTGGCAGGCGTGGTGCTTATCGGCACATGCCAGACCGCTTCCAGTTCCGTATCCACATGGGCAAGCCAGTTGCCGTTGGCGTAGACTTGGATATTCGCGGGCTTATTGTACTGCAGTCGCAGCCGGGTGGGGCGTTCGATATAGACCACGCCTTCTGCGAAATGGCCACCGGTAGAAAGCTGCACGAACTTGCTGCGCAGCGATTCCATCCGGTTCAGATATTGTTCGATCCGCGCGATATCGGTGCGGTCCTGCGCCGACAGGCGGTATTCCGCCCCGGCGGGCGCTGCGAAGCCGCAGGTAACCAGGGCGACAAACAGGGTAGCAATCAGGGGAAATGCGAAAACGCGCTTACCTCGAAACATGTGCGTTATATAGGCCTGCCATGGGGCAATTGTAAGGCGGCAGCTCCGCGGGCGGCTTTGCCGAGTGCTCCGGGCCTAACGTTCTGGATTGTCGATATCGCGGGCGAGGACCTGGCGCTTGCCGGCGTGATTCGGCTGGCTGATAACGCCCTCGGCTTCCATCCGCTCGATGATGCGCGCGGCGCGGTTATAGCCGATCTGCAGATGACGCTGGACAAAGCTGGTCGACGCCTTGCGTTCGCGGCACACCACGGCGACGGCGCGGTCGTACATATCGGAATCTCCCGACCCCCCGCCGGATCCTCCCCCGGATCCCCTGCCGTCGTCGCCTGACGGAATGAACGGGCTTTCGTGCTCGCCCTCGGTGACTTCTTCTATATAGGCCGGCGCCGCCTGCGTGCGCAGGAAGCCGACAACGCGTTCGACCGCCTCGTCCGACACGAACGGGCCGTGCACGCGCGAGATCCGCCCACCGCCAGCCATATAGAGCATGTCGCCCTGGCCCAGTAGCTGCTCCGCGCCACCCTCGCTGAGGATGGTGCGGCTGTCGATTTTCGACGTGACCTGGAACGAAATCCGGGTTGGGAAATTAGCCTTGATCGTGCCGGTAATGACGTCGACCGACGGCCGCTGGGTCGCCATGATCAGGTGGATGCCGGCGGCCCGTGCCATCTGCGCCAGACGCTGAACGGTGGCTTCGACCTCCTTGCCGGCGACCAGCATCAAATCCGCCATTTCATCGACGATGACGACGATATAGGGCAGCGCGTTCATGTCGTAGGCCTGCTCTTCGTATATAGGCTCGCCGCTTTCCGGATCGAAGCCGGTTTGTACGGTGCGGGTCAGGATTTCGCCCTTCTTGGCGGCATCCACGATGCGCTGATTGTAACCGTTGATGTTGCGGACCCCGAGATTCGACATCGCGCGATAGCGGTTTTCCATCTCGCGAACCGCCCAGCGCAGCGCAACCACGGCCTTTGACGGGTCGGTCACCACCGGCGTCAGCAAATGCGGGATGTCGTCGTAAACCGACAGCTCCAGCATTTTCGGATCGATCATGATGAACTTGCACTGATCGGGGGTCAGCCGGTACAGCAGCGACATGATCATGGTGTTGACGGCGACCGATTTGCCCGAGCCGGTGGTTCCGGCGATCAGCAAATGCGGCATGCGGGCGAGATCGACCATCATCGGGCCGCCGCCGATATCCTTGCCCAGCACCAGCGTCAGTGCGCCGGTATGCTGTTCGTACTCCTTTGCCGACACCAGTTCGCGCAGCGCCACCAGTTCGCGTTTCGCATTCGGCAGCTCGATGCCGATAACGTTCTTACCCGGCACCACGGCGACGCGCACCGACACGGAGCTCATGGAGCGGGCGATGTCGTCGGCGAGGCTGATCACGCGGGACGATTTTGTGCCCGGTGCGGGTTCCAGCTCATACAACGTGACCACCGGTCCTGGCCGGACCTTGACGATCCGCCCGCGGACGCCGAAATCCTCAAGCACGGATTCGAGCAGGCGGGCGTTTTCGGATAGCGCTTCCTCGTCCTGCTTGTTCTGGCCGTTATCTGCCCGCGCCTCGTCCAGCACGTCCAGAGGCGGCAGCCGATATTCGCCGGTGCCGGTGCCGAGGTCGAGGCTTTGCTGGTCGGCTTCGGCGGCGCGCTTGCCGGCGGCAGGCTTCTTGCGCCGGGCGGCGACGATCTGTTTCAAGCGCGCGGGTTTTTCTTCGCGATCGGGGTCCGTGCCGTTTCCGCGCGGCGATCCCAGGCTGGGTCCGCGCCGATCGTTGCCGGATTCTTCGCTGGTTTTATCGGCGCCCTTGTCTTTCGCCATGTCTTCTGCTGATCCGAAATACGGTTCGGCGCGGGGCGCGCGCGTCGGGAAAGCCGGCAACCGAACACGGTGGAACAGGACCCACGCTGCGCCGCCGATCCGCTGCGCGACGCGGGCGGACCAGCGGCTGCCGGTTATCCCCGCCTTCGCCGTACTCCCCCCCAGGCGATTGGCGCCTTTGAGACCGACGATCCATTCGTCACGGCTGATGCCGAGGGTCAGCGCAAATGTGGCGATGGCGAGTACGCTGGCGCTCAGAGCGAACGGCCAAGGCGGCGCGCCGATCCCGGCGGCGAGGCGGACGATGTCGTTCAAAAGCACGCTGCCGGTTACGCCGCCAAGACCGATTTTGACCGGCCAGGTTTCCGGCGTCCCCGCCGCGGCGAATGCGATGGCGGCCAGAAGCAGCGTCACCGGCAGTGCCGTCATCCGAATCCACGTGCGGCCCATGGCGCGGTGCGCCCCGATGCGCCAGCCCCACACCGCCAGGACGATTCCCGGCAGGATCGCGGCGGCGCCGATGCTCTGGATCAGCAGGTCGGCCAGCCAGGCGCCGGTCAGGCCGAGCGGATTAAAGGCGTCGCGCGCCACCGAATTGTTCCATGACGGATCGGTTGAATCGTAACTGGCCACCGCCAGACACAGCGCTGCGCCGCAGACAAACAACGCAATGCCCGCAAGTTCCTGCGCGCGCCGCCGTAAAAATGCGGTCGTTTCAGGCGGCAGGAAGGCGGTGCGTCCGGCATTTCGGGTTCGGCTGGCCATGGGTCTACTCCCGGGTTTTACAAAACATCGGTTATGCGCGTCAGCGCTGCGCGCGTGGTTTCCAGGTCATGCACCAGCGCCAGGCGGATATAGCCCGCGCCGGGATGGTGTCCGTTCGCTTCACGGGCGAGATATTCACCGGGGATGACGCGCACCCCGGCCTCGGCCCACAGGCGGCGTGCGGCGGCTTCGCCGTCGCCGACGTCGAGCCACAGATAGAACCCGCCTTCCGGCGTGTAATAGCCGTATTTGCCGCCGAGTATCTGCGCCGCCGCCTCGTATTTGGCGGCATAGATCGCGCGATTGGCAATAACGTGTTCTTCATCCGACCACAGGGCTGATGCCGCCGCTAGCAGGGGCAGCGGCGGTGGCGCCCCGCCATAGTCGCGCAATCGCGCGAACCGGCGGATCAATTCCGGGTCGCCGGCAACAAAGCCCGATCGCAACCCGGGGGCGCTCGACCGTTTGGACAGTGAATTCATCACCGCCACATTGCGCATGGATACGGCGCCCGATTCCCCGAGCGCGGCGCAGGCTTCCGCCGCACCGGTTGGTGCGGCGCCATAATACAATTCGCTGTAGCACTCGTCGGAAACCAGCAAAAAATCGTATTTGCGCGCAAGCTCGACGAGGCGGGCCATTGTTTCCATTGGCGCCACCGCGCCCTGCGGGTTGGCCGGCGAGCAGTAATAGGCCATCGCCGTCCGCGCGAGGGTTGCTTCCGGCAATGCCGAAAAATCGGGCAAAAACCCGGCTTGCCGGTCGGCGGCAACCAGCACCGGCTCGGCGCCGGCCATGACGGTGGCGCCGAGATACACCTGATAGAACGGGTTCGGCATCAGGACGACCGGCTTTTGCCCGTTTTTTTCCTCGGGCACCGCCGCCAGCGCGATCATGAACAACGCCTCGCGGGTGCCCGATACCGGGATCACCATGGTTTCGGGGTCGATCATGCCATCCGGCAGGCCGTAGCGCCGGGACAGCCAGCCGGCGATCGCCGCGCGCGCCGCCTCAGTCCCTCGGATCGGCGGATATTTAGACCAGCCGGCGGCTTCGCGGGCGACGGTTTCGGCCAGGAACGCAGGTGGGGCGTGCTGCGGCTCGCCCAGCGACAGCGCTATCGGCGTGACGCCGTCCGGCGGCTCTATGCCGCCGAGCAACGCCCGAAGACGGTCGAACGAATAGTCGCCAACGGCATCCATGCGCGCGTTCAACGGCATCGATCGGCTCCTCCGGTCGGCGTCATAGCGGCGACCCCGCGTCCCGAGCGGATTCCGAACGGCCCCGTCTGAATATCCGTCTGAATACCAGCGTATGAGAACAAATCATAAAAACCCCGATGCCGGCCAACGTCAGCATGTTCCGGCTTGTCCCTCAGATTCTACATGATCATGGGCAGCTAAGATACTGGTCTACAAGGGGTGGCGTGATTCGTTTGATTCCGGTACCGAAACGAACATTTGCAGAACATTATTTGGATGCCGGTCAAGTCTGACTTGTTTTTCAGAGGGATACGGGGTTTTGGCCGCCGATTTCCCGGTTTCTCGCCGGTCTGCACAAAACTGCCCCGCGGGGTGGCGGGGCGGCTGTTTCCGTCTTTTCCGGCCGGGCGGGGCGGGCGGACAGGGCGGTACGTGTTGGCGCTATTTGTGCCGTCCCGGAGGTCGCCGGAAACCGGACGGATGGCAGTGCGCCCGGTCTCCGGCTGGTGCCCACCCCGGCGTGGGACATTATCGGTATCAGCCGATCTGCGATCCCCGACCGAACTCGGGATAGGCCTCGATCCCCAGTTCGGACGAATCCAGCCCGGCCATCTCGGCTTCGTCGTCGACCCGGATGCCGATGGTCATCTTCAGAACGGCCCACACGATCAGGCTGGAGACGAACACGAAGGCGCCGATGGCGACGATGCCGACAAGCTGGGTGACGAAAGATCCCGATCCGAAAATCCCGACCGCCAGCGTGCCCCATATGCCGCAGACGAGATGAGCAGAGAGGGCGCCGACCACATCGTCGATCCTGATCTTGTCGATCAGCGGGACCGCCAGCACCACAAGCGCGCCGCCAATACCGCCGATAACGATGGCATAGGCGTGCTGCTGCAATTCCGGACCGGCCGTGATGGCGACCAGGCCGCCGATCGCGCCGTTGAGGCACAGCGTCAGGTCCATCTTCTTGAACATCAGCTGGGTCAGGATCATCGCCGCAACCACACCGGCCGCGGCCGCGAGGTTAGTGTTGACGTAGACGATGGCGATCGCCGACGCATCGGCCGCCGATCCCAGGGCAAGCTGCGAGCCGCCGTTAAAGCCAAACCAACCGAACCACAGGATGAACGTGCCAAGCGTCGCCAGCGGCAGGTTTGCGCCGGGCATCGGATTGACGCGCCCGTCGGGACCGAACTTGCCTTTGCGCGCGCCGAGGACAAGGGCGCCTGCAAGCGCCGCCCAGCCGCCGGTCGAATGCACCAGCGTCGAGCCGGCGAAATCCTTGAAGCCCATCTCGCTCAGCCATCCCGCTCCCCAGACCCAGGAACCCTGGATCGGATAGATAACGCCGGTGAGGACCACGACAAAGATCAGGAAGGGCCACACCCTGATGCGCTCGGCCAGGGTGCCCGATACGATCGATGCGGCGGTGGCGACGAACACCATCTGGAAGAACCAATCGGACATCGACGCGTAGGTCGATCCCTTCAGCACTGCCGCATTGGCGGCCGCCTTGCCGGCATCCGCGGCGTTCAGCAACGCCAGTTCGGCGGGGGCAGGATTGTACAGAAGTTCGAACGCGCCGATCCAGCCTTTGTCGACATTTGTGTACATCAGGGCATAGCCGATGACGTAATAGACGAGGCCGGCGATCGAGTAGAGCGCGATGTTCTTGAGGCAGATCGCGGCCGTATTCTTGGACCGCACCAGGCCGGATTCGAGCATGGCGAAGCCGGCTGCCATGAACATCACCAGGACGCCATGGATCAGGAATGAAAACGAATTGAGGACGAACGCGGTTTCGGGATCGACCGCGGCTTCCGCCTTGCCGATCGCGATGACCCCCATTGCCGCCAGGGTGATGGCGATGGCTGTGGGTTTGATGAATTTTTTCACTGTGATGCTCCCTTAAAGCGCTTCATTTCCGGATTCACCGGTGCGGATGCGGACCGCGCTGGCGAGTTCTTGGACGAAAATCTTGCCGTCGCCGATCTTTCCGGTATTTGCCGATTGCTGGATCGCTTCGACCACCTTGTCGGCGGCGGCGTCGTCCACGGCGATATCGATCCTGACCTTGGGCAGGAAGGAAACCGTGTACTCGGCGCCGCGGTAAACCTCGGGTTGCCCCTTCTGGCGGCCGAAGCCCTTGACCTCGGTCACCGTCATGCCCTCGATGCCGACATCGGTCAGCGCTTCGCGCACGTCATCCAGTTTGAACGGCTTTATGATCGCCGTGATTAGTTTCATGCCCCTGTTCCTTCGGTTATTGAAGTATCCGGATAAATAAAGACCAGAGCAGCGGGGCTGCTCCGGTGGTTTAGTCTCAGAATGATCGTGAAACGCTCAACAGCACCATGCCGCAGGCATCGCCGCACTCGCTGTCGTTCATGTCGGTGTCGCTCCACGCCAGATTGACGTCGAACCCGGCAAGATTGACCGTTGCGCCGAGCCCGTATTCGACATAGTCCGGCAAGCCGAACGTTGCGTTCCGGTCGATATATTGTTTGGCGACCAGACCCGACAGCGTCAGGTACTTGCCAACAGGCACCTCGATTGCGAGCTTGGGATAGAACGCCGTGCCGCAATCGCCGAAATTGTCGGGCGAATAGTTCAGGCTCGCGGTTGCCGATGCGAATCCGAAAACGTGCCTGGTATCGATTTTGCGTCGACCAGCGAATCCGCAGCGTGCGGTGCCGACATGGTTACGATGGCCGCAGCGATACAGGCTGCGGTGCCCTTAAGTGTTCTACGCATTGAAATGTCTCCCGTGTGTGCCTGAGAAAATTTGCCATATTAGCTGCCATCGCAGTGCACAATGCAAAGCCTGTGCCAAGTCTCGACATGGCCGAAAAATATTAATAACCCATTGTTATATATGTGGAATATTTCTTTCCGATTGGATATCGGGCGCCCCACGCATCTGCGAAAAATGCTGTAAATTGACTATTAATTATGCAAACTTCGCCCACTGCCTAAAAATAAATCAATGCGGTGATGTGCCGCTGGACAGATCGGCGGCGTCTCGCCATTCTGCGCTCATGAACGTCGAAAAATTCGATATTGCGGTGGTCGGCGGCGGCATGGTCGGGCTCAGTCTGGCCCTGGGGCTGGCGGGCGCCGGTGTCCGGGTCGCCCTGGTTGAGCGCGGCTTGCTGACCGACATGGCGGTGGCCGATTATGACGGCAGAGGCTCGGCAATCGCCGCCGGATCGCAACGCATCCTCGACGGTATCGGTCTCTGGGCTGCCCTGGCGGACGAAGCCGAACCGATCCTCGGAATCAGGGTCGCCGACGGCGGCTCACCGCTTCATCTTCACTATGATCACCGTGAGATCGGCGACGGGCCGCTAGGCTGGATCGTCGAAAACGCGGTGATCCGCCGGGCGCTTGCCGCGGCGGCGGCAGAATCGGGCGTTGCCGTGTTTGACGGCGCCGAACTGGACAAGGCCGAATTCGGCGCCGTGACCGCGACACTCGATCTCGCCGGCGGCAGACGGATTTCGGCGCGGCTGATCGTCGCCGCCGACGGCCGGAACTCTCCGATGCGGGACGCGGCCGGGATCGATGCGGTGCGCTGGCGCTACAAGCAGACCGGGATTGTCTGCGCGGTCAGTCACGATGTGCCGCATCAGGGTATTGCGCACGAACATTTCCTGCCTGCCGGCCCGTTCGCCATCCTGCCGATGACGCGGAATCGCTCCTCGATCGTCTGGACGGAACGCAACGACCTGGCCCCCGATCTCCTCGCGCTCGACGATCGGGCTTTCGCCGATGAACTCCGTTCCCGGTTCGGCGGTTTTCTCGGCGAGGTGACGGTGGCGCCCCAACGCTGGTCGTACCCGCTGTCGGTAATCCACGCCCGGCGCTATATCGCGCCGCGGCTGGCACTGGCGGGCGATGCCGCGCACGCCATTCACCCGATCGCCGGGCAGGGCTTTAATATCGGCCTGCGCGATGTCGCCGCGCTCGCCGAAGTGATAATCGATACGCTGCGGCTCGGCCTCGATCCCGGCAGCCTCACCACGCTCGAACGCTATGAAAAGTGGCGTAAACCCGACAACATGATGATGATCGCGGTCACGGATTCGCTCAACCGGCTGTTCTCGAACGATATCGCGCCGCTGCGTCATGCCCGCGACGCGGGGCTGGCGGCGGTTAACCGGGCGAGGCCGTTGAAACGGGTGTTCATGCGCCATGCGATGGGTTTGGTCGGCAATCTGCCGCGTCTGACCCGCGGCGAGCGTCTCTAAAACTACCGGACGGCTGCATTCCGGATTCGGGGTCAGGCGATCGTCGCGGCCCATCCCGATCGCCGTCCTGCGGCCCGGTCGTACCGGGGCCCTCCGGCCGGTACCACGGCATTGGCGGTGCGTCGCGGATTGCCCGGATGGCGGCACGGTGATCCGGCGCTTCGGCAAGCATCCGGTCGCGGGCGACGGCGAACAGGAATTCGTCGAAATCGGCATCGTTGACTGCGTCTTCTGATGGAAAATCGATGCCGTCGAAATATTCTTTGCCGAACAGCACATACATATAGCTCCACTCCGAAAACAGGGCGAGGCGATCGGGAAGGTCCGGCGCGGTCGGCAGTTTGTGGCGCCATAGTTCGAGCCGCTCGGCCAGGCTGTCGGGGCAGGCCAGTTCGTTGCGCGCGAACCGCCAGAACGGCGTGTCGTCGCGGTTGTTCAGCACATAATTCAGGACGATGAAGTCGCGAATTTCCTCGTTTAAATTTGCCGTAAGCCGGTTGAAATTATCGCGCAGCGCCGGGCTGTATCCCGATTTGGGAAATTGTCGAGAAACCAGCGGATCGACATCTGGACGAAATGGATGCTGGTTGATTAAAGCGGTTCTATAAACCCGGCGGCGAGGCCCATGCCAACGCAGTTATTCACCCAGCTGTGCCGGGTGCGGCCGATATTCATATTGATCGCGCGCGGTGCGCCGTCGGGGCCCGCCACGCCATTATGCGCCGCCAGCTCGGCCATTGCCTCGTCGTCCGAAATATGGGCGCTGGAATAGACGTAGCCGGTGCCCCGCCGCGACCACAGTGGCACGTTCCACGACCATCCCGACGACAATCCTGTTGACGTCGTATAGGCCGGCAGCGGTCCGTCCGGGTCCGCATGGTCGACCGGCATCGGAATAGCGCGATCGTAGGGTGGCGAATCCTGGAACGACACGAAGGGCTCTTAGAGCGCCTGCTGCAGTATCAGGCTGCGGAACCCCGAACAATCGATAACGAATTCGACCGGGTGATCGCCTGACCGCTCCAGCTTCAGCGACGAGACGAACCCGCGGTCGTCGCGGTTAACGCCGACCACATGGCGGACGCCTATACCCGTGCAGTAATCGCGGAGATATCCCGCGAACAGGCCGGCATTCACGTGATAGGCGTAAGGAAACAAACCTTCGAGGTTGTTGGCGTCCGGCCGGCGCGGCGATTTATTTGCATCCAGCACGGCGCATGATCCGAGCATCGAATGGGCGAAAGATCGTCCGCCGCCGCCGCTCTTGCCACGTCGATGGAATGGATAGGCCGGTGCATAACCCTGCAGATATGACGGGAAGGAGAACGGATGGTAATAGCCCGTGGCGGTACCGTCGGCGTTGTGGTCCCAGTCGACGAATTTGACCGCAGCCTTGAACGTCGCGTCGCAGTTGCGGATGAAATCGTTTTCGTCGAGGCCGACAAGATCGAGCGTCCAGCCCATCGACAAGGACGCCGCTTCGCCGACCCGACGGTCGGGGATTCGATGAGCGTGATGGCCAGTTCGTCGCCGGCATTGCGGCGGTTGCGGGCGGCGCAGATCATCGCCGCCGCCAGCCATCCCGCCGTGCCGCCGCCGACAATCGTCAGGTTTCTGATCGGCTCAGCCACTGCCGCTTCATTACTTTGCTGCGCCCGATATCGCAGTGCCTGATTTTGCCGTGCCTGGATTTGTCGGGCCACGAGTCTAGTTTCCGGCCGATCATGGGTCGCGGCTCAATCCCGCCGCTTCGACCGCCGACAGGAATTCGGGCCACCGCGTTTCGTGTTCCTCGCCGAGTTGATAAAGATATC
>Ga0209403_10007683_pt1 | contig 10574 bp, 8 predicted proteins | sample ArcticOcean_MG_C_8_FD_187440 | JGI IMG/M metagenome (GOLD analysis project Ga0209403, IMG submission 187440) | Marine microbial communities from western Arctic Ocean - ArcticOcean_MG_CB11_86 (SPAdes) (version 2) | ecosystem: Environmental > Aquatic > Marine > Oceanic | place: Arctic Ocean...
AAGGAATCAGCTAAAGTCAGCTTTTCCCTTAGCTTCCTGCTTCAGCTTGTAGGCGTTTTAATGGCTGGCGTATGGGGCTACAGCCAACTGGATGCACGGATCTCCACCATCGCCAACGCATCTGCCCAACACACCGATGGGATTGCTAGGATCGAAGATTCGATGGAAAAAAATCAGGATGCGCCGATTTCAAGTGACCACATTCAGAATACGAAGTTGAATTGGCTAGAGTCGGTTAACGCGGATGTACTCAAGAGGTTGGATCGCATGGAGATGAGGATCTACGATATGAGGAATAGATAGTGGCGTTGTCACGGGGTCGCAGTAGGGCGAAGGTCTCCGGTGGGGGGCAGGAGACTGCGTTTGTCGCTGCGGTGATTGTGGAGGCCATTAAGGAGATGCGTAGTGGGCCAGGGTCCAGCCACTACTGGCCCAAGGGGAGTCGCCAGCGAAGCAATGAGTCTCGGGCCAACGCCACAACGTGGCTTGGTAGCAAGGACGCCCGAAAATGGTTCGATCTATCCGGTGTCGATCAGACTTTTGCGCTTCCTCATATAGGATGGGTCGAGTACGCTTGCGCTTTGTTAGAGACCGAAGCTACTTGCCCCGATGACAAAATGGCGGAGTGGGAGTCAGATTTGCTGAAAGCTGGCATAGATTATTTTAGCGCGTTTAGGTACAATGGAGATTAATGTGACTACCGTTATCTCCCTACTGACCTTGCCACTTGCTGCCGGTGCAGCGTATGGGGGGGTCAAGGTTGGCTTAAACGGGATGAAACAGTCTATTGCAAATATTGAAAAGTTATGTGGCCGTCTTGACGACAAAGTAGACCAGCATGGGGAACGTCTCGCAGCAGTCGAAACAGAAGCAGGAAACCTTAAAGAAAGGATTAACAATGTCGGTAGGTAAGCAGGTCAAAGATGTCACCAAGGACTCATCAGTAACTCAGATCCCTAGTGCCCGGCTCACTAGGGATATTTGCCTGTCTCCCGGTCAAGCTGATTTGGCTAAAAAACTGCTTGAGGGCGTGAACAAGTCCCACGCAGCACATATCCAAGCTCAGACTGGGTGGGAGGCGTTCCTGATAGGCGCAGGCATGGTTCAGGGTGAGCAGATTACTGGAGGCGACCTAGACAGCAATGATCCGACTAAGCGTTGTTTGACGGTACAGTCCGACAATGGCGTTAGTGGGGGATAACAACTATGCCCTTCACCAAGATCGCCCCAAAGTCCGGGCTCTTCACGGATGGTACTAGGTACTCAGCGCAGGGTACTTGGTATGATTCTGACAAGGTGCGATTTCGTAAAGGGTTTGCTGAGAAAATTGGTGGCTGGATAAAATTCGTCCTAGCTACTTTTTCCGGCACCGCTAGGTACTTGCATGACTGGGTCACTGACTCTGGCAGCAAGTATGTTGGGCTTGGCACTAACCTAAAGTTGTATGTGTCTCTGGGTAATAATTATTATGACATAACCCCGATCCGCAGCACGCTTACGCTTGGTACAAACAAGATCACAGCGGTCGATGAGACATCGGTTGTTACGATAGATACAACTGCCGAGCATGGTGCGGTTATTGGGGACTATGTAACGCTCGCTGGTGCCACGGCTACCGCTGGTATTGGGACTGGCTCCCTAAATACGGAACACCGCATCGTGGCGCTGGGTGACCCAGATAATGCGAACCCCACGACTAAATTTCGGGTTGTGTGTGACGCACAGGCAACGTCCAGCGCGAGTGGCGGAGGGGCAAGTGTAACGGCGGCCTTCCAAATAAATAGTGGCCTTGACACCTATGTCTCGGCGGCTGGCTGGGGGTCGGACCCCTGGGGGTCAAGTACCTGGGGCTCAGGCGCAGGGTTAGGCCAATCCAACCAGTTGCGCTTGTGGTCAATAGTGAACTTTGGCGACGATATGATTTGCAATGTCCGCCAAGGCAATATTTATTATTGGGACGAGAGTGTGGGCACAGCGGATCGTGCTGTACCTCTTAGTGATATAACACGTAGATCGGTGACGCTTGGTGCCAACCCTATCGTGACCGCCAGTGGCTCTACGGTCATCACAATTACCGATAAGGGCGGCCACGGCGCAGGAGTTGGGGACACGGTCACCCTGGCCGGATCTGCTGCGGTAGGCGGTATTGCCGCCGCCCGGATAAATGTTGCGGTGACGGTAGCGTCAACTCCCACCAAGGCCACTTGGACTACTGACCTCGGTGGTGCCAACGCCTCAAGTACAGCGACCGGCGGCGGCACGGGCGCATCCGCCGTATACACGGCTGGCGTCTATTACACACCCACAGCATCTACCCAGGTAATGATGTCGGATGTGGCGCGTCACGTTATCGCGATTGGCTGCAATCCCATTGGTTCGGCCACGATCAACCCCTTGTTCGTGAGATGGTCTAGTTCAGAAAAGGCTGGCGAGTGGCAGCCACTGTCCACCAATAGCGCAGGTGGTCAGGAGTTAGCCGCGTGTTCTGAGATTATTGGCTCGCTAACGACCCGTCAGGAAACGCTGATCTGGACTGACTGCGGTATTGTATCCATGAGGTATGTGGGGAGTCCCTTCTATTTCTCCTTTACGGAGGCGTCGAAGGGGATGTCGATGATCTCGCCAAATGCGGCGGTAAACGCGGATGGCATTGTGTTCTTCATGGACCGTGGAGCGTTTTATCAGTACACGGGCACAGCGAAAAAACTAGTGTGCCCGGTCCTTAGCACCGTGTTCGATGATTTTGACTTAGGGCAATCGCATAAAGTTGTGTGTGGGTCTAACGCAAACTTCTCTGAAGTCATTTGGATGTACCCATCGGGGTCTGGAACTGGAGAGAACGATAAGTATGTGATTTACAACTATGGCGAGCAGATTTGGTACACTGGGACATTGGTTCGTGGAGCATGGAACTCCGCGAAGACAGTGGACTACCCCCTCGCCTCGTCAATCCGCAATAGGCTGTTGGGCAGCAGTCCGATAACCACCACCACTGCTGCCACAGAAAACGTGAGCGTCACTGATACGAATCATGGGTTAGCGGCTGGCGACAAGGTCATCTTTAGCGGTGTATCCACGGTGGGTGGTTTGTCTACAGTAGTCTTGAACGACGAGCATACTGTTGTGTCAGTCACCAGTCCTGACACTTACACGATTACGATTGCGGATACGGCGACTGCCGACACAGGTGGCGGAAGCGTGATTATAGCAGCGTATCCGAACTACTTGTACAGTCACGAAAATGGACATGACGATGACGGGTCAGCGATGACGGCTTATATTGAAACAGGCGATATTGAGCTAGGTGATGGTTATCAGTTCTGGTCCTTAAAAAGTATCATACCAGATATTCAATTCAGGGATGGGGACGCTGAAGACGAGGTGACTATCAGCCTCAACGGCCATAACTATCCCGCGCAGGCACAGTCCGAGATAGCAAGCGCGGCGGTCACACCAAGCACGGACCAGTCATTTATTCGTGGCAGGGCCAGGCAGGTGTCAATGAAGGTAGAAAGCACTGGTGCCGGATACGGCTGGCGTGTGGGTCCGGTAAGACTGGATGGTAGAACGGACGGGAGACGATAATGGCAATTAAATCTTACCGGGGACTAAGTGCTGCGCCATATGAATACGAGGGTGCAGACGAGAGCGTATCCCGCAGAACTATTGAGCAGAATTTTCAGGATGTTGCCAGCGACATTAACAACGTAAAAACACAAAATGACAAGGACGGGTCTTTGTCATTGCGTAAGTACCAGTTTCTCTTTTTAGGCGCTAGTAATGGCTGATGCCCTGAAAGTATTGGGGCAAGTGGCACCTGCCGACACGAATGATGCAGACCTGTATACTGTCCCTGAAGGGGCGCAGACTACAGTTAGTTCAATTGTTGCCTGCAACATTACGGGCAACACACCGAATTTTAGAATTTCTGTGCGTCCGTTTGGAGCGGCAGTGGAGAACAAGCATTATATTTATTATGGCAAGGTAATGGCGGCCAATGATTCTATCTTCACAATCATAGGCATTACACTAAGTGATAGTGATGTAGTCACGGTGAAGTCTTCGGCGGCTAACGAGATAGCGTTTACTATCTTCGGCGTAGAAACGAGTTAACGTATTTAGAGTACAGGCTATGAGGGATAGACGATGAACGTAGCACCTAATCAGATGGGCTATTACGGCGGCGGAATCGTCACTCTCGCTGGCGGCGGTCAGGTGCCTATGGTGTTGGTTAACGGTCAGTATATCCCAGCTTACGGGTTAGGTGGCCTCTGGAAGAAAGTAAAAGGGGGAGTCAAGGGAGCCGCCAAGTTCGCTGCAAGGACAGCGCCTATATGGTCTTCGTTTCTTCCTGGCGGCCCTCTGGTAGCTGCGGGTATCTCTGGTGTCCTGGGGGCCGCTGACAAAAAACTGAGCGACGGAGGCGGTAGCTGGGGTGATGCCCTAAACAAGGGGATTATGGCAGGTGCCGCTGGCTACGCTGGGTCGAAGGCGGTTTCGGGTGGTAAGCAGGGGTGGAAAGATGCGGCTGCCTCTGGCGGAGACTGGAAGGATAAGCTGGAGGGTGCTATGGGTGGCATACAAGGCTCACTCAGCATGGAGGACTTGCTAAAACTATCGCCCTTAGTAGCAGCGGCTGAAGGAGGCGGCGGAGGCGGCGGAGGCGGCGCACCAGCGGGAGCGGGCCGTATGATGCCAAGCTCTGCGGGCAGGGGCGCTCAGGGCAGCGGTGCGACGATACATGACATTAGCGCAGGCACGAGCAATAATCTATTCGGCATTCTGAACCAGCCTGCGCCCACAGGCAGGGCTCTCGGTGGGGTGATCCCTGGCTACAGGCGTGGTGGTGAGTACGGCGAGGAGATGGCCGGTCCTCCTGAGCCTCGGAGGAGGAGTCGCTCCAGACCTAGGCCCAGGAAAAAGGCTCCCACGAGGAAAACAAGGGCCGCCGCCCCTGAGAAGAAGGCCGCCCCTAAGAAGAAGGCCGCTCCTAAGAAGAAGGCTGCTCCTAAGAAGAGATCTGCCCCTAGGGCGCTAAAGCCTGCTGCCCCTAAAAAGAAAGCTGCTCCTAAGAAGAAAGCTCCTTCAGTAGCAAGACCTGCTCCTAAGAAGAAAGCTCCTCCAGCAATAAGACCTGCTCCTCCAGTAGCAAGACCTGCTCCTAAGAGGAAAGCTCCCCCTATAGCAAGACCTGCTCCTCCTATAGCAAGACCTGCTCCTCCAGCAATAAGACCTACTCCAGTAGCGAGACCTGCTCCTCCAGTAGCGAGACCTGCTACTCCAGTAGCGAGACCTGCTACTCCAGTGGCAAGAGCTGCTCCTCCAGTAGCAAGACCTGCTCCTCCAGTAGCAAGACCTGCTCCTATAGCAAGACCTGCTCCAGTAGCAAGACCTGCTCCTATAGCAAGACCTGCTCCTCCAGCAATAAGACCTACTCCAGTAGCAAGACCTGCTCCTATAGCAAGACCTGCTCCTCCAGTAATAAGAGCTGCTCCAGTAGCAAGGCCGCAGCAACCCCCCCCTTCTCCGCGTCCGCCTAAGCAGCCGCGTTTCGACATTCAAATAACTGACAAGGGCAGTGCAATTCGGCCACCAGATATGCTGCCTATGCGTCCGCAGCCACCAGTAATGCCTCCGCAAATAACTGACACTGGAGGCGACTTCCCGCCTGAGAATGAAGGTGGTGAGGATCTTCGCAATCTGTTGCCGAACACAATGTCGAGATATCAGCCTCCGCCGCAGCCAGCAATGATGCCGCCGCCGCCTAGTATAGGAGAAGAAGGCGGTGGAGGTATAGAAGAGGCTCTTCCAGATATCATGGCTAGGCGGGTGGCCGACGTGCAACAGGGAGGAGAGAATAAGCAGCCTCGTCCGCCCACGTTCGACCGTGGCTATGGCGGCACCCAGAGGATTGTCAACACAGATGGGGGTGAGGGTGCTGACGAAGACAGCATAGATGAGACTCGTAACGAGTTTATGCCATTTGAAGGAGAGCGTAAGCAGCCTCGTCCGCCCACGCTCGACTATAACTATGGAGGCACCAAAAGGATTGTCAACACAGATGGGGGTGAGAGTGAGGGTGAGCAGGTGAGTGATGATAAGCGGGGGAGGATGGAGCGGAGACCTGGCCCAGGTGGGTTTGAGCCTCCTGAAAATGAGAGGGATGACCTGGGAGATCCCATTACCAAGCGTCCCCCTCTGCCTCCGCCGCCAATTTTCACGCCCCCGCCTCCGCCGCAGATACCTCCGCAGCAGATGCTTCCTCCGCAGATACCTCCGCCGCAGATGCCTCCGCCGCAGATACCTCCGCAGCAGATGCCTCCTCCGCAGCCTCTTTTCAGGAAGCGGCCTAGTATACGCCCGAGCGTACAGAGCGGTCCTCCGCCGGAGCCTCCTCCGCCAGACCCGTTTAAACAACGTGCCGCTGATATGTTGGCACGAATGAACGCGGCTCCCGCAGAGGTTAAAAAGTATACGCCAGTGGAGGCTCCTCCGATTACCCCCGAACCCTCACAGTCTAGGCAGGAGGGTGGGATTATTGAGGAATTGAGCCAAGACGAAACGACTAGCCAAATCCTCCAGATAGTAGCCCAGGCCCTTCAGTCTCCAAACAACCCTCAGTCCGCTGAAGTAATCGCTGGATTCAGGGATGCGTTTGGCGAGGAAGCGTTGATGGAATTGGTGCAGCTTATGAGTGGCGGTGCTATGGATGAAACGCCCGTGGCTCCTGAGATGAGTCCAATGATGCAAAGGCCCCCGGCGGCACCCGCCGCTCTTCCGCCAGTAGCCCCCATGAACTTGGGTGGCCTGATCTCCGGTAACGGAGACGCAATGGCCGACGATATTATTACTATGGCTGACGGGGGAACGCCGGGACAGCAAAAGGTGGCGATCTCTTCAGGTGAATATGTGGTGGCCGGAGACGTAGTGAGTGGGCTGGGAAGCGGCAATACCGGCGCTGGTGCAGAAGTCTTGGACCAGTTGCAGGAGGATGTAAGGAGGAGTCGGACAGGCTCTTCGCGGCAGCCTCCACCGATAGATCTCTCAGAGGTCCTACCTAGGACATATGGTGAATAATATGCGTCGTAACAATCGTCCGAAGTACTATGAGGCCGGGGGCCTGCTGGAGATGTTGACCCGGTCGAGCCCCACAATGTCCTTTGAGCAGAGAGCTAGGGATCAAGTCGCTCGTGACCTTTTGAGAAACGAAACTGAAGAGCCACCCCGAATGATGCTATACGGAGGAGGCCTAGCTGCGCTACGCAGAGCCTCCGGCGGCATGATTCCGGGTTACGCATTTGGCGGTTCTATGGCTGGTGCATACGGTGGCTCACCAATGAAAGCAGCATCAGGTGCAAACGCTGCATCTGCTGCTGCCCAGCCATTCGGACAGAAAGGCGGCGGCTGGGGCAGTACGCCTACGGCCCCCGCACAGACGGGATTCATATCGGGGCAGAGCGGTGGCAAGAGTCAGTTTCTACCGGCTGGCGGATGGGGCAGTGCGGCCATAGCGCCCGCACAGATGGGTGGTAAGCCATTGGGGATGGGACAGGGGATCATGCAGCAGCAGCAACAGTACGGCCAGCCACAGCAGGGAATGCGGGCTCCTTCATCAGAAGAAGGCGGCCCGTCCTGGTCAAACACATATGGTTCAACACAGGCTCAGATAGGACGAGGGCAACAGCAGACACAGCAGATGTCGCCTACGCCGCAGCAGCAGCAGCAGCAGCAGCAGCAGAATCTCCAGAACGCTCAATCGCTTAGGAAAAACCCTTCGCTCGCCTCCGTGGGGGCGTACAATTTCGGGCCTGGTACTTCTGCTAGTGCTGCCGGGGGGGGTTCACGGTCTGATCCGTTTCTGGGTGATCCGCAGGGGTTTGAGGGCTATCTCCAAGCACAGCAGACGCAGCAGTTGTATCAAGCTGCTCCACCGCTACCTACCTATGGCAATACCCCGGCTGGCTCTGGGCCACAGAACGACCCCTCGCAGGCTGCTCCACCTAGCCAGATGACTTATCAGGCGCAGCCCCTGCCAGAGGGATATGGCTCACCAACCCAATATGCAGGATATGGAGGCCCCGAGAGTTTCGGTTCTCGTCAAGAGTTTGTGTCCCCGGAGGTCGCATCACAGTACGCGGACCTGACTGACAGCATTATGGCGGTGGGGACGAAACCATACGAGAAGTATGAGGGGCAGCAACTAGCAGACTTCACGGGTATGGAAGAGGCCGCGCAGGGTGGTTTTGGCGCTTACGGTACAGGCGAGGGGCCACAGGGCACCCGTCAGGCCGAGTCCACACTTGACGAGGCGGCTAGTTCGCTTATGGAAACTGGAGTAGAATCTCAGGATCTCGCGGCAGCATCCGCTAAGAAAGCGCGAGCAGTTGGTGAGACGGCGACTGCGCTGGGTTCGGCTGCCGACATGACTAAATATATGTCTGACTATACGCAGAATGTTACTGATCCTCAGTTGCAGCAGTTGATGGAGTTCCAGAAGCAACAGGGTCAGGAGTTGGGCTCACAGGCTGCCGGTGCCGGTGCATTTGGTGGATACCGACAGGGGATCATGCAGGGACAACAAGCGCAGGATGCGTCACAGCAGGCCGCTGACATTATTGGGAGGGGACAGCAGGAAGCCTTCCAGAGCGCCGTTGGCCGGGAGAAAGAGGATGCCCGGCGCACAGAGCAGGGGTACAGTAGGAAACTCGCTGCGGAGGGGCAGGCTGCTTCAGCCGAGGCCGCCGCCCAAAACCAAATGCTGTCCGCGAGTCGGGACTTGTCTAGTATTGGGCAGGCGCAAACGACCTTGGGCGAACGGCAGCAGGCCCAGACGATGCAGAGGCTTACAGAAATGCAGAAGGCGGGAGCGAGCCAGCGTCAGTTGGAGCAAGCCCGGCTTGATATGGAGAAGCGACAGTGGGAGCAGGAGCAGCAGCGCCCAGAACGGCAAACCGCTTGGATGAATCAGCAGTTGGGGCAGCTACCCTACCAGAACATCGTTCAGCAGGGATCATATAGCCCCCAGGCCGGTCCCATCTCGACCGCCATTGGCGCTGGTGTACAGGGCGCTGGTCTGTGGCAGGCGTGGCAGGCGAAACAGAAAGCCCTGACATCCCCAACGGACAGCACTGTTGATCTCGGCGGATCGGGCTGGGAGCGCCAAGAAACAAATTGGACTCCTGGGTCCGTAGGACCGCGTAGGAGAAACCCGTAGAGGGGATCAAGATGAGTCTATTCGATAAACAGCAGGATCTGGAGAATGAGTCAGATCAGAAGCTGATACAGTTGGGACAAGAGCCAGATCCGAAGTATCCGTCCTACCTAGTTGTCACTGAGGTTGAGCGCAGGATGGATATGCGGAAGAGGCATCAGGCCGAAGTGCAGAAACATCAGGCTGCTAATCCGCCGGACATCGCGACTCAGCGTATGAATGAGTTGGGTGGTATTGCTGGTCTTGACCCAAGCATGAGCGAGGGAGCGCCACCCCAAGGTATGCCAGATCCGGGCATGGAACAAATGGGAGGTCCGCCTCCGGGCATGGAACAGATGGGTGGTCCTCCCCCGGACATGGGTGGACCGCCCCCGATGATGGCCTATGGCGGACTAATTCCTGGCTACCAGAATGGCGGGGCATACCCTGACCCTGATCAGGACTTGTATAGCCAGAACCTACCGGGCACTGAGGATTATGAACGAGAAGGTCTTTTCGGCCCTGCGGGAGCAGCCGCTGCCAGGAGACGGGAGGTCAGTGAGAGGCGTGCGCGATTCCTTCGTCCCCTGAGCTTGGTTCCGCTTGAAGAACGAACTCCAGAGTATGAGCGAGAGCGAGAGGAGTTTCTTAGGGACGTGGGTATGGGCGTAGTGGGCTCGACTGGCACACTCGGTGCGAAGTTTGGAGCCCCACTAGTTAAGGCTGTTGGCAGCCGTATGCCTGGTGTTGCAAGAAGGTCTGCTGCACAGGCGGTGGAAACCGCTAGAGCAGGCGTGGTGGCCGCGAAAGGCGCAAAGGATATCCGTGCTGCCAAGGTTGTATTGAGGGAAGCGGAACGAGCAGCGGCTGATTTTGCGAGTGGGCTGGGGCGCTTGCGGCCATCGTGGCTTCGGCCAGGCAGTCGGACGGTACAAGGTCTTGAGCGGCAAGTGGAACAGGCAAATACGGTTGCCAGAGAAGCCGCAGAAGCTGCCGCAGCCCTTCCCAGCGGCACCGGCTCCAAGGTTGCTGCCGACCTGGCTAAGGCTACCGCTGATGAAGCGGCGGCTGCTGCAAAGGCTCTTGCGGACGCGGTAGGCCCCGCAGCTACTCCGGGGCGGCTGCGTACAGCCGCAGGTGGGATAGCTAGTCTCTTCAATCCTCGACGCCATCCAGTGATCGCAGGCGGTGCGGCATTGGGTTCAGCCGCTTACATGGGAGGAGACGAGCCTGGAGGCGATCCTTGGTTTGGTAAAGACGAGCCTTCTGGGGCACAGGTTCTTACTGAACACCTGGGTGAGGGGTTTGCGGACGTAGGTGCGTTTGGTCTTCGTCAGTTTGATAGGTTCTCCCCATTCGATACTTGGTTTGGAGACTGGGCGCG
>Ga0209403_10007686_pt1 | contig 10570 bp, 9 predicted proteins | sample ArcticOcean_MG_C_8_FD_187440 | JGI IMG/M metagenome (GOLD analysis project Ga0209403, IMG submission 187440) | Marine microbial communities from western Arctic Ocean - ArcticOcean_MG_CB11_86 (SPAdes) (version 2) | ecosystem: Environmental > Aquatic > Marine > Oceanic | place: Arctic Ocean...
CCCGACGACGCGGGCCGGCCCTCGCGAGGAGCACGAATGATGACCGCACGACCCCGGACCCTTACTGCACTGTTAGTGGTTTTGCTGTGGACCAGTTGGCCAGCCCAGTCCCCAGGCCGTGCCGCGGTGGCTGACGGTGGACCACCGCCCGCGCATGGGGCGTTGCCCTCTGGAGCGTTCGACGACACCGGCCGACTCTGGGTGGCGTGGGTAGATGGACCACGCGTCGTCGTCGCGAGTTCGACCGACCGCGGCCGGTCATTCGGTGACCCGGTGGAGGTCACCGACGCCCCTGAAGAGATCGACGCAAACGGTGATGCTCGACCGAAGGTGGCGGTCGGCCGCGATGGAGAGGTGTTCGTTGCCTGGACGCGCCGCGGCGTCAAGCCCTACACCGGAGATATCCGTTTCGCGCGCTCGACGAACGGTGGCCTCAGCTTCTCGCGCCCCCGAACCATCAACGACGACGGCCTCGCCACCGGACACCGGTTCGAATCGATCGGGGTGAACCAACGAGGCGAGCTGTTCATGGTCTGGATCGATAAGCAGGACCTTGAGGTGGCGGTGGACGCGGGTGATTCCTACGACGGGGCGGCGCTCTACTACACCTGGAGCACCGACAGCGGCGCGACGTTCGCTCCCAATCGAAAACTCAAGGACCAGGTGTGCGAGTGCTGCCGGATTGCACTCAGCTTCAATGCACGGGGCTGGCCGGTCATCGTCTGGCGCGAGGTGCTCGAGGGGAGCATTCGCGACCACGGGGTAGTGCAGTTCCTCGATCGCGATCGATTCACCGCCATTGGTCGAGTCGCGGTGGACGGCTGGAAGCTGGATGGATGCCCGCACCATGGCCCGGCGCTCACGCGCGATGCGGATGGCGCGTACCACACGGTGTGGCTCACGGGGGCTGGCCCGCAGGGCGGCGGCGCTTTCTATGCCCGGTCCGCCGGTGGCCACGGCGACGTCCCGCTCACCTTCTCCGAGCCGATGCGAGTGGGTACGCCCAAGACGCTTGGGCATGCCGACATCGAAGCCGTGGGCCGCCAGGTGGTCATCGTCTGGAAAGAACGGGTGCAACCCAACGCCACCGCAATCTTTGCCATGACCTCGGACGACGCCGGACGCAGTTGGGCGGAGCCGCACGAGGTCACCCGCACCACGGGCATCTCGGATCATCCGCTGCTGCTCGCGGACGGCAGCAACCTGCTCGTCGCGTGGCACACAGCCGCCGAGGGCTACCGCCTCCTCACGGTGGACAGTAGTCGAGCCAGTTACTAGCTGCGCCCCGGACACCACCGGAGGTCTTAAGTAATCTTGTGCGGTAACCTGCATCGTAACGACGCAACGCGTTCATCTCAGGAGCAACATGATGACCATTCGACCTTACACATCGGCTGCCTCCACCCTGATCATCGCGCTGGCCGCGGCGGCCACATTGTCGGCGCATATGGCCTACTCGAAGAGCATACCCGCCAAGGACGCGACGTTGAGCGAGTCGCCCGATCACGTGCAGGTGTGGTTTACCCAGGACCCTGAACCGGCCGTGAGTCAGCTCTCGCTGGAGGGACCGAATGGCGAGATCGCGCTAGGCGAGACAACGGTCGGCGACGAGAAGTCGCTTGTCGCGACTGTGCCAGCCGCTCTCGCGCCTGGCAGCTACACCGTCAAATGGCGCTCAGCTGGTGACGACGGTCATGTGCTTCGAGGCGACATCGCATTTTCGGTCCGCGCGGCCGAGTAGCGGCGGTGGAATCCGCGAAGCGGACCTGACGGCCCCACGGGCACAACGTTCTCACCGTGGTGGACGTTGCACGGTGAAGGTGACGGTGCCGGACTGTTTCTCGCTGTCGGCGCGGTCAACGGTCCAGGTCATCGTCCACTCGCCATTGGGCATGGGTCCGGTGACCCGACCCATGAGATCATTCTCCCCCATGGTGTGGAGGCCCTCGATCCTGGCGCGGTTGCCCGGCCCGGAGATCTCGAGCGTGCTCCCCTCAACGGGCGGGGCGAGGTCGAACCAGACCCGTACCGTTCGGACCGGCCCGTCGAGCGCGGCACCATCCTCCGGCGTGCTGCCAGCCAGCGTGATCTGAGCGGACACCGGTGTCGCCAATAGGGCGAACAGGGCGACCGCCGCGAACGCCCGAGCCATACGGGCAAGCGGTCTGCGCCGCTCCGAAAGTACATCCGTCATGTCAGCTTCCTTTCCGATGCGAAGCGCGTCCGCGATCCGGTCCTGCCGACTTCCTACCGCTCTTGCATGTGCGAATAGCGATAGTCACGCGCCGGCGTGAACGTCTCTTTGGTCGTTCGGGTGCTGACCCACCGCAACAAATTCTGGGCGCTGCCAGCCTTGTCGTTGGTACCTGACGCGCGTGAACCGCCGAACGGCTGCTGCCCGACGACGGCGCCCGTCGGCTTGTCGTTGATATAGAAGTTGCCCGCGGCGTGGCGCAGCCTGGACGAGGCCACATTGATGGCCGCGCGGTCCCGCGCGAACACGGCCCCGGTCAACGCATAGGGCGATGTGCGATCGCACAACTCAAGTGCCTGCTCGTAGTCGGCGTCCTGGTACACGTAGACGGTCAGGATCGGACCGAACAACTCGGTTTCCATCGTCACGTAGCGCGGGGCATGGGCCTGGATGATCGTGGGCGCGATGAAGTAGCCAACGCTGTCGTCACAAACTCCGCCGCAGATGACTTCGGCATCCGTATCGGTCTTCGCCCGGTCAATGTAGCCCTTGAGTGTGTCGAATGCGGATTTGTCGATGACCGCGCCCATGAAGTTCCTGAAGTCGGCGACATCGCCTTAGGGTATAGCTTCGATCTCGCTCACCAGCCGATCACGCAGATCGGCCCACAAACTTTCAGGAATATAGGCACGACTGGCGGCGCTACATTTCTGGCCCTGGTACTCAAACGCGCCGCGAATCAGATTCGCCGCCAGCTCCTCCGGGTCCGCCGACGGATGGGCGAACACAAAGTCCTTGCCGCCGGTCTCACCGACGATTCGGGGATAGCTCTTGTATCCGGCGATGTTGACGCCCACGGTGCGCCACATGCCTTGAAACACCGGGGTACTGCCGGTGAAGTGGACCCCCGCCAGGTCCGGGTGCGCCATCGCCGGGGCGCCAATCTGGGCGCCCCCCCGGGAACCAGATTGACAACACCAGGCGGAAGACCGGCCTCTTCGAGCAATTTCATCAGCCAGTAGGCAGAAAAAATGGAGGTCGAGGCCGGTTTCCACACCACGGTGTTCCCCATCAGCGCCGGGCTCGTCGGCAGATTGCCAGCGATAGACGTGAAATTGAACGGTGTGACCGCGAAGACGAACCCCTCAAGAGCGCGGTACTCGACGACGTTCCATATCCCAGGCGCGCTCTGCGGCTGCTGCTCGTAGATCTCAGGCAGATACGACACGTTGAACCGCCAGAAATCGATCAACTCGCACGCGGCGTCGATCTCGGCCTGAAACGCGGTCTTGCTCTGATTGAGCATGGTCGCCGCGTTCAACACCTGGCGATACCTACCGGCCAGCAGTTCCGCAGCTTTTAAGAAAATTGCCGCCCGAGACTCCCACGGCATGGCGCTCCATTCGGGGCGCGCCGCCGCAGCGGCCGCAATCGCCTGGTGCACGGTCGCCACATTCCGACCGCCAATGACGAGCGGAATCTCTATCAAGGCCGTGCCGAACGCATCGAGCTGCGCCTTGATGGCCGTCTTCTCCGGAGACCCCGGGGCATAGCCCAGGACCGGCTCATTGTGGGGCGTCGGGACCGTCACACGGGTGTTCTGCATCGGAGACACTTACCGCTATTCTCCCACAGGCTGCGTCGCGGGAACTCGTGCCGCATCCGCGCCTGCGGCACCACAGTTTCTTGGCGTCAGTGGCTTCCGCTGTTGGATCGGCCCACGCTGTCCGCTCGTGGCCGGCGCGCCACACCCTACGTGGACAGTTACAATCAAGGAGCGCTGCCGCCCCACCCGTTTCCGCAAGAGACTCTCATTGTTTTCGACTGCCCGCGCTCTCTGTGTTCTGGCAGGCGCGCTGCTGCTCACAGCGTCGTCCCCGACAGCCCAGCAGCCCCCCAGGGTCACCGGCCAGGTGATCGATGGTGCCACCGAGGCACCGTTGGACAACGTGCATGTCGAAAGTTCAATCGACGCGGTCATCACCGCATCTGGTGGTCGCTTCTCTATTGGCGTCGGGTCGACGGAGACGACCCTGCGGATACAGGCCGCCGGCTACCTGGACACCGTCGCGCCCATTGACAACGCCGATCTGGTCATCCGGCTGTTTCCGAACACGTTCGCGGAAACGGTCGAGGTCGTCTCGGCCGCCGTTGCGCAAGAGCGGCCCTCGTCCACACCGGTGAGTCCAGCCGAGGTCTTCCGGGCACCCGGCAGTATCGACAACGTTTTTCGCACGCTGAACACCCTACCGGGTGTCGCCTCCACGGACGACTTCGGCAGCCGGCTCGCCGTACGCGGGGGCACCCCGGACCAGAACTTGACGATGATGGACGGGATCGAGGTGCACAACCCGTATCGTCTCTTCGGCATTACCAGCGCATTCAATCCGGAAACCGTCGAGGACTTCCAACTCAGCGCCGGTGGTTTTGGGGCGGCATACGGCGACCGGCTCTCGTCGTTGCTCATTGTCAAGAATCGTCCGGGACGAGCGGCATTCGCGGGGGCTGGGTCGGCAAGCGTCACGGATGCCAATGTCGTGCTTGAAGGGGCAACACCGGGCGGACACGACGGCACCTGGCTTGTCAGCGCTCGCCGCACCTACTACGACCTGGTCGCAGGGCGCCTGCAGGATCAGAATTTTCCGTCATTCGCGGACCTCCAGATCCGGGCGGGCTGGGAGTTCGGGCCGGGCCACCGTCTCACCGTGACCGGACTGCGCAGCGTGGAGGACGCGGACCTGGACATAGATGGTGATCGAGCTGGCGAGCGCGCCGCGCTCGGTTCGGACGTGACCAACGGGCTGGCCTCGGCGCGGTTCGACGCCGTACTCGGCACCCGCGCGACATCGACGACCATCGTGTCGTGGTATCGCAACCGGGAGCAGCTCAACTTCGATGGCCTCGTGCGTGCGGACGCAAGACGTTCCAACGCACCAGACAACGATGTCGCGTTCGGACTCAGTACGATCCTGTTCGACCGCTCGGTCGATATTGGGGATGTCTCCGCTCGGCAAGAGTTGGGCGTACAGCTGTCTCCCCGGCACCTCCTCGCGGCCGGCCTCGAGGTACACCGCCTGAATACGAGCGTCGGATTCACCATCAGGGGCGACAGGAACAACACGCAGGCGAACGGCTCGAGCATTCAGGGTGGCGCCGGACTCCCAGACGACCTGCAGTCCGCACTGCAAGGCACCCGTGGCGGCGTCTGGCTGCAGGACACGTATACCCCGTCATCCCGCGTGTCGTTCGAACCGGGCGTGCGACTGGATTGGAGCACCATCAACGGCGATCTGACCGTATCCCCCCGGGTCGCGCTGAGCTACGCCCTGGGCGGTGGCGCTCGTGTGCGGGCCGCGGGCGGGCTGTACACGCAGAGCCCTGGTTACGAGAAGCTCACGCAATCTGACTACTTCATCGACCTGTCCGGGGCCCGTGAGCGTGGTCTGCTCCACGAGAAAGCGACGCACATCGTGGTGGGACTGGAGCAGACGCTTGGTCGCAACCTGACGGCGCGGATCGAGGGCTACCACAAGCGTTTCAATGACCTGCTCCTGGGCCGCCTCGAGAACGAGTCGGAACGACTCGAGCGGGTGGCCCAGTACGATTTTCCGGAGCCGCTGCGCGACGAGGTGCCCACGGCTCAGATGATTCTGAGCGCCCCCACTAATGACGCTGGTGGCACCGCCTACGGCATGGACGTGTTCCTCAGCCACACCAACGACGCGGCGCCACTCACTGGGTGGCTCTCGTATGCCTGGGGACGGGCCACACGCGAAAGCTACGGTCGACGGTATGCGTTCGAGTACGACCGCCGCCACGCGTTCAACGCGGTCGGTCGATACCGGCTCACCGGTCGGTGGGACGTGGCCGCGACACTCCGCGTCGCCAGCGGCTTTCCCCACACGGCACCACTCGGGGTCCGGGTCTCGGCAGTCGAGGACGAACGGGGCCGGCTTGTGCCAGGGACCGATCCGACGGGCAATCTGATCTACACCGTGGACTACGGCGACGTCGGCAACCTGAACGCGGCCAGACTGCCTCACTATGCCCGGGTCGATGTCCGGGGGACGTACCGACGAGGCCGGTGGTCCCTGTACTTTGAAGTGCTCAACATGTTGGGTCGAGACAATGCGGTGGTTCTGGAGCCACGACTCCGCCATTACCCGGACTCGACTCAGCCGCAGGTCTTTGAGACGGCGTCTCAGGGTTTCCCACGCATACCCACATTCGGGCTACGCGTCCGCTTCTGAATTGAGGGCTCTCGGAATGGGCGCACCGTCGGTTCGAATGGCCATGAGATATGCGCCAATTCAGTCTGGCTGGCTGCCATCGAGGGCCGGCAGGCTCCGGGAGCGTGGCTCTCTCCTGACGTCCCACACCTGTTGACCGACCAATTTGGTGCGAGATAGACTGGGCTCCGAAACTGAGACTGAGTCTCACTTCTTAGATCCGCACGGTGGGTGGCGTCGCCACCGATGCGAGGAGCACTTCGCCCCGTGCATCAGGGTCTCCGCACCCTCGACCAGCTTCCGATTGGCACCCACGCGGTGGTCCACCACGTGGGGTGCGACCGCCCCGTCGCGCGCCGCCTCATGGAAATGGGGCTGCTGCCAGGTACCGCCATCGAAACGGTCCGTCGCGCACCACTTGGCGATCCGCTTGAGATTCGTCTCCGCGGCTATCTGCTCTCACTGCGAATCGCCGACGCCGCATTGATCCAGCTGGTTCCGGAGGGCCGAGCGGATCTCGTGGGTGAGCTGGGTGCGCTCGATGAACTGGATGCAACTGATCGCGACCAGACCTTGCAGTTCGGCGCCTCCCCAAGCAAACCCAAAACCGCGACCGACCGGGTCCAAACGGTGCTGCTGGCGGGGAATGCCAACTCCGGCAAGACAACCATCTTCAATGCGCTGACCGGCGCTCGGGCCCAGGTCAGCAACTATCCAGGGGTCACCGTGACCCGCTCGTCCCGACGCATCACCCTGCCCGCAGGCTCGCCGGTCGAAGTGGTGGACCTGCCCGGCACCTACAGTTTGAGCGCGAATTCGCCCGACGAGCAGGTGGCGGCCGACGAGGTGCTCGGGCGTCGAGGCGACCCGCCTGACGCCGTCGTGGTGGTGGTCGACGCCGGTGCGGTCGAACGCGGCCTCTACCTGGTGCTCCAAATCGTCGAAACGGGGGTGCCCGTCGTCGTCGCCCTCAATATGATCGACGAGGCAAGCGCCGGGGGTGCCGACTTCGACACGAGGCGGCTGGGCCAGTGGCTCGGGGCCACTGTTGTCCCGACCGTCGCCTCGCGAGGCCGCGGCCTGGAGGAATTGCGCGAAGCCATCGACGCCACCCTCACGCGCGGCCCAAGGACCAACTCGGCCACGCCGGGATTGCCTACCGGAGCAGAACAGGACGTAGCCTCCGTAGCCGAGGCGCTGGCCGACGCCAACTTTGGTCAGACCCCGGCGGTGCAACGCGCGTGGGCGGTGTGGTCGCTCTTGTCGTTGGAGCACGACGACGGCGCTGCCTCGGGGCTACCCGAGTCGGTTCGCCGCCAGGTGCAGGCGATCCAAGACCGTGCAACAGAGGCAAAGCGCAATCTCCACCAGGAACTCATTACCGCCCGTTACCGGTGGATCGAGACGGTGGCGGCCGACGTTCGCACACAAGCGCGCGAAGATACGCGACAGTGGACCGAACGGCTCGATGGGATCCTCATCCACCGTATCTACGGCGTGGCGGCCTTCGCTGTGGTCATGGCGGTACTGTTCGAAGCCTTGTTCAGCTGGTCTGAGCCATTCATCGGCGCCATCGAGGGCGCGACCGGCTGGCTGCAAACCCTGGTGGCCACAAGCCTTCCGCCGGGGGTATTGAACGACCTCTTGATTGACGGCGTCATCGCGGGTGTCGGCAACGTGGTGGTGTTCGTGCCGCAGATCGCGATGCTGTTTTTCTTCATCGCGCTGCTCGAAGACCTGGGCTATCTGGCCCGCGTCGCCTTCGTCATCGATCGGCTGATGGGACGAGTCGGTCTGCACGGCAAGGCGTTCGTGCCGATGCTGTCCGGGTTCGCATGCGCGATTCCTGCGGTCATGGCGACACGCACGATCGAGAGCCGGCGAGACCGATTGATCACGATGCTGACGCTGCCGATGGTCTCCTGCAGCGCGCGGCTCCCGGTCTACGCCCTGGTGACCGCCGTCGTGTTCGCGGGTGAGCCCCGCGTCTTTGGCGTGCTCAGCGTCGGCGCACTCGTACTGTTCTCCATGTACACGCTCTCGGTCGTCGCCACCTTGGGCGCGGCGGCCGTCCTCCGGCGAACCGTGCTCACGGGCCCGCGGCTGCCGCTGGTGCTCGAGCTCCCCCCCTATCGGGTACCGGTGTGGCGGAACGTCGCACTGGTCACGTGGCGACGCGTGCGCAAGTTCCTCGAAGACGCCGGCACGATCATCCTCACGATGACGATAATTCTGTGGGCGCTTCTGTCATTCCCGCACAGCGCCGAAATCGATACCCTGCATGACGCGGCGCGCGCGCAGGTGCTGGCGACGACGCCTGCGGCTGACCAGGAGGCCGCGCTGGCCGAGCTCGATGGCCGCCTCGCCAGCGAGCAGCTACGCTACAGCGTGGGGGGCCGAATGGGCCGCCTTATCGAACCGGTAATTGAGCCACTGGGCTTCGATTGGCGGATCGGCGTGGGCATTCTCGGCGCGTTCGCGGCCCGAGAGGTGTTTGTCTCGACCCTCGGTATCGTCTTCGGCATCGAAGCGGCGGACGAAGAGAGCGTCAGCCTGCGATCATCGCTTCAGAACGCGACACGTGCCGATGGATCGCCCTTGATGACCCCGTTGGCCGGTGTGTCTCTGATGGTGTTCTTTGTCCTCGCCTGCCAGTGCATGAGCACCATTGTGGTTGTGCGCAAGGAGGCGGGCGGCTGGGGCTGGCCTATCTTCATGTTCAGCTATATGTCGGTGCTGGCCTACGTCGCCTCACTCGCGGTGTATCAAATTGGCTCCCTCATGGGATGGGGGACCGCATGAGTTGGCAGGAACCGATCGCGGCTCTCATCGTAGGGTTTGCAGTGGTGTCCCTGGTCCGGCATTTCCGTGGGCTGTTCGGCAGCTCGACACCAGACTCGCAGGCCTCCTGCCACGGGTGCGACAACTGCGACACCGACACGGGACCCGAGCCGAACCCTCCGCCATTTCCGCCGAGTTCGCGCACCCACTGACAGCACGGGCCACGCCATGCCCACTGCACATCTGATCTGCGGACTCCCGTGTTCCGGAAAGACTACCTATGCCCGTGGTCTGCATGCAGACCAAGAGAGCGTGCTGTTTTCACTCGACCGGTGGCTGATCACGGCATTCGGACGCTATACGCTTTCCGACGTCGGTCAAGACGAGCATGTCAGACGTGTCCTCGCCTGCCGGGAGCTCATCTGGGATCAGTGCGTCGAGCTGTTGAGACGCTCCGTCGACGTGATTCTCGACGACGGCTTCTTTCTCCGGGAGAACAGAATCCAGTGTATCGAGGCGGCAAGGGCGGCCGGGGCCCAGGCCACGATTCATCTCGTAGAGACGCCAGTCGCCGTGATCCAGTCCCGACTGACATCGCGAAATGCGGCCCTGCCGCGCCACAACTTCGCGATTGACCCGGCCACGCTGCTGACCTTCGTGGGGCTCTTCGAGCGCCCTTCCTCCGACGAAGGCGCCACACTCCTGATGCCACCCGTCTCCGGGACCGGCTAGCAGCCCGTAGTGCAAGTGCGTGGATCAGTCTCGGCTCTGCAGCTTGGCCAGCAGCCGCAAGATTTCGAGATACAACCACACCAGAGTGACCAGCAGGCCGAATGCCCCGTACCACTCCATGTACTTCGGCGCGCCACGCTCTGCGCCCTGCTCGATGAAGTCAAAGTCCAGCACCAGATTGAGCGCCGCGATCACCACAACGAACACGCTGAAGAGAATGCCGAACGTGCCGCTCGAGTGAATCAATGGAACGCTGATCCCAAAGAACCCGAGCACGAAGCTCAGCAGGTAGACGAGACCGATACCGCCGGTCGCCGCGAACACGCCGAGCTTGAAGTTCTCTGTGGCGCGGATAATCCCGCTCCGATACGCGAAGAGGAGCGCACCGAGGGTGCCGAACGTCAGAAAGACCGCCTGCGCCACAATGCCGGGGTACATCTGCTCGAAGACGTAGGAGATACCGCCAAGTGCCAGTCCTTCGAGCGCCGCGTAGAGGGGCGTCGTGTACGGCGCCCAGACCGGCTTGAAGGTGGTGACCATGGCGACAACGAAGCCACCAATCACCCCGCCCCACACCCAGAACATCGGCAGCTGTCCCTGGGCGCCCTTGCCCCACACATACATCGCGGCCACG
>Ga0209403_10007688_pt1 | contig 10569 bp, 6 predicted proteins | sample ArcticOcean_MG_C_8_FD_187440 | JGI IMG/M metagenome (GOLD analysis project Ga0209403, IMG submission 187440) | Marine microbial communities from western Arctic Ocean - ArcticOcean_MG_CB11_86 (SPAdes) (version 2) | ecosystem: Environmental > Aquatic > Marine > Oceanic | place: Arctic Ocean...
GATCAAGCTATCCGGCGATCAGATCGATTGGGACGTTGATCGGGTGTTTGCCGTCGATCGGGTTGCGGGCGAAGCACAATCGGCACGCGGCGTTGATACGTGGTATTACTCGTGCGACTTCAACGAGAAGTGCGAAAACGTGGCGTATGTACTCGAGTTTCTCGAACGCATTCGCAAGGAGAACCCGGCGGCGTACGATCGCATTCAGTACATCGAGCAACCGACCAGCCGCGACCTCGCGGCGAATCCCGATAACAAAATGCACGAGGCGGCCAAGCTCAAGCCGGTTGTGATCGACGAATCGCTCGTCGATTACGATTCGCTGTTGTTGAGCCGCGAACTGGGATATTCCGGCGTCGCGCTCAAGGCGTGCAAAGGGCAGACCGAGTCGTTGTTGTTGGCCGCCGCCGCACAAAAGTTCGATATGTTTCTGTGTGTGCAGGATTTGACCTGCCCCGGTTATTCGTTCCTGCATTCGGCCAGTCTGGCAGCGAACATTCCCTCGGTGACGGCAATCGAAGGCAACGGTCGACAGTACTGTCCCGGCCCAAATAAGAAGTGGGCATCGCGCTTTCCGTCGATGTTCAACATCACCGACGGAACCGTCGGCACGGGAGCGCTGAAGGGCGTGGGCTTGGGCTTCTAGCAGACCTGTTTAATGGGGGCAGCTTGGTTAACGCGTGCCACTCAGTTAACGGGTGCCACTGGCGTGTCGCCAGTGTGTTCCGCGATGCACTGGCGACACGCCAGTGGCACCCTTGTCGAACGATTTGGCAGGAAAGTTCCTAGCTGTCTTCGGCCTGCAGATCGTCGGCGAATTTCTCGGCGACGCGTTCGCGGATTCGCACGAATCGGCGACGGACGGTTCGCTCATCGACCAGCAGATGGGTCGCTATCTCGCGCTGTGTGTGGCCTTCCAGCCGAAGGTGGATCAACTGTTGGTCGCGTGGTTCGAGGCAGTCGATCACCGATGTAAACAGGTCGGAAAAAGCAACGGTTTCGACAATCGTTGGCTGTTGGGTGAGACGGCTCATGATATAACCATCCGGCTGGCTGGTGCCTGACGAAGCCACCTCGCGAGACGTCGATCGCTTCTCGGCTTGGTGATACCGTACCTTGTTGCGAACCTTATTCAAGGCGATGGTCAGCAACAGCTTCCAGAAGTCGCCATCGTCCTCAAAGGTGAAATCGCCTTTTTGTGCGCGGCGGAACAGCGACTTGAAGACCGATTGAACGACGTCTTCCGGGTCGAACCGGGGGTTAAACTTTGCCGACAAATGCTGGCCAACCAGATTCAACAGCTTTTGCAGGTAGCGTTGATACAGAACCGTCGCGGCATCGCCGTCACCGTCACGCCAATTGTCGATCAACTCGTTATCGCTGGCTTGATCGTCCATACGCATCTCGTCGGGCAGGGAATCGGGGTGCCCGTATCCTACCGCACACAATCTCCCGCCGCAAACTCCCGCCGTTTGCCGTCAGTTTCGAAAGGGGCACGACGCATTTTGCGCGCTCGATCTAAACGCAAAGATGCAAAGGACGGCAAAGAAAAAGGGAGAACAACGAGAAGAATAGGAGCCTGAAGCGCAAGCGAAGGAGTTTTCTGGAATCATCCTTCGCTTGCGCTTCAGGCTCCTGTTTTTCCCAGACCGTTTCCTTTGCGAACCTTTGCAGCTACGCGTCTTTGCGTCAAAAAACAATGTGTGTCGCGCATCCGATTCGAGTCTTCACTCGTTTTGCTGCGACAGCATCGACGTTTCGATTGGCTCTGCCCAATTCGATACCATGTCAAAGTCGAGTCGCCGTTCGTCGGGGTCTTCTTGCAGGCATTGCTCGACGACGCTGCAAACTTCGGCGTCAAGTTGTGGGAAGGCGCTTCGGATGTTGGGAACTTCCCAGTTGGAGTGTCGGCGGAGCAATTCGATGACGTTTTCATCGTCGTTCAGCACCTTGCCGGTCAACATCTCGTAGCCGACGCAGCCAAGAGAAAAGAGGTCGGCCGCGGTCGTCAACCTCCCACCGACCAACTGCTCCGGGGCCATATAACGCGGCGTTCCCACAACTCGGTTGTTGGCCGGTGAAGTGCCAATCGCAGGTGTCGCGAGACCGAAATCCATCAACTTAATCACGCCATCTCGGGTCACCATAATGTTGGCCGGTTTGACATCGCGATGGATGATTCCGGCCTGGTGTGCATAGTTCAGCGCTTTTGCAATCTGCCCGAACGACTTGCGAAATTCGTCAACCGGCACCACACCGCACCGATTGATGTACTCTCTGAGCAAGATGCCGTCGGCGAACTCCATCACTATGAAATAGGTGTGAAACGCAGAAAATCGTCCGAAAAGTTTGACAATGTTCTCGTGATCGAATGACTGAATGATGTCGGCTTCGGCCTGAAACTGATCGAGCGCATCTCGATCATAAACCAGGCGATGGCTCATCATCTTCAGGGCAACATGTTGATCGCTGTCGATGTGGCGTGCTTCGTAGACGACGGCCATGCCGCCGCGTCCCAATCGGCTGCAGATGCGGTAGCTGTCCAGAGTCTTGCCGGCGAGTACGTCATCGCGGCCCGGCACTCCCAGTCGTTCTGCCAGCATCAGAGTCAGGACTTCGCTGATTTCCGGGTAGCGGCCGGCGAGTTCGTGGAACTGCTCGGCAGGTAGCACGAGGGCGCGAACGGTTGCCAACGCCACAACGTCTGCGTTGCGTGGCTGTCGCGTCAGCAGGGCCATTTCTCCCAGCACCTGCACGTGACTGGTGCGGGTGAGCACGCGCCGATTGCCTTGGTCATCGCTCGTACTAATTTCCACTTCGCCATCGCACAAAACGATTAATGAAGTGCCGGGAGTGTCTTGTTGAATCAGAAACTCGCCCGCCTCAAAACTTCTGATTTCCATGTTCGACTCAATCAGCCGCACGACCGGTGCAGGGAGCAGCGAAAACGGCCGGCATTCGGCAAGCAGGCTTTCGTGAACGCTTTGTCCCGTTGCCGACAATTGCACATCAAAGCCTGTCCAATTGCTCTTCCGTCCACCCCAAACCGTACCCGGCGAGAGTCCGTCGACGAGCAGGTGTTTCGCAAGTTGGGGGTACAGGGGGAGTTGGCCGGTATCGTCTCGTTGCGAGAGGGCGGCACGAATCGGCTCTTCAAGTGTTTCGAACCGTTCAATGTACTCGTCAATCGTCGGTTCCAGATCGAGTTGATCGCGAATATCGAATTCGGCAGTGATCAGTTCCAGCGTCAGTTCCCGGTCGGCGGCGATTTCCTCATCGGCTGTGAGGTACTCCTCGACAGTCATCAGAGTGCCTTTCGACCAGCATCGTGCCATATCGACCAACATCACATCGACGCGCTGCCGACAGGTCGCCTTTGGGTAGGCCGCCAGAAATCGGCTTGCTGTGGGCGCAACCACTGCCTTTTCACACAGTGCGGCAAAACGCCGCACGATGCGATGGCTCGATCGTCCCGCCTGCGGCAAGTTCGACATGGCCGTATTTCAGTTCTTTTTGACTGACGCGTTGTCCCCCACTCCGGTTTGGAGAGGGGCGTGTTTCCGTGCATCCATCACGCGGCGCAGGCGACGCTCTTTAATGCCGCTTTAACTCAATTGATTGAGGAAGCAAAACGAACCGCACGGAATCGAGCGGCACCAGCTGCACAGCGGGAGTGTCCACCGGCAGCATTGTCTAACATTGCACGTCTGCGTGCAACGGGCGTTTCGGCCAGTTTCAAATGTAGGGTCCAGCCGGCAATCCGAATCCGCCGGTTGCTCATCTCGATTCGCCTTCGCGCATTGGTTTGCTGCAGCTGCTCAAAATCACCTCGCTTGAAAACGCCAAATCGATCTGATACGTTCGGCGCGACCTTCACCAACGATGATTCTGCCGGATCGGCACACTACGGAAAACCGAGGAAACAATGCATAAGGTGACACTCATTCCCGGCGACGGCGTCGGTCCGGAAATTGCCGAAGCAACTCGTAAGTGCGTCGATGCGACCGGCGTCAAGATCGACTGGGATTTCCAGGAGTGCGGAATCGAAGTCATCGAAGCCGAAGGGAAAGTTCCCGAGCGCGTGATGGAGTCGATTAAGGCGAATCGCGTCGCGCTGAAAGCCCCCATCACCACGCCCATCGGCAAAGGGTTCCGCAGCGTCAACGTTTTCCTGCGGCAGGAATTGGGTCTCTATGCCTGCGTCCGCCCCTGCAAACAATACAAAGGCGTGCGGACGTTCTATGAGCAGATCCCCGTTGATCTCGTCCTCATTCGCGAAAACACCGAAGACTTGTATGCCGGCGTCGAATTTCAGGCGGGCGAGGCTGATACGGCCACGCTGCTGAGTACGATTAACGACATGACCACCGGCCGCAAAATTGGCACGGGCAGCGACACCACCGGCGTCAGCATCAAGCCAATTTCCTACGAGGGCACCCGCCGCATTTGCGATTACGCGTTCGACTACGCCATCAAGAACGACCGCAAGACCATCTCGTCGGTCTGCAAGGCGAACATCATGAAGTTCACCGATGGTTTGTGGTACGACGAAACCCGTGCCGTCGCATTGGCCTACGGTGCCAAGTTCGAGTGGGATGACCTTGCCGAGGGCGTCGCGCCGGATGCCGAGTTGGCCGGAAAAGCCGGCAGTGGTGCATCGATCACCTACAACGAACGACTGATCGACAACATGTGCATGCAACTGGTACAGAAACCCGAACTGTACGACGTCATCGTCACACAGAACCTGTATGGCGACATTCTCAGCGACTTGTGCGCCGGTCTTGTCGGCGGACTGGGCGTTGCCCCCGGAGCAAACATCGGCACAGAGGCCGCTGTCTTCGAGGCGACTCACGGCAGCGCGCCGAAGTACAAAGGGCAGAACAAGGTCAACCCGACGGCATTGATTCTCTCGGGCCGAATGATGCTCGAACATTTGGGCGAACGCGAAGCGGCGGCCAAACTCGAACAAGCCGTCACCGAGGTCATCGAGGAAGGCAAGAATGTCACCTACGACATGAAACCGGACCGCAACGATCCCACCGCCGTCGGCACCCAGGAAATGGCCGCCGCAATTTGCGCAAAGATGTAATGTCTCCCCACCAAGCCCACGGGCCGCGCCCCGTGGGATCTTAACTCCGGGGACGCAACATGGACGAATCCGCGTTCCGCGAAATTATCTCCGGCGACAAACGCGGCGCAGTGCCGACTGTAACTCGCGGCGCGCTCGCGGGGTTGTCGCTGTTTTACGGCGCGGCTGTCCAGCTGAGAAACCGCGCCTTCGATGGCGGCCTGAAACGCATCCACAAGGTCGCCGTTCCGGTTGTTAGTGTCGGCAACATCACCACCGGCGGCACCGGCAAGACGCCGATGGTTGCCTGGCTGGTCCACTGGTTTCAGGACCACGGCCTGCGGCCGGTTATTCTCAGCCGCGGGTATCGTTCGTTGCCTGGCGAAGTCAACGACGAAAAACTCGTACTCGATCAACTCTGTCCCGGTGTGTCGCATCTGCAGAATCCCGATCGCGTTGCATCGTCTAAAGTCGCAATTGATGAACACGCCGCACAGGTGCTGATTCTTGACGACGGTTTCCAGCATCGTCGAGTCGTCCGCGACCTGGATATCGTACTCATCGACGCGCTGAATCCGTTTGGCTACGGGCGGCTGTTGCCACGCGGATTGCTGCGCGAACCGCTGACCGGACTGCAACGGGCGAACCTGATCATCATCACGCGCGCCGATCAATGCACCGACGTTGAGAAACGGAGAATCGTCGACTGCATCAAAGCAATCCGAGGCCATGAAGAACACGCGGAAGTCGCCTTCACGCCCGATTGTCTCGTCAACTCGGTTGGTGAAACAGCAGGCTTCGAGTCGCTTGGTGACAGTCCCGTCATGGCATTTTGCGGCATCGGTAACCCAACCGGATTTGCCCGGACGATTGCGGATTGCGGTTTGCGGATTGCGGAATCCCCGCAAGTGTTTCCCGATCATCACCACTACACGATCAAAGATATCGATGCTGTAGCGGACATGGCGGGAAAAAACTCAGCCGCCGCCATCCTGACGACACAAAAGGACCTCGTGAAAATTAACCGCGACAATCTGGCCGACGTTCCGTTGTGGGCAATCAGAATCGGCGCAAAAATACTGGCCGGCGAGGACTTGGTGAACGACTATCTCAATCGAACGCTTCAATAGCCAGCCACCAACGCTTGCGGTTTCGCGGCCCCTCGACATCGAGCATCGAAACATTCATCCCGGCGCGATACAATCGAGCCGTCTCTCGATTCAGGATGAAATCGCTTATGTCGTCATTCTTCGGCTTCCATCCCATCATCGCGCAGTGGTTCCATTCGCGGTTCGCCGCGCCGACCGAACCGCAGCAGTTGGGCTGGCCCAATATCGCCGCTGGTGAGAACACCTTGATCGCCGCACCGACCGGCAGCGGCAAGACGTTGGCCGCCTTTCTGGCCTGTATCGACCGCTTGCTCAAAGAGTCGCTCGAACAGCCGTTGGAAAACGAGTTTCGCGTCGTCTATGTGTCTCCGTTGCGTGCGCTCTCGAACGATATGCATCGCAACCTCGAAATTCCGCTGGCCGAAATTACTGCGTTGGCCGAAGCCGAAGGCTTGTCGCTACCGCCAATTCGCGTTGGCTTGCGAACGGGCGACACGTCGCCTTCGCAGCGTGCGTCGCTCGTTCGCCGTCCGCCGCACATTCTGGTCACCACGCCCGAATCGCTGTACCTGATGCTGACGGCTGAAAAGAGCCGCCAGAAACTGCGAAACGTCAACACCATCATCGTCGATGAAATCCACGCGCTGGTCCGCGACAAACGTGGCTCACATTTGTCGCTGACACTCGAACGCCTGGCTGCTCTCTGCGAAGGCCCCGTCCAACGTATCGGCCTCTCGGCAACACAGAAACCAATTGAACGCGTCGCAGAATTCTTAGTGGGGAGCGGCGAGGGACGGGGAGAAAACTTAGCGGTCCAGAATTCGCATTCCGAAGCCGATTGCCAGATCGTCGATGTCGGCCACCGCCGCGAATTGGACCTCGCAGTCGAAGTGCCGCCGAGTGAACTCGGGGCGGTCTGCATGCACGAGCAGTGGGATGAGATCAACGCCCGCATCGTCGAATTGATCAACGAGCATCGCAGTAAGCTGATTTTTGTGAACACGCGGCGAATGGCCGAACGCGTGACGCATCAGTTGACCGAACTACTGGGCGAAGACGCAGTCGGCGCGCATCATGGATCGCTATCGACGGAGATTCGTCTGGAGACCGAACGTCGGTTGAAGCTGGGCGAGCTGAAAGCCGTTGTTGCCACCGCTTCGCTCGAACTTGGTCTCGATGTCGGTTACATCGACCTCGTCATTCAGATTGGCTCGCCGCGATCAATTGCAACATTTCTGCAGCGGATCGGCCGGTCCGGGCATTCGTTGGGACTGGTCCCAAAGGGGCGGCTGTTTGCACTCACGCGCGATGAACTGTTGGAATGCATGGCGCTCATTCGCGCCGTTCACGCCGGCCGGCTCGACGTTGTACCGATTCCCGTTGCGCCGCTCGACGTCCTCGCGCCGCAGATCGTCGCCGAAGTCTCGGCCGAAGAGTGGGCAACGGATGACCTATTCTCGCTCTGCTGTCGGGCGCATCCGTATCGCAACCTGTCGCGCGAGCAATTCGACCGCACCGTCGAATTGCTCAGCGAAGGGATGACACGTTCTACCGGTCACGGCAGGGTTTATCTGCATCACGACCGCGTCGGCCGTCGGCTGCGCCCGCGTAAGGGGGCACGCATCGCTGCGGTGACCAACGGCGGAGCGATTCCCGAAATCGCGTCGTACCGCGTTGTCGCCGACCCCGATGGCACCGTCGTTGGTTCGCTCGATGAAGACTTTTCGATTGAAAGTCAGGCCGGCGACGTCTTTCTGTTGGGCAACACGTCGTGGCGGATTCTGAATGTCCGCGGTGGCGATGTGAACGTTGTCGATGCGCAGGGGGCACCGCCGTCGGTCCCGTTCTGGCATGGCGAAGCGCCCGGTCGCACGCTGGAACTCTCAGAAAAGATTTCGCGGCTGCGTGACGATTTGGAGGCATTGGCTGGCGAAGCGTGTCTCGTTCCGAACACAGAGTCGGCTGCCGAATCGGGTGCCACTGGCGTGTCGCCAGTGGCACCCATGTGCCGGTCGAGCAATCAGAAACCCGGTTTCTCGCTTCCCTCGCCGAAGAGACCGGCACCACTCAATCCGCTGCCTCACAGGCGTTGCATTACGCGGCCGCAGAGAAGGCGGCCATCGGCCTGTTGCCCACGCAGAAGCGGATCGTCTTTGAACGATTCTTCGATGAATCGGGCGGCATGCAATTGGTGGTGCATGCACCGTTCGGCGCGGCGATTAACCGCGCGTGGGGATTGGCGATGCGAAAACGGTTCTGTCGCTCGTTCGATTTTGAGCTGCAGGCGACAGCCGACGACGATGGATTCATCCTTTCGCTGGGACCGCAGCACAGCTTTCCCATCGAAAGCCTGTTCCCCATGCTCACTCCGCGCAACGTGCGATCGTTGCTTGAGCAGGCGGTGTTGGCGATTCCCATGTTTCAGATCCGCTGGCGCTGGAATGTCACCCGCGCGCTGCTGGTGTTACGGCGGGAATTTGGCAAAAAGGTGCCGCCGGCGTTTCAGCGTTTCCGGGCCGATGACCTGCTGACTTCGGTCTTCCCCAAACTGACCGGATGTCAGGAAAATATTACCGGCGACCACGAGCTGCCCGATCACCCGCTCACGCGGCAAACGATGGACGACTGTCTGCACGAAGCACTCGATATCGAAGGTCTGGAGCGAGTGCTTGCCGATATCGAACGTGGCGAGATTACGCTCATTGCCCGCGACACGCGCGAGCCGTCGCCGTTCAGTTACGAGCTGCTCAATTCAAATCCGTATGCGTTTCTGGATGGTGGCGAACTCCAGGATCGCCGCGCACGGGCGGTCTCGACGCGGCGGTCGATGACCGTAGAAAGCGTCAGCGATCTCGGCCGGCTCGATCCAGAGGCGATAGCAGTCGTGCGTCAGGAATCGCAGCCGCCCGTTCGCAGTGCCGACGAACTGCACGACGTGTTGTTAAGCCGCATCGTGCTGCCCGTTGATGAGCTTCCATCGGAGGAATCGTTCTACCGAGAATTGGTCGAATCGAATCGGGTGACGACGCTGACGTTGCCGGAGAGCCGTGTGGTTTGGGTGGCGGCGGAGCGATTGCCGGCGGCGATGGCAGCGTTTCCCGGTGCATCATGTCAACCTCCCCTCGAAGTGCCTGACGGCGTGCGCACCGAATGGACGGCGATTGATGCGCGATTGGAAATGCTGCGCGGGCTGATGGAAGTCTGTGGGCCGATCACCACCGCCGATGCTGCAGCACGGACATCGATGACAGCAGAACAGGCCGCCGCCTCACTCGAAGCCCTCGAAGGCGAGGGGGTGGTGCTACGCGGTCGCTTCACTCCACACTCGGTTCCAGGCGCCGACACTCCGCAATCCAAAAGACCGCAATCCGATATCGAATGGTGTCATCGGCGCTTGCTGGCTCGGATTCATCGGCTGACGCTGCAAGGGTTGAGAGCGCAAATTCAGCCGGTCACGGTGGATGTTTTTGTGCGATTCCTCACTCGGCACCACCGGCTGCTTGCAGCGGATCGACGAGCCGGTCAACAAGGACACGGAAATGCACGCCCTTGTGCGCTGGCAATTCCGCGGCGGCATCCCCGCAAAAGATCGCAAAGCCTTTTTGTTCACAAACATCACCGATGCCAAGGGCCGTAAATACGACATTCCGGTCGTCATCGGCTCGCTCGCGGCGACACCGGAAATTTACGCCATCGGCATGGACCAAAAGATCGAGGACATCAATAAGGCCTGGCAGGATGCAGTGGCGAACCCCATTCCGCCCTGCGAAGTAGAATCTGCGCCGTGTCAGGAAGTCGTCATCACCGGTGCCGATTTACTCGGTGACGGAAAAGGCCTCGACGCCTTGCCGGTTCCCATTTCAACACCGGGTTTCGATTCCGCACCCTATTTCACCAACACAAATTGCGTCACCAAAGACCCCGATGACGGTATCCAAAACATGGGCACCTACCGGGCAGGATTAAAGGATTCAAACCGCCTTGGCGTACGTATGGCATCCCGCATCGGCGGCGCCGACGGCTATCAGCATTGGCTAAAGTATCAGGCGCGCGGAGAAAAAATGCCCTGCGCCATCGTCGTCGGCTGCCCCCCTTTGGTGAATTACACATCACCGGCCAAATTCCAACACGGCATGGATGAGCTCGCCATCGCCGGTGGCCTTGCCGGTGGACCTATTAATGTGGTTAAGGCAAAGACCGTCGATTTACTCGTCCCGGCGGAGGCGGAAATTGTCATTGAAGGCCGCCTGCTGGCCAACGCCCGTGAGGAAGAGGGGCCCTTCGGCGAATTTCCGCAGTACTACGGCGAGCGCGCCGAACGTCATGTGATCAAAGTGGATGCCATCACTCACCGTCAGGCCCCGATGTTCCACACCATCGTGGGTGGCA
>Ga0209403_10007689_pt1 | contig 10567 bp, 9 predicted proteins | sample ArcticOcean_MG_C_8_FD_187440 | JGI IMG/M metagenome (GOLD analysis project Ga0209403, IMG submission 187440) | Marine microbial communities from western Arctic Ocean - ArcticOcean_MG_CB11_86 (SPAdes) (version 2) | ecosystem: Environmental > Aquatic > Marine > Oceanic | place: Arctic Ocean...
GGTCGAAGCCCTGCGCGAAGTGCCAGGTTTTCTCAATGCTTTTTTTCTTGCGTTGATTATTCGCTTTGCCCCTGCAAAAATCGCTGCAATCGCCTTGCTCGTTATGGGGGTGGGGATCGCGGCCTATTCCCAGGTTAGCTCGGTTTTTCTTTTAGCTGCTTTTTCGCTGGTCTGGAGTTTGGGCTTTCACTGTTGGCTACCTTTAGAGCAAAGCATGGGATTGGCGTATAGCCCGAGCGGCAATAAAGGGCGATGGCTAGGCCAATTGCGCAGCATCCACAGCTTGGCCTGGCTGGTGTCGATCGGTCTCTGCATGCTATTGCTGGAATATCTGCACTATGAGGGCATTTTTGTCATAGCCGGTGTGTGTACCGGGATCGGCGGTCTGGCCCTGCTTTTTATCGATCGGTCGAATAATCCGTCCAGTGAAAAGGGATTGGTCTTAAAGCGCCGCTATATGCTCTATTACGCGTTGAATTTCCTACAGGGCCTACGCAAGCAGATGTTCATAACTTTTGCGATTTTTGCCTTGGTCAAAGTACACGGTATGCAGGTAGAGACCACCATGGTCCTAGTGCTGATCAACCAAGTCCTGATCACGTTAACCGCTTCTTGGATGGGCCGCCTTGTCGATCGCTATGGCGAGAGGTGGATGCTCAGTGTGAGTTATGTCGTGCTGGTTTTTGTCTTTCTTGGCTACGCGCTGATTGACCACCGATTAAGCCTTTATGGCCTTTACTGCCTCGATAATCTTATTTTCTTTGGAGGGATCGCACTGACGACCTATGCCCATAAAATAGCGCCACCGGACGAGTTAAAACCAACACTGGCGATGGGAGTGACGATGAACCACGTCGCGGCGGTCGCGGCGCCCTTGATCGGTGGGTATGCTTGGCTGGTCTTTGGCTATGAAGTCATTTTTATAACCGGATCCATCCTGGCTTTTGTGTCGCTTGTTGTTGCCCAGTGGGTCGACCCCGAAAAGCAGGGTCTATCGGGTGGAACTAAAGTAGCCGTATCATAGTTGAAATTAAATCACCAAACGAAAGGATTATCCCAATGAAAATGGCAACCCGTATGCCCCCATTCGCTCGACAAATCGGTTTCGATGGCTTTGCCGCCTGGTTGGCGGAAAATGGTTTTGATGCCATCGATACACCGCAGTTGACCCGCGAGATCGCGAAAACCTGTAAACAGCTCGGATTGGCGCTCGGTACTTCCGACGGAGGAGCGAGTGTGCTTAGCCGTGATGCAGCTAAGCGCCGCAAGGGCATTAGCGAATACAAGAAAAGTTTGACTGCCATCGCCAAAAATGGCGGTCATACGCTTTTTACGGTTCTCGGCCCAGACGACGCTAGTATCCCGAAAGCCGAGACCTTCGAGCTCTTTAAGAAGGTCTATCCGCAAATCCTGGCGCATGCCGAAAAAGTGGGCGTCAATATCGCCATCGAGCCTTACCCCGGTGGCAGGCCTTACTATGCAAATATAGGATGCTCACCCGAAAGCTTAAGGCTGATCTTTGAAGCGTGTCCTTCGCCCAATTTAGGGATTTGCTATGATCCATCACATTATGTTCGTCAGCAGATAGATTATCAACGCGTTCTGCACGAGTTCGGCGACAGGGTGCGACATGTGCATTTGAAGGATACCGAGATCATGCCGGAAAAACTTTATGAGTCTGGCAATCTCGGCGAGGCCTATGCCAATAGCTACGTCTGTGGTGAGGGCTGGTGGCGTTATACGATTCCGGGCGAAGGGGAAGTCGACTGGAACTATGTGATTAGGCGGCTTGAGGATTTCGGCTACGATGGAGTGCTGTCGGTCGAGTTGGAAGATCACTATTTCTGGCAGACCCCGGAATTGCAGCAGGAGGGCCTGTTGCGGTCTAAGGACTATATCGAACAATTTATCAGGCAGCGCTAGTGGGCGTACTAGTTCTGCTCCTGCTGCCCACCCTTGTCGCGGCAGAAATTCAATTTATCGAAGTCTCCGCGCAAATGGGCATCGATTTCGTGCACGAGAATGGGGTGTCCGCAGAAAAGATGCTGCCGGAAACGAATGGTGCTGGTAGCGCATTTTTTGATTGGGAGAATGATGGGGATCAGGATCTCTATCTCGTCAATAGTGGGCATATGGAAAAAGGCCGGGGACCGTCTTGGAATGGATTGTACCGCAATGACGGCTCTGTTTTTAAACCCGTTGTAGGTGCTGCCGGTGCGCGGGGTGAATCGTACGGTATGGGCGTTGTTGCGGCGGATTACGATTCCGATGGCGATCCGGACCTCTACCTCACCGCCTGGGGCCCGGATCAGCTTTACCGGTCCGATGAAGGTAGTTTTACCGATGCCACGGATGTTTCGGGGCTCGGCCACGAAGGGTGGACGACCAGCGCTGTATTCTTTGATATGGATCTCGATGGCGATCTCGACCTCTTTGCCGCGCAGTATGTACATTTCGAGTTGGGCGAGCAGCCTTGGTGCGGCCGCGATGATATGGGCCTGCGTTTCTATTGTGACCCTCGCGTTTTCGAATCGACGGCGGACATTCTCTATCGCAATGAAGGCGATGGAGTTTTTAGTGAAGTGGGTTTGTGCGCGGGTATTGACCAGAAGGGTAATGGCTTAGGGGTCGTCGCTGGCGATTGGGATCTCGACGGCGATCCAGATCTTTATGTCGCCAATGACCTGTCGCCAAATTTTCACTATGTCAATCAGGGCAACGGCCGCTTCGTAGAGGATGGCTTGTTAATGGGGACGGCACTCAGCGCGGATGGGGCTAATCAGGCCGGTATGGGCGTTGATGCGGGCGATATTGATGCCGATGGCGACCTCGATCTCTTCGTCACTAATTATCAACTAGAAACCAACAGTCTCTATCGCAACGATGGTTCGTATTTCTCCGAGATCAGTTTTAAATCCGGGATCGGTGAGATCAGTTTGAATTATCTGGGTTTTGGCACCGGCTTCTTCGATTTTGACAATGACGGCTGGCTGGATTTATTTGTCGGTAATGGCCATGTGCACGACAATATCGGCGAATACGACGAATTGGTAACGCATGCGCAGCGGGCGCAAATCTTCCGCAATCGCGGCGCAGGTACATTTGCTGAGGTCACTGGGGAATTGGGGCCGGCCTTTGCCGCTAAATATGTCGTGCGCGGATCTTCATTCGGTGATATTGACCAAGATGGTGACCTAGATATCGCGATGGTCAGCAATGGCCGCCGTTTCGCTCTGATGCGCAATGACGGCGAGCATGGGAATTGGCTTCAGGTCCACCTTGAAGGCAGGCAGAGCAATCGTGATGCGATCGGCGCCTTGGTCTATCTATGGGCTGAAGGACGGAAGCAGATGCGGCAGGTCAAAGCCGGGTCGGGCTTCCTTTCGATGAGTCAGGTCGATCCGCTTTTTGGTGTGGGCGCGGCCAAGGCGATTGAGCGTCTGGAAATTCACTGGCCCTCAGGAGAAGTGCAGGTCTTGCAAGATATTGCGGTCAATCAGCGTATGCACCTTAAAGAAAAAACGCGATAATCGCTGGTTGACAGTCGCCAATGGGCCTTCTATTATACAGCCGTTCGCCATTAAAGAGGAGAGTCGGATATGACAGGTTTTGCCGTAGTGGGATTGGGGATGGGGCGCAACCGCGCAAAGCAAGTGCTTGAAACCGCCGGCGCGGAATTGCGGGTAGTCGTCGACCTTAACGAGGAACTCGCGCGAGAAGTGGGCGAAGAGATGGGCAGTGCGTATAGCACCGATCTCAATGAGGTGTTGGGGCGCGGAGATGTCGACGTCGTAATGGTGATGACCCCGAGTGGGCTGCATGCTAAGATCGGTGTAGAAGCCATTAAGGCGGGTAAGCATGTAATCACCACCAAGCCGATGGATGTCAGCACGAAAGCCTGTGACGAACTGATCGACGCCGCCGACGCGGCCGGCGTCTTGGTCGGTGTCGATTATCAGAGCCGTTATGTCGACAATAATTTCCGTGTCGCCGAGGCGCTGAAACAAGGCCTAATGGGCAAGCCGATCTTGGGCGAAGTGCGCTTTAAGTGGTTTCGCTCGCAAGAATATTTCGAACATGGCAATGGCTGGCGCGGCACTTGGGCGATGGACGGGGGTGGTTCACTGGCCAATCAGGGATCGCATCTGATAGACCTCTTGTTGTGGTTTATGGGCGTGCCCAAGACCGTCTATGGTGAAACCGGTATCATGAACCACGAAATCGAAACGGAGGATATCGGCCAGGCCATTTTGAATTTTACCAGCGGTGCGAAGGGCGGCATACTGGGTACCACGACCTTTCCCGAGAGTCCCTATTTCAGCGCCGAAGTACACGGCAGCGAGGGCGGCGTGCTTGTCGATTCGGTCCTGTCCGGTGAGATACGGGTTTTTGGCGACGGTCTAGAAGAAAAGCTACAGACCATTGAGAATCCACTCGCTAATGTCGTTGAAGACGTGGTCTCTGCTTTAGACCGGGGTACCAAGCTGCGGGTCGATGGGCGCGAAGGTCGTCGCACCGTGGCATTATTGGAGAATATCTACCGGTCGTCCCGGGAGGGAAAGGTCTTGGATTATAGTGACTGAGAAAGCGTGCAGTGCCCTTGTCGGTCTTGACAACCCCCACAGTGCGGGTTGGTTGACGACCTTGCAACATTGCGATGCCGTAGGCCGCTTGCTCGTATGTGCGGATGGGCCGTGCGATGGGGTCGATCAAGTCTATCGCAATGTATCTGAGCTATTAGCCGGCGAATCGTTGGATTTTGCGTTGGTCAGCACCCGCAATGACCTTGCTCCAGATATAGCCGCGCAATTGCTGGAGGCCGGCGTGCCGGTCATCGTCGAAAAACCGGTCGCCCGTACGGCTGCTGAGGTCGCCCGGCTCAATGAGCTGGCTGCCGCTAAGGGGGTGCATTGGGCGACGGCTTTTATGAATCGCTACCACCCGATCGCGAAAAAACTGCACGCCTTGTTAGCAGAAGGCGTCCTTGGCGATATCGTCTCGATCGAGGGAAGGATGGTCACCAGCACGGTCCAGCAGCGCAATCCCGAACATTGGCTTTTTAATAGCGCGCAAGCCGGCGGCGGCATCCTGCATTGGTTGGCGATCCATACCGTTGATTTGATCCGCTATATCACGGGTCTGGAATATCAAAGCGTCTCGGCGCATATGGCGACATTGAGTGGTGCTGATATTGATGTCGAAGATGTGTTGGCCGCTTCGTTCAGTATGGACAACGGGGCGATCGGCAATATCCATGCGGGCTATGTGTTGCCTCGTCGCTATGGCGATATTTATCTGTGTTTCAGGGGGACCGAAGGGGACGCAATATGGAATATGTGGGATTGGGCGGGCAAGGGCGATCGATTGGTTGTGCAGAGTCGGGTTGAGGGTTGGCAGGAAGAAGAACATCGCGCATATAACCTATCGGTCGAAGAGGCGCCGGGCTACGGCGGGGCTTCGGGGGTGAACTTTGTAGCTGACTTTATCGCGGCGAGTCGGCAAGGCGGGTCCTTTATCACTGATGGTAAAGATGCCTTTGAGGCGATGCGTTTTGTTGAAGCGGCTTACGCGGCGGCGGCAGGCCGTCGTCAGGTTGATTTGTTTTGAGGAATTCATAATTGCTGGCGTTTGTATAGATAGTACAATAACTGCAAGTATCGAGTGTTGCGTCCGATGTTGAAGCCCGGTCGCTGATAACCCGTATAAAAAAGGGGAGTAAACGATGAAAATCGTAGATATCGAGCGCATAGTCGTGGATGTGCCCTTTACCAAGCGGCAGCAAAAGATCACCGCTCGCGAAGTGTACAACTGGGCGATCCTCGAATTGTGCCGGGTTGAAACCGATACCGGTCATGTGGGTTGGGGCGAGACGGTTATTCACTATACCTGGGCGCGGGTGTCGGATGAGTCGGTCGCTCGGGTAATAGGGCAAAGCCCAGCAGACCTTATGCACGACGATTCGCTGGGTGCGGGGTTGCAAATGGCGCTCTTTGATGTGGTCGGCAAGGTGATGGAAGTGCCGGTGTATAAACTGCTGGGTAATAAGTGCCGCGACTGGGTGCCTTTGTCGTGGTGGTCGATCGACGCTTCGCCCGAGGATTGGGCTGCGGAGGCGAAGGATGCAGTAAAGGCTGGCTATACTAGCCTTAAGCTAAAACCCCGGCCTTGGTGGGATATCCAAGCGCAAATAGGCGCGATCTGCAAGGTCGTGCCGCCGCATTTTAAATTGGACCTCGATCCGAATGCCACCTGGCAAAACGCCGCCACCGCCATTCCCATAATCAAAAAACTCGAAGCTTATGATAATGTCGCGATGTACGAATCGCCCATTCCACAACACGACGTGCTCGGCAATCGTCAGATTCGCCAGGCGATAAACCGCCCCGTTGCGATGCATTTTGGCTCGCCGCCCTTTATAACGCAAGTGCGCGAGGAAGTGTGTGATGGGTATGTGGTATGTGCGGGCAAGTCGCAGGTTATACGTCAGGGCACGCTTAGCGCCGAGGCGGAGATGCCCTTTTGGCTGCAGTTGGTCGGCAATGGATTGACGACGACTTGGGCGGCACATCTAGGCGCGGTGCTGACGCACGCGACCTGGCCCACTATTTCCTGCGTTAATCTTTACAGCCACCAATTGTTGAAAAAGAAAATTGAGGTTGTTGGCGGTTATCATCAGGTGCCAGAGGGTCCCGGCTTGGGCGTCGAGGTCGACGAAAAGGCGATCGCCAAATATCGGGTCCCTGAAAAGACGATCAAGAAGTTGAATGGCTCGCCCTACGATCGGCCCAAGCCGCGTATTATAAATTCCATCGTCTATCCCGATGGTAGTTGCGTACACATGGCTTCTTCGAGTCAGGGCTATGGTTATTTTACCTCGGGGCACGGTCCAGCCCAAGTAGAGGGTGCCCGGCTTGAGCCTTGGCCGGATGATGGGTCGAAAGAATGGAAAAAACTATTTGCAAAGGCAGAAAAACATCCGGTGCGGGATCGATGGCAGAAACGGTAGATAGTTTATATCCATAAGGGATGGGATATGTGCGCGAGCAAAATTGTAGACGTTAAAGTTTTTGAATTGCACGAACCACCCGCAAGCGAAAAAGGCAGTAAGCCCTTGCGCGACCGGGGATGGTTATGGGCACCAGAGCAAGCCACGCCGATGGATAAATTCGGTGAGGGTGGTCGCGCTTTTCGTCGACCAGGTGGCAACATTTGGGTCAAGGCCATTGCCGACGATGGGACCTTTGGTTTGGGCCGAACGGATTCCGGGCATGTTACGAGTATTCTTATCAAAGAGTGTCTAGCGCCTCTAATTATTGGCCAGGAGGTTGGTGCTATTGACCTGTGCAATGATCGGATGTGGCGAGGTACTCTTTCTTTTGGCAATGAAGGACTGACAGCGAGGGCGGTAGCGGGGGTTGATCTGGCCCTATGGGATTTATGGGGCAAGATGCTCGACCAGCCCGTCTATAGGCTTGCCGGAGGGCCACAGCGGACCGAAATGGAAGTTTATGTCACTGGCAATGATGTTGACTGGCATTGCCAGCTTGGCTTTCAGAAATTCAAATTAGCTCGGCCTTTCGGGCCTGTCGATGGTCAGGCCGGGATCGATGGCACGGTGGAATTAATGGCCAAGTGTCGAGAGTTGATCGGCCCAGATGCTGACTTGATGCTCGATTGTTGGATGACCTTTGATGTAGACTTTGCGGTGCGTTTGTGCGAAGCGTTAAGGCCTTATCGCATGCGTTGGATGGAAGAGATGCTGATGCCGCAAGACTGGGAGGGACACAAGGCCTTGAGGCAACGTTTGCCATGGCAGCCACTAGCTGATGGCGAGCATTGGTCTACCCGGCATGGGGGTATGCGGGCGATCCAGGAGCGACTCGTCGATATAATTCAATCCGACCTTTACTGGGTCGGTGGTTTTACCGAAGCCATGAAGTTGGCTCATTTTGCCGACGCCGCCGGGATTCAGATGTGCTTGCATACCGGGGCTAATGATCCCTATGGGCAACATTGGACGGCGGCTATGCCGAATACACCTTTGATAGAGTTTTTTATGGGTTCACTGCCTGGAGTGCCCTTGGAAGAATGTTATATCGGCACGCCTTCTGAATCGGGGCGGAGTCATTACAAAGTTCCACCGGGTACCAATATGCCCAAAGACGGCCGACTCGGTCTGCCGAATGGGCCGGGTTTTGGTATTGATATTCCAGAAGATTGGTTAAAAGAGATTTAAAAGACTTAACAAACTTGCAGTGTTGCCCTTTAGCTTGGACTGACGGCCATGAAAATCACAAAGATAGAAGAGTTTATCACTGCTGTACCGCATATTCCCTCAATCGAGAAAAGCCGACCGGGCGATTATAAAGAGCGGCCGATCAGTATTATCAAGGTGCATACCGATGAGGGGATTTATGGAGTCGGAGAAGGCGGGCGAGGTGGCTCAAACGCCGAGTTAGAAGCTGAATGGGTTGGGATTGACCCATTGACGGTTAATCTAGGTGATCAGGGGGGCGCAATTATTATGGCGCTCTATGATATCGTCGGCAAAGCCCTCGGAGTGCCGGCGTGGAAACTCATGGGCTCAAAACACTGGGACAAGGTGCCGGTCGGTTGGTGGTCACCGCCTTTAGAACCGCGCGAATTTGCCGCGATGGCTGAAGAGGGCGCGAAGTTGGGCTATACGACCCACAAGCTCAAGGCGCGGCCTTGGAATATTATCGAAACGGTTAAATTGATAACAAAGGCAGCCGGCCCGGACTTCAGTATTATTGTTGACCCCAATTTTGCGTTTGGCGATTTAGCTACCAGCCTAAAATTAGCCGAAGCCTTGCAGTCTTATAATATTGCAGCTTTTGAAGATCCATTTCAATATCTACCGGGGTGGCATCAGTATCGCGATTTTCGTCGTCATTCTCGTATCAGATTAGCACCACATCTTGGCGATCCTAAAATGGTGATGAGCGCTATTCGAGCTGAAGCGGCGGATTGTTTCAATATTGGTGGCACCCTAGCGCAAGCCCAGATTAGTGCGGGTATCGCTGAAGCGGCCGGTATGCCGGTTTGGCTACAGGTCGTTGGCTTAGGCTTGGGGGTGTCGGGTGCCTATGGTACGCATGTCCACGCGACGATTGCCAATGCGACCATTCCTTCGGACAGTCTGCATTTTACCCGTGAGAATGATTTGATAGGTGGAGCGTTGATGCCCGTTGATGGACATGTTACCGTGCCGGATGCCCCTGGTTTGGGTATTGAGCTTGATATGGCTGCGGTGGCGCAATACCGGGTGGGCTGAATATGAATGGCTGAAGTGTTGACGTTGTAAAAGCTGAGGTGTATTTTCTACGGTTGGGATAAACTGATATGAGCCTATAGCTCAGCTGGTAGAGCACCGGACTTTTAATCCGTAGGTCCTGGGTTCGATTCCCAGTGGGCTCACCATTAAAAAACAACCACTTACGTTAATTCGTAGGTGGTTGTTTTGGGTTCTGGAGCCAATTACAGCAAGATTACAGCAAGGTTGTCACTTTGTCTTTTGTTCCATTGTTTTGACAAAACGTTCGACTTCAGACGGCCTAAACCGCACACTTCGCTCGCCGAGCTTAATAAATTCAGCCCAAGGCCAATAAAAGTGTAGATAGTGGGGCGGGAGACTTTGAGCTTTGCCGCCACTTCTTTGACTGTCAACAGCTCGCCCATTCCTACTTGTGCTTCGCCCCGCCGGCCATAACCAGTTGCTCGCTGGTCTTCACGGTTGGCTTGATGCTGTGGTCGCTTTGTCTTGCGCGACTTCTTGTCGATACTCATCAGCTTTGCTCCTTTGGTCCGATCTTGGGTGTGTGCCGGGAGGAGGCATTGTTGTTGTGCAAAAATCAGTGGTTGGTTTCGGTGTGTATTGCCGGGGCCTGGGTCAGCTTTCGCACCTGAGCCAGTGCCTTGCAGGCTCGGAACAGGCGCCGGTCGGCCTCGGCTTGCACCTTCAGCAGTCGGGCTTGGTGGTGGTATTCGCCGCGGTATTGGGCCAGGGCGAGGTCGCAGAGGTGGGCGTGGAGCCAGGTGCAGGCGATCCTCTCGATGACGATTTTTTCGAGCGGGCTTGCGGTCGGGTCAGCGAGTTCGGTCTTCAAGCCGGCAACGCGCAAGCGCAGTCCTTCCGCTTCGAGCTTATCGACGCCGGCGTGGTCGTTGATCAAGACCTCTTGGATCCGGATCGATAAGCCGCCATAGGTCGCCTGCAGCATCTCTTCGCACTGGGGCAGCTCCTGTTTCAGCGACTGCAGGGCCGCCAGGTCGCCCCCGGACGCTTTTTCCAGTAGGTCATCGATGCGCGTGGATAGGGCCGGTGTGGCGCCCGGAGGTGCCTTAGAGGTCACGGCGTTTTCTCCATTCCGCGTTGCGGTGCAGGTGGTAGCCGGCGCCCGACATTGTGGATTCTAAATAGAGGTTGCCGAGGTGCTCGATGCCGTCCAATGCCCGTTGGTGTCGGCTGCTTTGCAGGATGTAGTCGGCGAGGTGGTTTTTTGCCTCCTGCCGGGCAAGTCGTTGCTGCTGGTCTTCAGCGGCAGCG
>Ga0209403_10007693_pt1 | contig 10562 bp, 13 predicted proteins | sample ArcticOcean_MG_C_8_FD_187440 | JGI IMG/M metagenome (GOLD analysis project Ga0209403, IMG submission 187440) | Marine microbial communities from western Arctic Ocean - ArcticOcean_MG_CB11_86 (SPAdes) (version 2) | ecosystem: Environmental > Aquatic > Marine > Oceanic | place: Arctic Ocean...
GCACGACCTGCCGGCGGTGCTTGAAGGGCATGACCCGCACCGCTATCCGCTGCGCCTGTCGAGCTGGCCGGCGGCGGATACCGCGCTCGCCGATGTGCTGAAAGCGGTGGCGGATTATTACCATGTGAGCGCCGATGATCTGCGCTCGAAGAATCGCCAGCGCCGATTTACCGAGCCGCGGCAGATTTATTGTTATGTCGCCAAGCGCCACACCACAAAGAGCTTGGCGCAAATCGGCGCGATCATTCAGCGCGACCCGACCACCGTTATGCATTCGGCGCGAACCGGCGGCGCGCCGTAAGGTGGCTATGTCGACCCAGCGTAGTGTCGCGGCGATCGAGGCGCGGCTCAGGTGAGAACCTATGGCCGCATTGAAACTAGTTTTTGGCAGAACCCAAATGTGCGGGCACTGAGCTGCGACGAATCACGTCATCTACTGCTCTACCTCTACACCTGCCCGCACGGAAATTCGCTCGGCTGCTTTGTATTGCCGGACGGCTACATCATGGTTGATTTAAACTGGACGCCAGAGACCCTGGCGCTGCGTTTTTCGGAGCTCACCGCCAAGGGCTTTATTGAGCGCGATCCGGTCAGTTGTCTTGTGCGCATCGCCGGCTGGTTCGGCCACAACAAGATCGAAAACCGCAACGTCGCCCTGGGCGCCATGAAAATCATCGCAGCACTGCCGCGCGGCGGCATCTTCGACAATTTGCTCGCCGATCTGATGGCGATCGACAACAAGTTCCTGATGCCGTTGTTGAGCCCATCGGGACACAGTCGCGAAAGAGTCCCGAAGCGGTCGGAATCTTCTGAACCCGAACCTAAACCTGAACCAGAGCCTGAACCTGAAGAAGAGGCCGCACAGAGCTCTGCCACGCCCGCTGCGCCGAGCCCTTTGGTGAGCGCCGCTATGACAAATTCTGGGCGCCGGACACCTGACCGGAGAGGCGCCAGATTGCCGCATGACTGGGCGCCCGCGCCCGATGCGATTGCGTTCGCGGCGGCGGCGGGGCTGGCACCGGCGGTGATTGCGGCCGAGGCAGCGAAATTCAGGGATTATTGGATCGCCATCCCCGGTGCCCGCGGCTGCAAGATCGACTGGCCGGCGACATGGAAAAACTGGATCCGCCGTACTGCCGAACAGCAACCCGGACGACCGCCCGGGCGGCGCCCGGAAGCGGCGCGCGATCCGCTGGAAAATTGGGGCGAAGACGGAGACGCCAATGAACCAAGCAGCTCCAGCCAGCCAAGCACGGCAGGCAAAGCAATCCATGCAAACCACTAACATCGACATCCGCGAATTGGTGTTTGAGCGCTTGACCCTATTGTTCGGCCCGCCCGCACCAGAAACCGCCCATGCCTTGGCCGAGGAATATGCCAGGGTGCTCAAGAGATTCCCGCGCGAGACCCTGCGGCACGCCGTGGACTGCCTGGCCGAGACCCATAAATATCGCCGCTGGCCGAGTGTTGCTGAACTGGTTACGGCGTGCCGCGACGCGCGCCCACAATACGCGACCGTGCCGCCAGCGCGCATCGCGGATCGGCGTCTATTGGTCGCCCAAACCTTGCGCTCGAAGCTTGGGCAGCAGGCGCTAAAAGCCGGCTATGGGCATTCGGTGCGGCTCTTTGTCGAGGATCACGGTCGGCCGCCGAACCCAGCGCAATTTCAACAAATGGCCGCTGCCAGCAAGCGCGCGCAGCGCATGGCGGAGAAGGAACTCGTCACCGGCACCGGCGCCACGGCGCGGCTGAAGGCGATGTGGCAGGCGATGGGCGCGCGCGAAGACGCATTGAGGCGGGAGTATCTGGCATGAAAAAGGCCGATGCACAGCTCGCCTCGCCAATCGGCCAAAGAGTGGCGAGCCCGATGGACGCCGAGGCGGAAAAGCGGCGCGGTTGGCGTCAATTGGGGATTCTGGCCGTCGGCGTCGAAGGGCCGCGCCTGACTTGGGTGGAACGAAAACTGCTCGAAGATCTTGGCAACCGGCTCTACGGAAACCGGAACTGAAGGCGCGCCGGGAGTGGCACGAAAACGCAAAAATGGCCCGCGTGAGGCGAACGGCAGGCTGCAGCGCTCACGCGACCGCGGCACGTCGGAAGGCGTGGCAAGGCGCAACCTCGCCTATGGCCGCGCCGACATCGCTTATGCCTTGTGCATCATGGCGGCCAACAGCGTGATTACGGTCGGCGAGTTGCAGGCCTGTGAGCGCTACGGATTTTTACATTATGCGGTCTTCGGGCGCGCCAACCTCGCCGCCGCAACCTATGGCGGCGAACGGCCCTCAGGCGCGCGCAAAACTTGGCCCGACGAATTCGTCGTGGGCCGGCGCAACGATTATGAATTGGCGCGCGCCGGCCTGGGCGAAGAGGCGCTCAACCAGCTCGACAATCTGGTGATCTTCGAACGCTTCCCGCGCTGGCTGAAACCCCTCCAGCCACTCCCCAGCGACGTCCACCACGCCAAGCTCCTCCTCGCCACGATCCACAAACTTGCCGAGGGCATGGGCTACGCGCCGCGAGTGGCGTAAGGGGAACGGCAGTAAAGTCCTTTGGGATTTTCCGGCGGCGGAGCTTACACTATTTTCTTAGTATTGTGGCCAACGATAATGGCGACGCATAGCAATTTTTTGGGGGAGGAATGACATGTCGAAGGGTGCTGATTTGCCGACGGTTCGCCAGATTCTTGAGCTGGCCGATGAGTTCGGGTTTGAGATGACGGAGGAGGATGGCCAGTCCTATCAAAATGTTATGCAGGGGCCGATGGCCTCCTACCGCGTGTTGGAAGACATCCCGGAATGGCGCCCGGAGCAGAAATATCCGCGCAACGCCGGCTACCGGCCGACCGCTGAGGAAAATCCCTATAACGGCTGGTATATGCGCTGCGACATCAAGGGCGCGAAGTCGGGCATTCTCAAAGGCTATGATGTCGGCATCAAAGACCCGGTGGGCGTCGCCGGCATTCCGACGATGAACGGCAGCCGGATGCTGGAAGGCTATATTCCCGACGTCGACGCCACCATCGTTACCCGCATTCTCGATGCCGGCGGCACCATCACCGGCAAGACAACCACCGAGGATTGCTCGTTCTCCGCCGGCGGCCACACCAGCGCGCTCGGGCCAATCCGCAATCCGCACAAGCCGACCCATTCGCCGGGCGGCTCATCGGGCGGCAGCGGCGCGGTGGTCGCGGCGGGCGATGTCAAGATGGCGATCGGCGGCGATCAGGCGGGCTCGATCCGTTTGCCGGCGTCACGCTGCGGCATCGTCGGGCTCAAGCCGACCTTCGGCCTGGTCCCTTATACCGGCGCCATCATGATCGAGATGACGATCGATGTGCTCGGGCCGATGTGCGACACGGTGGAGAACACCGCGCGCCTGCTCACGGCGATCGCCGGGCCCGACCCGATGGACCCGCGCCAACGCGGGGTGATTCCGGAGGACTATGTTCAAGATTATATGCCGGCAATCGGCAAAGGCGTGAAGGGCCTCACCATCGGCTTGTTGAAAGAGGGCTTCGGCCAGAAGGCCTGGCCCGATCTCGGCTTCCCGGCGAGCGACAAGCTGGTCGACCGCAAATGCAAGGCGGCGGTGAAAGCGCTCGAAGCCAAGGGCGCCAAGGTCAAGGTGGTATCGGCGCCGATGCACAAGGTCGGCCCGCATCTGTGGAACGCCATCGGCCTCGAGGGCTCGGCCGAGTTCATGCTGAAGGGCTACAACCAGGGCTCTAACTGGCGCGGCTTCTACAATACGCGGCTGCGCGAAGCTGTCGGCCGCGGCTTCGATTCGCGGGCCACCGATCTACCGGTGCAGGCCAAGCTCGTGCTGCTACTCGGCGAATATATGCACCGCAATTATCATGGGCGCTATTACTCGAAGGCGCAAAATCAGCGCTATCTGTTGGATGCGGATTACGACCGCGTGCTGAAGGAGTGCGACGTCTTCGCCATGCCAACGGTGCCGTTCCAGACGCCGGCGATTATCCCGACGAATAGCCCGATCGAGCAGGATATGGAGGCATCCCTGAACATGATCGCCAACACCTGCCCGATCAGCCTCAGCGGCCATCCGTCGGTCAGCGTGCCGTGCGCGATGGAGGACGGATTGCCGATTGGCCTGATGCTGACCGGCCGGCAGTTCGACGATTTTACCGTGCTGCGGGTCGCCGACGCGGTAGAAAAAAGCGGCAACTGGAAAAAGCGCTAGAGCGCGCACACCTCACGGGCAACATCGCGGCGAGGCGCCGTCAAAGCGCCTCGTGGCTGCCGTCGCAATAGGGTGGATTTTTGGTGCGCTTGCAGCAGCACAGCGAATAGCGACGGCTGCGCTTGGCGCGGAACACGATTGGCGTGAAGCCGCTGCCGAGATGCGAGCGGTCGCAGAACGGCTGCCGGCCGCTGCGCCCGCAACGGCACCAGACATAGCGTTTGCCTTCGGCAAGCTCGATTTCGATCGGCTCTTTTTGAGCTATCTCAGGTTCGGCCATGCGGCATCCTCGATCATCGGACGCGGCGGCGTCAACAACGCAGGTGCGACATCGGCGCGGAAGCGCGCTGCGTAAACTCTTTCGCTGTGGTAATTTTTATAGCCGCGTGGGCCGCCAGAGGCAATATCGAAGCGACGGGAGGATCGGAAATAGAATGACCAAATTCAGCATGGCGTCCCTGCTTTCACGGGTTGCGCGCTTTAAGGATCTGCGCTCAAGCTCGGAAGCGTTCGCCGATACACGGATCCCCGAATATCAGCGCGAAATTTACAACATCATCGGGCGTGGCGTGACAGAGGATGCCGGGCTGGAGCCGATGATTGCCGATAATCGGGATTTCAACCTGACCATGATGAAATCCGACCCCGGCAAAGGATCATCGCAACATGACCATGAAACGATCGAGTGTTTTGTCGCACTCAGTGGGCGGTGGGCCGTTACCTTGGGGCCAGAGGGCGAGGAAGAAGTGATCCTTGAGCCGTTCGATGTGTTTTCCGTACCGCCCGGCGTCATGCGGGGTTTGCGCAACGCCGGCACCGAACCGGCGCATATCCTGGCCATACTCGGCGGCACCGATCCGGGCAAAGCAACTTGGTCACCGCACATCAATGCGCGCGCAAAGGAACTCGGGCTCTATGTGAATGAAGCCGGCGATCTGGTCGATGAGTTGAGTGGAAAGGAAGACGGCCATGGCTGAACCCTCCTATGACGCAATTATCGTTGGCGCCGGCCACAACGGATTGGTGGCCGGATTCTATCTGGCGCGGGCCGGAAAGAAAGTGCTGTTGTGCGAACGGCGTGGGTTTGTTGGCGGTGCCTGCGCGACAGAAGAATTCTTCGACGGCTATCGCATCTCAACTTGCGCCTATGTGATGTGGAAGCTTGAACAGAAGGTCCGCGACGATATGGCGCTAGACGCCCGCGGCCTTAAGATGAGCCTGATCGATCCACCGGTGTTTTTTCCTTACGAAGACGGCAGCCATGCGTTTTTGCATTACGAAATGGAGCGCTCGATGGCCTCGATCGCACGCCTGAATGCGCATGATGCCGAGCGTTACCCGGACTGGATTGAGCTGTGGACGAAGATGAGCGCGCTTGTTCAGCCGACAATGTTGACCACCGACCCGCCGAGCCTGGCAGATATCCGCAAGCGTGCCGACGCGAACGGCGACACGGCGCTGTTGGAGAAAATGCTGACCTCTTCGCTGCACGATCTGACGTCGGAGTATTTTGACGACGCGCGGGTGCGCGCCATGATGGTGTATGTCCAGGACATGGCCGACCCGTATGCGCCGGGGGGCGCCTGGGCCGAGACGTTCTTCCAGTTTGGCGCCGCCGGCGGCCATGGTTATTTCGTCGTTGAAGGCGGCATGGGCCGGATTACCGAAACCATGGCCGAGGCAGTGCGCGAACAAGGCGGCGAAATTCGCTGCGACGCGCCGGTCGCCCGGGTACTGGTTGAGAATGGCACGGCGTGCGGCGTGCGCCTGGAGAGCGGCGAAGAGATCCGATCACGCCTGGTGATCTCCAACGCCGATCCCAAGCGCACCTATCGCACGCTGTTCGAACCCGCCGATTTGCCCGGCGATCTTGCCAAGCAGATCGAAGACCTCAAGACCAGCACCGGCTACTTCAAATTTCACTGCATCATGAACAAGGCGCCCGATGTCTCCGCCTATTTGACCGAATCGGACATCGATGCCGCCGATGTGTCTTACATGCTGATCGCGCCGAGCCTCGATCATTATGCCCGAGCCGGCGCCGAGATGCGTGCCGGCCAAATCTGTTCGGAGCCGATCTGCCACCTTCAAATTCCGACCATCTATGATTCGACCCTGACCGAAAAGGACGGCGTGATTTGCTCGATCTGGGGCCTCTACGCGCCGCCGCGCCTGGCCGAGGGCAGTTGGGAAGAGCGTCGCGACGAAGCCGGCGAAGCAGTCATCGATTGGGTCAACCGCTTCATCCCCAATTTCCGCGCCGACATTCGCGAATGGAATTTCCTAAGCCCATGGGACATCGAACAGCGCACCGGCATTACCGACGGCGCGATCCGCCATCTCGACGTGGTGCCGGGCCAGTTTCTCGGTGAACGCCCCAGTTACGAAACGCCAATCGGTAATTTTTATCTGTGCGGCGGCGGCACACATCCGGCCGGTGAGGTCACCGGCGCGCCGGGCCACAATGCGGCGCACCATATCCTCCAGACCAATCCGTAAACCGCGCGGCGTTAGGCATAATATATCCATTGCGGAACATGCTCGGTCGCTCATGACCTAACGAGGATCGAATTGATTGCACACCCGGCCATTTCCGGTGAGTCAGCGCTGAAGACGCCAGGGGCAAATTGGTGGTAGTATTCAAGGTCCGATGGCTACGTCGGTTACAGCGACCAATCAAAGGGGCTCTTCTCCGTCGCGAGGGGGGCGAAGATGGCTGGGCGTGGCCGCCTTGCTGGTGCTGCTCGGCGCTTGCGCGACGGATACCGGCACCTGGACCAAATCAAACGTGGAAACTGCGGCGCGCGACGCCTATTTGTTGGCCTGCCAAGCGGAAACCAACCGTGAGGCTAGAGAGGCAGCGCTTAACCCCACCTTTTACCGCACCGCACGCTACATTTATCGGGAACCGCGCTACGGCTTGTTTGGGCCGAGCGCCGTAGACGACGATTCAGACGTTATTCGCCAGATAGAGGGCGAAATCGCCGCCGAGAAGCGCATGCGCTGGCGGGCTAAGTTCGGCGCCTACCTGGAAGCCCGCGGCTACCACTATCAGGGCGACGCAACCGGTTAAAGGGCGACAAGGCAGGCGTAGCAGATAACGCTGTGGCGCTACATGAGGCCCAAAATCTCTTTGGCCTTGGCCAGGGTTGCGACTGATTCCTTATGCTGCCCGGCTTTGTGATAGGCCTCACCCTGCGCACGCAATGATTTGACCATAGTCATCTGATCCGCATCAAGGCTTGCACCCGAAATCGCGGCGTCGATCTTTTTCATATCGAGTGGGCATTGGCCGGCTTGCGCTGGAAGCGTGAAGCCAACGATTGCAGCGACGGCCAGGGCGGCGAATAATTTCCTCATCATGTCCTCCTGTTGCGTTGTGCCGAAAGTTTGTCACAACCATGAACGCCCAGGAACAGGAACAATACAACTGAGAATAATATTCTCTGCCCGCCAGGCTCGCATTGTGCTGTTGTCCCTATACCCCTGTGCCGAATAATTTTTCGTTAACAAAGTCACAGCCGGCGGGAGACGGAGATGGTGGAAAGCAATCGAGATGAGGCGACCGGTGGATGCCTGTGCGGCGCCGTTCGTTTCGAGGTTTCGGGCCGCTTACGCGATGTCGTGAATTGCCATTGCGGGATGTGCCTAAAATTATACGGCACCTTCGGCGCGCATAGCAAAGCCAAGAAATCCAACATCCGCATCACGGAAGCGCGCGGACTGAAATGGTATCGTACTTCTAAAATTGCACGCCGTGGTTTTTACCAGGAATGCGGCTCCAGCCTGTTTTGGCAACCGGACAAACAGGACGCCACCGGCATTCTCGCCGGCTCGCTCGATCAGCCGACGGGCATCAACACCATGGGCCACATCTTTGTTGGCGACAAAGCGGACTTTTACGCGATCCGTGACTATTTACCACAGTTTGAAAAATCTTCCGACGGGGCGCTGCCCGATGACAGCCTGTGATTGGCCTGGCGCTTAGTGCTGCCTCATCGTCTGTTCAGGCTTTCTGCTTTTGAATCCTAGCCCATTCATCGCGCAGCGAAGCTGTGCGGTTAAACACCGGTTTCTCCAGCGTTGAATCGGCGTCGAGACAGAAATAGCCCAGGCGTTCAAATTGCACTGCGACGCCTTGGGTGGCATCCGCCAAGGCAGGCTCAAGCCGGCAATCCTGCAAAACTTCCAGCGAATCCGGATTGAGGTCCTCCAGTACGTCGCCATCGGCGCCTGGGTTCTCGCGGGTGAACAGATGGTTGTAGACCCGCACTTCCGCGGTCACGGCATCTGCCGCCGACACCCAATGGAGCGTTGCTTTAACCTTCCGCCCATCGGGTGAATTTCCGCCGCGCGACGCTGGATCATAGGTGCAGCGTAGCTCGACCACCTCGCCGGCGGCATCCTTGATCACATCCGTGCAGGTGATGAAATACGCGTAGCGCAAGCGCACCTCGCGGCCGGGTGCCAAGCGGAAGAATTTCTTCGGCGGCTCCTCCATAAAATCGCCCTGCTCGATATTAATCTCGCCGGAGAACGGGATGGAGCGCGTGCCGGCGGCCTCATCCCCGGGATTGTTCACCGCATCGAGCATTTCTGTTTGGCCCTCTGGCCAGTTTTCGATCACCACCTTAAGCGGTTTGAGAACCGCCATGCGGCGGAGCGCCGTCTTGTTCAAATTCTCACGCACGCAATGTTCGAGGAGAGCCATTTCGACCGTGCCGTCGCTTTTCGAAATCGCCAGGCGGCTGACGAAATCGCGGATCGCTGCCGGCGGGACACCGCGCCGTCTCAAGCCACGCAGTGTCGGCAGCCGGGGATCGTCCCAGCCGCGCACGTAATTCTCTTGCACCAGCTGGATGAGCCGGCGCTTCGACAGCACCGTGTAAGTCAAGTTGAGGCGCGAGAATTCATACTGCAGGGGCACCGTCTCGACCGGCAGATGCGCGATCAGCCAATCATAAAGCGGGCGGTGATCCTCAAATTCGAGAGTACAGAGCGAATGGGTCACGCCTTCGATCGCATCCGACTGGCCGTGCGCAAAGTCATAGGTCGGATAAATGCACCATTGATCGCCGGTGCGCGGATGCGCGGCGTGGAGAATGCGGTAGAGCACCGGATCGCGCAGGTTCATGTTGCCCGATGCCATGTCGACCTTGGCGCGGAGGACCCGGGTACCTTCGGGGAATTCGCCGGCGCGCATGCGGCGGAAGAGATCGAGGTTTTCTTCGGGCGCACGGTCGCGGAATGGGCTGTTGCGCCCGGGTTCGGTCAACGTGCCACGGTGTTCGCGAATTTCCTCTGGCGAAAGATCATCTATATAGGCGTCGCCCGCCGTGATCAGATGCTCGGCCCAGCCATACAGGCGCTCAAAATGATCGGAGGCGAAATAGAGATGTTCGCCCCATTCAAAACCAAGCCAGCGCACATCCTCCTGGATCGCATCGATATATTCATGCTCTTCCTTGGTCGGATTGGTGTCGTCAAAGCGCATATGGCAGCGCCCGCCGAACTCTCCCGCGACGCCAAAATTGAGGCACACCGATTTGGCGTGGCCAATATGAAGGTAGCCGTTGGGCTCGGGCGGAAAGCGCGTGACCACGGTCCCGCGCCGCCCAGCGGCGAGATCGTCGCGGATAATATCGCGGATGTAATCGCGAATTTCCTCAGGCCCGGCCACCTCCGCCGGCTCGCTCATGCGCGCCTCGCGGGGCGCGCGCCGGACTGGGCAGCGTGAATTAGGCTTAAACTGTTCATGATTTCCTCGAAGATCGGTGTGGCCGCCGGGGTACGCGCTCTGGCCCCTGAAGAGGCGGGCCAGTCTAATACCGCCGGTCTGTCTTAGCTAGTCCGTAGGCGGCATCCCCCAAATCAGGGTATGTTTAAAAGGTAAGCACGCCTGGGTCACAAATCCAGGGCGTGCGGTTTAGCCTCACCTCTTACTGGCTGTCGCGCGCCGGGCCATATTCCGTCGGTGTCTCTCCGGCAAGGGCCAAGGACGCGACGAAATCCTCGGCGCTCACCAGCGGTATCGCCTTGCAGTATTTCGCCAGCCCGAAGCCGTCGGTGAGGTGCAAGTTTGCCGCCAGCGCTTTCTTATCCGGCATCTCGTAAATGTACACCATGTCCCATTCGCCGTAGCTGCCATACTGAGCGATCGGCGTGCCGCCGAAATCGGCGATGGCTTTTTTATCGACGGCGGCGCGGTCGCGCAATTCGGCATTGCCGATCATGCCGGCCTTTTGGTCGTTATGATATTTGCCTGTCCGTCGTCATATAATTTGGAACAATCTACGGCCTGATCTAAAGGAGGATTTGGCCCATCTGGTTCAAGATATTAGGCGGCGTATTTGCGGTAT
>Ga0209403_10007696_pt1 | contig 10556 bp, 9 predicted proteins | sample ArcticOcean_MG_C_8_FD_187440 | JGI IMG/M metagenome (GOLD analysis project Ga0209403, IMG submission 187440) | Marine microbial communities from western Arctic Ocean - ArcticOcean_MG_CB11_86 (SPAdes) (version 2) | ecosystem: Environmental > Aquatic > Marine > Oceanic | place: Arctic Ocean...
AACTACTGGGCAACGTGGTGTGGTCCGTGTATCGGCGAGATACCAGAGCTCAATCGTCTTCACGCGGAACATCCGGGGGTCGTGGTCCTCGGCGTCAACTTTGACGACCCGCAGGGAGAGCAAGCGCAGTCGGACCGGCAGAAGATGAAAATTGAGTTTCCGGTTCTCTTGTCCGACCCGTCGCATCTTCTGAACGTCGACCGCCCGATGGTTCTGCCGACGACGTACATTGTGTCGCCGGCTCGTGAGGTCGTTGAGATTCTGATTGGTCCGCAAACGGAGGAGACTTTGCTTACCCGTATTGCTGTTGCGCGAGATGCCTGACAGTGAGACTTCTTGAGCAGCCTTGCATGGAACCCCCTATGGAACCATGGAATTAAAGCAATATGCTGTCGTGACTTCCCCGCGCGACGGCGCGGTAATCGGGCACCGTGAGAGATGCTGATAGAGATTGTTGGCTACGATCCTCGGTGGCCGGCGCGTTTCAATGCCCTCGGGTTGCGCCTCCGGGATGCCTTTGGTGAGCTTGCAGACCGCATGGATCACATCGGTTCCCGGACTCGCTACCAAGGACATTCTGGATGTTCAGATCTCCGTTGTAGAGCTTGCCCCGATTCGCGCTGCTCTCGCGCCTCTTGGTTTTGACTGGCGACGGGACAACTCGCAGCTGACTAAGCGTTACTTCCGCGAGCGCGAGGGTTTGCCGCGTACACACATCCATCCATGTTCGGCAGAGCGGGAGCTGGAATCAGCAATACGCGCTTCTCTTCCGTGATTTCCTGCGCGCGGATACGGTTTGTTGCCATCGGTATGCTACGGAGAAGCGGCGCCTCGCGGGACAGGTGCGACATCGCGAACAGTACACCGATGGCAAGGATGCGATCATCGGGGACCTGATGCGCGAAGCAGACGCCTGGGCACAGCGCACCGGGTGGAGATCGCCGGCGAGCGATGTTTAGGGCGATTTGTTGATTTGTTGATTTGTTGAAAGGGTGCTTACCGCAAAAGCCGCAGGCCGAAGGGAGGAGTCAGGTTTTCTTCGGCGAGCGGACTGTGCCCTGATTCCGCCCGCCCTGACTCGACTGAGCATTCGACCCTGAAAGTGCGGTCGCGCACTTTCAGTGACCTGCCAGTTTCAGGTGCTGACGCGCTCGAGCACCTCGTCGACGGCGAGGTCCACCGCTTCACCTGTTCGCCGGTCCATGTACTCAACCTGGCCGTTCTTAAGCCCTCGGTCGCCAATGACGATTCGATGGGGAACGCCGATCAGTTCGGCGTCGGCGAACTTAACGCCGGGTCGGGCGCTGTCGCGATCGTCAAGCAACACCTCGATACCTTGCGCGGTGAGGTCTGCGTAAAGGCCTTCGCTGCACTCCCTGACGGCGTCTGACTTGTGCGCATTGATGGGAATGATGATGACACGAAAGGGGGCAACGGAGGCTGGCCAGATCATGCCCTTGTCATCGTGGTGTTGTTCGATGATTGCAGCGACGAGCCGCGACACGCCGATGCCATAGCATCCCATGGTCATCACCCGGGCCTTGCCGGAATCGTCCAGAACCGTCGCATTCATTGCGCGGGTGTATACATCACCGAGTTGAAATATATGGCCGACTTCGATGCCGCGCGCGAATTGCAGCGTACCCTTGCCGTCGGGGCTGGGATCGCCCGGCACAACATCGCGCAGGTCCTCAACCCGCAGCCAGTTGGCGTCGCGCAGCCAGTTGGCGTTGGTATAATGAAACCCATCCCGATTGGCACCACAAACGAAGTTGGCACAGGCTGCGGCCGTTCGATCGACGATGACGGGCATCTCGAGTCCGACGGGCCCGATCGAGCCGGTGCCGCAGCCGATCGCCTGCCTGATCTCCTCATCGGACGCAAGCGTTGGGGGTTGCGCGAGTTCTACGAGCCGCGCGATTTTGATGCTGTTGCCCTGGTGGTCACCCCGCAGAACCAAAGCGACGAGCGGCGTTTCTGCTCCTTTCATGATCAACGTTTTGAGGGTCTCGTCCGCCGAGATTCCGAGCAGCGTGCACACGTCCTCGATGGTGCCAGCGTCCGGCGTCGACACTTCCGAGAGTGTCCCGGGCGGGGCGGTGTCGCTTGCCGGTGCTATCGCCTCGGCCATTTCGGCATTGGCGGCATAGTCGCTCTCATCGGAGAAGGCGATCGCGTCCTCGCCCGATTCTGCCAGAACGTGAAACTCCATCGAGGCGTTGCCACCGATGCTGCCGGAGTCCGCCTGGACGGGTCGAAAATCGACATTAACCCGCTCGAGAATTCGGGTATAGGCGCCGTGCATGTCCTGATAAGTCGCGTCCAGACTGCTTTGGTCGAGGTGGAATGAGTAAGCGTCCTTCATCATAAATTCACGTGCGCGCAGCAAGCCGAAGCGTGGCCGAGTCTCGTCGCGAAATTTTGTCTGTATTTGATAGTAGGTAGCGGGGAGTTGTTTGTGGCTCTTCAGTTCGCCGCGAGCGAGGTCAGTGATCACCTCCTCGTGGGTGGGTCCGAAGCAGAACTCACGTTGATGGCGATCAAGGAACTTCAGCAGTTGGCCCTCATCGTACTTCTGCCAGCGGCCGGACTCTTCCCACAACTCCGCCGGCTGTATCACTGGCATCAGAACTTCCTGGCCGCCGATACGGTCCATCTCGTCCCGAACGATGGCCATTACCTTGTGCAGGACGCGGGTACCGATCGGCATCCAGTTGTACAGCCCGGATGCGAGCTTGCGGATGAAACCTCCGCGGATCAGGAGTTGATGGCTCGCAACCTCCGCGTCTGCGGGTGCCTCTTTGAGTGTCGAAAGGGTGTAGCGTGATGTTCTCATGGCGGGGTCCCGCGGGCGCGTCTTCGGGTTGGTCTTGAGGCTAGCCGATTTTGCAGATGGGTGGCCGATGGCGGGCAGATGCAACGCGAGCCGGCGGTTCGCGTTGCGTGGCAAAGGATCTTTCGTTGTGCTGGAAGATTGGGGATTTGCGGAAAAAAAAGGGCCGCATCAGCGGCCCTCGCAATACCCGAATGTAATACTCGAGGCTTAAAACCTGAGGCCTGGAACCTGAGGTATAGAACCCGAGGCCGGAGAACCGGACACCGGGAGCCCCGAAATCAGACCATTTCCTTCAGATTTTTAAGCGGAAGTACTTTGACTTTAGTGCTTGCCGGCTTGGCCGCGATGTCCATCAGTTCACCTGGACGGAACGGGTTGGCAACGCCCTTGCGGGCTTTGCTTGCCGCCTTCTTCTGCCTCTTGATCTTCAGGAGCCCTGGCAGGGTGAATTCGCCAACAGCACCCTTACGCATGTGTCGTTCGATGATTTCGGAGAGTTCTTCAAGGACGCTCGTGACTTGCTTGCGCGACAACTCAGTCGAGTCTGCAAGCTCCGCGAGGATCGCGCTCTTCGTGTATTTTTCTTTGATCGCCGGGCGTCGTTTCTTTGCAGGAGTTGCTGCTTTCGTCTTGCCTTTTGCGGTTTTCGCCTTCGCTTTCTTCGCGGCCATATAGGGTTATCCTTTTCGGAGTCGAGGGGGGATGGGGAGGTGCTTTTATAGCGTATTGATTATTCACCTTCAAGGACTGCTGCGCAAGTCTGCCAATTGTGGCCAAATCGCTGAAAAAACAGGCGATTCCTGCCGGTGATGGAGTTAGAAAACTGCGCTATACTGCGCGGCCGTTCACCCGGTCGGAGATCAATTAGTGCCAATTTACGAGTATCAGTGTGATGCCTGCGGGCATCGACTCGAGAAAATTCAAAAGATGGCGGATGACCCGCTGACTGACTGCCCGGCATGCGAGACCGCATCTCTCAAAAAACTGGTGTCGGCCGCCGCCTTTCGATTGAAGGGGACGGGTTGGTACGAGACCGATTTCAAGACGGGCAAAAAGCGAAACGTCTCCGGGACCAGTTCGACTGACAGCTCCGGGGGTTCGGACGGTGGTTCCCCGGACTCGGGCTCGTCAGGTTCTGGCAGCTCGAATTCTGACTCAAGTTCAGGCTCGAGTTCAAGCTCTGGTTCTGACTCAGGTTCAGGCTCTAGCTCAGGTAAGGGTGGCGACAGCAAGAGCTCGGGCGGCAAGGCTGGCTCGGGAAGTACCAGCGGCGGCGGTTCAAAAGCAGCCGCAAGCTAAGTCCCGGTCCCAGAACTCTGTTCCGGGCCGGACACTGGCGTGCGGTGCAGGATGCACAGCTATTTTCTGCTGGCGCCCTCTCTGCAGGCCCTTTTTTCTGCAAGATCACGCAAGGTTTGCTTGCAAACCGACTCCCAAGAATTGTCAGGATGACAATTTAGGGGCAAGAAGAGGCTAGTCCCATCCGCGGTCTGGAAAGGGCGGATCCAGAAGGCGGATGCGCGAAGGGTGGATGATCCCGGTAACCGGACGAGGCCGCGAGGCAGGCTGGGGAACGGGTAAACGGGCAACCCAGATGGGGTCCGAATCAGGACTAATCTCCTGCGGCGGCAAGCGAAAGCGACACATCCGGTGTCGGCAAGACAACAATCCAAACCATCGCCTCACCGAGCGGAAAGGGCGATTAGTGAGCCCTTGAATGAAATCGAGAATGCGCAGCCACTGTTGTGGCGAAGTTGACGAATCGACGATTGGACAAGACGTGTCCTTGTGCGGCTGGGTGCAGCGGCGGCGTGACCATGGGGGCGTGATTTTCCTCGACCTCCGCGATCGCGAAGGCATTGTGCAGGTGGTGTTCGATCAGGACACCGAGGAAGCTATCAAACGCGCGGACCTTTTGCGCAACGAGTTCGTCGTGCAGGTGCACGGACGGGTACGAGCTCGAGACGAAGCCGCGATCAATCCGAAGATGAAGACGGGTGCGGTCGAAGTATTGGGGCTGGAACTCACGATTCTGAACCGTGCCGAGACGCCACCCTTTCAGCTGGATGAGCATTCCGCCGCAGGCGAAGACGTGCGGTTAAAGTACCGCTACGTGGACCTGCGCCGGCCGGAAATGCAGGAGAATATGCGGCTCCGCTCGCGAACATCACACTTCGTCCGCGAGTTCCTGGAGTCCGATGGCTTCATTGACATAGAAACGCCCGTGTTGACGCGGGCGACACCAGAAGGCGCGCGCGACTATCTCGTGCCCTCGCGCACCCAGCCCGGCAACTTCTTTGCATTGCCGCAGTCACCGCAGCTCTTCAAGCAGTTGCTGATGATGTCCGGGTTCGATCGCTATTATCAGATCGCGCGCTGTTTTCGGGACGAAGACCTGCGTGCAGACCGACAGCCCGAGTTTACGCAGGTCGATATCGAGACAACATTCCTCGACGAACAGGAAATCATGGCGCTGGTCGAGCGGTTGCTCGCGGACCTCTGGCAAGCCGAGCGTGGCGTTGATCTGGGTGAATTCCCGGTGATGGACTATGCGGAGGCGATACGCCGTTTCGGTAGTGATCGCCCCGACTTGCGTATCCCGCTCGAACTCGTGGACGTCGCGGACCTTCTGAGCGATGTGGAATTCAAGGTCTTCAGTGGCCCCGCCAACGACCCGGGGAGCCGGGTTGCGGCGATGCGCGTGCCACGAGCCCAGGGACTCAGCCGCAAGAACATCGCGGACTACGAGAAGTTCGTGGGCGTGTATGGGGCGCGGGGGCTTGCCTATATTCGCGTCAATGACGTGAGCAAGGGGCGTGATGGCCTGCAGTCGCCGATCCTGAAACATATCCCCGATGCGGCGATCGACGCGATGATGGCGCGACTCGGCGCGGAAGACGGCGACGTTATCTTCTTCGGTGCTGATAAGGCCCGCATCGTCAATGATGCTTTGGGCGCGTTTCGTGTGAAGATTGGCGAGGATCTCGGGCGTATCGAGCGCGAATGGGCACCGCTGTGGGTCGTTGAATTCCCGATGTTCGAGGACGATGGGAATGGCGGCTGGACATCGACCCACCATCCGTTCACCGCGCCACTTGGCGACGAGGACGCGGTCCTGGCTGACCCGGGGGGCATGAAGTCCCGGGCCTATGACGTCGTGATTAACGGGCATGAGGTGGGTGGGGGTTCGATTCGTATCCACACGTCCGAGATGCAAAAAGCCGTGTTCCGGGTGTTGCGCTTGTCGGACCACGAAGCCGCGATGAAGTTCGGCTTTTTGCTAGATGCCCTGAAATACGGTGCACCGCCGCATGGGGGGCTCGCCATCGGGCTTGATCGTCTCGTCATGCTGCTCGCAGGCACCTCGGCGATTCGGGACGTCATTGCCTTCCCCAAGACCCAAAGCGCCGCGTGTCTGCTGACCGCAGCACCGGGTGAAGTAGACCCTGAGCAATTGCATGAACTCGGAATAGAGGTTACCCGCAAACTGGCTGAATAGCGGACGGCCTGGCTCGTGCTTTTCTACGCCTGCCCCCGGTTGGGTTGGTAGAGAGGTTGGGTCGGTAAAGAGGTGTCGGTAAGGCGGTTGTGGGATATGGCGGTTGGGCGATGGCACCGTAGAAAGGAAGAGCAGCGGGAGGGGAAGAGCAAGAATGGCTGGTCATAGCAAGTGGCACAACATCAAGCACCGGAAGGCGGGTCAGGATGCCAAACGCGGCAAGGTGTTCACCAAGATCATCCGCGAACTCAGTGTCGCCGCACGCGAGGGCGGAGGCGTCATTGAAGACAATGCGTCCCTGCGCACAGTGGTTGAGAAAGCGAAGTCAGCGCAGATGCCCAAGGACACGATGGAACGCGCGATTTCGCGCGGCGCCGGCGGACTCGACGGCGCGGACCTCGCGCGCATCACCTATGAGGGCTATGGCCCGGGAGGTGTAGCGGTACTTGTCGAGACGATGACAGACAACCGCAACCGGACGGTGGCGGAAGTGCGGCATGCGTTCGTCCGCAGTGGCGGCAACCTCGGCACCGACGGTTCTGTTGCCTACCTCTTTGACAAGAAGGGACACATCAATCTTGCGGCCGGTGCCGATGAGGAGGCGGTGATGGAACTGGCGCTAGACGCTGGAGCCGAGGATATCGACGTGGAGGACGGTGGGGCAATCAGCGTCATCACCCAGCCGGATGAACTGCACCGGGTGCGCGATGCCCTGGTCGAGGGAGGACTTGGGCCTGATTCGGCAGAGGTGGAGATGATTCCACAGAGCTATTCGGAGCTTGATAGTGAGACCGCAGACAAGGTCATGCGACTACTCGAGAATCTCGAGGATCTGGATGACGTCCAAAATGTATACACCAATGCGGACTTTCCCGACGCCGGACCCGGGTGACGGTGCGAGGTCACAACCTGACTCCGGTTGGTCGGTGTGGGTCCGCACGACGCTTGCCGCTTGCTGTCATTGCCTTCGAGACGCGGTAACATCGTTCAAACGTCCTGCCCACGGCCCGGCCAACCATGTCGCTAGTTCTGGGAATTGACCCGGGTTCACGTATCACTGGGTATGGCCTCATCGAGACCGGCGCGGGGGCGGGTGCCCGCCACACCTATGTGGCAAGTGGCTGCATTCGCCTTAGCCGCGACGCGCCACTCCCCAACCGCCTTGGCGAGATTTTCACTGCCCTTGGCAGGATTATCGAACAGTACCAGCCTGTGGAATTTGCGATTGAACGCATATTCATGTCCCGAAATGCCGACTCCGCGCTCAAGCTTGGTGAAGCCCGGGGTGTCGCCATCGTCGCAGGGGTAAATGCCGGGCTGCCCATCTTTGAGTACGAGGCCCGGAAGGTGAAGCAGGCAGTTGTCGGTACAGGTGCTGCGACCAAAGCGCAGATGCAGCATATGGTCAAGACGTTGCTCGCGCTGCCTGGCACGCCGCAGGAAGATGCGGCTGACGCGCTCGGTATCGCACTCTGTCACATACATACACGCGGTGGATTGCCTGGCATTGCGGCCGCGAGCGGGCGCTTCAGGCGTGGGCGTCTGCGCGGATGATCGGGTTCCTGCGAGGAAACGTCATCGTCAAGGGGATGTCGGATGTGCTGCTGGATGTGGGCGGCGTCGGCTATGAGATTGAGTTGCCAGTATCGACCGCCGCCGGCTTGCCGGGGATCGGTGAGCCGGCGACGCTGTTCACGCACCTCGTGGTGCGTGAGGACGCCCAGTTGCTGTTCGGGTTCGCGTCGATGTCCGACCGCTCGCTCTTCCGTCAACTCATTAGGGTTAAGGGCGTCGGACCGAAACTTGCGGTCGGTATATTGTCGGTGCTCCGTCGTGATCAACTCGTGCTCAGCATCACGAGTGCCGACACACGCACGCTGACATCCGTTCCGGGCGTCGGTAAGCGCACTGCCGAGCAGATCGTGCTCGATCTCCGGGACAGGCTGGAGGCCCCGGCGAGCGACGCTGGTGAGGTGCCGGTGCCGGCTGACAATCTGGCCGATGTTGAGAGCGCATTGGTTGCACTTGGCTACAAACCCCAGGACGCGAGCCGCGTGTTGGCGCGCATAGAGTCACCACCTGACGACGCATCGGCGTTGTTGCGCGAGGCGCTGAAGTTGTTGTCAGGTGGCCGTTGACGGACCTCGCAACGAATGACTGACGATCGTGATCCGATTCAGCCGGACCGATTGGTCGCGCCCGAACCGGCCACCGGCGAGGTCACTCAGGACTGGGCGATACGGCCCAAGACCCTGGCGGAATATCGGGGTCAGCCCGCCGTCAGCGAACAGATGACGATTTTCATCAATGCCGCGCGAAAGCGTGGGGAGGCGCTGGATCACACCTTGATTGGCGGTCCGCCCGGGCTCGGCAAGACAACGCTTGCCAACATCATCGCTGCGGAAATGGGCGCACAAATCAAGTCGACATCAGGGCCCGTGATTGAGAAGAAAGGCGACCTGGTCGCCGCGCTGACCAACCTTGAGCGCGGCGACGTTCTTTTCATCGACGAGATCCATCGTTTGTCACCGGCGGTCGAAGAGGTCCTTTACCCCGCGATGGAAGACTACCAGGTCGACATTACGATCGGTGAGGGCCCGGCAGCGCGATCGATCAAGCTGGATCTGCCGCCGTTTACGCTCGTCGGCGCAACGACCCGCACCGGACTCCTGACATCGCCGCTCCGAGACCGGTTCGGGATCGTCCAGCGGCTGGAGTTTTATAGCGTCGAGGATCTGTTGAGTATCGTGACGCGCTCGGCACGGTTACTCGGTGTTTCCAGCGATGACGAGGGGGCGCTCGAGATTGCCCGGCGGTCCCGGGGCACCCCGAGGATAGCGAACCGTCTGCTTCGGCGAGTACGCGACTTTGCCGAGGTGCGCGCCGATGGCGCAATCGACGCCGGCGTTGCGGACCGGGCGCTCGACATGCTGAATGTGGATGCGTTTGGGTTTGACCAAATGGATCGGCGACTATTGATGGCGATGATTGAGAAGTTCGATGGCGGGCCGGTTGGCGTTGACAGTCTGTCAGCAGCGATTGGCGAGGAACGAGACACGATTGAAGATGTCTATGAACCGTATCTGATCCAGCAGGGGTTTATGATGCGCACGCCGCGTGGCCGCGTTGCAACCCGGCGCGCGTATGAGCATTTCGGTTTGCCGCCGCGTACAGGCGGTGGTTTGTTCGATTGATGTCGCTGGTGCTAAGGCTTGCTAAATAAGGCGGATTTGAGCGCGCTACTGGGCAGGCGAAGACAGGCCGATGAACGGCCAATGCACGGCCGAAGCACGGCCAATGAGAGACGCGGGATGGGGCAAGCGAGGTGGAGCCATGATGGATCAAAGAGAAAAGACGAATGGAGACGGAGTCGATGGCCAGGCAAGAGGTCGCGTGATCATAAATGAATGAAACCCTGTCCATCCTCGATCTGGTACTCAATGCGAGCCCGATTGTGCAGGCGGTGATGGCACTTTTGCTGATGGCGTCGATGGCCTCGTGGGTAATGATCTTTCAGCGCTTCTTTTCGCTCGGTGCGATTCGTCGCGAGGCGACCAACTTCGAGAGTGAGTTCTGGTCTGGCAAGGACCTGGGCGCGATTTTTGTGGAGATTGAGGAAGCCGAGGCCGATCCGATCGGCGTGGAGGGCATCTTCCACTCAGGGTTTCGTGAGTTCTCCCGCCTGCGGGGCCAGGAGAATACGGATCCGGATGCCGTCATGCAGAATGTGCAACGCGCCATGCGGGTCGCGATGTTGCGAGAAGAAGAGCGCCTGGACAAGCATTTACCGTTTCTGGCGACGGTTGGATCGACCAGTCCGTACATCGGATTGTTCGGCACCGTATGGGGCATCATGAACTCCTTTCGCGGTCTCGCGACCGTTAACCAGGCAAGTTTGTCGGTCGTCGCGCCCGGCATTTCAGAAGCGCTCGTTGCAACGGCGATTGGCCTTTTTGCCGCGATTCCTGCGGTGATCGCCTACAACCGCTTTTCGGCTCAGGTTGAGGTGATGGTCAATCGCTTCGAGGCATTTACCGATGAGTTCAGCAGCATTCTTTATAGAAGCATTCACAGTGGCGCCTGATCCGGATCTGAATCGGGGCACAGTCCTGAACGCAAAGACAGTCCTGAACCAAGACAAAGTCCTGAACCAAGACAAAGTCCTGAACCGTCGGCAGATGTCTCATGGCTAAGGCTGCCCGTCGGAAACCAATGTCCGAG